>Ga0070739_10008832_pt1 | contig 10192 bp, 8 predicted proteins | sample Coa_R1_7_FD_66445 | JGI IMG/M metagenome (GOLD analysis project Ga0070739, IMG submission 66445) | Surface soil microbial communities from Centralia Pennsylvania, which are recovering from an underground coalmine fire - Coalmine... | ecosystem: Environmental > Terrestrial > Soil > Unclassified ...
CGAGCGCGCGGCCCGCGGCATGCGGCTTGCGCGCAAGGCGACCGTGCAGAATCCTGAGAAGCGTTCACCGATAAGGGAGGGACCTGTGGACAGAAAACCGAGCCGGCACCGCGCACGCCGCGTGGCGTCGTTGACCCTGATCGCAGCGGCGATCTCGCTCGCCGCTCCGGCAATGGCCTCCGCGGCCGTCCACTCGAACGGCATCCAGGGCTCCGGAAGGGCTGTCGTCAGCCCCGACGGCATTCAGGGCACCGGCCACGCCGTCCACATCGACGGCATCGAAGGCACCGGCAAGTAATCGGGTTCGCCGACTCCTGCGCACCGCGCATTCAGCCGCGAGCACGCGACACAGCGCCCGCCGACGCGACCACGTCGGCGGGCGCTGCCGCTCGTCAGCAGGTTGTCACTGGCACGAACTCAGCCGATGCCGGTGGTCTGCAGCGCGGTCGTCCAGTTCGTGCGTATGGCTGAGCGCGCGGCGGCCAGGGTGATGCGCCCTGAGCAGACGGCGTTCTTCAGCTTGGTCTCGATGCCGTCCTTGGTGTACGAGGTCTCGGTGCCGTAGTGCGGCTCAGGCCACAGGTTCGCCGGGTCGCGCGGAGACCCGCCCAGCTCCAGCGGCACGAAGTGATCCTCTTCGTAGTCGGACATGCTGGTGTCCGAGTATCCGTAGTCGATGATGCCCTGAGCCTTGAGGGAGTTGGTGTAGGAGGTGGGCGGCCGCACGGTCGCGGTCCAGCCGGACACGCAGATCGTGGAGTTGATGGTCGACTGGGTGACGTCCGGGTTGTAGGAACCGGGGGTGCAGACCGGATCGGGCAGCGGCAGGTATCCGGTCGAGCAGGTGCTGGCGTGGGCGGCGCCGGCGCCCGAGAAGATCAGGCCACTGACGCTCAGGGCGAGGGCGCAGCCGGTGGCCGTGGCGGTGCGGCTGAAAAAGCGCATGCAGTTCTCCCGCGAGTCGGGCCCGGCGTGGGTTACCGGGGCTCGCGTTCATGACACTGCGGCGCAGCCCGGACAGATAGGCGAGGCGGGTAAACTTTTGCCAGCATTCTGCGATCATCGCCGCGGCGGACACGGCGCGGCGCCCGCGAGTGTCCTTGCGTGGACCGTCGCAGGCGCCTTCCACAGTCACCTTCCGCAGTCACCTGGTCACGGGATCCGCCCGCCCCCGTGCGGCGGGCGGGTCCCGTGACGCAAGCGGATCTCAGATGCCTACATAGTCGAAGGTGGGCCGGCCGTTGGCGGTGGAGTCGGCGAAGGAGTCGTACATGCCGGAGGGGATGTTGCTGCCCGACGGCACGGCGGTGATGTCGACACCGGAGGTGGTGGCACCGTCATCCGTCTGGCCACCGGCCGAGACGGTGTTGCCGTTCATGGTGACCGAGACCACGTACACGCGGTTGTTGGTGCCGTGGTACGTCAGTCCGCCTCCTCCGCCCGGCTGGTTGTAGGAGAGCGTCAGGCCCACGTCATCAGTGGACTTGTACTGGCAGAAGCAGGTGTGGTGGGTGAGGTTGCTCGAGCCGGTGTACTGGCCGGCCCACAGGTTCTGCCCGGAGCCCGTTCCCGGCCACGCGACGAAGATGTTCGAGCCGTCCGTGGTGAGCGCCGGTCCCGCGGTGGCGGTGTCGTTGAGCGTGACGGTTCCGCTCGTGGAGGTGGAGCAGAGGTTCGACGAGAGTTTCAGGATATTGACGTGGCCGGCCGAGTCGAGTCCGGTCCAGGTCAGGTAGACCGTGGAGCCGATGGCGATCAGGTACGGCGAGTGGTGCGAGTACTGATTCAGCGCGATCTCGCAGGACAGCGTCTTGGTGCCGACGTAGTGGCCCAGGATCAGCCGGCCGTTGATGTCGGTCCAGGCCACCAGGATCTGGCTGCCCGAGTACCCCGGTACGCTCGCCGCGGTGACTGAGGGGCCGGTGTGCGCGTAGGTCTGCTCGCCACTGAACGTGTTGACGCTCGCCCAGCCGTTGAAGGCTCCTGACGAGTCGAAGGACAGGGCGCCGATGTTGAGGGTGTGGCCGGTGTCGGTGCCGGCCCAGCCCACGTACAGCGTGCCCCCGGCGTCGGCGATTCCCGGGCGGGCGTCCGTGGCCTCGCCGTCGGCGAAGGCCGAGGCCTTGGTCGAAGCGACGCCGACCAGGGCGAACGCGATCAGGAGCGCGGCCATCAGGGTGCTCATGGCGCTGCGGCCGCGTCGCGGTTCGGGGAGCGCGGGCGTGCGGATCATGTCTCTCTTTCCTCGTGCGGCGTGCTGCGGTTTCCCGGGATCAGCAGTTCCCGGTGGTCAGGCGGACGGCGTCGGCGGCGGTGTAGCTGGGGGCGCCGGCGGTGGTGGTCGGTCCGGTGTCGTCGAGGACGACGGTGAGCTTGCCGGAGGTGCCCGGGTTCAGCAGCCCGAGGTAGGTCCAGCCGGTGGTGGTGTTCTGGTTGATCAGGGAGCTGAAGGTCGCCGTGCTCGATGTGCCTTGGAAGCCCTGGTAGTGCGCCGCGGTGTTGTTGGCGTAGTTGTCCGGGATGTACGCGCAGGCGTGGTAGGTGGTGTTGGCGCTCAGCCCGCTGGTGAACGTCCAGGTGGCCTTGGACACCGCGGTGGTGCCGTTGGTGTGGGTCCACTTCTCGTAGCCCAGGTCGCCGTGGCCGAAGCGGTTGTACCAGTCGTTGGTCAGCGAGAACTGCGTCAGCGGCGAGCCGGGGCCGGCGGTCAGGGCCGGGTAGGTCGCGCCCAGCACGGGGACCGGCGGCGGGTTGGCCGGCGAGCACGAGGTCTGCACGAACGACATGGTGTCGGCGGCGACGTAGGCGTCCCCGCTGACGAGGCTGCGGTCGGTCAGGATGACCGTCAGGTGTCCGGAGCCGTCGGCGCGGTACACGCCCAGTCCGGCGAAGCCGTTGGTGTATCCGTTCTCGTCGACGCTGACGACCGGCGCGGAGCTGCTCGCCGAGCCGATCGCGTACTGGGCCTGATAGCTGTTGGAGTGGCCGTCCGGAACGTAGGCGTAGATCTCGTAGCACGCGTTGGGCGCGACCGTCGCGCTCCAGGTGGCCGAGGAGCTCGGCGTCATGCCGTTGGTGAACGTGTAGTACGAGGTGCCGAGCTGCCCGCGGCCCGGGTCGGCGGTCCAGCCGCTGGACAGTTGCGGGTTGCCGATGGTCTGCGAGGACCGCACCGCGCCGCTGCACGAGGACTGCAGAAGGAAGCGCATCGCGTCCGCGGCGACCTGGCCGTTGCCGCTGCCCTGATCGGTCAGCGTGACCGGAAGCGTCCCGTCGGAGCGGGCTTGGAAGACGCCCAGCTCCACGTAGGCGTTGGTCGCCGCGTTCTCGTCGACCGGCACGAGCGTGGTCCCGAACTTCTGGTCCGCCACGGTATAGAGCGCCGCGGCGTTGTTAGACCAGTTGTCCGGCACGAAGGCGTCGACCTCATAACAGGACCCTGACGTGAGCGGCGGCGACCAGGTGGCGGTCGAGTCGGCGGAACCCTTGTGCGTGTTGGTCCACCGCTCGTTGCCGATTTGTCCGTGCCCTGAGTCGAGGTACCAGCCGTCCACGGTGTTCTGGTAGTAGGACCCGGCGAGCGTGAAGCTGGAGCCGTTGCCGCCGCCGTCGGGGCCGTAGGTGTTGTGCGGGTAGTGGAATGTGGGCGACGGCGTCGGGTGCGGAGGATAGGTGACGTTCGAGGCGGGCTGGGCGAAGTGGATGTACCCGCTGGGCCACGGCACGTGGAAGGCGGGCAGGTTGAAGCTCGTGTCGTCGGCGCCGGCGCGGTTCATGTAGAGCGTGGAGTACCCGCCGTTGGAGCGCAGGTTGTAGTTCTCGATGGTCACCGAGCCGTCGAGGTAGACGTCGGTGACGAACCCGACGTGGCCGACCGGCATGGCGCTGCTGGCGGCCCACCAGGCGATCGCGCCGGGGGCCGGGTTGTCGTCCACGGTGATGCCCAGCGATCGCGCCTTGGTGCCCCAGTCCTTGGCGTCGCCCCAGTTGCTGCTCGGCGCTCCGGCTCCGGCGTAGCCGACCACGGGGCTGATCCCCTTGTCCGCCGGGCTGAATACGGCGTTGGGGATGCTGGCGGAGGACGCGCGCGCGGTTCCGCCGAGCGTCTCATAGACCTTCCACGCGGCGAACGAGTCGCACTGGCCGTCGTACTCGTGCCAGGGGTCCGTCAGCGCTTGGCGGTCGTACTGTCCGAGGCCGTCGAACGGGTAGTCGTTGCCCGCCATGACGGCGTGGCCGATGGAGTACGTGGTCGGTGTCGAGGTGAGCAACTGCGCTATCTCGGTCAGGGCCCGCGGCGTGGGCACGGCGGTGTTCGCGCCGAGGTTCATATCGCCGAGCGGGTTGTTGGACGGCGTGCTGGTGCACGACGCGGCGCACACGAAGGCCTTGGTCGTGCCGCTGCCGTCGTCGTTGAGGTAGAAGGGGCCAGGTACGTAGACCCCGACCGCTCCGGAGCCCCATTCGTGCCCGTACTGGGTGGCGGAGTCGGCGGTGTAGGTGACCTCCGTGTTGAGCACCTGCTTGTCCACCATGCCGTACAGCACCTTGATATCAGCCTTCATGCCGAGCTGGCTGCTGGACTGGATGATCCCGTCGCCGCTGGTGTACGGATTCGTGCCGCTGCCGCCTTCGGTGCAGCTGGGGTGGATCAGGTTGCCGAGGTTCCCGATCGCGGTCGAGTCGTTTCCCGCGGCCTGCGGATTGCAGCTCTGCGATCCGCCGACCAGGCCCCAGAAGGTGCCGGCCTGCGCGCCCTGCGGGTCCTGGTGCCCGTCCAGGTAGTTCATCAAGGCACTGCCGACAGCCATGTCCTCGACCTCGGTCGAGTCCTGAAACACGCGGGCGTTGGTCAGGTACCTTCCGTCCAGCCCGCCGTGCGGAGTGGCCACGGTCACCACCCGGTCGACCCACAGCGGCGTGGGCGGGAAGGCCGCGCTCGACCCGGACTCGGCGATCGCGTCCCGCACGACCAGACCGCCCATCGAGTGCGCCAGGATGCGCACCGGCAGCGACTTGGCGGTGAACGTGTCGTAGATGTACCAGGCCATGCGGCAGGCGACGTGGCGGATCGGATCGTTGGTCGTTCCGGTGTCGTCGACGGTCACCGTCGTCGTCACGCCGCCGGTCTCGTCGACGGTGACAGTGTGCGTATGCGGGATGGAAACGCACTTGTCTGACGGGGAGTCGGAGCCGTCAGCGGTGGAGCCCACGTCCGACGCGTCGGTCACCGCCCCGCCCTGCCCGTAGCTGGTCCCGACGCATCCGTAGTTTGACTCGCCGTTCTGCGAGACCTGGTTGGTCTCGTAGGTGTAGTAGCCGACGCTGCGCACGTCGGTGAAACCGCCGGTGGACGAGAGAAAGTTGCTCGCGCTCGCCAGCCCGTGCGGCCCCTGCGGAGGGTTCGTCGTGTCCGTACTGAGTGTCGGCGTCCACGCCGAGAAGCAGCTGTCGTTGTAGCCGTGGACCAGCAGCAGCGGCTCGCTGGACCCGCTCGCGGCCGGTTGCGCCACCGCGAGCGCGCCGGCCCCGGAGCGCGCGGCGGCGTGCGTCGAAGAGGTCGTCGACGAAGGCGACGCCGCCGTGGCGACGAGCACGGCGGCCGACCCCAGGACCACCGCGCGCCGAATCCACTCAATCGCCTGTCGCATGCTGATCCCCTCCACGTGGCCGGACAGTTCCACAGATGTACGCGTACTTACTCCTGAGCGTGAAGTGCTCGGTGCGACGGGGTGTGAACGGAGTCGTCCGAACGCGACCACCTGCGCGTTCGGCGAGCGTTCGGGATCTTGCGAACGTGGCAGAAACCTGAAACGGTATGCCGGTATGACGGTCTCTCCCGAGCCGCGGCCCCCGGCGGGCGCGGCGTCGGACACACCCGCGGACGCTCCGGCCGGCACTCCCGCCGCGCGCTTCGCGGCGGCGCTGCGCGAACTGCGCACCCGCGCCGGATCGCCGAGCTTCCGGGAGATGGGGCGCGCGGTCAACTACGCGCCGAGCACGCTCTCGGACGCCGTCTCGGGCAAGCGGCTGCCGACCCGCGCCGTCGTGGAGGCCTTCGCACGCGCTTGCGACGCCGATCCGCAGGAATGGGGCGAGCGCTGGGCCCGCGCGGTCGGCGAGAACGCCGGCCTGCCCGCGGCCGGGGAACAGCCCGAGGCCGTGATCGATCCGCCCGCGGCCGCGCCGGAGCCCCCATCCCGGCGCGGCCGGACCGTCCTGCGCGACGCCGCGCTCGTGGTGCTCACGGCGGCCATCGCGGCCACGGTGACCTGGTTCGCCTCGCCCCGAGACGCCGGCTCCACCCCCGCGGCGGCCACAGGCCTCACCGCGACCCCGTCAGCCTTCACCACTCCCGCCGACGGGCAGGACCCGGCCGCGGTCGGATGCGGCACGGACACCGTGGTCCTCGGCGAGAGCCAGGTCAAGATCGGACCGGCCGACTCCGGGACGCTGGAGCTGAAGTACTCGCCGCGCTGCCAGGCAGGCTGGGCCAGGTTCTACCTCAACCCGAACTCGACACCGGTGTTCGCCGAGGTCCGCGTGCAGGCCTCGGACGGCCGGGCCAGCGCCTTCGCCTATCTGGCTCAGGGCACCATGCCGGTGTACACCGACCTGCTGCACCCCGGCGGCGGCTGCCTGAAAGCCTCGGTGATCGTGCACCCGCAGAACCAGGATCCGATCACGGCCGCCACTCCCTGCCTCCAGGGCCGGTGACAAGAAGCCGCGCGATAGCGGAAGCGCCTAGGGCAATCGATCAGGATTCGAGAAGCCGGGCCGCGCGCCGGGACGTAGCGTGAAGTCAGCACAACCGCTGAAGCCACGCGAGCCGCACCGGCACGTGAAGACCGTTATCGGGAGGACGCAATGTCATACACCGTGGACTTCGAGAACGTATCCACCGTCGGCCTGGACTCATCCCCCGTCGCGAAGGCGCTCGCGGGTCTGCGCGCCAACGAGGCGCGCTACTTCCGCAACAAGTACGGTCACGTCTTCACCGTCAGCCCCGCGCAGGAGGAGCCAGAAGCGCTCGAATGGGTGAACGACATCCTGGCCAAGGAGCGTGACATCGTCATCTCCTCCCGCCCGCTCGAGGTGACCTCCTTCGAGGTGGACGGCATCAAGATGGCCTACGTCTTCTACGAGTCCGGTCTGTCCATCAACGTGATGTACGGCCTGGAGGACGGAGCGAAGCGCGCGGTGGGGTTCAAGCTCTCAGAGGGCATGGAAGTGCCCGAAGAACTCGTCTCGCGGTTCAAGTTCGCGCGCCAGAACTCGAAGCTGGCCGGCGTCATCCGCGGCTCGTTCTTCGTGATCAAGGGCGAGTACTGAGCCCGCGCTCAGGCGGTCGAACGCAGCCTCGCCAGCGCCTCCGCCAGCAGGATCTCCGCCTCGGCCTCGCTGCGCCGCTCGCGCACGTACTGCAGGTGCGTCTTGTACGGCGCGATCGGAGCCTGCACCGGAGGGTTGTCCTGATCCCGGCCCGCGGGCAGGCCGCAGATGGAGCACTCCCACACCTCCGGCACCTCCGCCGTGTCCGCGAACCGCAGCTGCGTCACATGGCCGACCTCGCACCAGTAGGTCACCGCGACGCGGGCGGCCACGTTGCCGCGCTCGCTCTCGCCCATCGGGCCGGAACCGACCCTGCTTCCGCGTACACCGCTACTTCGGGCCACAGCCGCGATCTCCTGTCACCGGGAACCGTCGAACACTGAACCTGCGCCGAACCGATCCGCATGATCACGCCGGTCCAGCCCCGAAACCCGGCCGCTTCGACCCGCACGCCGAAACCGCCGACCCGAGCACTGACAGCGGCCGATCTCCCGGCCGTCCGCAGCAGCCTACGCCCTCCTCGCGGTCGGCTGTCGAATGCGAGGGCGCCCGACGGCCGCCGAGACGGCTCCAGAAGATCCACAACAGGTCGCTGACCAGCGCTGTTTCTCGGCCGCGGGTCACGGCTTGGGCGTGACAGCCACTTGCCGTTTGTTTCCGAGAAGGTAGGCGACCGCGTCGCGGGCCGTGTAGGTCTGGCCGTCCGGAGCTTGTGAGAGCAGGGCGCGCACGCCGGTGTAGTCGGTTCCGGAGGTGACGATCGGCGGTTCGGTGTATCCGTCCGGACGTTGCTGGGCCAGGCCGGCGGTGGCCAGAAGGGCATTGCACAGGCAGCGGCGTGCAGCGGCGTTGGCCGATCGCCCGCCATGGCGTTCGGTGTAAATCGCGACCGGCTCTGATGGGCAGCGGTACCCCACGCTGCCGTCGGGCTTGCGATAGGCGCTGCGCAGGACGCCGAGATCGCACAGGCGAGGGCGTTGCTGGTAGGTCTGCTCGTCCGAGAGCGTGCCGGGCAGGTCGGCCACCTTGAACGGGAAGCCGGTGGGTGAGACACGGTCGTCGGTGCGTACTCGCTCCCGTCCCTCGGCCGCCAGGGCCAGCAGGCGCTGCTTGCAGTGCGGTGCCATCCCCGACTCTTGGCACAGAGCGAAGAGCGTCCCGACCTGGACGCCGCTGGCGCCGGCCGCCAGCGCTGCGGCCAGTGCGTTCGGAGTGCCGTACGAACCGGCCATCCAGTACGGCACACCGAGCGCGTGTAGGGCATCGGGCGCCACTTCGTCGCGTTCGTCGTAAAGCGGCTGTCCGCTCTCGTCGAAGCGGCGCGGTCCGCGCGGCGGGGCGTTGTGTCCTCCGGCGCGGTACCCCTCCACCACGAACCCGTCGGGTCGGGTGACCGGATTGGCGGCCAGCGCGGCGGCGAGGTCCACGGACGCGACGATCGCGTCCAGCCGAGGTCGGCGCAGCACCGGCGGAGACGGGCCGAACAGGTCGCGCGGATCGAAGCGGGCGGCGAATTCCCCGTCCTGCGTAGTGGCGCCCTGCACACGCACCGAGAGCGAAGCCGGCTCACCGGCGGCAAGCCGATCCAGCAGCCCGGGAAGCTCCGCCGGGTTGCCCGCGCCGACGAGCACGTGATCCACGCCCGCCAGCAGCGCGCCGTAGCAGGCGAACGGCAGCGGCATCTCGATCTTGCGCAGGTAGTTGATGCCCACGATGCCGTCGTGGCCCTCCTTGGCCAGGAACACCTCGACGAAGTTCGCGGCGATGGTCAGCTCCTGCAGCGCGCGGCCGGGCCGCAGCGTGAAACGCGGCGTCGGTCGAAAACCGCCGTCGTGCCCTGCGTCGGCGGGCCGGTAATAGGCACCGACGATGCGTTGCGCCGCCTGCGGAAGCGGAAAGTGTGCCAGCGCGCGCCGCACGTGCCCGCCGGGATCCCCGCGTTGCAGCCGGCGGGCGCAGACCACCTCCAGCGCGGTTCCCGACACCACACCGAGCTGACCGGTCATCGAGACCGCGCGGGCCAGCGGCCATCCGGAGACGGCCACACCCATACCACCCTGGATGATCTTCGGGCCGGCTGCGTTCCTAGTACTCACGGTCGTCCTCCTTCGGCCAACCTACGCAACCGTAGGTTCGGCTTGCCGGGAGTATTTCAGCAGGTCCGAGCGCGCAATAGGGTATTAAGCCTTCTGACGTTCCCGCCGCGCGGTGATGGTCTTCAGCCGCACGGCGGCGACCTCGTCGAGGCGCGCCCCGCGGGAGGCCTTGATGAGCACCACGTCTCCGGCGGCGAGGTGGCCCCGGATTCGCAGCAGCCTGATCTCGGACCTTGGCGAGTGTGTGACAGCGTTTCAGATCCGCGTGGCGCAGCCGGAGGCGCGCGGGACCGTGGGACGCGCGAGACCGCACGGCACGTCTCATCTGTCGTCACTCCGAGGGAGAGAACGATGGCTCTTCAGCTCCGGATCCGCACCGCCCTGCTCGTCATCGCCCTTGCCGCCGGCGCCGCGGTCGCGGGACTCGCTACCGCCACCGCCTCCGTCGCGCAGGTCACGGTCACCGCCGGCGGAATGGGCCCGCACGGCAACTTCGCCATCCAGCCCGACCCCGTCGTCATCGTCGACCGCTGACAAACCCGCGAAGTCTGCGCTCAGGCCCCGGCCGCACCGCCGGGGCCTGATACGTCCGCGCGCTCCAGCACGGCCCGGCGCGGACCGGCACCGCGCCCGCACACACGCAGACCGGTCGCGCTTGCAACTCCCGTCAAAAGGCGTACTGTATCGATACAGAAGTACTGGATCGATACAGAAGGGCGGACGGCCGTGAAGCCGACACTGCAGACCGTCGCTGACGCCCTCGG
>Ga0070739_10008833_pt1 | contig 10192 bp, 8 predicted proteins | sample Coa_R1_7_FD_66445 | JGI IMG/M metagenome (GOLD analysis project Ga0070739, IMG submission 66445) | Surface soil microbial communities from Centralia Pennsylvania, which are recovering from an underground coalmine fire - Coalmine... | ecosystem: Environmental > Terrestrial > Soil > Unclassified ...
AACCATGTTCGCCCTCGCCCGCCATCTGGGCGAAAACCCCACCCGCGCCGCCAATCAACTTGGGCTGTCCGCCGCCCATTTGGCCCTCGACGCGCTGGAAGAAATGGTGCAGCAGCCGGGCTGCCCCAATCTCTATTGGGCTTTGACGGATCTACCTACTCCCTTGGTAGATATTCGCAAGGGCTTCCAAGGTGAGCGTAGTCTCGTGACGACGGAGCTACAAGCTCTCCGCGCCGATGCCGTCATGTCGGACGAAGAGGTAGAGAGAGTGGTCAACCGGCTTTTCGGCGCCATGAGCCATGACCGCATGCAAGCCGGCCTGCCGCCTCGTAATCTCCATGCCGGGCTGACGGCACGGACCAAGGAAGCGGAAAAAATCCGCACCATCCGCGACCGCCTACTACAAGAGTATCTCACCGCGCTCGCCAATCGACGCCTGCTACCGGAGAATCGATTCGGCCTCGTCGATCCGATGCGCGGCCAGAAAACGGCGCGCGCCGTCTTTGACCGCTTGCTCGAAGCGGGTCAGGCGAAGGACATGATCCAGAAATTCTCGCCCTTGCAGGTTATCCTGCTGGAAGAGAAGCGCCAGTTCACGATGCACAGCGACGAGCGCATGAAACTGCTGGCCCTGGCTCCCTGGCAGATCGACAAGATGCCGAGCGAGGAATTGAAGCGCGGCGCGAAGGATCTGCTGGCGGATCTACTGCCGCCGGTAATTCCAGCGCGCCGAGAACAGGGACGCTTGGAGCAGCGCATCGCGCTGCTGCGGCACACCGAAGCGCTGCGCCTGTACGCCGCGGATCACGAGGGCAAGCTGCCAGAGAAATTGTCCGACATGGTAGTGCCACTGCCCGATGATCCATTCACGGGCAAGCCGTTCGTTTATCGGATCGAGGGCGCGACCGCCCATCTAGGCGGCAACCTCCCTCGCGAGGAGGAGAAGAGCGCAGAATACAGGATTCACTACGCTGTGACTCTCGAAAAGTGAGCCATTCTTCCGCTCAGGCTCCTCAGCGGCGCAGGACGGCCTGAGCTGCCTTGATGCACGTGCAGAGTCGATTCATCTGTTCACCGTTCAACTGATGCACTTTCGCGGACAGCTCCGGGAATCTCTGCGACAGCCGCGTGGCCACAAAATCCTGGAAATAAGACGGCGTACAGTGATCGATTTCGATGGCGTCGCACGAGCGAATGACTTCGATCAACTCTTCCAGAGTTATACGACATGAACCCATGTTTACTGCCTCTGCTCCGCAGGCGTACCAGAGATGCCTGTGCGAACAGAGTGCAATTCAAGTGCCCGTTTCGCCGGTTGCGGAACCCGTTTCTCCCACAATACTGCAATATGCCAGAAGGCGTTCCAGTTCGCTCAAGTTGAACGGTTTGCGGAGATAGTGATCGAAGAGCTTGAGGTAGGGCTTGAAGGATTCCTCGTCTTCATCGAGGCCGGTAGCCGCTACGATGATGACTCGTTCGAATCCGGGCAGTTGGCGCAGACGCTTCGCCACCTCGCCGCCATTGAGGTCTGGCATTTGAAAATCCAGAAAGACAATGTGCGGTCGAAACTCCTGCACAACGGCCAGTGTTGCCCACCCCCGATGGGTCACAAGCACATCGTGGCCCCAGAGCGTCAGCAGGATTTGCAGACTTTCGGCCGATTCCAGGAAGTCATCGGCAACGAGGATGCGCAGTCCTCCCGATGAGGAAGCGAGTGGTTGCATGTCGGTGTTCCGTGCGAGTCTTGGGAGCAATCCCTCGAAACGTGGGCAACTTCCTTGCCACCACGCTGCAACGACACTGACGCAACGCGGGAAGACCTGATGGGCAAGACGATACCGGCATTAACTGCGCGGCACGCCCTGCTCGCTGTACCTTGAGCCGTCGGGACTCTCCTTTATCGCTCGTCACCGGGCTTCGGCAATCGTGAACGATTCTTTATTCGATGTTCTATGATACCGGCTGCCCCTTTACGGTCAACAGCGGAAAATGCGGCAGGATTCACGCAAGATCTGTCAGGGCACAATCATGTTACTGCTGCAACTTGGGCCGTGCCGTGCCCCAAATAGCAATCGCCCCAACCACCAACACCCAGAACGGCATGATGCTCACGCCGGGAATCGCTTCCAGGATGATTCCCGGCAACAGCAACCAGCGCCAGCCCAGCACAATGAAGAGCAAAATAGCCGTCACCAAATCCACAGCCCAGCCTACCAGAGGCATCGGTGTCACGAATACATCCAGGACATCCGCGACTGCCGCGATGGCGAAGGCGAGGCCCAGGCGCTTGTTCGAGAAAGAGAGCGAACCGGCCTCTGGGGGCGGCGAGAACGTGGGCAGGGGTCGGCTGGACACGGTTGGCAACTTATCCGGCATGGGTCAACGATGCTCCTCATAAATAAGGATCGCTGATCGGGAATATCCGAGCAGTCATCAGGATCTTCTCCTGACTTGAGGGGTATCACGCAAACTCGATGCCGAAACTCGCATCCGGTGCGCATTCGAGTTTACTCAAGTGATTCGCTCAGCTTCGTAGAAGCATCGTTTGCCTCTCCGACACTCTGCGAAGCTGAGCGAACCGCGGCAGGAAAGGCCAAAGCTCTCTTGCGCTGAAGGTTCGCCACGGTTTGTTCACTGGCGCAGAATTGAAATGATCGTCCCCAGATCGCCCCTTGACAGCTTCCCCGATCACTCCATACTGACACAGGCTTCAACCGTAGATCATGCGCATCGTTCCATTCTCCCTCACTTCGAGAGGCCGAGGAGAAGTCATGCACCCCTACAAACCGACCTGGCGGCATCGAATCACCTTGCTGTTTCTGCCGGTTACTGCCCTGGCGCTGGCCTACTACGAACCGGGGCCTCGGTCGGGAACGCCCTCGCTTGGCGCGACCCCGCATCGCGGCGGTGCTACGTTCCGGGTGTGGGCGCCCTTCGTAGACGCGGTTTCGGTCAAGGTCAACGACGATGAGCCGGCGACCATGAGGAAGGAACCAGGGCACGCGGAGGATGACACGGTATGGGTGGCCAATGTGCCCAATGCCAAGGTGGGCGACCGCTTTCAGTATCTCATGAAGGCCAACGGCGTCACCCGCGCTTTTATCGATCCGCGCTCGCGCCGACTCACCAGCCCGGAAGCCAGCGCCTCTTCGGTCATTGTGGAGCCGATGGAGGCGTTGCCCTTAAAAACGGAGCTGAATCTCAATCGCTTGGTGATCTATGAGCTGCACATCGGCACCTTCAACGTCCCTGCCGGCAAGCAGACCGGGGGGTTCACGGATGCAGCGGCCAAACTGGACTACCTCAAGGATCTGGGCGTCAACGCTGTCGAGTTGATGCCGGTTCACGAAAACATTTGGTCGAACGAGCACAAGCCGGCCAACTACAACTGGGGCTACGACCCGGTTCAGCTGTTCGCCGTCAATTCTTCCTATGGCACGCCCCAGGATTTCACTCGCTTCGTCTCCGAGTGCCATGAGCGCGGCATCGCCGTCCTCCTCGACGTGGTTTACAACCATCTGGCGGCAGACAATCTGTTGAAACGCTTTGGCGGCGTCTCGGGGGAGGGGTTCAGGGATGGAATTTACTTCTATGGCGACGGCCGGGAGGACACCGGTTTTGGGCCGCGCCCCGATTATGGCCGTGCTCAGGTGCGGGCCTACATCGACGACAACGCGCTGATGTGGCTTCGCGACTACGGCGTCGATGGCCTGCGCTGGGACTCGACCATCAACATCCGCGCCTACAACAATGGCCGATCTCCCATCACCGAAGGCCAGCAGTTGCTCCGCCAAGCCAATGACGACTCCCACGCCTCGCAGCCCAAGCAGCCACAAAAGATCTCCATCGCCGAGGATCTGCAAGGCTCTGCGGACCTCACGACGCCCACCGGTAGAGGGGGATTCGGCTTCAACAGCCAGTGGGACGATAGTCTTTTTTTCGATCTGCGCCGTGCCATTCTGGCCGTGAACGATCGGGATAGAGACATTGGAGCAATCAAAAGCTCCATCGAACGAAAGATCGGCAGCGACGCCTTCGGTCGGGTCATCTATTCGGAGAACCACGATAAGGTCGGTCATCCAAAGGACTTGGTTGACGGCAAACCGCAAATCCGCCTGCCGGCGTTGATCGACGAGGAGAATGCAGAGAGCATCTTCGCCAAGAAGCGATCCACGCTCGCCGCGGCCATCGTGTTGACCTCCCCCGGCGTTCCCATGCTGTTTCAGGGGCAGGAAATGCTGGAAACGCAGACGTTCGAGTTCTACACGTCCACGCCGGTGCGCTGGGAACGAGTGCAGCAGTTTAAGGGCATTGTGCAGATGTATCGGGATTTGATCGCCCTGCGTCGCAACTTGGCTAAAAAGACGGGCGGACTGTCGGCCGGCAACGTGACTGTCTTTCATGCCGATCCGCAGGACAAGACGCTCGCCTACCATCGCTACGGCGACGGGGGACCAGGCGATGATGTGGTGGTGGTTGCCAACTTCTCCAATCGGCGAGTCGCCGCTCTCAACATCGGTTTCCCACAGGCCGGGAAATGGGTCGTGCGTTTCAACAGCGGAGCGGCGGTTTACGATCCGTCCTTTCAAGATGGAGACAGTTCGGACGTCATGGCCACGGCCGGAGGAAAGGATGGCCTGAACTTTAATGCCAACGTCGCCGTCGGCCCCTACAGCGTCGTTATTTTCTCGCAGGATTGACCGCCGGAGTAGGGCAGCGCAACCTCTCGGCACAGCCAAGAGTCCGCCGACGCCGTTACCGTTCTAATCTGTCTTCTCGACGACCCACTGGATTCCACGCACGCTGCCGTCGCATTGGCGGCACAAATTGCATCTGCTGGATCATGGAGACACCTCGTGTTACGGAGCACAATCAAGGAAGGGTTGAAAAAGGCGGCCCATCATCAGGCCCGGCCTCCGTCTCCGTTTAACTAATCGAAAAAGGCGTTCAAAAGTGGACACGATTTTTTCCTTTTTTTGAAATTTTTCTAAAGTTATTACCGACGGCCTTGCAGCAAGGGAGTTGGACGTGCTTCTTCGGTAACGAGATGGTGGGGGCAAACATGAGCCATTCAAGCGACTTTCCCAACACGGAGGACCCGTACCAACTGAGTCGCTTCGTGCGCGCTCAGGCGGACGACTTCGAGCGAGCTTTGGCAGAAATCCGCAGTGGGAAGAAACGCACGCATTGGATGTGGTACATCTTTCCCCAGTTCGACGGGCTGGCATTTAGCTCGACCTCGAAACACTACGCCATCAAGAGCATTGAGGAGGCCAAGGCGTACCTCAGTCACCCCGTTCTCGGACCTCGACTGGTCGAGTGTGCGGAGGCGGCACTCGGCGTGGAGGGCCGCTCCGCGAGGGATATTTTCGGTTCTCCCGACGATCTGAAGCTGAGATCGAGTGCGACCCTGTTTGCGTGCGTCTCGCCGCCGGGATCGGTGTTCGAGCGCTTGCTCGAAAAATACTATCGGGGCGAGCGCGACGAGAAAACGCTGCGGCTGCTGGGCTTCTCCTCCGATACAGGGGAAGCTGCTGACGAGAGGTAGAACGATACGTTCTCACGCGAAGTAGTTGAACGTCTGATTCGCGAGCACCACGTTCATCAGATACCAAAGCGGCACCTCGGCGTGACCGATGAGGCCGAGGTTAGAGGCGAACACATCGGTCAAATTCATTTGCTCGATTGGACAGCTGGAGTAATCGGGAATGCTTGCCGCCGGTATCCCCCCGAGGCTGAATTCAAACTCAAGGAGTTGAAGGGCGGAAAGATTGTCCAAAGCCCCCTTTAAGAAGCCCAATTGACCAGCCGGCGTCTGCTCATCGAAATCCTGCACTTGATCGACGTTGGGTGGAACGATCACCGGAGGATCCTGCGTCAAGAATTCGAAGAGCATCCCCCACGCAGCCAATTCACTGGCCTGAGGAAGCGACAAAACCGCGCTGAACGGAGTGGACAAGTTGGCCGGGTGCGGATCGAGCAGCGTCATCTGCATGTATCCACCCTGCAATGCCGGATCGGTGGTGCCGACCAGATCTTGCAGCACTTCGCTGACAACCACGGTCCCGCGGCTGTCGCCGATGAAATTGATGTCCACCACATCGCCCGGATGTTGCTGAGCGAGGAGGTTCGCCTCGGCCACCACTTGAAAGTACAGCAAGGTGCTGGCCACCTTCATGGCCAAGGGGGAAGGAATGACGCTCAGGCGGACCCAGTTGAAAGGAATGACCGCCTCATAGCCGTCGAATATCTGCAAATCCGCGGCCATCAGCAGCTCCCACGCCGGAGTCTGACCCGTAAGTAACAACGAAGGTTCCATACCGTGGGCGATGACGCCCAGAACGTGTGTCTGAAACGAAGCCGAGCTGCCATCGTCGTTCGCTACAACCACGATAAACGGCAAAGCCGTGTTTGGCGTCAAAGCCGTCACAGGTTTCCCATTCGGGGCCGTCAGCGCGAGTTTGACTCCCGTATGGTTGCCAGCACTCAGATCCTTGGTGTCCGAACCAGGAATCGTCGCGGTACCGATCAACTGCGCGCCCTTGAGGGAATTGTAAAGTGGGGAGCGGTAGATATCGAAGCTGAGGTTTTTGCCGGTGAGGCTGTTGCCGTTGATGGTGTAATTGACGCTGACGGTTCGGGCATCGGTCGTGGTGGCGAACGATACATCGATCGGCGAGGACGAAGGAACGACGCGATCCTCCAATTGCTCCAGACACAGGCGAATTCGGGGCTGAGCTTTCTTCATGACTGCTCTCCCGGGTTGGCCGCCAGCCGCGCCACGCAACCGTTTACTCCGCTGCGCGGCGTGCGCAGCTCGAAAGGAAAACGCGGAAGGGTCTCATCCCTGGCGTCGATGTGAGAGGTATCGATTTTTCCTGAAATAGAGATAAGAAGGGATGATGCAATTAAGTGGAGGAGCAGGGTCGGATTGCCCGCGTATCCGGAATGCGCGGCATTGTTTACGTAGTGTTCAGGCCGGGCACGATGCTGGGTTTTTCCTCAAGATCGGGCGGCCATCTCGGCCGAGATGGCCGCCCAGGTTCCCTGACAAGACTTGACTCCTCTCGCTAGTCAATGGGCCGGCATCTCCTTATCGAGGGCGGCGAGAACTTGCTCCGGGCTGAGCCGATTGAAGACTCGATCCGGCCGGAACGTCCAGCGAACCGTGCCATCGCCGTCGATCAGGAATGTGGTAGGGGCCGAAGTGTCGCTACCGTCCGGGGCTGAGTGAGGGTGCATGACATCGATTGCGCCGGAAAGACTGCGTTCCGCATCCGAGACGACGATCAGGTGAGGAAAATCCGCCTGGGTAGCCTTGGCTGCCTCGAGATCCTCCACCGAAACCACGACGACATGGACGTTTCGCTTCTCGAATTCCTGCCAGTGCGCTTCGAGCTGACCTAGCTCGATCATGCAGATCCCTCACCACCGCCCGCGGAAAAAGGTCATAACCCGCCGTGAGCCATCTGCAAGGTCTGCCTCGGTGAAGGAACGGCCGTTAGCGAACATGGCCTGGAAGGGCGGCAGCCGTTTGCCCGGTTGCGCCGGTCCGTTGTACTCCGGCAGCTTCATCATGAATACAAGGAAGTACCACTGCAAACCAGCAAAGGCCGTCACCAAGACCAGAGCCGCGACCCTTGCAACGCTGCGCCGCGAAGCTGCGGAGAGCAAGAGGAACACGGCCCCGACCGTGGCCAGGATGGGAGAGTACCAGGGCACAAAGACGAGTTTCAGGCCGAACTGGATGACGACGAGAACCAGCCCGAGGAGGCAGGCGCCGATTCCGGCCCAGAAGATCACCCGACCCCGAGAGCGATCAATCGAGGGTGATGTTGTAGAAACATTGGGAGCGCTCGTTGACATGGGATTCCTCCTGTCTTGAATGGGTTTATTGTGCGCAGGCTCCTGTCAGTCTGTCCAGGTCAGCTTCATGCGATACCAGCGTGGGGAACGGCCCAACCACGACTAGCCGAAAGCCGTGTCGGGGATTAAGCTGAATTCGCAACATTGGAAATTGCCTCATCCATACGGAGTCCATCATGTTCCGCACCTGTCCTGCTACTATCCTTACCTTAACTGCGGGGCTAGTGTTTCTGGCGTCGGCCAGCGCACGCGACGAGAAACGCGATACTTTATGGGCTGCGGTGCGGGCCGCGGATGTCAAAGCCGTTGCCTCCGCTCTCGACAATGGAGCGGACGTCAATGCCAAGAATGAGATCGGCGTCTCCGCCTTGTGGATTGCGGCCGGAAAGGGCAAGCTCGACGTGATTGAGCTGCTCGTCCGGCGCGGCGCCGACGTCAATGCCCGCGACGGCATTTGGTATCAGACCCCGTTGAGTGCCTCCGTCGCGGGAAAGAATGTAGAAGCGGCGAAACTTCTCATCAAAACGGGTGCCAAGGACGTAGATGCAGCACTCTTCATGGCAGTGAGTCAAGGCAACGAGGCGATGCTGAAAATGATCCTCGACCACGCGAAAGTGAGTCAGGACGCCCTCGATGCCGCACTCTATTCCGCGACCAAGGCGAAGAAAGAAAAACTGGAGCAAATGCTTAAAAAGGCCGGCGCCAAGCCCCTGCCGACCGCATCGGCGAAGGACCGCGCGACGTGGGAGAAAATCGCCGGCACCTATGAGAGCGATGGCGGCGCCAAAATGGTCCTCACGCTGGAGGAGCCAGGGCTGGTGTACGGAGGCCGCTGGCTCAAGCCGACGGGACCGGATTCATTTGTGCCGCTAGGTTCGGAAGGGACGCATCTCCGCATCGAACGCCGCGGGGAGCAGGTGGCCCGCATCACGCTGAGCCGGTTCACAGCCGAGTACAGCTTCTATCGCTTCCGCAAGCCCGTCGAGCGTCCGGCAGCACCGACGGAACTCGGCGTTGAAAGCGTGGGCACGCCGCTCAACTGGCCGTCGTTTCGCGGACCGGACGGCACCGGCGTTGCCGACGGCCAACAGCCGCCCGTCACCTGGAACCTCAAGGAGGGCAAGAACGTCCGCTGGAAAACGCCGATTCCCGGATTGGGCCACTCTTGCCCCATCGTCTGGGGCAACCGCGTCTTCGTCACCACGGCCATCAGCAGTAAGCCGGACCAGAAAATCCGCATCGGCAATTACGGCGACGTCGCTTCCGTGGACGATAAATCGAAACACACTTGGCAAGTGCTTTGCCTGGACCGTGACACTGGTGCGATCCTGTGGACGCGAACCGCTTACGAAGGAGTGCCGAAGATCAAGCGGCACTTGAAGGGCAGCCAGGCCAACTGCACGCCGGCAACGGATGGAACGCACGTCCTCGCTTGCTTCGGCTCGGAAGGACTGTACTGTTACGATTTCGCGGGCAAGCTCCTGTGGAAGCGAGATCTCAGCACGCTCGATTCGAGCTTCGCCATCGATCAGGAATACGAATGGGGTTTCGGCAACTCGCCGCTCATTTACGAGGGGCTGGCGATTCTCCAGTGCGACCTCAGCCGGGACTCGTTCATCGCGGCCTTCAACGTGGAAACCGGCGAAAAGGTCTGGTCCACGCCGCGCGACGAGATCCCCTCGTGGAGTTCGCCGGTGATCTGGCACAATGCTCGGCGCGTCGAGTTGGTCACGAACGCTGCCCAGTACGCTCGTGGCTATGATCCCAAGACCGGCGCAGAGTTGTGGCGGCTGGCGAAGAAATCAGAAGTGACCATTCCCGCTCCGGTCTGCGGCAAAGATCTTCTTTTCATCACCAGCGGCAACCGACCCATCCAGCCGATCTTCGCCATCCGGCCTGGCGCCAGCGGCGACATCTCCCTGAAACAAGGGCAGTCGAGCAATGCCTATATCGCCTGGAGCAGGATGCGCGGCGGACCGTACATGCCCACGCCCATTCTCTACGGGCCATATTTCTACACCTGCTCGAACTCCGGTGTGCTCGCTTGTTACGAGGCGGAGACGGGGAAGGAAATCTACAAAGAACGCATCAGCAGCGGCGGCGACAGCTACACCGCCTCGCCGGTTGCAGCGGACGGACGGCTGTACTTCGCCTCCGAACAGGGACAAGTGCGGGTGGTAAAGGGCGGCCCCGTGTTTGAATTGCTGGCGGTCAACGCCGTGGACGATTACGTGATGGCCACGCCGGCCATATCGAATGGCTCTCTTTTCGTAAGGAGCCAACACTACCTGATGTCGTTAGGGAAGAAGGCGGGAGGAACGGCCAA
>Ga0070739_10008835_pt1 | contig 10191 bp, 9 predicted proteins | sample Coa_R1_7_FD_66445 | JGI IMG/M metagenome (GOLD analysis project Ga0070739, IMG submission 66445) | Surface soil microbial communities from Centralia Pennsylvania, which are recovering from an underground coalmine fire - Coalmine... | ecosystem: Environmental > Terrestrial > Soil > Unclassified ...
GCGGAGCGCCTCGGCCCGCTCCCGCCCCTCGAGCAGCGAGACGACGAGACAGGCCGCGAACGCGTCGCCGGCTGCGGTCCCGTCGACGGCCTCGACGAGCGGGGGCTGCGCGCGCGCCACCTCGCGGCCGCGCTCGAAGAGGGCGGCCCCGTCGGCGCCGTAGGTGACGGCCACGAGCTTCCCGCGGCTCGCGACCTCGTGCTCGAGGCGGTTGACGATGAGCAGGTCGGGCTCGAGGTCGATCGGGCGCGCCGGGGCGGCGTTGAGCGCGAAGAACGCCGCCCCGACCGCGGCGGCGCGGACGACCTCGTCGGGCACCTCGAGCTGGCAGAGGACGGCGCCGCCGGGGCTCGCCGGCGGCACGTGCGCGTTCGCGCCTGGCACGACGACGATCTGGTTCTCGCCGCGAGCATCGACGAGGATCAGAGCGAGGCCCGTGGCGCCGGTGTGCGTGAGCTCGAGCTCGACGCCGGCCTCCCGCAGGCCCGCCACGGCCTCGTCGGCGAGCGCGTCCTCGCCGACGGCGCCGATCATCCGCACGCGTGCGCCGAGCCGCGCCGCGGCGACCGCCTGGTTCGCACCCTTGCCGCCGGGCACTCGGGCGAAGCCGTCGGCGGTGAGCGTCTCCCCCGCCCGCGGCAGCTCGGCGACGCGCGCGACGAGATCGAGGTTGATCGAACCGACGACGGTGAGCTCGACAGGCATCTCCGAGGAGCCTAAGCGAGGCGACTTCGTGACACGGCCGCGGACATGTCCCTCCGATTGAGAACCATCCACAACGCACCGTCCGAAGCGGCCGTGGGCCCCATGTCCGCTCGGGACCGCCGGCGGCCGTCGGACGTGTCCGCACTGTGGACGGACCTCATGGGTGGCTGCCACCAGACGTGCGGCGGCGAGCCATGTCCGGAAGCGGCGGTTTGTGACGTGCTACGCGGCGATCGCGCGCAGGTCCTCGACCGCCCGGCCGAGCAGGTTCTCGCGCAGGTCGAACAGCCCCGCCCACAGCGAGCTCGCGGCGAGCGTCGACTGCCACCGCACCGTCGACGACAACCCTTCGAGGGCGCGCACCAGCACCGCCAGCTCGAGATACGCCTGCGCGACGCGGTGCGGCGCGACGCTGACTCCGGCCCGGTCGAGCACGGGCTGCCAGTCGACGAGCTCGCCCGGGCCCGGCTCGCCGAACCAGGATCGTCCCTCCGCCTGGTCCGCCTCGAGCTCGAGCAGGTAGCGGCCGAGCGGAGCCTCGAGGCCGGCGAGCGCCGTCTCGACCCGGTCGGCGGCCCGCCGGAGCGCCGCCTGGCGGCGCCCCGCCGTCCCGGGCTCGGCTTCGCCGCGCGCCCACCGCTCGAGCAGCCGGCAGAACGCAAGCGCCGACACCTCGACCGCGATCAACTGCGCGATCAGCCGCCGCGCCGTCGCCTCCTCCACCGCGTGCTCCGCGATCACGTCCGCCCACTCGGGCCGAGTACCGAGGGGGACGCTCATACTTCGACCACCACCGGCAGGATCATCGGCCGCCGCCGCGTGCGGTCGTACACGAGCTGCCCGATGCCGTCGTGGATGTGCTCCTGCAGCAGCTTGATCTCGCGGATGTCGTCCGCCAGGAGCTCGCGCACGATCTCGTGCGCCTCCTGGCGCATCTCGGACAGCAACTCGTCGCTCTCGGCGAACCCGCGCGAGATCAGCTCCGGCTGCGACGCCGCACCGTCGGCGAGCGTCGTGACGACGATCAGCACGCCGTCCTCCGACATGTGGCGGCGGTCGCGCAGCGCCACGTCCGAGATGTCGCCGACGCCGAGGCCGTCGACGAACGTGACGCCCGCGTCGACGCGGTCGACGATGCGCGCCCCCTCCCGCGACAGCTCGACGACGTCCCCGTTCTCCGCGAGCACGATCGACGACGCCGGCACACCGGCCTCCTGCGCGAGCCGTGCATGGGCCGCCTGCATCCGGTACTCGCCGTGGATCGGCATCACGGCCTTCGGCCGGACGAGCGAGATCAGCGTGCGCAGCTCCTCGGCGCGCCCGTGGCCGGACACGTGCACGTCGGCGTTCTCCTCGTGAAGGACCTCCGCCCCGCGCTTCGTCAGCTGGTTGATCGTGTCGTGCACGCGCAGCTCGTTGCCGGGCACCGGCCGGGCAGACAGGATGACGGTGTCGCCGCGCTCCACCTTGATCGCAGGATGGTCGTCGTAGGCGATGCGTGTCAACGCCGACAGAGGCTCGCCCTGCGAGCCGGTGCAGAGCACCAGCTGCTCGGCGGCGGGGACCTCGTCGAGATCGGCCGCCTTGACGAGGACGTCCTCGGGAACCTCGACGTAGCCGAGGTTTCGCGCGACGTTCATGTTGCGTCGCATCGACCGCCCGACCACCACGATCTTGCGGCCGCAGTCGACGCCGACGTCGATCGCCTGCTGCATGCGGTGGATGTTCGAGGCGAAGCTCGTGATCAGGATCCGTCCGTGCCGCGCCGGGATGATCTGCCGGAACGCCTCTCCGACCACGCGCTCCGAGCGCGTGAAGCCCGGCCGCTCGGCGTTCGTCGAGTCGCCGAGCAGGAGGTCGACGCCGCGGTTGCCGAGGTCGGCGAGCCGGCCCACATCGGTCCTCAGGCCGTCGACGGGAGTGTGGTCGAGCTTCCAGTCGCCGGTGTGGAACACGCGGCCCGCCGCCGTCTCGATCGCGATCCCGACCGCATCGGGAATCGAGTGGGCCATGCGCACGAACTCGAGCCGGAACGGGCCGAGCTCGACCGGCGAGCCTTCCGGGTCCGCCTCGCGCAGCTCCGCGGCGCGCAGCAGGCCGTGCTCGTCGAGCTTCGACTTCACGAGACCGAGCGTGAGCCGCGTGGCCCAAATCTCCTCGACCCGCACCTCCCGCATCAGGAAGGGCAGCGCCCCCACGTGGTCCTCGTGCGCATGCGTCAGCACGACCGCCCGCAGCCGCCGGTCGCGCAGGTACCCGAAGTCCGGGAGGATGACGTCCACGCCGAGGTGCTCGTCGCGCGGGAACGACATGCCGGCGTCGACGACGATCGTCTCGCCGGCGGCCTCGTAGACGGTCATGTTCTTGCCCACCTCGCCGAGGCCGCCGAGCGGGATCACGCGCAGCACGTCCATGAACGGCTCCAGTGTAGGGGGGCGGGCAGCCGAGGCATACTCAGGAGCGCATGGCTGAGGGCCGGGCCCTGCTCGTGATCGCGGACATCGGGGGCTACACCCGGTACATGAAGATGCACCGAATCGGTCTCGCGCACGCGGAGGCGAACACCTCGCGCCTGCTCGAGGCGGTGATCGACGCCGCACCCCGGTTCGAGCTGATCGAGATCGAGGGCGACGCCGCGTTCCTCGCCGACCGCCGGCCGGGCCCCGACGCGGCGGCGGCGGTCACCGAGGCGGCCCTCGCGATGTACCGCGCGTTCCACCTGGAGCAGGCGCGGATGATCGCCGCCAACCTCTGCACCTGCGTGGGCTGCGTCGCGGTCGGCAGGCTCCGGCTCAAGTGCGTCGCGCACGTCGGCGACGTGGCCGAGCAGAGGATCCGCGACCGGACGAAGCTCGTCGGCGTCGACGTCATCCTCGTCCATCGCCTCCTGAAGAACGCGGTCCCGGTCGAGGAGTACCTGCTGCTCTCCGAGGAGCTCTACCGCTCGTGCGACGACGCGACGCGGAGCCGCGCCTGCGCGGTCGACCAGGAGCTCGAGGGCCTCGGCACGATTCGCGCCTACTACGTCGACCTCGACGTGCTCGCCGAGCCGGTGCCGCAGCCTCCGTCGCCCGGCATCGGCGAGCGAATCGCGACGACGGTACGGACGATCGCCGGCGGCGCACCCTACGTGATGGGGCTGCGCCGGTTGCCGCAGCGGGGCGCAAGCCTGTCAGGCGGCGACGAGCAGGCCCAGCCGCTCTAGGCAGTCGCGGACCTTCGCGACCTCGTCGCCGGTCGCGTCGACGAGCGGCAGCCGGTGCCCTCCGACCTGATGCCCGAGCAGCCGCAGCGCGGCCTTGATCGCGATCGGGTTCGGCGCCACCGCGAGGAGCTCGTACGAGGCCTGGAGCATCCGGTCGAGCTCGCGGGCGCGGTCGACGTCGCCGTCGAGCGCCGCGCGCACCTGGTCGGCGACCTGCCGCCCCACGACATGGGTGTGCACGCAGACGCCGCCGACTCCGCCCAGCTCCAGGAACGGCTGGATCAGGTTGTCGTCACCCGCGTACAGGTCGAGCCCGCATCCGACGATGTGCCGCGCCTGCGCGAGGTCGGGGTTCGCCTGCTTCACCGCGCGGACGTTCTCGATCTCCGCGAGCCGCGTGATCGTCTCCGGCTCGATGTTGACCACGACGCGCGCGGGAATGTTGTAGACGACGACCGGGCGGTCGGTGGCACGCGCGACGGCGTCGAAGTGCGCGACGATCCCCCGCTGCGGCGGCTTGTTGTAGTACGGCGTCACGACGAGGAACGCAGACGCCCCGAGCGCGTGCGCCTCCTCCGTCAGGTGCACCGAGTGCGCGGTCGAATACGTCCCGGTCCCGGCGACGACGCTCGCGTGGTCGCCGACGGCCTCGAGGGCCGCCCGGACCAGGTCGAGGCGCTCGCGGTCGGTGAGCGTCGGGCTCTCGCCGGTGGTGCCCGCGACGACGATCCCGTCGGACCCGTTCTCGACGAGGTGCAGCGCGAGCGCCTGGAACGCGTCGTAGTCGACGGCCCCGTCGTCGCGGAACGGCGTCACGATCGCCGTCAGGACGTGCCCGAGCACGCCGTGATTCTACGCCTCGCGGGAGAGCCGCACGACGCGCGGCGCGACCTCCTCGACCGGCGCGGCGAGCCGCAGGAACTCCTGCTCGTACGGCCGCCCGGCGAGGCCGACGAGCGCGGCCGGAGCGAGCTCGCGCAACCGCGCCAGCACCGGCTCGACGTTGCGCCGCTCGTAGAGGACGTCCGCGGCGAGCGCGAGGTCGAACCGCTCCTGCCACGGCTCACGCCAGTCGCGCACCTCCGCGCGGAGCGCGAGGCCGTTCCCGGCCGCGTTCCGGCGCAGGAGCTCGATCGCCTCGGCCGACCAGTCGGACGCGGTCACGTCGGCTCCGCGGGCGGCGGCGACGAGCGAGGTGACGCCGAGGCCGCAGCCGAGCTCGACCACGCGCAGGCCGGCGACGTCCGGGAGCGTCTCGGCGAGGGCGAGCGCCGCCGGCCACAGCTCCGCCCAGTAGGGCAGGAACTCGTCGCGCTCGAACTCGTTCTCGTCGATCAGCGCCTCGGGCGAGGCGGGTCGTGCGAGCCGCAGCTCGACGCCGCCGACGCTCCTAGTCTCGAAGGAGAGCGTCAAGGCCGACCGTCAGCCCGGGCGGGAGCCCCGGCAGCCGCTCGAGCGCGAGCAGCACGCCCGGCGTGTACGCCTCCCGGGAGAGCGCGTCGTGGCGGATCGTGAGCGTCTGCCCGGCACTGCCGAGGATCACCTCCTGGTGGGCGTTCAGCCCCGGCAGCCGCACCGAGTGGATCGGGACGTCGCCGCCGATCCGCTCCGCCGTCAGCCTCGCCGTCCCCGACGGCGAGTCGAGCTTCGCGGCGTGATGCAGCTCGACGATCTCCGCCCGCTCGAGATGCCTCGCGGCCTCGGCCGCGAAGCGCATCATCAGCACGGCGCCGATCGCGAAGTTCGGCGCGTAGAACACGCTCACCGGCGCGTCCCGGAACTCCTCGGGATCCCACCCCGTCGTCCCCACCATCGACGGGACGCCCGCCGCGACCGCGGCGCGGACGTTCCCGGCGACGGCCGCCGGCGTCGTGAAGTCGACCATCGCCTCCGCCTCGTCGAGCGAGTCGACGAGCATGTGTCCCGCCGCCTCGAGCCCCGGCGCGAGCACCGAGCCGACCTTGCCGCGCCGGCCGTTGAGAACGATCCTCACGCCGCGCGCGCGAGCTCCGGCGTGACCCGCTCGAGCGCCGAGAGGAACCGCTCCTCGTCCGGGCCGATGCACGCGGCCGAGAGGCGCTCCGACGCGAGCAGCGCCTGCGCGAGCTCGCACACCGAGGAGGCCTCGACGCCGTCGATCTCGGCGACGATCCGGTCGAGCGAGAGCAGCTCGGAGTCGGTGATCAGGGACTTGCCGAGCCGGTTCATCCGCGTCGACGTCGACTCCATCGAGAGCAGGATGCGGCCCTTGAGGTTCTCCTTCGCACGCTCGAGCTCGCGCTCCGGGAGGTTGCCGCCCGCGATGTCGGCGATCTGCTCGGCCGTGATCGCGAGCGCCTCGTCGAGGTTGTCCTCGCGGGTGCCCAGGTAGACGCCGATCTGGCCGGTGTCGGTGTACTGCGACACGAACGAGTAGACCGCGTACGCCATCCCGCGCTTCTCGCGGATCTCCTGGAAGAGCCGCGACGACGCCGAGCCGCCGAGGATCGCGTCGAGGAGCGAGGCGGCGAAGCGGCGGCGGTCGGAGCGGGAGATCCCCGGCGCGCCGAGGCAGACGTGGTACTGCTCCGTGTCCTTGCGCTGGAAGCGCAGGCGCGGCGGCGGGGGCTGGACGAGCGGCGGGCGCGCATTCAGCCGCGACTCTCCCACCGCGCTGCGCCGCGCGAGCGCGCGCTGCACGAGCTCGACCACGCGCTCGTGCTCGATGTTGCCGGCCGCTGCGACGACGATGTTCGCGGGGACGTACATCTCGTCGTGGTACTTCGCGATCGCGTCGCGCGGGATCGAGGAGATCACGTCGGCCGTCCCGATCACCGGCCGCCCGAGCGGGTGGTCGCCGAAGACCGCCTCGGCGATCAGGTCGTGCACGAGGTCCTGCGGCGCGTCCTCGTACATGGCGATCTCCTCCAGCACCACCTCGCGCTCCGCATCCAGGTCCGTGAACGAGGGTGCGAACACCATGTCGCTCATGACGTCCATCGCGGTCTCGAGGTGGTGGTCGGGGACGCGCGCGTAGACGAGGGTGTGCTCGCGCGACGTCGCCGCGTTCAGCTCGCCGCCGAGCCCGTCGAAGATCTCCGCGATCTCGACCGCGCTGTAGGTGCCGGTCCCCTTGAAGAGCAGGTGCTCGATGAAGTGCGTGACGCCGGCCTCGCCCGTCGCCTCGTCCCGAGAGCCCGCGCCGATCCAGTAGCCGACGGCCGCGGAGCGAACGTGGCCGAGGGCCTCCGAGACGACGCGCTCGCCCGAGTCGAGCTCCGTCAGCGTCCAGTTCTGCACGCGCGTAGCGTAGTTCTCACGCCGACGGGCGGCGATAGACGACGCCCGAGCGCGGCTCGAGGTACAGCGTCCGGTCGGCGCGCAGCGCGTAGAGGGCGCCGGCCACGCCGAGGCCGGCGGAGACGCCGCCGAGCACCGCGGCGAGCGTCGGCTTGAACGCCAGCGCGACCGCCGCGAGGACGGAGACGCCGGCCGTGCTCGGCAGCGTCGCCACGAGCGCCTGCCGGAGCGGCCCCGCAACCGAAGCGTCGGCGGGCGCCGGCTTCGGCTCGCGCCTGGGCAGGAACCGCGCGCGCGGGTCGTTCGCGAGCGAGAACACGGTCACGAACGCACCGCCGCCGAAGGCGAGCAGCGCGCCGGTCGCCGGGGCGCCGAGCAGCCTCGCCGCTGCAACCCACATGATCCCGAGCGCGAGTCGGATCGGCGCGACGTACAGGGCGCGGTCGCGCAGCGAGTGCAGCGTCACCGTGCGTCTCCCGGCAGGAGCGACCAGAGGATCGCGTCCGCACGCTGCCCGTGCAGCCAGATCGACTGCCGCTCGCGCCCCTCGCGCTGGAAGCCGCAGCGCTCGGCGAGCCGCTGCGACGGCCCGTTCTCCGGATGCGTGCGCAGCTCGAGCCGCCCCACGCCCTCCCGGAAGAGCCACTCGCAGACGAGCCGTACCGACCGCGTCATCAGGCCGCGGCCGCGTGCCTGCGCTGCCGCGAGGTAGGCGATCTCGAAGTTGTCCCGGTGCCGCCGCGACGCGATCACCGCGCCGAGCGAGACGTCGGCGGGAGCCTCCGTCACCGCGAAGTCGAACCGGTCGCCGCTCACGCGCCCGTTCCGCGAGAGGCGGAGCAGCGAGTCGAAGTCGCGATCGACCGGAGCGCGCGGCATGTTCAGCCAGCGCGCGACGAGCTCGTCGCGCATCGTGTCGAGGCAGGCGGTGCGGTCGCCCTCCCGGAGCTCCCGGAGGACGACCACGCCGTCTGTGAGGGTGTCGGGCGGCCGCACGGTGTCTGACACCTTCTCAGGTGTCAGACACCGCGATCCGGCTGTCTACTCGGAGCGGGACTCCTGGCGCTCGCGGCGCGGGCCGCGACCGCCGCGGCGGTCGCCGTCGCGCCGTGGGCGCTCCTCGCGAGGCTCGCGCGGCGGGGCGTTCTTCGCCCGCTCGACGAGCTCCTCGGGGGAGACAACGGCGCCGTTCTCGTGCTTCTGCACCAGCTTGAGGCCGATGCGGCCGCGGGCCTTGTCGACCTCCTGCACGAGCACGTCGAGGATGTCGCCCCGCTGGATCACGTCCTCGATGTGGTTGACGCGACCCGGGCCGACGTTCGACACGTGGAGCAGCCCGTCGGTGCCCTTCTTGAGCTCGACGAACGCCCCGAAGTCGGTCGTCTTCACGACCCTGCCCGTGTACTCGTCGCCGACCTCCGGCTCCTTGGTGAGCGCCTGGATCGCCGAGATCGCGGCGTCGCCCTTGGTGCCCTCGGTGGCGTACACGAGGATCGTGCCGTCCTCCTCGATGTCGATCTGGACGTCGTGGTCGGCCTCGAGCGACCGGATCGTCTCGCCGCCCTTGCCGATCACCATGCCGATGTACTCGGGGTTGATCTGGATCGTGGAGATCCGCGGCGCGTGCTCGGCGAGTGCCTCGCGCGGCTGCGGGATCGCCTCGAGCATCCGGCCGAGGATGGCGACGCGAGCCTCCTTCGCCTGCGCGAGCGCACGCTCCATGATCTCGCGGCTGACGCCGGTGATCTTGATGTCCATCTGGAGCGCCGTGATCCCGTCGGGCGTGCCGGCGACCTTGAAGTCCATGTCGCCGAGGTGGTCCTCCGCCCCCTGGATGTCGGTGAGGATGACGTAGTCGTCGCCTTCCTTGACGAGTCCCATGGCGATGCCGGAGACCGGCTCCTTGATCGGGACGCCCGCGTCCATCAGCGCGAGCGTCGACCCGCACACCGAGCCCATCGACGACGAGCCGTTGGACTCGAGCGTCTCGGAGACGAGGCGGATCGTGTACGGGAACTCCTCCGCCGGCGGGATGACCGCCTCGAGCGCCCGCTGCGCGAGCGCGCCGTGGCCGATGTCGCGGCGCTTCGGCGAGCCCATGCGCCCCGTCTCGCCCACCGAGTAGGGCGGGAAGTTGTAGTGGTGCATGTAGCGGCGATCCGTCTCGAGCGACAGGTCGTCGATCCGCTGGCCCTCCTTCGCAGTGCCGAGCGTCAGCAGCGTCATGATCTGCGTCTGCCCGCGCGTGAAGAGGCCGGAGCCGTGGGTGCGCGGCATGACCGACACCTCGACCTCGATCGGGCGGATCTCCGTCTCGGAACGCCCGTCGGGACGGCGCTTCTCGACCGCGATCTTGCGGCGGACGAGGCTCTTGTAGATCGCCTCGCACGCCTTGCGGACGTACGCCCTCGTCAGCGCGTCCTTCTCGCCGTCCTCGCCGACCGGGAACGGCAGCTGCACCGACTCTAGGATCCGGTCGTAGAGCAGGTTCCGCTTCGCCGACTTGAGCTCCTTCGAGTCCTGCTCGGCGTCGGTCAGGCCGCGCAGGTCGGCCTCGAACTGCTCGCGCACCGGCACCTCGACGGCGGTCGAGCGTTGCTTCTCGAGGATCAGCGCGAGCGACATCCGCGTCTGGAGCTCGCTCATGACCTGCTCCTGCGTCGAGTCCAGCGACTGCGCGCCGCACTCCTTCGCGACGATCTCGTCGACGATCGCGGCCGCCTCGCGGATCCCGTGCTCCTGGATGCGCGACCAGACCTCGTGCCCGTACTGCGACTCGAGCCGCTCCGTCGTCGCCCGGTCGAGCCACTTCTGCTTGCCCGCCCGCGCGCGCAGCTCCTCCTGCGCCTCGCACAGCTTGACGATCTCACGGTGCGCGAGGTCGAGCGCCTCGAGGATCACGTCCTCGGGCACGCGGTTGGCGCCCGCCTCGACCATCGTCAGCCCGTCATTCGTGCCGACGACGATCAGGTCGAGGTCGGAGCTGTGCTCCGTCTCCTCGA
>Ga0070739_10008836_pt1 | contig 10190 bp, 6 predicted proteins | sample Coa_R1_7_FD_66445 | JGI IMG/M metagenome (GOLD analysis project Ga0070739, IMG submission 66445) | Surface soil microbial communities from Centralia Pennsylvania, which are recovering from an underground coalmine fire - Coalmine... | ecosystem: Environmental > Terrestrial > Soil > Unclassified ...
AAAGCATGTTAAATTGTTGAGGTTATAAACGAGGATATGCAGACAAAGGTGACCTATCCTCGTTTATAGGGAAGGATCGGGAGGGGGGACAAAGTAGCCAACGCCCAACTCATTCAGTAGGAAACGTGGCTCTGATGGGTCTGGTTCGAGTTTGCGACGAAGGTGACGTATAAATGTGCGCAAGTAGGTATTTTCTGTACTATAATCTGGTCCCCAGACACGCTGAAGTAACTCTCGATGTGTCAGGACCTTGCCGGCATTACGGGTAAGTTCGCACAGCAAGTCATACTCTGTTGGCGTCAGATGAACCTCCTGGCCACCAGAACGGACAAGGCGATGGGCAAAATCGACGAGCAAGCCATCCTCTCCTCCGCAGCGGTAGCTAGGACGTTGCACCTCGCTGCCTATGACGCTACTACGTAGACGGGCAGACTCCTCAGCGCGACGTAATGCTACACGTACACGAGCCAGCAGTTCGTTGAGGCTGAAAGGCTTGGTTAAGTAGTCATCGGCACCAAGATCAAGCGCTCGAATCTTCACCGGTTCCTCGTCATGTGCCGAAAGGACAATCACGGGCGCGCTACTCCATTCACGTAAGCGACGCAGGAAGGTCAAGCCATCGAGAGAGGGGAGGGAAAGATCGAGCAAGACAAGATGTGGCTGAAACATCGCAGCTGTATCAATAGCCTGAGCACCATCACGTACAGCCTGCACATGATAGCTACGGGCCTTTAATTGTGCCAGCAAGAATGTTCGCATCTGTGCGTCGTCTTCTACACAAAGAATACGAGCTTTCTTATCGGGGGTAGACATACTACTTGCACTCCTCTCTTGTCCTGGGATGTAGGTCTTTCATAGCTGCTCAACTTCTCCCTACTTCCCTCGAAAAATCGGAAGCGTAAAAGCAAACGTTGCTCCATGACCTGGACTACTCTTGACTGTAAGAACACTACCATGAGCTTCGATAATCCCTCGACTAATGTAGAGTCCTAATCCTGTCGCAGGACTCCAACGTGCTGTACCACGCCGCCGCTCAATAGCAGGTTGTCCTGGACGGTCCGTCGCAGGGCGATTCATAGCTGCAAAGGTACTAAAGCGCGTGAAAAGGCTCATGAGTTGCTCCTGGGTCATCCCTGGCCCTCTATCGGTGACGCTGATGGTCACACCTGAGGGTTGTGCGTCTTCATTGAAAACCAGTTCGGCAGCAAGATAGATAGTGTCTCCTTCGGGAGCATAGCGGAAGGCGTTGCTGAGCAAGTTCGTAAGAACACTCATAATCAGTTCGTAATCGGCATGTATGGCCGGCAGCTGGGGTGGTAAGGTGATTTGTAAGTGGCGCTGTGAAGAAGTAATCAAGGCCTCCAGCCGATCCTCTAAATCTTCGAACATTTCTGGGAGAAGAATTGCTTCAAGCTCGAGCCGCAGAGCCCCTGCTTCAACACGTGAGGCATCCAGGAACTGATTGATCATACGCACGAGACGTTCTACCTGCTCGTCGGCTGTCTGTAAAAAATCCTGCTGTGCTTCACTCGACCATTGGAGGTCTTTGGCAAGCAGTGCACTCAAGTGAGCACGGATGTTGGCGAGTGGTGTTTTGAGTTCATGCGCCATCGTGGTGAAGAAGTCTTCACGAGCTCGCTCCAGCATCTTGAGGTGCGTGATCTCATGGATGACTAAAACGCCATTGGTGATGCTTCCATCGTTGGCGCGTAATGGGGCAGCGTTTTCCAATAGGTAGCAGGGTTGACCGTCTACTGCCGTCAGGTATAGTTCCATTTCTCTGACTTCACCATTGTCCAACGCATGTGCGAGAGGTCGTTCCTCATAAGGAACAAGTGAGCCAGATGTACTATAGACGGAGATACGCTTGAACAACTCTTCGCTGCTCATCCCTATAGCTTTGTCGTGTGCTTCGTCAGGATCATCAAGTGGGTCAAGTGCGCCTGCATGCTGCAAGACCTGCACAGCATGGCGGTTGATGACTGTTATATGTTTATCTTCTGCAGAAACGAGGATGACTCCTGATGGCAGCCTTTCCAGCAGCGATTCCAGTCGCTGTCGCTCCATCTTCTGAGCATGCTGTGCGCGTTGAAGCAGCTTGTTACGCTGCGCCAGTTCTGCTGTACGGGCCACCACTTCTGCCTCGATACGTTCCCGTGCTGCCACTTGCTCGGTCACATCATGATAGATGACGATGAACCCAAATGTATCTCCCAGATCATCGCGAATCGGTATGTATGAGCAGTGTATCGTATAATCTTGTCCATCAGCCCCGACTATCTTGAACTCATCAATGCGTCCTTCTGCGGCACGCTGCTCGAGTTCTGCTACATCTTGAGGAAAATGGTGGTGACTATTCTGAAACCGCGCTGTGCTACGGGCCATCGCATCGGTAACGAACAGACCAACTACATCCTCGGACCAACCGAGCAGTTTGCGTGCAGCATAATTCACATCGGCAATCCGCCAGCGTGGATCATATAACACAACACCATCGGGAATAGCCTGCATCACATACTTTCTCTGACGGGCGCTACGGCTGGCCGCCCGAGCCGATTGATCGATGCGACGGAAGAGGCGAGCATTCTGTATTGCCAACCCTGCTTGTTGCGCGAATTGCTCTAAGAGCTCAACCTCTTCTGAGGGAAAGCCCCGTGTCCGGCGATGGTAGACCTCTATCGTCCCTAGAATTGGTATGGTATGGGGCGTAGCTCCTGTCCTCTTATCAAAAGCCATGGCGGAGGTCGTCCCTGTCCCGGATGGTGGACGCGGTTCGTAGATGGGAACGCAAAGAACAGACCCTGGACGACGTGGAGTACCACTATCATCGAGGGGGGGCAAGTCAAGATCAGGAACTGTGGCACTATCTTCAATGATCAGTGTACGTCCCTCGCCGGCAACCCGGCCAAGTAATACCTGATCACTCACAGGTGGGTGCCAATCCAGTGAACTAAGATGCACGCCTCGCTGTGCCGCTATCGTGATGGTCAGCGGCTTCGCGAGAAGTGTGCTCTGATCTGTCTCATATCCCGATAGACGCTCCTCGAAATCGGCGACGGAGTAGTCAAGCAACAAGACAGCGCAGCGAGTGGACCCCACCATCTCATGCACAGCTTCCAGGATATGGTCGAGCACCTGTGGTAGGGCGAATGGACCGGCCATAGCTGAAGAAATGTGCTGGATAGCGTTAAAGTGGATGCGTGAACGTACCGTATTAGTCACATCTTCAACAGTGATACAGAGTGAGTTATCGGAAGCTTGCCCAGTAGGGTGATAGTTGTGTCTCATTGAGGTAGGTGAGCGTTCAATGACTATCTTCCAATAAGTACGACCTCGTGCTTCCAGGAACCCTTCATATGGCACTTCTGAGTATTGGTGTCGTTTACCAGTCTGAGCAGTATCATGAAGAAGTGGAAGGATGAACTCGTGGAGTTCCTCTGGAATTACCTCTTCCACACTTTTCTCTACCACGTCTCGCGACTTCCAGGGTTCCGGAAGGAGTGAATGCAGGTATGCATTGAGATAACGGATACGCAGCGTGGCGCCCTCAAGGATTGCCACACCGACCGGTAAATGTTCAAGAAGATACTCAATCTGCTCCGCCTGCTTTAGTTCCATAGTAATATATTTCTAGCTACCTACTAAGGTACGCGAGAAATTCAATCTTATGCCTTTCCTGTACAGGAGTAGGTATATCCATATGAATATACTGTTCAGTTAGGATTGTATCGTCGTGCTGATATTATACCGTTTTTTGGCATGAATGTCTCTCTATGAAAGGACAGAGATTTGTATCTTGCTCAGATTTCTGCTAAGATGCCTTCATGGGAATACTCAGGTCGCAGATGAAATGCTAATGAAACAGAGGATGGTCTTATGAATTTGCAGGGAAAGCGTGTTTTGATTATGGGCCTGGGGCTGCAAGGATCAGGTATGGCTGCTGCACGCTATGCAGTGCAGCAGGGAGCAACTGTTCGTGTGACCGATATGAAGTCAGCCACTATATTGGCTCCGAGTATACAAGCCCTCTCTGGATTGCCTATAGAGTTTGTGCTAGGCCAGCATCGTGACGAGGACTTTCTCTGGGCTGAGATGATCGTTCGCAATCCTGGTGTACCACGCTCCTCACCGTATCTACGCCTTGCCCAGGAGCATGGGGCACAGATCGAGATGGAGATAGCGCTCTTCTTTCTCGCTTGCCCTGGTCGAATTATTGGTATTACCGGCACTCGCGGGAAAACGACGACGACGACTCTCATCTACGAAATCCTGCGTGCCAGTGGTCGTCCAACGGTGTTAGGAGGTAACGTTGCTGGCGTTGAAACTCTTTCTTTGTTGCCACAGATTACTCCCGAGACGCTCGTGGTGTTAGAACTGTCAAGCTGGCAACTTGAAGGTTTAGCGCCTCATGCTATGAGTCCATCAGTGGCTGTGATGACGAATGTATACCCTGATCATCTCAATACCTATACGGGCATGGATGAGTACGCTGAAGCGAAAGCGAATATTTTTCGTCATCAGCATTCGACCGATATCGCTGTCTTCAATTATGACAATCCCTGGACACGCCGTTTCGGTGAAGAGGCACCAGGAAGAGTCTGGTTCATAAGTCTGCAACGCGGCGGAAGTTTTGCACGTGGCTCTACACAACTTGCGCCTTTCATCTTCACGGAGACCTCCCTGGTCGGCAGGCACAACCTTGAGAACATTTTGCTGGCAACAACGACTGCACGTCTTCTCGGTGTTCCCGATGAGACGATTACAAAGGGTGTACGGAATTTTCATGGTGTCGCGCATCGGCTAGAGGACCTGGGCAGCATACATGGCGTGCGCTTTGTTAATGACAGTACCAGCACAACGCCGGTTGCAGGGCAAGTGGGACTGGAAGCGTTTAAGGAACCTATCGTGCTAGTGGCAGGCGGCAATACGAAACATTTGCCCTTGGAGCAATGGCCTGCAACTATCATTGAGCGCTGCCGAGACGTGATATTGTTGCAGGGTAGCGGCACAGAAGAGTTACTTTCAGCCCTGGACGTAGAAGTACAGAAACAAGGTGTGAGTAGCCCGGTACGTGGAGTGTTCAGTGACTTTGTGCAAGCGCTGGATACCGCTGTAGCCTGTACAAAGCCCGGCGATGTCCTCCTTTTCTCTCCTGGCTTTACCAGCTTTGGCATGTTCCTCAACGAATTTGACCGGGGAAATCGGTTTGTCGAGTATGTTCGTGCGTTGGAACGCACATAACTGTGGAGAATAATCTCTAGTACTTCTTTCTGATGGCTCTCAAGAAGAGTACGTGTTGCCGTTATAAATAACATTATGGCTTTTGTTGGAATCAATACTCAATCTATCTGAGGCATACAAGTAAGGGGGAATAGGTGGTATCGTCTCTTCGACGCTGCTCATTGTGGGTGATAAACCTTTATCATCGGATTAATGCATGGTTTGCTGCTCTGGTGACACGACACGCGCCGAACAAAAATATTGCCGTACTTGATGGAGTGCGTGCTGTAGCCTGCGTAGCAGTGATTATCTTCCATATCAACCTGCTCACCTATCGCCTCCACCTGTGGAGTGCTGACACTATTGGTCCTTTCACTAGTTCATTGGCGTTAGCAGGAGACTCAGGGGTAACACTCTTCTTTATTCTCTCAGGCTTTCTCCTCTTTCTCCCCTACGCACGCTCATTGGTGCTTGGAAGCGATTGGCCATCAGCACGGCGGTTTTATCTCCGTCGTGCCTTCCGCATCATTCCCGGATATTACGCCTGTCTGTTTCTCCTCATCCTTCTTACTCATCGAGAGTATCTGCATCGTGATCATCTGAAACAGCTGGGCCTATTCCTCACCTTTTTCATGGACTCATCTCCTACCACCTATCGGCTGATCAACGGACCGTTCTGGACCTTAGCGGTCGAATGGCAGTTCTACTTACTTCTCCCCCTGTTGGCTCTCGGTATGCGCCCGCTCGTGCGACGAGGGGGACGTTATTGGCGGGTAACAACACTTGTGCTCTGTCTCATTGGCCTCATGGCCTGCGGCGTCGTTACGCGCTATGCAGGCTTCTTCCTGACGTTGCATCCAGGTCAATCATTTGGTCTGCCGCATTCGGTGCTCAACATCGCGATATTTTTCTTTTACGGTACCGTAGGTAATGGTCTGCACGGAAAATTTCTCGAAGACTTTGCCGTTGGCATGCTGGTGAGTCTCTGCTATGTCATGGCAGGCTCAACTACTGTCAAAAATAGTTTTCACATACTCCTGCGTCGTCTCAGTCCCTGGCTGTGGGGATTGGGCTTGCTCTGGCTAGTCGTCATGGCTTTATGGGAATGGAACCAGCTGATACCTCATACCTGGGCTTTCCTTGATCCAGCGTTTATCCAATATAACTATTTGCACGAGCTTGGCCTCTCCCTCGGTTTCGGATGCTGTGTGGTGGCTGTGCTTTTCGGAAGTGCAGCGTTGCAAGCTCTCTTCGTCTGGGCTCCTTTACGGTGGATCGGTCTGGTCTCCTACAGCCTCTACATGTGGCACTTACCGTTTCTGTCTCTGCTGATCTTTGTAGTGCAGCCTTATATCCAGCAATGGAATTCGGCCGCGCTCTACAGCCTCTTCTGGCTATGGGTTCTGCTCATTATTATGCCCTTTGTTTCCCTCTCCTTCCTCATCATTGAGAAACCGTGGATGGAGATGGGCGAGCGATGGGATATCAGAAGGAGAAAGAAAGCAGAGATACATAGAGCCTAAGCAGGCAGAAAAATCTTTTACAGTGCAAAATATCTCTTTGCCTACTTACACTGTTTGTATGCTCAGTCCAAATACCCTAATGCCTGTAATCGTGCTTTCATCAGCGCAATCTCCTCTTGTGTGTCTGTCGTCTCCCATAAAGGTGCAATATAACCACTCTGTTCAAGATAGCTAATCACGCGCAAAGCACTGCGTTCAGCCGCCTCACTTCCCGTGTCAATACTCAGTTCTGCTCGTATCGGTGGCTGGTAGTGCTCTTCCCCAGCCAACTGCCTCTGTTCCTGCCGGTGCAGACGATCATAACGTTGTTCCTCTGAACAATGCAGATAGACCTCGATGAACTGACGCAGTTGCTCACGAGCAAAATCCCGTGCAGCTTGATGGGGAGAGACCGAAGTGGTGATGGTAATGACGCCGTTGCGGGCCAGAATCGAGCAAATGTAGGTAATAAACGCATCGTAGCCAGGTCCGTACCTGTGGTCGTCTTTCGGCTGCTCCTCGACGTGCAATTCCTGACTGAGCCAACGGGACAGCGTCTGTCCCGCAATAATCTCGACCTTGTACCCCCGCACTGCCAATGCTTTTTTGACAAGATCGGCTAAGGTCGTTTTGCCTGTTCCAGCCAGACCCGTGAACCAGAGCGTGAAGCTGGAACGCTCATGTGCAGTGATCGTGGACCAACCAGGCCATGCATCCCAAACGTGGGGTTGAGAATGTTGCGCCATTGCAGACACTCCTTACTGTTAGGAATAGGTGTGTGCCACAAAGTGAGAGATGCCGTGTTGGATAAGTATGTCTGCGTTACCGAGTAATTATATTGTATCCTGATTGCTTGGGATAAAGCAAGTCTTGCGAGTTGTTAGAAGATAGGTGCATTGTTGTATACTTTAAAGAGTATATTTACCCATGTATTGGCATTATTCACGCCACTGTCGCATAGAACTTCGAAGGAGAAGAGACAACTATGACCATGATGATGAGCAGAAAGGCCCTGGAAGAATATGGGTTAATGAACTTAGGCAATATCAACTGGAACCTTGCTCCAGCTATTCTGGTTGAACATGCACTGGCTCGTAATGAGGCTATCCTGGCGGCTAACGGAGCACTGGCAGCTACGACCGGATCACACACAGGTCGCTCTCCCAAAGACAAGTTCATTGTTACTAGTGAAGAGTCGGCAGCAAAAATCTGGTGGGGGGAGAACAACCACCCGATGAGACCGGAGACCTTTCAGTTGATCCGTGGCAGCCTTGCTGCATATTTACAGGGGCGCGATGTCTATGTATTAGATGCTGCAGCGTGCGCTGATCCCCAGTACAGGATGCCTGTGCAAGTGATTACCGAACTGGCCTGGCACAACCTGTTCGCCCATCAACTCTTCTTACGCAAGAACGAAAGCGATCTGAGGAGTTCCCGCCCTGGCTTTACTATTCTTTGTGTTCCGAACTTCTTAACGCATCCACATCTACATGATACACGCTCTGATACAGCTATCATGATCGACTTTCAAGAGCGTCTGGTGTTAATTGCTGGCACACAGTATGCCGGTGAGATGAAGAAGTCTATCTTTACCGTCCTCAATTTCATATTGCCTACTCAGGGTGTATTGCCAATGCACTGCTCCGCCAACATCGGCTCAGCTGGTGATGTCGCACTCTTCTTCGGCCTCTCCGGGACCGGCAAGACAACACTCTCGGCTGATCCCTCGCGCCGCCTGATCGGTGACGACGAGCATGGTTGGGGCGACAACGGGGTTTTCAACTTCGAGGGTGGTTGTTATGCCAAATGCATTAACCTCTCACAGAAGTACGAACCGCAAATCTGGAACGCCATCCGCTTCGGTGCAGTCTACGAAAACGTCGTTCTGGACGAGAAGACCCGCGAACCACGCTACAGCGACGACTCGCTCACTGAAAACACCCGCGTTGCCTACCCTGTGGACTATATCGATAATGTGGTTGAATCGGGCGTGGGAGGCCAGCCACAGGCGGTTGTCTTCCTCTCAGCTGACTCATTTGGCGTGCTGCCACCCGTTTCCAAACTCACCACAGAGCAAGCTATGTACTACTTCCTCTCCGGCTACACCAGTAAACTAGCCGGTACTGAAGCTGGCGTCACCACTCCACAGGCAACATTCAGTTCCTGCTTCGGTGCAGCCTTCCTGCCACTGCGCCCTGGCGAATATGCAAACCTGCTACGCGAACGCATCGAGAAACACCACGTGCGCTGCTACCTCATCAACACTGGCTGGAGCGGTGGCCCGTATGGCGTTGGTCAGCGCATCAACATCAACTACACGCGATCCATAGTCCGAGCAGCCATCAGTGGCGCACTCGACAACGTCGAGACGTTCACTGATCCCATCTTCGGACTACATATTCCAACCAGCTGCCCTGATGTCCCCAACGACATCCTCGTCCCCCGCAACACCTGGGCTGATAAGGATGCCTATGACAAGCAAGCCGCTCATCTGGCTGAGCGCTTCAAGAAGAACTTCACACAGTTCACGCTTGTGGGAGATGATGTGAGGAGTGTTGGCCCTCGATAAAATAAGCAGCAGTTCAAAGCAGGCGACAACGGCATTAGACTTTGCGAGCGTCTAGTGCCGTTGTTGCTTGTCTTGATCTTTTGTCTTCCCGCTTAACTTGACTTTCCCTCATGTATATGGATTACTTCTGTCAATAGTGGCTATTGCGCTCGCTTGATGGTTTCATCTTGTAAAATTGGAGATGCGGTCCTAGTGGGAATGGCAAGAGGTATAGAGATACTTCTCGTGACGGGCTTCGCGGGAGGTGATGGAATGCCAACCTTTGGCGAGTAGCATATCCGACGTCGGCTGGTGGTAGCTGATGTAATATGGCATTGAAGACCTGTAAGTTGGATGATGCTTTTCGATTATAAATACATACATAAAATCGTATAGCTCCTTCGTTCATTGCTTATAGCAGCTTACCGAAATCCCTTTGAGACTTTCGTAGCATATTTTTGTAGCATATAGTACAATATTAGCGTCTATTTCATTATCTGAACTTAAAGGGCAAAGGGGTATTTTGTATGAAGCAAGGAAATGGCACAGAGATCCTGGGTCCTAACGACCCACGCGCCGCCAGTATCGGTATCATTCATGTTGCTCCTACTGATGAAAGAAAAAATGTCCTGGCTGCCATTATTACACAGGAAAAGTTTGGACGCAAACAGGTGGCGGTGGTGTTGCCGCCGCAAAACAGGGCCTTTCAGCGTCCGGCCGACTTTGATGATTTGAAGAGTATGCGCAATCGGCTCAAAACCGAGGTGGTCTTTATTGCCCCTAGTGGCCCCGGTCCGGGGGAGTTTGCCCGCCAGCGCCGCTTTCCAGTCTATTCCTCGCTTCAGAGTTATGCCCAGGCACTGCATGAAGAATCGTCGCTTGAGGCGGCTCCCAAAAAGGGCTTGTTCGGTGGGCCAAAG
>Ga0070739_10008837_pt1 | contig 10189 bp, 8 predicted proteins | sample Coa_R1_7_FD_66445 | JGI IMG/M metagenome (GOLD analysis project Ga0070739, IMG submission 66445) | Surface soil microbial communities from Centralia Pennsylvania, which are recovering from an underground coalmine fire - Coalmine... | ecosystem: Environmental > Terrestrial > Soil > Unclassified ...
CGCGCGGATCGTGCGGGGCCAGAGCCACGGTCAGATGGGCGCCGTCGGACGGTTCGTGCTCGGCGACCCACACCAGTTCGGGCGGCAGGTCGCGGCACAGCGCGTCGATGCGCAGGTAGGGTCCGTGCGCCGCGGGCTGGGCGATCCAGCCTTCGGGGGCGTCGTGGTAGCCGTGCGCGATCCAGGTGTTCATCTCGCCGGCGGAGGTGAGCAGCACCTCGGGCCAGGGCGCCTGGGCGAAACGGGTGCGCACGCGGAGCGGGAAGCCGTGCTTGTCGGCGACGGCGCGCAGGTCGGCGGGACGGGAGATCGGGGTGTAGGCGGTCAGCGGGATCCCGGCGCCGCGCAGGCTCTCGCGCATCCCGACCCTGTCGTTGACCAGCGCGGCGAAGGTGAGCTGTTGTCCGTCCAGGTCGTGCAGGGTGCGGGCTGCGGCCACGCGCTGGGCGTCGGCGGCCTGCAGGTGCACGATCCGGTTCGGCGGGCGCTGGGCGCACATTTGCTCGATCAAGGCGCCCAGGCTCGCCGAGCGGCGCTGGCGTCCGCCGAGGACGACGTGTTCGGCGGGAATGCGCAGCCCCGGGGCGGGCGGCTCGTCCAGGATCAGCCGCAGGTCGATCCCGGGAAGCCACTGCCACAGCGGATACTGCGCGGGCGGGGCGCCGAGCACGGCGATGACGGAGGTCATCGCCGTCCCCCGATGGCGCGCTCGACCGCGGGGCGTGTCGAGGCCGCTCGGCGTGGGCGAGAATGCGTCCGTGCCGCGCGTACTGGTGAGGGCGGCGCAGGCCGGGACGCATGGCGATAGGCACAGCGAACTGACATGGGGTAACGGCCCTTGTCTCTCGCGGCTCCGGCGGGTGTTCCAGCACCTGCCGGGGCCTTCGTGTCATGCGGTTGTAGTGGGCGTTTACTCCGTGAGAGCGCTCGCCCTGGCAAGCACTCTGCCATGCCGGCGCACGGCGCGACAGGAAGCGTTAGTTCCGGCACTGACAGTGTCGGCAATAGGTTGATATAGAGGCGCGCGGCGGCACGTGCTGCATCGGCGGGCATGACGACTCGGCCGGGGACGCGTCCGCCAAGCAGCGGGCGCGTCCCCGGCCGAGATGCAGCGCGGGTGCGGCACGGCGTGGCCGGGCCGCCGGCAGGCGGCGGCCGACCGAGGCCGCGTGGGGGTTAGAGGCCCGAGATCGGTCCGGCGTCTTCTTGCAGGGTCAGGTAGCGGCGCAGGCTCCCGGGCGGCCCTGCCCAGGCCAGGTCGTCGTCCTGGGCGTTCGTGGTCGCCGCTTTGGCTGGTGCGTCCGGTTCGCGTTCCGGCTGTTCCGGCTGTTCCGGCGTCTCGTCCCCGGCGGCAAGCGGGTGGCCGTGCTGCGCGCGGTGCGTATGCGACGTCTCATTTCCCATGGTTGTACCGTCGCGCCCGCGGCTGCGCGCCGTCAACCGTCAGCCGCTCGCCGTGCGCGGCCAGCCCGAGGCCGCCCGCCCGCCGCACGTGCGGCGGGCGGTCTCCCACGTCCGGCCTCCGGGTTCGCGGCCGGTCCGGCCGGGGCGCGGGCGCGGCCATGCCGCGCGGCGCCTCTTGTGGCCGGGCGGCCTCGGACCGTACGGTGATACGCGTAGCGATCGGACATGGGGTAACGGCCCACGCCTCGCTCGGCCCTGGGTGTTCCAGCACCCGGGGCCATTGACTTCTCGATCCCCTCGTCGCGGCCGGTTGACGGCGCTCGGCTCTACGCTGCCATGCGGCCAGCCGGGGCACCAGGAAGCGATACTTCCGGCACTGACAGTTTCGGCAATACCTTTATATGATGTCGGCCGCTTCGGATACGCGGGTGCCGCGCCAGCCGACCTTGACCGCGATCATCGCGAAGCCGGGCCCGAAGGCGAGCATCAGGCCGCGCGACCCAGGCGGCGGCGGCTGCTGGTAGGTGCGGCGCAGCACGTCCAGGAGCGAGACCGAACCCATGTTGCCGAACTCGCCGAGGCTCGCCCAGGACTGGCGCAGGTCGTCGCGGGTGAGCAGCAACCCGTCGGCGACGCTGTGCAGGATGTCCGGGGCGCCGTTGTGGCAGACCACGAACTGCAGCGGCCAGGGTCGCTCGGTGTCGAGCCCGAGCCAGCGGCGCAGTTCGGGCAGCACTTTCGCGGCGCCCAGCGGCGCCTCCTTCGTGCTGGGAAAGTGCAGCCCGCCCTCGTCGGCCGTCAGCCGGTAGTAGTCCTCGCTGTCGGGCAGCAGGTACTCGAAGGCGGGCGCCTCAAGGCTCAGCCCGCCGGCGCGCGGATCGTCGTGCACGATGCACGCGGCCGCGCCGTCGCCGCCGAGCGCCTTGTAGATCATCGCGTCCGTGGTGGTGTCGGCCGGGCTGAGCACCGAGCTGAACGCCTCGGTGGCCACGACCAGCACGCGCGAGCGCGGGTAGAGCCGCAGCTGTTCGTGGGCGCGTGCCAGGCTCCAGGCTCCGCCGGCGCAGCCGACCTGGGCTTGCGGGATGCGGCGCACGTCCGGCCGTAGACCGAGATCGTTGATCAGGCAGACGTCCAGGCCGGGCATCACGTAGCCGCTGACGCTGGAGACGATGACGCAGTCGATCTGCTCGGGGATCAGGCTCTCGGCCGCCAAAGCCTGGCGCGCGGCGCGCGCGGCCATCTCGCGCAGGGCTTGGACGGTGGCGTCTATCGCGCGCCAGCGTTGGGCCGGTTCGGCTCGGGCGCCGGGCGCGAGCAGTACCTCCTGGGGAGGGCGGATGAAATGGCGGGTGGCCACGGTGGTGTGGCGCATGATCCGCAGGTAGGCGGCGAGCCGGGGGTGGTCGGCGTGTTCGGTGGCCACCAGATCGTGCACGGTGTCGAAAGCGACGCGGTGAGCTGCGGGGATGAAGGCGGGGCGCGAGACGAGGATCACGACGAAACCCTTCTCAGGGGGTGGGGAAGCTGCCGTGATTATGCGGCGGTCTGCCGCCGCCTGTCTCAGCTCACGGGTAAGCGTGTCCGTATCGTGGCACCTGGCCGGTGGTCAGAGGCCTATATCGCGCGGCTGCGGCTGCGCCCTCGGCTGGCGGTTCTGCCGATCGGCTCCATGGTGTAGACCCGCCATCCCGGATACAGCTCGGGTTGCGCGGTCCACAGCCGCACGGTCACCTCGTCGCGCACGCCGCTCGCGGCGTCCAGGGTGCGGATGCGGCGGTGCTCGCCGGTCGGGGTCAGGTAATAGGTCTGGTCGCGCTGCCACAGGTGCGCCACCGGCGAGGCGAGCAGCACCGCGTCGATGATGACTTCGAGCTCCGGCTTGAGGTGATCCTCCGTCAGCGCGTAGGCGGTGCGCAGTTGGGCGAGGGTCGGCACCGCCCAGTCGGTCTCCCAGTCCGCCAGGCGCTCGCGCGCCGCCGGGGAGACCAGGATCCAGGTCAGCAGGGTGTCGCCGGGACGCAGTTCGGGCAGCAGCGTGGCCATCGCGCTGTTGCGCCAGCGCACCTTGTAGGCGTGGTCGAGCAGCAGCGCCGGCGCCCGGAAACTGTCGATCGCGGCCCGGTTGGCCTCGGGAACCCCCGAGATCGCCAGGACGGCCTCGCGGGTCATGTCCAGCGCGAGCCGGTAGAGCACGAGCCGCTCCGCGGTGGACAGCTTCAGTACTTTGGCGAACAGTTCGACCCAGCGTTCCGACCAGGGTGCCGCCCCGCGCTCCAGTCGGCGGTACCACCCTTCGGAGATGCCCATCAGGCGCGCCATCTCGTCTTGGTTCAGGCCCTGACGCCGTGCGCGCCGGCCGCCGGGCAGTTCGATGCCCAGCGCTTTGGGGTCCGCGCGCTCGCGCTGGCCTTTGACGAACTCGGTCAGCTGCGCCGCCTGCCTCGGCGTCGCCGCGTTCATGCGCGCCGGGACCTCGGCCTTGGCGTGTGGCGCGCCGTCACGCCCCGCCACGGTGCAGGCGCCTCCCAACCCACCCAAAGCGACATCCGCACATCAAATCACGCGGCTCCCCCACGAGTCGCGCTCGCAGTGCGCGCCGCGCGCCTGGTCAGTGGCGCGGTGCGCCGTGCGGCATCGCGGCGGGCGCCGTGTCTCTCAACGCTGGCCCACCGCGACCAGCGTGTGGCTGCGGGTCGGATCGTCGAACGGGTCGAGGTCACCGGGCTGGGGCCTCCAGGTGGTCAGGGTCACAAGGCCGGGCTCCAGCAGCCGGTAGCCGTCGAACAGGGCGGCGATCTCGGCGCGGCTGCGCATCGTGATGGGGAGGGTTGCCCCTTCGTAGACCTGCGCGACCTCGCGCATCTGCTCCGGTTGGAACTCGTTGGTGGCGTGGCTGATCACCAAGTAGGACCCTGGCGCGCTCACGTCGCGGAACGCGGCGACCACCTCGGCCGCCTTCTCCCGGACGAACGGCAGCATCGCGATCATCAGGACCGCCACCGGCTTGCTCAGATCCAGGCAACGGTTCACCTCCTCGCTGCCGAGCACCGCATCCGTGTCGCGCAGGTCCGCGCACAGATACTCCAAACCGTCCGCGCCGCTGATCATCGCGCGGCCCACCTGGGCCGCGACCGGGTCGATGTCGACGTAGACGACGCGGGCCGAGGGGTTGACCGCCCGGGCGATCTCGTGCACGTTGCCCTCGGTGGGCAGCCCGGAGCCCAGGTCGAGGAACTGCTCGATGCCGGCCTGCGCGGCCACGCGCACGGCGCGGCGCAGGAACGCGCGGTTGGCCTTGCAGATCGGCTCGATCTCCGGGAAGACCTCCAGCAGGCGCTTGGCGTGTGCCTGGTCCTCGGGGAAGTTGTGGGTGCCTCCGAGCCAGCAGTCATAGACCCTGGCCGTGACCGGCTGGCGTTGTCCCACGATTCGCTCCCCTTCCCCAGTCGCGTCCGCGCGAGGGTGTGGCGGCGGACGGTAGACGACGAGATCACACCGCGTGAGCATACGGCGCTATCGCCGCCGATGAAACAACGCACCATCCGGCGTTTGAGCCACACGCTTCGGCCGAGGGCGAATTGTGCGCACGGCGGTATGCAACCGGAGGCGGCAGCGGGCAGACTGATCGCCATGGACACCCGCAAGGTGCCGGTGCTGACCGCCGCAGACATCGCGCAGCCGAGTGTGGCGCGCATCTACGACTACTGGCTCGGCGGCACCAACAACTTCGCCGTCGACCGCGAGGTGGCCGAGCGCGCGGCCGCGGCGATGCCCACGCTTCGGGCGGCGATCTGGGCGAACCGGGCGTTCCTGCGCAGGGTGGTACAGCACATGGTGCAGCTGGGCATCACCCAGTTCCTCGACCTGGGCTCCGGTGTGCCCACGGTGGGCAACGTGCACGAGATCGCGCAGGATGCCGACCCGGAGTGCCGGGTGGTGTACGTGGACAACGATCCGGTGGCCGTCGCGCACGGCCAGAAGCTGCTCGCGGACAATCCGCAGGCCACCGTCGTCGCCGCGGACCTGCGTCGCGCGCAGAGCGTGCTGGCAGATCCGCAGACCCAGGCGCTGCTGGACCTGGACCGGCCGATCGGCGTCCTGATGATCGCGGTACTGCACTTCGTGCCGGACGACGCGCACCCGGAGACAATCGTTGCCTCCTACCGGGACGCGATGGCGCCGGGCAGCTACCTCGCGCTCTCGCACGCCGCAACCGACCTGGCCCACCCCCACGAGCAGGCCGGCATGGTCTCGGATTACGTGCGCGCGGTCAACGTCCCGTTCATCACCCGCGAGCCCGAGCAACTGCGCGGATGGCTGGGCGGGTTCACCGTGCAGGAGCCCGGGATCGTGCAGGTGCACGAGTGGCACCCGGACCCCGGTCAGCGTCGCCCGATTCTGAGAACGTTCGGGCTGCTGGCCCGCCGCGACGCGTAGCGCACACTCCGGCGCCGTCGTCGCGGTCCGCGGCCGGGCGTGTCCGGAACGCGGCGCTAGCAATCCGGCGTCACCGGTTCCAGGACGCCCGCGGCCCCGACGGCCATCTCATAGACGTGCATCACCCTCGTGTTGGAGGTGCCCAGGACCTGGGCGCTCCACAGCAGGATCGTCTTCTCGCCCCGGGTCGGATGCAGCATCCGGCGGATGTTCCCGTTGGGCCCGACGTAGACGGTGAACTTGTCCTGTTCCCAGTAGCGGCGCACCGGCTCAAACGTGAGGACCTCGGCCAGCACCGCGGCCAGGCGCTCGGCCAGCGCGGTGTTGCCGTTCAGGCTGCTGTAGTAGGCGGCGCGCAGCTGCGCGAGCATCGGGCGCACCCACGCCTGCTCCCAGTCCAGCAGGCACCGCGAGCCCTCTTCCGACATGCACCAGGCCATGATGTTGGTGCCGGGCACCAGGGCCGGGAACCACTCGGCCATCGCCTTGTTGCGGTAGACCATCTCCCACCAGTCGTTGCTCAGGTAGGAGGGCGCCTTCTGGCTGTCGACATGCAGCTGGTCGTAAGTCGAGACGACGGAGGCGCTAAGCCCGCGCGGAGTGCGGCCGATCGTCAGGTTCGAGAGCACCTGGCGCATCGGGGCCGCTTGCTCGTCGTCGCGGTCCAGGCCCACCGCCTTCTCGAAGAGGCGCAGCAGGTCCTCGGACCAGGCTGCTTCTCCGGCCTCCAGCTTGCGGTAGGTGCGGCTGGAGATGGTCATCAGCTCGGCGACCGCTTCCTGGCTCAGCCCGGGGTGAGTGCCTGGACGCAGCGACGTGGTCAGGGAGGCGGGGCGGGTGGACGCCGGGGCGTTCTCCCGCAGCATGATCAGGAATTCGCGCCGTACCCGGCGGGCCTCCTCGATGATCGCGCGGCGCGTCGGCCAGGGCGTATCGGCGTCAGCTCCCTGCCGCTCCAGGATTGCATCCAGCGTCATCGTCGTCTCCCCGCGTTTAGGATCAGTCCGCCCGTGGCGTGCGATCCCCTCGTCGAAACCGCCTGGTGGGCGGGCGGTCCGTTGGCAGTTCCCGCGTGTGTGGGCCGGCCGTTGGTCCCGCTGAACTGGGATGTGTGCCATACCACCATTGACGTGCTCGTCGTGCCAGTTTCCGTCTGCCCAGCGTCGGGGCCGCGCGGTTGCCGAGTGCACACTCATCGGGCCGCCGCCGCGCGTAAGTCTTGACTGCGCAGCGCGAAGTGCAGGTCGCCCGCGGCCGACGGTCCGGTCAGCAGGGAGCGCTGCAGCAGCTGCTCGACGCGGGCCAGGCGCTTGCGCACCCCGGGTACGGACAGGCCCAGCGTCGCGGCGGTCGGTTCGACCCGGGTGTCGCGCTGCAGCCAGACGCGCACCGTCTCGAGCAGGGCCGCGTGAGCGTCCTCCTGAAGCGGCGCGAGCCACAGGTCGGCCCAGCGGGCCGGCTCGGGGGAGGTGAGCAGCGTGTCGAGGCCGGCATGCGCTTCCGTGGCGGTCTCCGGCTCGGCGTAGCGCGCCGCGGACACGCGCAGGGCCAGGGTCAGCTCGGCCTGTGCGCCGATGCCGGACAGCCCGTGCCCCAGCAGGCTCTCGATGCGGTGCAGCCGCGCGGTCAAGGTGTTGCGGTGGATGCTTAGCAGCGCGGCGGCGCCGCCGCCGAAGCCGAGCCAGAGTCTCAGGGTTGACTTCAGTTCCTGGGCGTCCGGGTCGCCCTGCCGGTCGGGGCGGTATTCCTGCAGGGGCCGCAGTCGCAGCTTCGCCCAGGGCGCCGCCTCGCGGCCGAGCACGTCCGCCAGTTCGGCGCCCGGGTTGAACAGGGCGGCTCGGCTCGGGTCGGATCGGGCGGCCGCGAGGGCGTGCATGGCTTGCTGGTAGCCGACCGGGGTCTGCGGCAGACCGACGTCGCGGCTGATGCCGACGCGCACGGTGGCGCGCTCGCGCGCCAGGTCCCGCAGCGCTTGCTGGACGTGGTCTCGAGCCTGCTCGGCAGCGCGCGCGAGGATGATCAGGTGGTCGTGGTAGACGGGGCAGCGCACGATCCAGGCCTGACCCGCGGTCGCCCGGGCGCACTGATCGGCCACCTGGTCGCGCCCGGTCGCGCACTGCATGATGTAGACGCGCACCGTGTCGGGCAGTGGGGGTGTCAACGCGCCGGCCGCGCGCCGTGCGCCGCCGACCTCACCCGACATGAGCAGTTGCAGCACCGCCTGGCGTACGTGCCGCTCGGCCGCGAACAGGCGCCGCTCGTCGGCGACCAGGGCGTCCAAGCGCCAGCGCAGCCACATCAGCAGCCCGGCGTCGGCCGCCAAGGCGTGCAGCGCGGGCGTGAACGGTTGCGCTCGCACCATCACCAGCACCGCGTATGGTGCGCTCTCGCCGACCGACAGCACTTCGGCCCTGTGCTCGCCCAGGTCGGTGGCGGCGGCCTGGGCCCGCCGCGCGGCGACGCGCTCGATCTCCGTGCCGAGCAGGCTCGGCAGGTCTCGAGCCGTCGATGCGGCCAATGTGCGTCCGGCCCCGTCGAGCAGAGCCACTTCGCCGTCGACGGCGTGGGCGAGCTCGCGTACGAGGCGGGGCAGGGCTCCGGGGCGCAGGTTGTGGTGCAAAGCGCGCAGGGCGTCGCTCCAGGGCGCCGCGCCCAGGGTGCTCACGTGTCCGCTGGCCACGGCGCGCCCGATTCGATCGCGTGCTCGCGGGCGGCGACCTGCACTCCTGCGTCCATCCGGTCCCTGCCCCCTTTCCTGTCCGCGCCGCGCGCCGCCTGCCGCGCGGCGCCTTCGCCTGCGTGCCGCCCCGCCATCCGAAAGATGTTGTGGCATCGCGGTTGATGGCCGTCCGGCAGGCCGCAAAACATTGCGGCGCGGCACACTGTAACCATGCGGATACCGGCCCCGTCAACAGTAAAACCCCGATAACCGTACGTGACCGGCCTTCGGCACAGATTTACAGCCCTCTGATATACAGGCGCGCAGCGGACGGCGATCCGGTGTCCGGCCTGGTCAATCGCGGGCGACCGGCGGGCGGTGGCCCACCTCACCGATCGTGTAGCCGTCCGGATAAGCGGGGAGCCTGACCACGCCGTCCGGGAAGCGGTGCGTCGGGTGCGGGTCACGGCGCCGCGCGAGCTTGGCGCCCGCGCGCACCGCCAAGCGCACCACGGTGGTCAGGCCGGGCGGCGGGGTGCGCACGCCGGCGGCCTTGCGCATCTGCCGGTCCATCAGCGTGCTGCTCAGCATCCCGACCGCGCCGCGCAGGATCCGGGGGAAGCGGTGGTTCATCAGGGAGACGGTCGCCTCGACCAGTTCCCTGGCCTGGTCGCTGTAGGCGAAGTGGCGCCGCTCGTAGTCGTGCATGTACGCCTCGAACGCCGCGTAGTTCTCCGGCACCTCGCGCAGACCCATGTACCGGCCCATCTGCCGGTAGAACTCCGCCGACGCGGTGCGCTCGCGCGCGCGGGCGCGGCGGTAGCCGTAGCGGTCCAGGAACTCGATCGGCACGACGACCAGGGTGGACAGGACGTAGAGGAAGTCCTCCTCGGGGATGGCGAACGCGGCGTGGATCTGGTTCATCCGCCGCAGCGCCGCGCGGCCGCGCTCGTGCTCGAAACCGTGCATGACCATCTCCCAGACCAGCACGGCCGTGTCGCTGGCGCGCTGCACCGGCTGATCGATGATCACGCGGGTCTTCCCGAGCAGACCCGCGATCCTCGGCGCGGTGAACGACCGGTAGAACGCCAGGTTCAGCCCCGCGGCCATCGTGGCAGCGGTGTCCACGAACATCAGGTGGTCGTAGATCGCCCGGCAGTCGGCGACGGGGTCCAGTCCGACTCCGTCGTCTGCCTGCGCACGCGGCGAGCGGGGTATCACGGTGCGGCCTCCGAGATTCGTGGGTGCGGGCGCCGGGCCCGCCGCGGCGTGCCGGTCGTCGGGGAAACCTATCGCCCTCGACTGTTGACGCGCCGCGGTGTCTTTCCGGTACAGTGCGCTCGACAGTCCCGAAACTAGTTGTGGCTTCGGTGTCCGCACGGGAGGCGGTAGGCCCACACAAGTTTCGGCATGCATGGTACGTGACAGTCCCGGCGCACGGCGGGAGGGGACGGTTGAACCGGTTTTTCGCAAGTAGCGGACCCGCGCCAGCGCCTTGCCTGCGGGCCAGGGCCGGGAGATGGCGGTGAGCGCGACTCCGGCGAACCAGCCCACGCCCGACCCCTCGAAATTGGCACGGCTCGACGGGGACACCCTCGCCGACCGGATCAACCGGCTGTTCAATGCCTTCCGCAATCCCAGCACGGGCCGGCCCTACAGCAACGCCGAAGTCGCTGCGGCGATCAC
>Ga0070739_10008838_pt1 | contig 10187 bp, 9 predicted proteins | sample Coa_R1_7_FD_66445 | JGI IMG/M metagenome (GOLD analysis project Ga0070739, IMG submission 66445) | Surface soil microbial communities from Centralia Pennsylvania, which are recovering from an underground coalmine fire - Coalmine... | ecosystem: Environmental > Terrestrial > Soil > Unclassified ...
GCGCCGGATCCGCTGACGCCCGTGAACCTCTTTGGACTTCTCCATTGGACACCACCGGCGATGCTCGCAATCGGCGTTCTTCCGATATTCGTTGGCGCAACGCAGTATCTGTCGATGAAATTGAACCCGCAGCCGATGGACCCAGCACAAGCACAGATGTTCGCAATCATGCCCTGGGTACTGGTATTCGTCATGGCGCCATTTGCCGCCGGACTGCAGCTTTACTGGATGACGAACAACATCCTGACCATGCTGCAGCAATGGTTTCTCTACCGGAAGTTCGGCCTTCACCTGTCGGATACGCACCCGGTCCACACATGAGTGCCGCCGCGGACGAGGAACTGGTCGAGCAAGCGCGCAAGCTCTTTGCCGGGCCGGTCGAGTTCCTGAAATCCGCACCCGGGGTCGAATTTCTGCCCGAGCCAAGCGTGCCGGAAGTCGCCTTCGCGGGCCGGTCCAACGTTGGAAAAAGTTCGTTGCTTAATGGGCTGACGAACCGGAAGGGCCTTGCGCGAACGTCAAACACTCCCGGCCGCACGCAGGAACTCAACTTTTTCGAGATTGGAAACCCGGCCGCGTTACGGCTCGTCGATATGCCCGGATACGGGTTCGCCGAAGCGCCGAGGGATCTGGTAAAGCGCTGGAAGCGTCTCGTGAACGATTACCTGCGTGGTCGCCAGGTCTTGAAGCGAGTCCTCGTCCTGGTCGATTCGCGCCACGGTCTTAAGGACGTCGACCGCGAAATGATGCGCATGCTGGATGATTCGGCGGTGAGCTACCAGGTCGTTCTCACCAAGGCCGACAAGATCAAACCCAGTGCACTCGGCGCCTTGTACGAAATGACGGCGCTCGAGGCCGCGAAACATCCTGCGGCCCACCCGACAATCTTCACGACGTCGAGTGAAACCGGTAGCGGGATTGCCGAATTGCGCGCGGCAGTCCTCGAAGCTGCAACGTCGTAAGGAGGCAAGCTTGTTCAAGCTGATCATCGGCAATCGAGCCTATTCGAGCTGGTCGATGCGCGGTTGGCTCGCGTGCAAGCAGTCCGGCGAAGATTTCGAGGAATATGTCGTTCCGTTGTTCGATGCCGAGTGGGAGAAACGCCGCGAAGGCGATGAATTCGCCCCTTCGCTCGGCAAGGTGCCAATACTTTGGGACGGCGACATCGTCGTTTGGGACAGTCTTGCGATCATCGAGTTTCTCGCCGACCGCTACGGCAGCGCCCTCTATTGGCCGGAAGAAGAAATCGCACGCGCGGTCGCGCGCTCGATGTGTGCCGAAATGCACTCCGGATTTTCAAATGTGCGGCGCGAATTGCCGATGAACGTTCGAAAGAGCTTCCCAGCAAGGAAACTCAGTGACGCGGTGCGCGAAGAGCTGGATCGAATTCTCCAATTGTGGGCGCAGGCACGAGCGCGTTTTGGCGGCACCGGCGAGTTTCTGTTCGGCGAGTGGTGCGCTGCGGACATGATGTACGCGCCCGTCGTCACGCGCCTCATCACCTACAGCGTCAGCGTTCCGAACTTCGCCGGCGTCTATATGAAGAATGTCCTGTCGCATCCCCACGTCGCCGAGTGGATCGACCGGGCGCAGGACGAACCCTGGGTCATCGACGAATACGAGACCCACAAAGCGGCCTAGGCGGGCCGCTTCGCCTCATAGGCTGTTCCGTCACGATGCGTGTACGTACCGTCTGGCGTGAACAGGAGATCGATGTCCGAATAGCCACCGCCCGTGTTCGTGCCCCCGCCGACGACGATGAACGTGCAGTCCCGCTCGCTTTCATTGCGAAGGTGATGGCCGTTGGTGGTGCCTTTGGGCCAGGCGGCACAATCGCCCGCGCGAAGGACGGTTCGACCATTGTCTTCGACAAGAACCGCTTCACCCTCGAGCATGACGAGGAACTCGTCTTCGCCATTGTGCCAGTGCCGCTGCGACGACCAGGCACCGGGCTTCAATACCACGTGACTAACCCCGAAATCGGTCACGCCCGAAGCAGGGGCGAGCCGGCGATACCAGCGACCTGCCACTTGCTTGTGAAACGGGTCGGGATAGCCGGTTCGGTTTACCTGTTCGATGGAATCAAGATCGATCTTGGGCATGGAATTGCCTTAGACTGGCTCGAGCCGCGTTAGAAGTTTCCCTTGATGGACAAGGTATAGATCGGCCCCACCAGCTCATTGTGACGCTCAATGAAGGAAACGGCCGTCCGATCGCGCCACCCGTCCCAGACGGTGCGATATTCGAGATGGCGGCCGTTGAACACATTGTCGATGCTCAAGCGCACGGTTGTACCAAGCACGTCCTTATCTTCGACAAAGAACCCGACAAGCCAGGGGATATCGAGCGTCTGGTCGATCTCGCTCAGGTAATAATTGCTGACATAATGCTGGTACTGGACGTAAGCGCTCCAGGCGAAATGCGTATGGGGGATGTCATGGCGGACCTGAATGCTCCCCCATCGGTCCTCGACACCGCTAATCGGGCGCTGCTTGCCGGTGAGCGGGTCGCGTACCGAGGTCCACTCGGCGGCAAGCGTTGCATCGAGCTTCGCGCCGGTCCAGCCAATCGGATCGAAATTGATCGTGCTCGTACTTTGGAAGCCCGCGCGATCGGCGCGCGGGAGGTTCCCGACAGCCTGTTCATCGCTACCAACGGGGATGAAGTCGACGATGTCCTGAACCTTGTAATAGTGCAGTTGGAGGCTCGTCTTGCCCCATCGACCAAGCTCGTGCGCGACGTCGGTTTCGACTTCCCAGCTTTGCGGCGGCACCAGCTGCGGATTACCAGCCTCCTGCCGGCCTGAGCTGAGCTGGGTCTGGGCAAGGAAATTCGCGAAGCTGATCTGACCAACTCGGCGGCGCAGCTTGAGGCTGATGTCCCAGCTCGCTTGCGGGTGCCAGCCGAGCGTGACGCTTCCTTTTGGCCGAACGAACCGGCGCGCCGGCTCGTCATCGGAAGTCCGGTCGAGACGGGAGACCTCGGCACCCCCGGCGAGCTGGAGATCGAGCTTGGACGAAAGCGGTCGGCTAAATGTCGCAAGTGCCTCATAGCGCAGCTCCGTGACCCTTCCCGTTGCTCCTGGAAAGGTGACCGGATCAAAGCTTTGATCGGGAGAAAGCTCAAACAAGGCACCGTTCTGCCGAAGCCAGTTGAAGGCGCGCTCGAAAGAGATCTGCCAATCGTTGCGGCCGCCCTTCCAGTTATACTCTGCTCGCGCGACGGTCTCGGCCGAATGGGTGTCGTTAATGAAGCGCGAACCCTCGCTGTCGGCGCCCGTCGTCACGAAGTTGAGGATGTCGGTCTGTTCCATGGGATCATGTTCCCAATGGTGAAAGCCGATCAGTTTCAAACGTCCCGGACCGAGCGCAAAATCATAGTCACCATTAATGTCGCCGTTATAGCCGGTCATGGCGACCGTATCCGTGCGACTGCGCAACTCCCCGCTCGACTCGACGCGCGTGTCGCTGATGTGCTGCGGGTTCGTGTAGGGAGCGTAACCGAGATTGAGGTTGCCGATGGACGAGCCCGGACCGTGGATCGTGAACTTCGCCTGCGAATTGGCCTGTTCGGATTCCGAGTGATAGACCTCGTGGCGCTCTTCGGTAAGCACATGGTTCGCATCATAGATGTAAATCGGGCCGCCGATGCCACCGCGTCCATAGCTGTTTCTTACCGACAACGTGTAATCAACTGGCCCTTCTGATCCCGAATAACTCACCGACCCGCCGAGGAGCTCGGGCTCGGTAAAGTGCGACCGGCCGTTGAGGTCCCACTCGAATTGGCCAGAGGCCTTTCGGTTCGGCTTGAGGATCACATTGGCGACCTCGCCCGACAGTCCGGCGATGCCGAGGCTCGCGGCATCGACGATCTCGATGCGCTCGACTCCAGATGCCGGCGTTCGCTGAAGTAAGTCGACGGCACCGGTCTTATTGGCGACACGCTGCCCGTTGATGAGGACATTCTCCGATGCCTGGCCAAGACCGCGGTTGGTCGTGTCGACGGTCTGGATGGTGAAACCGGGTATTTCGGATACCATGTCGTAGGCCGTTTTCGGTGCGAACCGGGCGAAGTCGGCAAGAGTGTAGATGCGCGTAGCCGGCGCGGCTGTCCTCCCACCTGCAGTCGGAGCGACCGTCGGACCACTTGCTGGCGCTGTTTGCGCGATTGCAGCAACCGGAAGTACCAAGGTAATTCCAGCCAAGAGACACGCGCGTCTAAGTAAGAGCACCGGGCCAATCTCCGTATTCGCACGTTTGTGCTACATTTGTAGCGTGCTACATTTGTAGCGACGTACTTGCAAGCCCAATCGCCCAATTGGCGCCGTGTTGTCGTATTAATACGCTAAATGGAATTTGCGTCCGGGGCAAGCGCCTGCCTTGCCTCAAGGCCGCAGCTTGCTACTCAGCCTCGCATGCCCGACCGCATCGATCCGGTTTCGCTCGCAGCCGACCTCATCCGCTGCCAAAGTGTGACCCCTGCCACGGGGCCTGTGTTTGACATTCTGGACCAAGCGCTGAGCTCGCTCGGCTTTGCCATCCATCGCTGGGTGATGGGCGAACCACCCGACGGCCCGACCGAGAACATGGTCGCCATTCGCGGGACTGGAGGACCGCATTTTGGCTTTGCCGGCCACCTTGACGTCGTTCCTCCGGGCGAGGGCTGGAGCAGCGATCCCTTCGCGGCGGTGATTGCGGATGGGGTCCTCGTCGGGCGCGGCGCCAACGACATGAAAGGGGCCATTGCCGCTTATGTTGCGGCGCTCTCCAGGATTGATCGGCATGGCGGGACGCTGTCGCTGATGATCACCGGCGATGAGGAAGGTTATTCAACCTACGGCACGCCACGAATCATCGACTGGCTGAACGAACGCGCGATCCGGCCTGACATGATTCTCATCGGCGAACCAACCTGCGTTGACCGATTGGGCGACACGGTCAAAATCGGCCGGCGCGGTTCCGTCAACATGTGGATCGAGGTACCGGGCGTCCAGGGACATGTCGCTTATCCCCACCGCGCGACCAATCCGGTTCCGCCGCTCGCGCGCGTGATCGCCGCTCTTGATGCGCTGCATCTCGATGACGGCACCGACCAGTTCCCGCCGTCGAACCTCGAGTTCACCGCCGTTTCGACGCCGACCACGGCAAGCAATGTCATTCCAGGAAGTGCGACGGCACAGCTCAACATCCGCTTCAACAATTTGCAGCGCGGCACCGATCTCGTCGCTCTCGTCGAGGAAATCGCGAAGCGCGAAGCGCCCGGAGCAAGCGTTCGAGCACGAATTTCTGGCGAGGCATTTCTAACGCCGCCGGGTCAGCTCTACGATGTCGTCGTCGCCGCGATCGAAGAGGAAACCGGTCTCACCCCCGAGCTTTCAACAAGCGGGGGAACGTCGGACGGTCGTTTCCTCATCCAGCTCTGCCCGGTGGTCGATTTTGGACTACCCAATGCGACGATGCACAAGGTCGGCGAATGTGCCTCAGTCGACGACTTGGCCACGCTCTCAAGGATCTATGAAAACATCCTCAAGAAGGTCGTGCCACTAGCCTGAGCATGCACGGCAAGCCTTGGCGTCCGAACGCCCGCGTCGATGGCCACCGTCCAAAACACGAGAGCTAGGCGACCGACTTCGATTTGCGGCCGCGGCCGTTTCGAGTCCAGGCAAGGAACTCCTGTTCGAACATCGGCTGCGCAAAGACAAATCCCTGCACGGTATCGCACCCCATTGCGCGCAGTATGTCTGCCTGGGCAACCGTTTCGACGGCTTCTGCAACGATCTCGCACTCGACGCCCTTGATGAGCTGAAGGACGGCCTGGACGATGATCCGCGCTTTCTCGGAATGTTCAATGTCGGCAATGAGCGACTGATCGAGCTTCACTCGGTCAAGCGGCATCGAGCGAAGTCGCGCGATATTCGAATAGCCTGTTCCGAAATCGTCGATCGCGATTTGCGCACCGTCGCGCCGGAGACCCGCAATCTCGGCGAGCGTTGCCGCGCCAGCCTCCATCGCCGCACTCTCGGTGAACTCGAGCTCGATCATCGACAAAGGAACGGCGGCATCGGCAAACGTCTGGCGAAGCTTGGCGAAAAAATCGGGACGCTCGACTTGCCGTGGCGAAATATTGAAAGCGACACGGCCGTCAAACCCTTGGCGATGCCAGGTGCCGAGCGTCGCCGCGACCTCTCCAATGACCCACTCACCGATTTCCGCGACAAGGCCGGTCCGCTCCGCAACAGGAATAAAGCTTGCAGGAAGTCGCAGCCCATCGCGCGGATGGTTCCAGCGCAGAAGCGCTTCGGCACCCGCGAACTCACCCGTGACGAGGCTCATTTGTGGCTGGAAAGCAAGCACGAACTCACCGCGCTGAACGGCTTCCGTCAGTGCCTTCTCGGTATCGATTTTCTCCTGGTGCTCGGCGGCAAGCTGCGCGTTGAAGAGGTAATGCTGCCCTCCCCCGCAGGCTTTCGCCTGGTACATCGCAATGTCGGCAGCACGCATCAGCGCTTCGATACTTGTCCCGTGATCGGGTGAAATGGCGATTCCGATCGACGCGCCGACGTCGACGCTGTGAGAGCTCAGCTCGAACGGTTCGGAGATGGCGAGCGCAATGCTCCGGGCAACACGCTCGATTTCGTTGATCGAATTGACCTCTGGAAAGAAGATCGTGAATTCATCGCCGGCCAATCGAGCAAGAAGCGGTCGGCTCTTGGCATTGCCAGTGAACTCGGCATTCACGACCACGCGCAGGCGGTTCGCAACCATCACCAGGAGCTGGTCGCCGCGTGCATGGCCGAGACTGTCGTTCACCATCTTGAAGCGATCGAGATCAATGAACAGCATTGCCGCGGTTTGCGGGACTAGAGAGTCCGCGTACACCGCGCTCATCAGCTTGTCGGCCTCGGAGCGAAAATGCAGTCGGTTGGGCAATGCGGTCACCGGATCGTACATTCCAAGCGCCTGAGCATTCTCGATCGACGCGCGGACTTCCGCAAAGAGGCTATCCACGGCGGCAGCAAGCTTTGGCATGTTGCGCTGCACCGATGGCGGTGCCGGGGAAACGAGATCGCCGTCTTCGACCGCAAGAAGCCGTTCGCCAAGCGCGGCAAGAGCGCGAGCACTTTCGCTATTCGGCCGCTCGGCCGCGACATAGCTGATCAATAGGCAAAAAGTGCCCGCGATCAGGGCGGCAAGGATCTTCTCGTCGAGCGCTGTTAAATAGAGGAGAGCGGCGAGCGAAAACACGAACGAGGCGAATCCCGCAGCGCAGGACAACACCGCATTACTAATCTTCTGGGCTGTCCCTGCAGTCATCTAGCTCGTGCGTCTCGCCGGCGGAAACTCTCCGTCTCTCGATGTTCGGTAATGAATCGAGGTTAAAAATCCGTCACGGAACGGGCGGCTTTCGTCTCAGCACCAGGTAGAGGCTGCCGCCGCCGCCGTGACGCCGGTGCGCCCCTCGAACCGCCGCAATGTGCCGCGCGTGCCGCGACGCCGCAAGCCAATCATGGACCGCCGCCCTGATCCTTCCGCGCAGTATCGGCGGTTCACCCGGACGGTGATGGCCCGTAATGAGAAGAACCACGCGCTCGCCGCGCGCAATGGCCTGCTCGAGCGAGCGGTCAATCGCCGTCCAGGCGGTGTCGAGGTTCATTCCATGAAGATCAAGAATGCGGTCTGGCTCGACCGAGCCGCTTCTTAGCCGCTTGTCCCAACTGCCATCGAGCGTTCGCTCGCTGATCGGCACCGGCTTCACTCTTGCGACCTTGCCGACTGGCGCCGCGGTCATTTTGGCATGAGACTTGGGACGAACTTCCTGTTGGGCTGGAGCCTCGCGGGAAATGCGCGCTTCACGCGAGAGCGGGCGGATGGTTGTCGCCACGCGGTTCCACAGTTCCGCTTCCTCAGGGCTGAGCGATCGCACGCGCCGCGACGCCCTTGGGTACCAGGATCAAGGCTTGTCCGTTCGCGGACATTCCGCCGGCAATTGCCACCGCCTCTGGTCCCGCTCCCCAGAAGGTATCGAAGCGGTTCGGTCCCTTGATCGCGCCGCCAGTGTCCTGCGCAACCCACAATCCATCGACCTCGCGCCGGTCCGCGTCCGTGAGGTAGATTGGTGCCCCGAGAGGCACAAAGCTCGGATCGGCGGCAACGGTCGAACGCTCGGTCACCGGCACGTTGAGCGCGCCGAGCGGCCCCGGGCCGGTCAGTTCCTTGAAGAAGACGTAAGAGAGGTTCTCGCGCATCAATTCGCGACCCTGGTCCGGGTTGGCCCGGATCCAATCCTTGATCGCCTGCATGTTTGCGCCACCGGGAGGGAGGATTCCGCGATCGCGGAGCAGCCGTCCAATGGCAACATAATCACGGCCGTTCTGGCCGGCATAGCCCACGCGCATGATGCTTCCGTCGTCGAAGCGGATCCGGCCCGAGCCCTGAATCTCGAGGAAGAACAGGTCGACCGCATCCTTCGCCCAGGCAAGAACGATCCCCTGGGTCGCTAGCGCCCCGTCCTCGATTTCGGGCCGGCTGAAGTAGGGAACGCAGGTGCCGTTTTCGTCGATGCGGCCCCTTCCCGTCGTTCCGTCGGGCCTCGTGCAGCGCACGAGGTCCGGTGGCAGGCCATAGATCGGAACATAGCCCGGCTGAGGCGTTCGAGATCCCGCGATTTCGGGCTCGTAATAGCCGGTCGCGAAGGCATGGCCGTCGCCGACCTTCAGCCAATCAAAGTCATAGTAGAAAAAGCCCGACGCGAAACTAGGATCAAGCGTCGCCGCCTGCGCACAGACAGCCCGCCAGTCAGCGGGCTCAGTAATGCCCGAGCCGTCATTGCGAGTCATTACTGCAGGACAGCTCTTCTTGAACGCGCTCAAGGCGCGCGCAGCATCGTCAGCAGCTACTACTCGGGGGTGGTCAAGCGTCACCCCAGTGCTGATCGCGTTGCGGCCAACTGGCGATGGAGGAACCGGTGGTGGCGGTGTCGGGGTGACCGCGGCCGGTGGCGGGGGAACAGTTGTTTCGGGAGGCGCAATGGGCTTTGTTGCGCAAGCGGCGAGAAGACTCAGGCTAGCGGCAAGCGCCGCTCCAAGAAGAAGCCTCACTCTTCCTCGTCGGTTTCGATCAGCAGCCAGTTGGGGTCGCGTGAGCTCGTGTCGCGGCGGAAAGTCCACAGGTCACGGGTCTGCACCGCATCGCTAAGCGAACCAGCGATGACCTGCCCTTCCGCGTTGCGCGTCACCGCCGCGATATCGGCTTCGAACCGGACGGTGATGACGGCGACGCCACGCTCAAGTGCCGCTTCCGAGATTACCGCCTGCTCGATCGCAACCAGACGATTATCGAGGGTCACTCCGTCCTTGTTGCGCTGTTCAACAGCGCCTTCGAAGGCCGCGAGGACGTGCTCGTCGACATGGCCCTTGAGCGCGCTGAGATCACCCTTCCAGAAGGCTTCGAGAATCATTCGATAGGCGCTCTTTGCGCCCTCGAGGAAACGGGCGACGTCGAACGTCTGGTCGGCGGCGACGATCGCGCGAACGCCGGGACCCGCGGTTGGAACGAACGCCATGTCTCCCGCTTCCGCGGGCGCAGCCTGGGGCGCCGCAGGCTGCGTCACCGGCGCAGCGGCGCGCGGCTCCGAGTCGGCGGGTTTCAGGATCGGCTGCTGCTCATGTCCAGTGCGCTCGCCGAGCACGCTGTAGAGGCGCAAGCCGATGAAGAGGGCAACAAGGGCTAGGATGACAATGACGGCCAACTTTTGATCCTAAGTATCTCAGCCCCACAACATAGTGTGCTTATCGTAAATATTCCAACACCAGCCAACGCACGAACGTGGCATTGCGCCCCATAAATGCGACTGCTAGGCGCTCATTGCCTGAAACGCCGCTGCAACCAAGCGGCTCCAGAACAGCACAACATTTTGTAAGGACAGCGATAAATGGCGGACCAGGAACCCAGTGCGGGCCCAAACGGCGCGGGTGACAACAACTTCCAGCCGCAAGTTTCAATCCTCGCGCAATATGTGAAGGACCTTTCGGTCGAGAACCCAAGCGCACCACAGGTCTATTCCTGGCAGGTTCAGCCAAACCTCGACGTCCAGTTCAACCTCAACGTTCAGCCGTCGGGCGACAATATGCACGAAGTGACGCTGAAATTCGATATCTCGGCGCGCTCGGACAATGGCACGCATTTCGT
>Ga0070739_10008839_pt1 | contig 10187 bp, 8 predicted proteins | sample Coa_R1_7_FD_66445 | JGI IMG/M metagenome (GOLD analysis project Ga0070739, IMG submission 66445) | Surface soil microbial communities from Centralia Pennsylvania, which are recovering from an underground coalmine fire - Coalmine... | ecosystem: Environmental > Terrestrial > Soil > Unclassified ...
CGGAATACGCGCGCCGTGATGCCCGGCTCCAAAAGTTCGTTGCGGTCCGTGCGCTCATACGGCGACAGCAGGAAGATGATCTCGATGCGATCCTCGAATTTCCCGGCGCGCAGCGCTTCCAGCCCGCTCAGCTCGAAGAAGAGGAACTTCTCCGGGAAGGCGAAGTATTCCTGCAGCGTGCGGTATCCGATAAAGGACCGCCGCGGCCAGGGCATCACCGATTCATCGGGCGCGAATCCCAGCGGGCGCAGTTGATACGCGGGCAGCGTCACCGGCCTCTGGCGCGCTTTGGGACGCGGATCGCGCACCACGATCTGCGTGCAGTTGTTGGAAAGCAGTTCGTAGGTGGCGTGCACAATGCCCGGCTCGCCATTCAGATAAAAGCGCAGCCGATTGATGGCCAGGCCTGAGAACTTCACGTCGCGCGCGCAGGCCAGTTCGATGCGAATGGCGGCGGCGGCTTCGGGAGCGCGCAGCGGAGGGTCCAGCCGATCCGGCGTACGCCACTGCGCCGCGGCCACTTCGAGCGGCCACACCTCCACGTCATAGGCCGTGCGAAACGGGCATGGGAACCCGTTCACCGGTTTGGAGTAGATAAGCGTATCCCGCGGTACGCGCGTGCCGGTGGTCATCTTCACCTTTTCCGAATCCACGTGGAATTCGGCGATGGCCATGGATGGAATGGGGCGCGTGTAGTGCGGGTACACCAGGTCGAGCAGCGTCTGCGAGATCTCGGGGAAATCGTCATCGAGTCGCAGATGCACGCGGGCGGCAAGCAGCGCGGCGCTTTCCAGCAGCCGCTCCACGTGCGGATCTTCGCAACGGTTGGGCTCGATCTGCAGGCGCGCGGCGATCTTCGGATACTTTACGGCGAACTCCGCGCCCATGTGGCGCAGGAACGCCAGCTCGCGCTCGTAATAAGAGAGCAGCTCATTCCGCACGGGCTTCACCCTCGATGCGGTATTGGCGATTGGTCAGCTCCAGTTTGGCGTCGAAGAAGACGCGCTGCGGCGCGGGCGACATGCGCAGCGCCCCTTCGATGTGGAACAGCAGCAGGCGGCTGCCCGCCGTGCCCTCCTGAACCGTGACCTGAATGTTGGTGAGGCGGGGTTCGAAATTGCCGATGGTCATTTCCATGAGCCGGGCGATGCGGCGGCGGTCGTCGGGAACATTCAGCGCGGCGTTGCTGAAATCGGGCAGCCCGTAGTTGTAGACCGAGCGCGCCAGCTCCACCGCCGAATCCGGCGCTTCGTGTGGCGTGCGGCGCGTATTCAGCAGCCACTCCAGATCGCGACGGACCGCTTCCTTCAGTTCGCGGTACGACTGCGCGCGCGCGACGGCGGCCTCCACGCGGATGTGCGGCTCGCGATCGATGAGCCGGTCAAGGACTGAGGGCAGCAGCGGCGCCGTGATCTCGCGCGGCATTGAGCCTTAGCCTCCGAGGCCGAGCGCCCGCACCGGATCGAGACGGCACACGCGCTCGTAGACGGCTTTCCGCGCTTCGTCGTCACCGAGCGATTCGAGGCACCGATAAAGAAGGCTGAGCGGCTGCGCGACGATGTCGGCGGCCTCCCAGTCCTCCAGCCGGCGCTGTTCGATTTCCGCCGCCAGCTCTTTCAGCACGGGCGCGGCGATGGACATCTTGCCGGCGGCCAGGCAGATCTGCGCCAGTTGCGCGCGCCGCAGGAAGCGGCCGCGTCCGGAAGCCGCCTGGTGGATCTCGCGCGACATGATTTCGAGCGCTTCATCCACGCGGCCGGAGCGCGCGGCGTCCAGCGCGAGCTGCATCGCGTCGGGACCCGCCTCGTGCGCGCCATCGCCGTTTTCCGCGGCCGCGGGCTCGGCGGCCGCCTGCGAGTAATCGTACATGACCGGCTGCGGCGCGGGCGTGTCGCCGCCCGCAGCCTGCTGGCTCGAACCGTCATCCACGATCTTCTCTTCCTGCAGCCACTCCAGCGTTTCGGCGTTGGCGGCGGGCGTGTCGTCGGCCATGCTCCATTTCGGCAGCAGCGGATAATCCGCCAGCAGGGCCTTCAGCTCGGCCACGATGGCGGTGGCGACGTTCACGTTGCCCATGTTGCGGCAGGCGCGTACGACGTAGCGCTGCAGGTCGAGCCAGGTGCGGCCGCAGGGCTGCGCCATGGCTGTCTCGGCCGTGTCGATCGCCGTGTTCCACTCCATCTCCCCGAACAGCCGCTTGAGATCGACGCGCACCTGCGTCGGCGGCGCGGAATCGGCAAGGCTCGGATCCGCGTAGATGCCGGCGTTGCGAATCTCGCCCCAGCGCAGCGCGCGCAGCACGAGATACGGAACGGAGTTGGCCGGATTCGCTTTCCGCAGAAAGTGTGCGGCGGCCACGATGCGCTGCACCGCATCCTGTTCGTCGGCGGGTTCCATGCCGCCGCCGGCCCGCGGCGCCCGAGCCATGCGCGGCGCGGCTGCGGCGCCGCCGCCCGCGTCCATTGCCGCCGGTTCCGCATAGGAATCGTAGCCGGATTCTTCGGCGGGCGCTTCCTCGGGCTCGGCCTCGCCACCCGGTCGTCCACCTTTGCCGATCAGCAGAATGCGCGCAGTCTGGCCGACATCTTCCAGCGCTGAGCGCAGCGGTCCGAAGTCCGGCGGATCGTCGGGGAAGCGCTCATCGCAGAACGATGACAGCTTCGCGAGCATTTCGGTGGTCTGCTGGGCGTCTTCGTAGAGCTTCTGATAAAAGCCGAGCGAACTGCCATTGACGGCCTCGTTCCACTCCTCCGGCGTCAGCCGCCCGTCTTCCACCGCTTCGCGCCGCGCATCGCCCTTGTCGGTATTGGCGTTGGCTTCTTCCTCGGTGGGAACGCCGCGCGATTCTTTGTAGCGCAGCCAGTTGATACCGGTCTGCGTAACAGGCACGGAGCGCACCAGCACGGTGAGCTGCGAGCCGACCCAGCGCAATGGCGTCGCGCGCATTTCCAGATCGCCATCTTCATCGATGGCCGGCCAGACCGTCTCCCAGAAATTCTCGAGCAGACCCTGAATCAGCTCCAGCCCCTGCTGCAGGCCCTTAAAGCCTTCGCGCACCAGCAGCGCTTCGGTCAGCCAGCCGGCGATTTGCAGGTCTTTCGACTTTTTCGTGAGGACGTCTTTGGCCAGCGTGATGACGCGGGCGTAGTCGGCGGCTTTGACTTCGCGCTTCCAGACCCCCTGCGCGGCCTCGTCTTCGGAGCGGCGCGCCTCGCGAATCTCGTCAGTAACAGGAGCGTAGCGGAGATCGGCGCCGGACGGTTTGTCCTCCGAGACAGGCTTGAGAAGATCCTGGACGTTGATGGGCATGACGTCGGTTTGGGCCCGGATACGACGAGACCGGCTTCCCTGATGCTCAGGATTCGGTCATCGCCGCGGCGTGCTCGAATTCTACCTCACGGATTTCCAGCAGCGGGATCTCTTCGCCCTCGACGACCAGCATCTTCTGGCCATAGGGAACATCCTCGCCGGATTCGTCCGTTTCCCAAACGGTCATCCTGCCGAGGCGAACCAATGGATCGGCGTGCCGGCCGGAGAACACGGAGAGAACGGGCAGCAGCACCTCGCCCTCGCCGGCGCCCGCTTCCGGCGCGCGCAGCTTCAATTTCGCCGGACTCCAGATGAGGTCGCGGAGCCGCTTCGGAGGGTCGATCTGGATGGAGGCGATCTGCTCGAACGGAATCCACATGCAGTCGGCGCCCATGTAGACTTCGAGCCGCGAACCGACGCGCGGATCCGCGTCGGAGATGGAGGTGAAGCGCGTCCCGTTTACCGTTCCCGAGAAGCCCGTTCCTTCGGGCGCGGCGCCGTACTTCCTGCCGGCGACCGTCTCCTCGCGCGTGCGTTCCGCCGAAACAGCGCCCAGATACACCAGCGCGCCGTTCCTGCGATCCTTGCCGGAGCCGAGCACGTCGAGCTGCTTTTCGGCGCGATCCCACTTGCCGGAAAAGCAGAGCAGCTCGAACAACGTCGTGCGGAGCTGCAGGTCCTCGGGATGACTCCGCAACTCCGCCGTAACGCTGTCGATTGCCTGGTCCAGTTTGCCTTCGTCGAGTAACTGCCTGAAATTACCCACGGCAGGCCTCGAACGCGTTCATCAGACTCCCACGCCCTGCGCGAAGTCAAAGCCGTAGGTGACTTTGCCCTTGGGGGCGCCCTTCTCACGCGAGTCGTAATTCTCGGTGAGTTTGCCGACGCTGAACGACCAGTTTTCCGACGGCATGGCGCCGGCGCCGCGAGCGCCGGAAGTGCTGTAGTGCGTCACCAGCACCTGCTCGCAATCGAGCGTGTGAATTTCATACACGCCTTCGTCGCCGCCGGCCTGGGTGATGCGGAAGGTCACCTTCGGAATCGGTTTGCCGGAGCACAGGTAATACCACATGAACGGCGTGGACCGGTCCATCGTCTTGGTGAAGGTGATGTGCGACATGCTGGCGCCGGCAGCCACCAGTCCGGTGCCGGTTTTCAGATTCGCGCGCTGCGCAACGTCGTAGGAGAAGTGGCTGACCTGGATTTTCTTGTTCCAGTTCTGGTTCTGCGAGTGAGTGCTTTCGCCTTCGATTCCGGGAATGTCGAGGTAAACCATGTCCGTTCTCCTTACGAGGCGAAGTTCATCTTCGCGTCATACTTCTTCGTGTTGCCCGGCTTGAGGGTGCCGTCGGCCATGAGCTGCTTGTGCGTCATCTCCACTTCGCGAAACGCGAAGGATATGCTCTCGCGGCCGCGATCTTCCTCGTAGTGCGCGACGCTGCGGCCGGAGATCACCACATCCTTGAAGATGAGCGTGAAATAGACATGCGAGGGGTTCTGCCCGCGGGCATCGGCCTGCTGCGAGCCCTGGCGCTCACAGTCGAACTGTACCTGGGAGATGTGCGTCCCCTGGGAGCAGTGCGCGAACAGACGCGGGCTCGCCTTGTCGAATACGCGATCGAACGAGAAACTGCCGAACGCAGCGGTGCCCGCGCCCACGGATTGACCGAGGGAGTGGTCCGCGCTTTGGGTCATGGTGAAGTTCCAGCTTTGCGCTTCCATCCAAAGTTCGTGTCCCTTTTTCTGGGACTCGCCCTGGATGCCGGCCGGCTGCAGATTGATAAAGAACAGTTGCTGTTCAGCCATTCAGGACTCCTTGAGTTGTGCGATGCAACCTGAAACGCCGCTCACTGACGCGCCGACTTGGGCAGCTCGGCCACCAGCCGCAACGAAACCGAAAGCTCGTCGAGCTGATAGTGCGGACGCAGGAAGGCCACAGCTTTGAACGCGCCCGGCTTGCCGGGAACATCCAGGACTTCCACCCGCGCCTCGCGGAGCGGGTACTGCGCCTTGACCGCGTGGGATGCCGTATCGTCCTCCGTGACGTAGTTGGTGATCCAGCGATTCAGGAAGATCTCCACCGACTTGCGCGAGGCGAAGCTGCCGATCTTGTCGCGCATCATCGACTTCAGATAGTGCGCGAACCGCGAAACCGCCATCATGTACGGCAACTGCGCCGACAGACGGGCGTTGGCGTTGGCGTCCTCGGTGTCGTACTTGCGGGGCTTCTGGCAGGTCTGCACGCTGAAGAAAGCCGCGTAATCGGTGCCTTTGCAGTGCACCAGCGGAGCGAAGCCGAGATCGCCCAGCTCCTTCTCGCGGCGGTCGGTAATGATGGTTTCCGTCGGGCACTTCAACTGCACGTCGCCCTGTTCGGTGGTGAAGGTGTGGGTGGGCAGGCCTTCCACCAGGCCGCCTCCTTCCACGCCGCGGATGGCGGCGCACCAGCCGTACTTGGAAAAAGCGTTGGTGATTCGCGCGCCCAGCGCGTAGGCGGCGTTGCCCCACAGATACTTGGAGTGATCCGCGCCGGTGACGTTCTCTTCGTAGTTGAACGTGTCGATGCGCTTGGTCGCGTTGCCGTAAGGAACGCGCATCAGCACGCGCGGCAGCGTGAGGCAGACGTAGCGCGAATCTTCGGAGAGGCGGAAGCCCTTCCAGCGCGCGTACTCCGTGGTATCGAAAATCTTGGCAAGATCGCGCGGCTGATCGAGCTGCGTGTAGCTTTCGAGGTTGAGCAGTTCCGGGCTCGCGGCCGAAATGAACGGCGCGTGCGCGGCGGCGGCCACCTGCGAGATGCGCTCCAGAAGCTCAATGTCCTCCGGCCCCTTGCCGAACTCGTAATCGCCGATCAGCGCGCCGAAAGGCTCGCCGCCGAAGACGCCGAACTCTTCCTCGTAAATGCGCTTGAACATCTGGCTCTGATCGAACTCGGGCACGCGCTGCAGATCGCGCAGGATCTCGCGCTTGCCGGCGTTGAAGACCTTGATCTTCAGTTGCACGCCGGTCTCGGACTGTTCGATCAGGTAACGGATGCCGCGCCACGTGGCTTCCAGCGCCTGGAACTTGGGATGGTGCAGAATTTCGTTGAGCTGCAGCGACAGCAGATGATCGATCCTCGCGACGCGGGCGTTGATCATCGCTTCCAGATCGGGTGAAACGGTGAGCTCGCCTTCCAGCACCTGGTTGACGAACTCGCTCACCAGACCGCGGCCGCGCACGCGGCTCTCGTCGTCACGGCCAAGGCGGCCTTCCTCGACGATCTGATCGAGCAGGTTTACTTCTTTCGTGACTGTCTGCGCGGGAGCGGGCGCCGCGGCGGCTGCCGATTCCGAATCTTGTCTCTTCGCCATATCAATCTCCTGTTACTCGGCCTTCGGCGCCGACGGTCCCATCTCTCTCTTGATCTGATCCAGCTTCGCGGGGTCGCGGATGACGTCCTGCAACAGACGCTCCAGCTTCTCGTTCCCCTGCAGACTGCCGATCAGGTCCGAAAGACGCGTGCGCAGCTCCAGCAACTCGCGCAGCGGCTTCACCTGCATGGCCACGCGATCCGGTTCGAAATCCTCGATGCTGTGGAAGGAGATGTCGACCGGGAGCTTGCCCGCATTCGGATCGTCGCTCAGCCGGTTCTCCACCGAGAAAGCGACGCGCGGCTTCATGCTTTCCAGCACGGAATCGAAGTTGTCGGGCGTAATCTCGACGAAGCGGCGCTCCTTGATTTTGGGGAGCGGTTCCGAGGGCATGCCACTGAGATCGCCCAGTACTCCCATCACAAACGGGATCTCTTTCAGCTCGATGGCATCGCCGATTTCGACATTGTAGGTGACGTGGACGCGCGGCGGGCGCACGCGCTCCAGCTTGGCATGAACGCTTTCCCTGGCCATTCAAACTCCTTGCAGTAAGCTTCGCTCGACGCGCGAAGACAGGTAGAGGTTTCCTCGGATTCGAGCATCCGATTATGCACGCATCCGGGCAAGCGAGTCAAGTAGAAAATGTATCTAGGATAACAAAAAAGCTCACGTGGATACCTGTAACCGTTTCGAACGGCGCGAGTTTTGGGCTGGTACGGCGCCGGACATAGCGATCCCGTTATAGAACCCCGCGCGTCAGCGAGGGGACCGTCCGGATCGGCCGCCCCGATACGGCATCGGCCGGGCGTGACACTGCCGGGCAAAATATGAGAAGCTTTGCTGCACGAGGCAATCGAATGCGCCAATCCGTCGATTTCAACTCATCCGATTTCGCATTGCGCACACGCGAATCTCCGGGCCGCCGCGAGACGCAGGATGCCGAGAGGCCATTTCGAGTGCTCGTGATCGGCAACTTCAGCGGGCGCGCGGAGCGCGCGGGAAAGCCGCTGGAAATCGATCCGGATAACTTCGATGAAGTGCTGGAGGCAACGGGCCCGGAAGTAAACCTGGCGCTTCCCGGCCATTACACGCTGCATCGTTTCCGCTCGCTCGAGGACTTTCATCCGGATTCGCTGTATTCGCGCCTCGCGGGGTTTGATGAACCGGCGAAGCAGGAGTTTCTGCGCGCCGCGCAAAAGGCGGAGAGTCCCGCGCCGCCGGCGCCGCCGCCCGCCCCGGTGAGGACCGCGCCCGCGGCGCCGCCGCGCGCTGCGGCGAACATCCTCGAGGACATGCTTGCGGTGCAATCCGGCGAAGCGGCCGCGGCGCCGGCGCGGACCGATCTGTTCGACGACGTCATTCAATCCATCGTCAAGCCGCACCTGGAGCGTCCGCCGGCCGCGGGCGCCGCGGAGAAGGCGCAACTGAGTGACGCCTACGATTCCGAGGTCATGCGCTCCATCCTGCATCAGCCTGCGTTTCAGGCGCTGGAGGCGGCGTGGCGCGCGCTCGATTTTTTCGTTCGCCGCGTGCCGACCGGCGGCGATATCCGGCTCGCGATTCTCGATCTCCCGCTCGCCGATCTCAAGGCGGAATTAAGAGCCGGCGATGGGACGCTGAAACGCGCGTTCGACGGCTTTGGCGATCACTACGCGTTATGTGTCGGCCTCTACGAATTCGGGCCCGAGCCGGAGGATCTGGAGACGCTTGGCCGCGTTGCGGATCTCGCCGCCGCCGCGAACATCGCGTTCGTGACGGGCGGCGGGCCCGATCTGCTGGGACAAACGACCTTCGCCGGATTGGAGCAGGCGCGGAAACCGGCGACGCCGCCGGGCTGGTCGGCGCTGCGGCAACGCGCCAACTCTGACCGTCTGGGCGTGGCGCTGCCGCGCTTCCTGCTGCGTTTGCCCTACGGGCGCAAGACGTCGGACATCGACTCGTTCGACTTCACGGAAATGCCCGGCGAGCCGGATCACGAGCATTACCTCTGGGGCAATTCGGCCATTGGCGCGGCGGTGGCGCTGGCCGTGGCATTCGAGCAGGGCGGATGGGAGAATCTCTCGTCCTCGATCGATCCCGAGCTGGAGGGCCTGCCGGTGCATACCTTCGGGCCGGCCGCGGGCCCGCGCATGACGCCCTGCGCCGAAACGTGGATGACCGACGAACTGGCGATGCTGCTCATCGACGAAGGCTTCCTGGCGTTCGCGTCATTGCGGCATCGCGACGCGATTCGTCTGCTGCGCGTGCAATCGATCAGCAAGTCTGCGCCGCAACTGCGCGGGCCGTGGTCGTGATATTGATAATCATCCCGACGTAGGCTGATACTGGAAGACTGCATATGCGCATGCTGCAGCCAGTCGTTTGGTCCAAGGGGACATTCCTCACGCCGCAGCACCTCCAGGCGCAGGACCGCTTCATCGAAAGCGTCCTGCAGTTCCGCGTGGAGGCGCTCACGTTCCGGCCGTGGGGATTTTCGTCGCTGCAGATCGATCAGGAGAAGCTCGCGGGCGGCGTAATCGCGCTGCATGAGGCTTCGGGCCTGTTTGCCGACGGGCTGCCGTTCGACATTCCGGCCGCTGACGCAGCGCCGCCCGGGCGCTCCGTGACGGAGTTTTTCGGACCGGACCAGAAGACGCTCGACGTTACGCTGGCAATCCCGGATTATCGCGTCAGCGGCGTGAACCTCTCGGCGCCGGAGCGATCGCTGGACACGCGCTATATCGCCGCCGTCAATCTGCGGCGCGACGAGAACACGGGGCTGTCGGAGAAACCGATCCAGCTGGCGCGCAAGAATTTTCGATTGCTGATGGAAGGCGAGCCGCAGCGGGGCTGCGCGGCGCTGCCCTGCGCGCGGCTGACGCGATCGGAGTCGGGGGCCATCGTTCTCGACCCGCAGTTCGTTCCGCCGCTGCTCGATTTCTCATCGAGCGAGCTGCTCATGTCCATCGCGCGGCGGCTGATCGAAATCCTGACATCGCGCAGCGCGCAACTGGCCGGCATGCGACGCCAGAAGAACCAGTCGCTGGCGGAGTTCACCACCGCCGACATCGCCAATTTCTGGCTGCTGTACACCATCAATCAGCACTTCCCCGCCCTGCGCCACCTGTTCGAGACGCGCCACGGCCATCCGGAGAAGCTGTTCACCACGATGCTGTCGCTGGCGTCGACTCTGACCACGTTTTCGCTCGAGCTGCAGCCGCGCGATCTGCCCGCCTACGATCACGACAATCCCGGCGCCTGCTTCACCGATCTCGATACGAAGCTGCGGCGGCTGCTCGAAACCGTGGTGCCGAGTAACTTCGTATCCGTGCCGCTCAAGCTCATTCGGCCTTCGGTATACGCCGCCGCCATATTCGAAGATCGCTTCCTGGAGAACACGAAGCTGTATCTGGCGCTCAAGGCGGACATGGGCGAGGCGGAGCTGATCGACAAGACGCCGCAACTGGTGAAGGTGTGCTCGGCGACGCACGTGGAGCATTTGATTCGACAGGCGCTGCCCGGCATTCCGCTGACGCACGTGCCGTC
>Ga0070739_10008842_pt1 | contig 10185 bp, 12 predicted proteins | sample Coa_R1_7_FD_66445 | JGI IMG/M metagenome (GOLD analysis project Ga0070739, IMG submission 66445) | Surface soil microbial communities from Centralia Pennsylvania, which are recovering from an underground coalmine fire - Coalmine... | ecosystem: Environmental > Terrestrial > Soil > Unclassified ...
CAACTATCCTGGTTTCCCTCAAGGCGTCACCGGAGCAGAGTTTGCCGAGCGGGTCATTGAGCAGGCCAAACGATTTGGGGTCGAACTGCTCTCCGCGCAGAACGTGGTTGCTGCGGGCAATGACACTGATGGTGCCCATTTCGTTGAGACTGATACAGGCAACCGGTATCGTGCCAATGCCCTCTTGCTAGCCACCGGCTCAACCTACAAACGCCTTAATGTAACGGGAGAGGATGAGTACATCGGAGCAGGTGTCCATTTCTGTGCTACCTGTGATGGTCCCTTCTATAAGGGACGCGAGGTCGCCGTGATCGGTGGTGGCAATAGTGCCATCGAAGAAGCTGCCTTCCTGACGCGCTTCTGTCCCAAAGTGACTATCCTCGTGCGCGGCTCTGAACTCACAGCCAGTAAGGTTGCCGCTGACAAGGCTCTGTCCTCTCCGCAGATGGAGGTACGTTTCAATACTCAAGTGGTCGAGTTCAAGGGTGCGAATAATCACCTGACCACCGTCGTTACCAAAAACTCGAAGACGGGGGCAATAGAAGAACTCTCGGTCCCTGGCGTCTTTGTCTTCATCGGCCTCTCGCCCAACAGTAAGAGCTTTGCGAATATCGCGAAACTGGATGCTCAGGGCTTCATTATGACGGGCATGGATTTCCAGACCAGCACCGAGGGCATTTTCGCGGCTGGCGATGTGCGTGCAGGTAGCACGAAACAGCTGGTGAGTGCGGCAGGCGAGGGAGCTGCCGTCGCTATTGCCATTCGTGAGCACCTGCGTGGGCATGATGCCCGCAAGATGGAGGCTGCTCTGGTCGGAGCTACAAAATAATCAAAGCAGTAGTCATACCAGCTGCATTTTGCCAATCGAAGAGACCAGGCTCTTCGATTGGCAAAATGCAGCTGATTAAAATTCTTCAATGACCGCGGATCGCACTGGGATGGATACGCAGGGCTACCGAATAGACTGCTGCGAACTGTGCAGGGGTCGAATAGAGCCGGTTTATGAAATTCCCGTATTTTTCCACGTAAGTGGGCAACTGATCCGCAGGAGGATCGTTAGAACTGACTTGTGCCTGACCGGTGAGAACAATAATATCGCCGCCATACCCATTCCCATCAAAGTTAAGGGCAACTCTGGGGTTCTGTTGGATATGTGCCAGGCGTTTGGCATCGGCCCGACTGTAGATGAGGATCGTCGAGGTGGCTTCGTCCCACAAGAACCAGACAGGCGTCGGCTGTGGCATGCCCTTTGCGTCAACCGTGGTGAGCCAGATGAGTCGCTCATCACGCAGGCGGCGTGCAACCCGCTCACCAAAGGGTGTTGATGGATCGGGAAGTTGAAAGGTCATAGTGTCTCCATTCTTTCCAGAAATACAATGCTAGCCAGCAAGAAGATGCTGACTTCCAGCAAAGTATACTATAGCTAATCAAAAGCTGTGCCGTGCTCTGTGCAGCAGAGCACGGCACAGCTTTTGATTGACTCTCCCCTACAACAGCCCAACACTCTTCAACCAGTTTGTTGCCACATCGGTCACACTCTTCCCACCGACGACCTGGGCCTGCAACTGTTGGCTGACCTGGGTAGTCAGTTTGGGTGCAAGCGGGTTCAGTGCGTCGGCGATGCCTGGAGCCTTCTTTAGCGTTTCGTCACGCACAATGGGTGCCGGGTTGTAGGCAGGGAAAGCGTTTTTGTCGTCCTGCAACAAGACGAAATTGTCTTTGGCGATCAAGGCAGCCGTCGTGTAGCAGATGTTCAGGTCTTGAGCACCCGACATCACGGCTGGGAAAGTCAAGCCCTCTTCGTTATACACTGTCACACCCTTAAAGGTCAGGCCATAGGCTGACTTCAAAACATCAACGCCATATTGCTTGCCATCTGGCGGTGTGGCTACTGTCAACGTTGAAGCTTTTGCTTTCAGGTCTGAAATCTTCATCGCGCCAAGACTGCTGGCCTTGGACTGGCTTGTGCAGACGCCATAGGTATCGTTGAGCGGTGCCGGGTCGAGCCAGGTGATATGGTATTGAGATTCATATCCCTGCTTGACCGTTTGATAGTCCTTTGCCGGATCACTTGATGACTGCTTGCCTAACTTCGCCAGACCTGTAGCAGTGAATTCTGGATAGAGGTCGATCTGCCCGCTTGTGATGGCGTTAAAGACAACGGCATTCGTCCCCAATGCAGCTCTCTCGGTCACAGTGAAGCCAGCTTTGCGGAGCAAGAGCACATACATTTTGGTGAGCAACTGAGCTTCCGTGTCGAGCTTGCCACCGACCGTCAAGTGGATCGAAGAATTTGAAGGAGTACTGCTTCCACCTGTACTGGAGCCAGTACTGCCACTGCTTCCGCATGCGGCGAGCACAAGCGAAATCAATATGAGTAGTACTAGGGACTTTGCCTGGAGCGAACGTAAAAAGGATGTCATATGTCCTCCCAATCTGGATGAACTAGAAGATAGTGCTACGAACCGAAAAATAGAACGGTTCTTTGTTTTATGCTTTAGCAACCTCGGTGACTGCCTGCACACGAAGTCCGGCAGGAGTGAGGATGCGTTGCACCCAACCTAGAGACGATTCTGCCAGGAGCGCCAGGACAGTTACTGGAAGGGAGCCTGCTAGCAGCGCTCCGATATCAAACTGGCGCAAACCCAAATAGATATATTCTCCGTAACCGCCGCCACCGATAATCGCCGCAAGCGTCGCGGTGGCTATGATTTGTACGGCTGAGGTGCGCACACCGGCAGCAATGATCGGTAAAACCAGGGGCGTTTGTATGCGTGTAATGATCTGCCACGTCGTCATCCCCATCCCACGGGCCGCATCAATGCTGGCAGGGTCAACGCCGCGAATGCCAGTGTACGTGTTCAGTAAAATCGGTGGAATGCCTAATATGGTCAGTGCCACCAGGGAAGGCTTAAATCCGAAACCAAGATAGGGATAAGCCGCAGCAAGAAAAGCTAGCACTGGAATAGCCCGCATCAAACCACTGATATTGACAGCTATGAACGATGCCAGGAAGCTGCGTGATACTATCACGCCCAACGGAACGCTGATCAGGATAGCGAGCAAGATAGCAGCAACAGAGAGCCTGATGTAGGCCAGACTGTGACCTACATAGTCGTTGGACGGGTCGGCAATAAATTGCACTAGAGCGTTTATCATCAAGGTCCTCCCATGATCGAAATCTAGGCGGCTGATACTGCACTGCGCCCTCGGTTGAGAGCGATCTGTAGAGCCAGCAACAATAGATCAGCAACAATAGCGAGGAGACTGATTAAGATGGCTCCTGCAATCACCTGGTCATTTTGCGTATTTTCGATCCCCAGGAAGATCAGATTGCCCAGGCTATCAGTGCCGACCAGAGTAGAAAGGGAAGCGATACCGATACTGGTGACCATAGCAACGCGTATTCCTGCAAGGATTACTGGTAGCGCTAGAGGCAGAGTCACGCGCACCAATCTCTGCAAGCGATTCATACCCATCGCTCGTCCGACTTCCAGTAGTAGTGGATCAACACCATTCACTCCTGCAGCTGTATTGCGAATCAGAACCAGTTGTGCGTAAAGCACGAGCGGGATGATAATCGTTGTAATGGTCAAACCAGTTGCCAATACCAGAAAGCCTAACAAGGCAAGAGCTGGAATAGTATAAGCGATATCAGCTGTGGTGATAATGGGAGTAGAGAAAGTACGATAGCGTGCAATGAACAATCCCAACGGAATGGCAATGATGATTGAAATAAGCATACTAATGCCAACAATGATGAGATGCTGGACCAGTAAGTTGGGAATGCTGCCTGGGTCATCCAAAGCGTAATTAGCCGAATCGAGCAGATAACTCATAGGTTACTTTGGCCTCCTCCAGTCGTAATAATCCGCAATAAGCGGCACATAATACATAACGTCTCCTATAATTTTGTCTCTGCACGTGCAGTTTCGTTACTACGGGTCTTCATGATCTCTGCGTTGAGACTGGCGAGGGTAACGTATCCGAGCGGGTCTTGCGTATCTTTGTCTTGTACAGCGAGGGCGGGGGCATTGGTTTCGAGGAGCTTCAACATAGCTGAGAGGAGTGATGCATCAGAAGGACAGGTTGGAACTCCTCCCCAATGTGCTGAAGAAACGACCTCTGGCCTGGTATCCAATGCATCTGAAACAGGGAGATACTCAAGCTGACGTAGAATGCTCTCGCCTCCCACCAGTTTACGTACAAAGTCATTTGCTGGATGTGCCAGCAGGTCTACAGAGGTACCGAGTTGTACCAGTTTGCCCTGATCGAGAACGGCGATCTGATCACCGAGCTTGAAGGCTTCTTCAATGTCGTGTGAAACAAATAAGATAGTTTTATGTACGTCACGCTGCACGCGTAAGAGCTCATCCTGCATACGGGCGCGAGTAATGGCGTCAAGAGCACCGAAGGGTTCGTCCATGAGGAGAATAGCAGGATCAGTGGTGAGCGCACGGGCCAGGCCGACGCGCTGCTGTTGTCCACCGGAGAGTTGACGCGGAAAGCGATGGCGATACTCATCGGGTGGCAGTCCAACCAGCTCCAGAAGTTCGTCAACGCGCTGTGCCAGGCGCTGCTTTGTCCAGCCGCCAGCAATCTCAGCGGTTACGCGCACATTCTCGGCAATAGTCATATGTGGAAAGAGACCGACCTGTTGAATGACATAACCGATACGGCGACGCAATATAATAGGATTCTCCTCAAGCACATTCTTGCCATCGATGAAAATCTCGCCGGAGGTCGGTTCAATCAGGCGGTTGACCATACGCAGCAACGTCGTCTTGCCAGAGCCAGAGGTACCGACCAGCATACAGGTGGTGCCTTCGGGTAAAGCGAAACTTACAGCATCGACAGCAGGCTTACTTGCGCCGGAATACTGCTTCGTAATGTTGTGGAATGCGATTTTTGCCATGCCGTCCTCCATGAAACTGAATATATACAGCTGTTGTTCCTCGTATAATACGAAATATTTTCCCGGTTGGAAAGATGTTCTTACTATTTTAGGGCTTTTCGCTAGTCTTTTGCTCAGCAAAAGACTAGCGAAAAGCCCTGTTGCCATTCTTCTGTAAATCTGGACAAGCACTCCCTAATACTACGTAGCAGGAAGGCAAGAACTCTCTTTTGTTTATATGCTCCTGCGTCCTAATCGGGGTATGAGCAAGTAACCAAGAATAAGACCGGCGACAAGGCCGCCTATATGGTCGAGAACGCCGATACCAGGTGTGGAGAAACCCCAGACGAGGTTGAGTGCCAGCCAGAACAACCATTGGCCTATGGCACCGCTGCCCCCAAAGGCGCGGCGGTTGACTATGTAGAGGATACCCAGCGCACCAAAGACTCCAAAAATGGCTCCAGAAGCTCCAGCTGCTAGGGCGTTAGGTTCTAAGAAGAAAGTGGTGATACCCCCAACGATGCCCGAGCCAAGATAGATGACCAGGTAGCGCCACTTGCCGTAGAACATTTCAACCGCTCCACCAATGAAAAACAGTGAGAGCATGTTGAGCCCAACATGCAGGATACTGAAGTGCAAGAACATGGCGGTGAAGATGCGCCAATATTGCCCCGTCGCCTCAATCAACTGCGTGTTTTGAGCACCCGCGTTGATCAGTACACTCGCGTTGATATCCAGGCTCTGACTCAGTATCGCGAGAATAGCATAGATGACCAGATTGATAGCAATAATAGTATTCGTCACGAGGGTGGGACGTCTGCTTATTGCGAAGCGAGTACGCACCATCTGGCGTTGCATTCCATTGGGAGGAGACCACGTCGGGACCGGTTCGCGCTCCGCTCTCGGGCTAATCACCGTATGCTCTTCGGCCTGTCCTGCAAAAGAGGAGGTGGGAGGCATACTGTAGCCAGAGGCATAACTGGGTTCTATGGGCGGGAAACAGTTCTCAAAGTTTCCGCCGAAAGAGAGACGAGTGGCACGCGAACGAGCCAATTGCGCATCATAATCCTGGTGTAGCGCACGGAGCAGGTACGAGCGTAGCGCGTGTGCGTAGGCAATGGTCGGATTCTCGCTAATGGCAGCGTCGATATTCTGCAAAGCACGCTCATAGCGGCGATCCAGGAGGTCGAGCAGCGCCTGGGCAGTTAGCGCTTCGCTACCCCCCCCTGGCTGCAATTGCTGTGTACGCTGGCAGGCCATCTTGACCACACGGTAATCGCTCAGAGCGAGATTCGCCTCAGCCAACCCCAGGTGTACCATTGGATTGCTTGGATCGAGCTGTGCCGCGTGTGCATAGGCAAGGGCAGCCTCGCGTGCCTGTCCATGTGCCAATGCTTCCTTGCCTTGTTCCATATATGTTTGTAGATCTGTTTGTGCTTCCACGGATTATCCTCCCATACGATGTACTGCGATCGCCGCTAGTACCAGTGTACCTACGATTGTCAAGAGGGCCAGAGGCCAGCGGCGTGAGAGGCTATGCGCATCTATTAAGGCCTTCGTAGGTGAAAGGGTATAGAGCGGAGTGAACTCCCAGCCCAGCAGACAACCGCTGAGCAGACCACCGACATGGGCGTAGTTATCAACAGTAGAAACGAATAAGCCTATGCTCAGGTTAATACCAATAATAAAAACCAGCCAGAGTAGTGCAGGAATACCTTTGCGCGGCAAGGCTCGACGATGCATAAGGACAAAGATACTATATGCTCCAACTAAGCCGAAAATAGCACCAGATGCTCCAACACTGATCTCCTGAGGTGCAAAATAGAAGCTAGCGATGATACTAACTACCCCTGTGATCATGTAAATCAAGAAGAAGCGCAGATGCCCGACGATGCGCTCCAAGAAAACACCTAACACCGCAAGATTGAGCATGTTGAGCCCCACATGCAAGAGATTGACATGCAGGAAAACAGGAGTGATGAAACGCCAGTATTGTCCGGCCAGAATTAAAGCGTTATCTTTTGCGCCATAGGTGATTAACACGCCGGCAATGGCATTATTGTCTCTGTCCTGCACATTGACAGCATTGCTAATAATATTGGCCAACACATCACGTATATTGTGCGCTCCTCCTGCTAAAGCCGTTTGATAAGCCGTGAAACACCAGAGGGCTGTTGTCACCAGCACAATACTCCAAGTCACCCAGGAAACACGCTCCACTCCACGTAATGCTCTGTACCTGCTCAGTGCATTCTGGTAACTGATCTGCATGCGTAACCTGCGCGACGTTGAATCATCGGCACGATAGATTTGCTCCACTCTCACCTCAAAAAACTTTTCGGTTTACTTCGCTGTCTACTTCTATAATATACGTCCCAACAAGAGGAAGGTAGTACGGGCGTGAGCATCACTTTTTTTACAGCACCAGCAGGTAGCCTTGCCAAAGGCAGTAGAGGTCGCATTAGAGCAGATTCAAGACAACAGACCGACGAATTTATGCGCTTGCAAAAATAAAACAATTCCGTTCAGGATAAACTGGATAGCAAGCGCTGCCAGCAGAATAATGTGACGAATGCGCTAATGGTGAATGTGAGCGTTGATGGTGTCATAGCGGCATTATATCACAATGCTGTAATACTTCTCGCTTGCCCGTGTTGAAATGTCCGTAGGGGCAGCATTCATAACGTCCACGCTCAGGATTAGCACAACGTTCATCTATCCTGAACGCGGACGTCATGAATGCTGCCCCTACGGACATTTGGTGGATATCTTGCACCTGGTAGCGATCAATACCTATCGCGACGGCGACGGTAGTAGCGGTCACGGCGACTCCATGAGGAATAGGTCAAAAGATGCCAGAGCCCTACCACAATCATTGCTCCCAGGAGCGCTCTAATAATCGGTATTGGTTGTCCTGCAATGGTGAAATCACCGGGGATGTTCACCTGGACCACGTTGGTAAGCAGCCAGATGCCAACGAGTGCTGCAATGATTGCGCCAATGATGCCGAATGGGAGCCGCCAACCAACAATAAACTCTGCTAAGACGCCAACGATAGCCGCAATAGCAATGTAAATGATCTGACTGACGGTGATAGTAAAACTGGCGTCGCTCAGGGTAGCTATATTACTGAGTAGGTGTGAAACAGGCATGAAACCCTCCTTAGAGTGGATTATATTTCTCTATATATATTTATAGAACTCGTTTATGCCTCTGCTTTAACACTAACTTGTACGTTTCGGCAAGACAAATGTTGCTATCTGTTTGAAACTGGAGCAATTGGGCAGCAAGGGGATAGCATAAAGCGGGCAGCAGGCGGGCAGCATAAAGGCTGCCCCTACACAGGTTCGTTCGTGTAGGGGCAGCCTTTATGCTGCCCGCCTGCTTGTTTGCACTCAACCTTCTACACGTAGCGGCGGCGACGTCCCCACGAGCGATAGGTGATGAGGTGCCAGAGGGCAACTAGTATGATCGCCCCGATGAGCGCTCTGATTAAGGGAACGCCGTAGAATACCACATCACCTGGAATGTTGAGGATGAAGACGCTCGTTGTTAACCATATACCTACAAGCGCTGCAATGATCGCCCCGATGACGCCGAGAGGGAGTCGCCAGCCAACGATGAATTCTGCTACGATGCCAACGATAGCCGCAATAGCCAGGTAGATGAGCTGGCTGAGCGTGACTGCGAAGTGATAGCCGAGGATATTTCCGGTTAGAATTACGGTGTCTGCAAACATGGTATCCTCCTTTTATATATCAGGTTTCATTTATTAAGTGTCTCATGAATTACACGTATGTACCCACTTTGAGGATACATACAAGAGACTATAGACGCAAGTCAACAGTCAAAAGTCTCAGCATTTTTTCATAATATGTTCAGCTTTCTAAGCAAAAAGGCAGCTCGTCAACAAAAGGGGGTATCTCTGTTTCAGAATGCAGAGTAGCACGAAACAGAGACCGCAGTTTTTATTGACGATGTAGCCGTTTATAGGTGTTTGTCCGTGCTAATGTGTAAGGGCGTGAGATGCGCTCTTACATGCTCTCGCCTTTGTGGGCTATAATGAATAAAGAACTACTTCAGTCTTGTATATAGGAGGCACAGCCATGAAAGGTGCTACACGGTATGCGATCATTGCAGGCGTCGTCCTGCTGCTGCTCATCATTGGGATCATCGTCGCGGCGATCTTCGGCGTTTTGCTTGATGTTCTCTATATTTTCTTAATGCTGCTTGCTGCCTTGATGGTGGTAGCAACACTTATGCAAGTATACTCAGTCGTCTTGCTGATCCAAACGATTACGACTGTGCGCAATGAGCTAAAACCGCTGCTTGCCTCAGTGCAGGAGACCGTCGGTATTGTGAAGGACACGGCAAAGACGGCTGGTCATACAGTCACTACTATCGGAAACACGACCCAGTTCGCCAGTGAATTTGCAGTCGGGCCAAGCGTGCGGGCTGTGGCAGCCATTGTAGCGGCACAACAAATGGTCCGCGTTTTCCTGGGCAAGGGCCATGTAGCAAGCCGTGCGGAGAAACGCAGACGGCAGCAGATGGAAGCTGGGGCAGGAGGGAGTGAGTAATGATGGATATGGTGCTAGCTGTCAATCCTATCCTGGCTGCTTGGGGGCAGGTTGCAGCTATCGTGATCTGTCTCTACATCCTGATCTTTGTGCTTATTGCCGTTGCCTTCAACCTGGGTATGGCTTTCGGCGTGGCGTGGGTGCGTGAAAAGGTCGAACTACTCAAAATGCTGCGTCCCTATGTCGACAGCGTGAACAAAACATCCGAGGCGGCAGTCCACGGTGTCCCCCCAGTGGAGAACGAGAACAAGATCGTACAGACTGTGGCAGAGGTTCCCGTCCGTGTTCACACTATTGACAAGCAGGTGGATCAAGGCACTGAGCGGGTTGCCAAGGCGGTGATTGAGTTTCGTGCTCGTACTGTACAGGCGCAGACAATCGTCAAAGCTTTCTTCTTACCAGGTCTTTTGAAACGCAAAACTGTCTCTGAGGTGGGTGAGGAAGGCTACGAGTTCAAGAGTCCAGGCTATCGTATATTGATGGAAGAAAAAGCGCCGGAAGTTGCGGTCACACCGGAAGAAGGTGGCGCTTTCGAGCAAGCTGTTACATCTAGCCAACTCAAAAATGCCCCTCCTCGTTGAGTACCTACAGGAGTTCGGGCGTTTTCAACGCAACGCCCGGCTCTATCTCATCAGCAATGCGCTGAGCGGTGTTACTGTCGGTATCCTGCTGGTCCTCTACAATCTCTACCTGGTTTCGCTCGGCTATGGG
>Ga0070739_10008844_pt1 | contig 10184 bp, 7 predicted proteins | sample Coa_R1_7_FD_66445 | JGI IMG/M metagenome (GOLD analysis project Ga0070739, IMG submission 66445) | Surface soil microbial communities from Centralia Pennsylvania, which are recovering from an underground coalmine fire - Coalmine... | ecosystem: Environmental > Terrestrial > Soil > Unclassified ...
GATGTCCAGGATCTCGGCGGGCTGGTCGAGGCTGGCCAGCAGCCGCGCGCCGATCCAGGGATGCTCCTTGATCCGCTCGTACTCGTCGGCCGACAGCGTCTGGGTGCGGTTGAACGGGTCGCCGGCCACGCCCAGCTCGCCCACGTCGTGCAGCAGTGCGGCCTGACGAAGCTGCGCGACCTCGGCGGGGGGCAGGCCCAGCTCCTGGGCGATCGCCACGGAGAAGCGGGCCACCTGCTCGGCGTGGGACTCGGCCTCCGGCCGCCGCAGGGCGAGCATCGCCAGCAGGCCCTGCGTGAACAGGTCGGCCCCCTCGGCCGCCTCGCTCGCCGAGCGCGTGCCCTGCAGCGCGGCGGCGAGCGGCGCGGCCACCAGGTCGAGGAACGCCTCGTCCTGCTCGGCAAAGCTGCTCGCGCCCTCTTTGTCATAAGCAAGCAGGGCGCCGAGCGTGACGCCGCCGGTGCGCAGCGGCACCCCGACGAAGCTGGTGGCGCCGCGGCCGCCGACGACCTCGACGACCGGCAGCGGCTCGCGCTGGCGAGTGAGGCGCAGCGGTCCGTCGCGCAGTACGCGCTGCTCCGGCGCCTGGCTCGCCGCATCCAGCTCGAAGGGCTTGGCCTCGGCGCCGTCCTTGGCGACAGTGTAGGCGTGGCCGCTCTCCGGCGACGTGTCCAGCAGGACGACCGCCGCCCGCGCCGCGCCGGTGTGGGTGGTGATCACGCGATGCGCCTCGCGCACCAGTCCGGCAATCTCGTTCCGGTCGGCCAGCTTCTTGCCCAGCGCCAGCAGGCCGCGGGCCTGGTCGGCGCGCAGGGGTGGGCGGCGGTCGAGATAGTCGGCCGGCAGCGGGTCGCCGGCCAGCAGGCGCACCACCAGCACCACCGCCGCCGAGATCGCGCCCGCCGCGCCGAGCGGCAGGATGTCGAGCCCACTCTGCCCGGCCAGCAGGCCGAGCAGGCCGGCCAGGGCGGCGAAGCCCACGGTGGGAGCCCAGGGGAAGCGGCGCAGGCCGATCAACGCCCCGACGACGAGTAGGGCGATGTAGGCTCGCCCGAGCAGGTCGGCGGCCAGGATCAGCACGGCGGCGACGGCGGCCAGGTCGCCGACGCTCTGGACGTAGGCGAATAGGCGCGAGCCGGCCCAGGCGCCGATGAAGGCGATGGTCAGGAACAGGGCGTACAGGCCGAGCCCGACCAGCACCGGCAGCGGCACCAGCGGCTCGGCGCCCTCCGCGCTCGCGTTCGCGTTCAGGTAGACCAAGCCGCCCAGCACCGCCCACCGCGCCACGACGAGCACGAGGTCCTGTATGCGCGGGTTGTCGCGCAGCATTCGCCTCTCCCAGAACGCCGGGCGCGGGCAGGGCCGTTGCTGGCGCCTCCGTGCGCCAGGGCCGCGCCACCGCGCGGCGCTGCTGTCTCGCTATCGTCGCGCACCGGGCCGCGTCCTGCAAGAGGGGCCGGCGACGCCTGCCGCAATTGTAGCGTCTGGGCAATAAAGGCGTTACCGCGCCATCGCCGCGGCCGCGAGCTGGGCACCGTGGATGAAGAAGTCGGCGAACGGGCCGAGCACGAAGATGCCGATCACGCACAGCGCCAGGGCCAGCGCGTGCGCCCCCGGGATGACGATCGGCTTGTCGCTCGGCGCGGGGACGAGGTACATCTGGCGGATGATCTTGGCGTAGTAGTACAGCGAGACCGCGGAGTTGATCACACCCACCAGTACCAGCCAGTACAGCGGCTCGAGGCCCTGCCCGCGGTTGATCGCTGCCAGGAACAGGTAGAGCTTGCTGAAGAAGCCGACGAAGGGCGGCAGCCCGCCGAGCGAGAGCAGGCTGATCGCCAGGGTGGCCGCCAGTAGCGGCGCCCGGAAGTGGAGCCCGCTGTAGCCTTCGATGCTGTCCTCGGGCGCGAACTCCACGTCGCTGACGACGGCCAGGAAGGCACCGAGCTGGGTGAAGGTGTAGGCGAGCAGGAAGTACATCACCGCCGCCACGCCCTGCTGAGTGGCCGCCACGACGCCCACCAGCGCGTAGCCGGCCTGGGCGATGCTCGAGTAGGCCAGCATCCGCTTGATGTTGCTCTGGGCCAGGGCCAGCAGGTTGCCCACGGTCATCGTCAGCGCGGCCAGCGCCATGAAGATCGCCGTCCAGGTGTCGAGGTTCGCCCCGAACACCAGCTCGAACACCCGCAGCAGGACGGCGAAGCCGGCCGCCTTCGACGCGACCGACAGGTAGGCGGTGATCGTCGTCGGCGCGCCCTCGTAGACGTCCGGCGTCCACATCTGGAACGGCACGGCGGAGATCTTGAAACCGAACCCGCCGACGAGCATGGCGATGGCGAGCATCAGCGCCGGTGAGATGCCGCCGCGCAGCGCGGTGGCGATGCCGGCCAGGCTGGTCTGGCCGGTCAGCCCATAGAGCAGGGCGGCACCGTAGAGCAGGACCGCCGACGAGAGGACGCTGATGATGAAGTACTTCAGGGCGCCCTCGGTGGCGCGGGTGCTGCGCTTGGACCAACAGACGAGGAAGGCGTTGGCGAGGCTGCTCAGCTCGAGGGCCAGGAACAGAGTAATGAACTCGCCGGACGACGCCAGCAGCATCAGCCCGACCGTGCCGAACAGGAGGATAGCGTAATACTCGGCCTCCCAGCGCCGCAGGCGGTCAGTGTACAGCACCGAGCTGAGGAGCACCAGCGCCACCGCCGCCAGGAACATCAGCTTGAAGAACAGGCCGAACGAGTCGACCAGGACGAGGCCGCTGAAGATCGCCCGGCTCGCGCCCGTCGCCAGCAGCCAGGCGGCGAGCCCGCCGGCGACGATCACGGCGAGCAGGGAGAGGTACAGCAGCGGGCGGCGAGCGCGGCCCGGGGGCATGATCAAGTCGAGCAGGATGACGAGGAAGGCGCCGACGCAGAGCGCGATCTCCGGCGCCAGCAGTACCGAATCCCTAAGCATTGGCTCTCCGCCCTCAGCTTTCAGCTCTCAGCGATCGGCCCCCAGCTAGTGCTGACGACCGATCGCCGACGGCTACGACGGCCCCAGCGCGATGAGCGGCGCGACCTTGCTGTAGATCGGCGCCACCCCGTTGGCGATGACGTCCAGCAGCACGTTCGGATAGACCCCGACCAGCACGATCACCGCGACCAGCGTGCCGATCGTGAACATCTCCAGGGGCGTCGCGTCGGTGAGGCTGCGCCAGTGGTCGCTCATCGGCCCGTAGAACACCCGCTCCAGCAGCCAGAGGATGTAGCCCGCCGACAGCAGGATGCCGAACGTGCCCAGCACGGTGAGCACGACCCAGGCCGTGCGGTCGGTGCCGCTGCCGAAGCTCCCGAGGAAGACCAGGAACTCGGCGGCGAAGCCGCTCAGGCCCGGCAGGCCGAGCGAGGCCAGCCCGGCGACCACGAACACGGTAGCGATCTTCGGGAGCTGCTTGGCCAGCCCGCCCATCGCCCAGACGTCGCGGGTGTGCGTGCGATCGTACACCAGGCCGACCATCATGAACAGCAGGCCGGTGATCGTGCCGTGGGTGAACATCTGCAGCACGGCGCCTTCGAAGCCGACCTGCGTCAGCGCCGAGACGCCGAGCACGACGAAGCCCATGTGGCTGACACTGGAGTTGGCGATGATCTTCTTCAGGTCGGTCTGGGCCAGCGCGACCATCGCCCCGTAGAGGATGTTGATCACAGCCAGCACGCCGAGCAGGGGCGCCAGGTAGACGGCCGCGCCGGGCAGCACGGTCACGCAGATGCGGATCAGGCCGTAGCCGCCCATCTTCAGCAGCACGCCGGCCAGCAGCACGCTGATAGCAGTGGGCGCCTCGACGTGCGCGTCGGGGAGCCAGGTGTGGAACGGGAAGATGGGAATCTTCACGGCGAAGGCGATGGCGAGCAGGATGAACACCGGCACCTGGAAGGCCAGTCCGTAGCTGAGCCCGCCCAGCGCCACCATGTCGAAGGTGCGGATGCCGGCGCCGAGGTAGAGCACCAGGATGCCGAGGAGCATGAAGGCGCCGCCAAGCACCGTGTAGATCAGGAACTTCATCGCCGCGTACTCGCGCCGCGGCCCGCCCCAGACGCCGATGAGCAGGAACATCGGCGCCAGCTCCAGCTCCCAGAACAGGAAGAACAGGAAGAAGTCGAGGGAGGTGAACACGCCGGCGACGGCCGTCTCCAGCACCAGGACCAGCGCGAAGTACTCCTTCGGACGCAGGCTGAGGTTCCAGGAGACCAGCACGGCCAGGAAGGTGAGCAGCGCGTTGAGCAGCACCAGCGGGATGCTGATGCCGTCGACGCCGACGTGGTAGCCGGCGCCGATGGCCGGAATCCAGAGCACGTTGGTCTCGAACTGGAAGCCGCTCGTCGCTGCGCGGTTGAAGCTCACGAACAGCACCAGGGACAGGACCAGGACGACGCCAGAGACGAGCGCGGCCAGCGTGCGGGAGGTGCCGTCGCGCGACGGCGCCAGCCAGACCAGCACGGCGCCGGCCAGCGGCAGGAAGATGACCAGGTGCAGCAAGATGTCCATACTCGTCACCTTCCAAGCGTCGGCAGCACGACCGCCGCCGCGACGATCACCAGCCCGCCGAACACCACCCAGGCGTAGGTCTGCACCTGCCCGGTCTGTACGACGCGGCCCGCCCGGCCGATGGCCACGATGACCTGGGCGATCCAGTTCACGATGCCGTCCACGACGACGCGGTCCGTCCAGGCGACCACCCAGGCGAACCCGACGACCACGCTGCCGACGAGGGCGTTGTACAGGTCGTCGAAGCCCCACTTGTTGTAGGCCCAGCGGTAGAGCGGGCCGGTGAGGGCCGCAACGCGCGCCGGGCTGATCGTCTTCAGGCCGTACATCAGCCAGGCAATGACGATGCCGATTAGAGCCAGCGCCAACGGCAGGGCGATGTCGCCGAGCGACATCTCCTCGGTGAACGGCCGGCCCTCGACGAAGCTCACGAAGTGGCCGACCGGCACCAGCGGCGAGCCCCACAGTCCGACGAAGATCGACGGGATGATCAAGATCAGCATCGGCCAGAGCATCGCGGCCGGCGCCTCGTGGACGTGGTGGGCGAGGTGGGGGTCGCCGCGCCAGCGCCCGCCGAAGGTCAGGAACAGCAGGCGCACCGTGTAGAACGCCGTCATCATCACCGTCATGAGCGCGAAGAACAGCAGCAGGCCGGTCACGGTCAGGTCGAGCGTGAACAGGCGCCCGACACCGACCACCGGCTCGTGGTTCCGCACCGCGCCGATGATCAGGTCCTTGCTCCAGAAGCCGCTGAGCGGGGGGATGCCGATCAGCGACAGGCCAGCTACCAGCGTGGCCAGGAAGGTCCAGGGCATCAGCCGCCCCAGGCCGCCCATCTCGCGCATGTCCTGCGTGCCGCTGCCGTGGATCACGCTACCCGCGGTGAGGAACAGCAGCGCCTTGAACCAGGCGTGGCTGAACAGGTGGAACATCGCCGCGCCGAGCCCACCGACGCCCAGCGCGAGGAACATGTAGCCGAGCTGGCTGACGGTGGAGTAGGCCATCACGCGCTTGATGTCGTTGTTGACCAGGCCCATCGTCGCGGCGAAGAAGGCGGTGAAGCCGCCGATCAGCGCCACGACCAGCATCGCCACCGGCGCGTGCTCGAACAGGAAGAACGTCCGCCCGACGAGGTAGACGCCCGCCGCGACCATCGTCGCGGCGTGGATCAGCGCGCTCACCGGCGTTGGGCCCTCCATGGCGTCGGGGAGCCAGACCTGCAGCGGGAACTGCGCCGACTTGCCGACCGCGCCGCAGAAGATCAGCAGCGCGGCGATCGTCGCCACCTCGGTCGGCATGCTGCCGACCATCCCTTCGAGCTGGCTGAAGGTCAGGGTGCCCGTCTGCGACCAGAGGTAGAGGATGCCGATGAGCAGGCCGAGATCGCCGAGGCGGGTGGTGAGGAACGCCTTCTTGGCCGCCTCGGGCGGCGACAGCCGCGCGTCGGCGTACTGGCCCTCGTAGCCCTCCGCGACCAGCGGCCGCGCCTCGGTGCGCCCGCGGTCGTACCAGAAGCCGATCAGCAGGTAGGAGCAAAGGCCGACCAGCTCCCAGAAGATGAACAGCGTCAGCAGGGAGCTGCCGAGCACCAGCCCGAGCATGGAGAACGTAAACAGCGCCATCCAGCAGTAGTAGCGCGAGAAGCCCGGATCGCGGTGCACGTGGGGGTGGCCCTGCGCGTCGAACTCCGTCTCGTGCAGGTAGGCCCAGGAATAGATCTGGACCAGCAGGCTAACCCCGCTAACGGCGAGCATCATCACCGAGGTGAGCGGGTCGATGCGCAGACCCAGGTCGACTGCGCGCGACTGGCCCGGGCCGATCGTCAGCCAGGGGAAAGTGAGATCGAGCCGCGCGCCCGCCCAGACCTGGAAGAAGACGAGGATACTGGTGATGAAGGAAACGGCGACGCCAATGATGGTGAAGGCGCCGGCCAGCGCCCAGGCGCGGCGGGCGACGAAGGCGTTGAGCAGGAAGGCGAGGAACGGCGCCAGCAGGATCAGCAGCGCGAGCGGAAGCAGCGGCGACATCAGCCTACCCTCCCGAGGCGTCGGACTGGTCGACGGCCGGGGAGACGGCGGCAGCGGCGGAGGGTCAGTCGCGGCATCAGCCTATCCTCGCAGCGCGTCGATCTGGTCGACCTGCACCGTGTGGCGCACGCGGTAGACGGCGATGACGATCGCCAGCCCCAGCGCGGCCTCCGCCGCGGCGACGGCGATCACGAACAGTGCGAACATCTGCCCCGCGAACGGCGAGCTGCTCACGCCGGCCGGCGGCGTGAGGAAACGATTGAAGGCGACGAGCGTGATGTTGACGCCGTTGAGCATCAGCTCGAGGGCCATCAGCAGCACGACCACGTTGCGCCGTGACAGCGCGCCGTAGATGCCGATACAGAAGATGATCGCGCCCAGGATCAAGAACTGATTCAGCCCCGGCATCTTAATCCTCTCGCGCCAGCAGGATTGCCCCAATCATGGCCACCAGCAACACCAGCGACGCCAGCTCGAACGGGAACAGGTAGGTCGTCAGCAGCCCCTGCCCCAGCCCGAAGCTCGTCGGCTGGTCGAGCGGCTGCGCCGCCAGCGGCCACGGCTGGTTGGTGATCGCGGCGATCATCAGCGCCAGCAGTGCCAGGGCCACGATCACGCCGCCGAGCTGCTGGCCGCCGGGCGCGAAGGTCGGTAGCTCCACCGACTGCGGCGTGAGCATGATCGCGAACAGGACCAGGATCACGACGGCGCCGGTGTAGACCAGGATCTGCACGGCCGCCAGGAAGTCGGCGCTGAGCAGCACGTAGATGGCCGCGGTGCTGCCGAGCGCGACGGTGAGGAACATCGCGCTGTGGAACACGCGCTTGGCCCACACGACGCCGAGCGCCCCCACCACGGCAGTGATCGCGAACACCCAGAAGGCGATCGTCGCGACGACCTCGGTCATGCGCCTACCTCCCTCACGGCCGCGCGCCCTGCGTCGCCGGCTGCGTCGCCTCGAGCAGCGGCAGCCCCGCGCTCCCGCGCACCGCGCGGAACAACTGGTTGTACAGGCGGTACAGGATGTAGACGACGACCAGGTTGATCGCTAGCAGGATGAGCACGCCCAGCCAGCCGAAGCTCAGCACTGACTCCATGAACCCGGACGTCTTGAGCAGCGCCGCCAGCAGGAGGTTGACCAGCGTAAGCGGCAGCATGATCTTCCAGGCCAGGTTCATGAGCTGGTCGTAGCGCAGGCGGGGCAGCGTGCCGCGCGCCCAGACCATGACCAGGAACAGCACGTAGGTCTTGATCACGAACCAGAGGTAGCCGGGCAGGATCCAGCCATGCCAGCCGCCGAAGAACAGCGTGGCCGCGATCGCCGATACGCTGAAGGCATTGGCGTACTCGGCGAGGAAGAACAGCGCGAAGCGCATCCCGCTGTACTCCATATGGAAGCCGGCGATGATCTCCGACTCCGCCTCGGGCAGGTCGAACGGCGAGCGGTTGATCTCGGCGATGCCGGCCGTGAAGAACAGCACGAACGCCAGCGGCCCGACGATCGGCGCCAGGATGTACCAGGCCCCCTGTTGAGCGTTGGCGATGCCCCAGAGTGACATCGTGCCGGCGAGGAGCACGATCGGCATGACCGACAGCACCTCGGGCACCTCATAGCTGATGAGCTGGGCGGCGGCGCGCATCCCGCCCAGCAGCGTGTAGTTGTTGAACGAGGCCCAGCCGGCCATGACGATCCCGATCGTCGGGAAGGTCGCCAGCGCCAGCACGTAGAGGATGCCCACGTCGAGACGAGCGATGGTGGCGTCCCAGTTGAACGGCAAGACGGCGAAGATCATCAGCGACGGCACTAGCACGACCAGCGGCGCCAGCGCGAACACGAGGCGGTCGGCGTTGGCCGGCACGATGTCTTCTTTGGTCAGCAGCTTCAGTGCGTCGGCCACCGACTGCAGGATGCCGAACGGCCCGACGCGGTTCGGGCCGACGCGGTCCTGGATGCGGGCGATGACCTTGCGCTCGGCCCACACCTGGGACATGACCAGCACGGCCACGAACGTCACGGCGACGGCAATGCCGATTAGCGTGACTAGAAGCACGGTAAGCCACGCCGGCAGGACCAGGCCCAGCAGGTAGTACAGCAGCGCGCCGATCTGGCCGATCAGGTCGTTCAGGAAGCTGGGAATCGTCATGGTCCCACTCCGCGAAAGGGCCGAGTGCCCGGCATCGAGTATTGAGTGCCCAGTACGGAGCACTGAGTACGGTCGTCGGCGATCAGCTACGGCTCCAAGCTGATCGCTGACGGCTGATCGCTCTAGCCACTAGCTCAATACTGAAGTTAAGCGTGTCGGTCGCCCGCGTCGATCTCGCTGCCGAGCTGGCCCTCGACCCCGTGCGCGAGGTGCCGCACCAGGACGTACTCCGGATCGATCGTGAAGTCCTTGCGCAGCGGCCAGCCCGGGAAGTCGTCGTCGAGCAGGATCCGCCGCAGGTCCGGGTGCCCCACGAAGCGGATCCCGAACATGTCGTAGACCTCGCGCTCCTGCAGCTCGGCGCCGGGCCACAGCGAGACGAGCGAGACGATGCGCGGCTCGTCGACGCGCGGCAGGTTGACCCGCACCATCACCCCCTTCGGCCCGTCCGGGTCCTGCTGGAGGTGCTGCTGCCAGTTGCGCAGGTGGTAGAGCGTGTAGATCATCTCGAAGCGGTCCGGCCAGTCGGTGGCCGTGACCTGGGAGAGGTAGTCGTAGTCGAACTGGTCGCGCAGCAGGCGCATCGCCTCGAGCAGCCGCGCGGCCGGCACCGTTAGCTCCAGATAGGTGTGCACGATGCGCGGCGACAGCTCGGGCGCCAGCGGCTCCAGCGCCTTGCTGATCGGATGGGCCAGCGCCACCGGGTCGGGCGGCGGCGGCTCGGCCGGCTGCTGCCCGCGAGCCGGGCGCGCGGCCGGCGCCGGGCGCGCCGGCGCGCCCTCGCGGGCCGGCGCGGCGCCCGGGGCGGCTCGTCCCTCGCCGGCGGCCGCCGGCCGCGCGGGCCGCGCCGGCCGGCCGGGCGCCGCGCCCTCGGCGGCGGCCGGCGCGGCGGCGCCCTCGGCGGGCGCTCCCTCGCCTGCCGCGGCGGCAGGCCGAGCCGGGCGAGCGGGCCGTTCGGCCGGGGCCGCTGGCTTGGCCGGCGGCGCGGGCTGGCCGGTCTCGCCGGCCAGCGGCTTAGCCGGTGGCATCGGCCGGCCCGCCGGCGGCGCCTGGCTGGCCTCGCCAGCCGGCGGCTGCGCGGGCGCGCTCGGCTCGCCCGCGGGCGGCGCCGCCTGGCTAGTCTCACCGGGCGGCCGTGCCGGCGGCGTCGCCTCGCCCGCGGGCGGCGGCGCGGCGCGGGCCGGCTCGCCGCTCGGCGGGGCGGTCGCGCCACCCTCCGTCGGCAGCGAGGGCGCGGCCTGGCCTTCTTCGGGCGGGGTCTCCGAGTTCGCCATCGTCGCTCCCGAGGCGCGCGGCCCTGGCGCGGGCGGCGCGTGCTAGCAGCGGACGGACTGCGCCCGCGCTACGATTTCCCGCCGATCGTCTGCTGCCGCTTCACCTTCTCCTGCAGGCGCATGATGCCGTACAGGAGCGCGTCGGGCCGCGGCGGGCAGCCGGGGACGTGGATGTCGACCGGGACGAAGTTGTCGATGCCGGGCACGGTGCTGTA
>Ga0070739_10008845_pt1 | contig 10183 bp, 8 predicted proteins | sample Coa_R1_7_FD_66445 | JGI IMG/M metagenome (GOLD analysis project Ga0070739, IMG submission 66445) | Surface soil microbial communities from Centralia Pennsylvania, which are recovering from an underground coalmine fire - Coalmine... | ecosystem: Environmental > Terrestrial > Soil > Unclassified ...
CTCAAACCGCTTAAAAATGACACGTGACCTTCGCGTATCCGCCCGCTGGAATTTCCGTCCGTTGGGTGCCGATGAACGTGGGCGCAAATTCCGCGTGGTGCGCGGCGCCGAGATTTTGGCCGACGAGCGCCAGTTCCCAGTTTTTGCAGGGACGCCATGCCAGTCGCACATCAAGGGCAACATAGCTGCTGATGCCCAGCGCAGGCAGACGATCCACGTAACGCAACGTGCAATCGAACGAAATGTCGTGCGGCAAATCGAGACTCGAACGCAAACTAACCTGCTGTTGCGGGCTTTGGCCGATGTCAGCATTGATGGTCGCGAGGTCGTGTCCGTACATGTGAGTTTTGAGCAGGCTGTATGCGGCTTGCAAACGCCAGCCGGGAAGGGCTTCCCAGGTGGGCGCCAATTCGATGCCGTAATTCTCCCCGTGCAGGCCGTTTTGCAGTGTCAGTGGCACAAATGGAGTCGTCGCCGGCTGCGTGGGCGATGGCCCGAGCGTTTCGCTGCGGATATGATCATAAATGTTGTAAAACACGGCCACATCCAACGAGAGCGTATTCAAAGGCGCGACCCGATAGCCAAGCTGATTGGCAATCAAATCTTCCGAACGCATGTTTTGGCTGCCATAAATTGTGACCGGGACGGGCACGGGCTGAGCCGGTCCCAAAGTTCCGGGCGCCACAACTTCATTGAGGCGAATGAATTCTTCTGCTTCTGATGGGGTGCGCACGGCGCGCGAAACGGCCGCCCAAACCGTCTGATGTTCTGCGGGCGTCCACAACAGACGACCGTCAGGCTGGGCTTCAAAGCCGGTGTAAGTATTGTGCTCCAACTTTGTGCCGATGGTCAGGCGCAAGCGGTCGGGAAAAAGCGTGATTTCATCCTGCACGAACGCGCTGAACAGTTCTGTTTGGGGATCGGTATCGCTGAAGGCAACAGTCTGGGTATTGCCAAGATGGTCGAGGCTGAGGCGGTAACCAAGCCCCCAGACAACCTCATTGCGAAGACCCGCATCCACCACGAAATGATGCTGGACATCGATGTCGAACACATCAAGGTCTTCATTGAAGATGACCGTGTTCCGGTCCGTGCGGTCATAATACATCTGTAGGGTCATGTCGTTCTCGTCTTGGAATTCATGCGACCACCGGCCCAAAATGTTTCCGCCCCCGACGCGTTCCACGTCCGGCGTGGGCATCATTGAAGGAGGAGGAAAACTGAATGCGTCATAGACCTGGTCCATGCGGCCTTCATAAAAATCGCCTTGCAGCGTGACCAAATCGCCGCCGTTTTTGCGCGTGTCCCAATCCATTCGGAAGCTGCCCTGGCCCATCCGCCATGCATCGTGCGCGTCATCCCCGCTGCTGGACAGGATGGAATTGCCTCGATCAAAATATTGCCCATCGACGCGGTAATAGAGGTCGTCGGAAATTTTTCCGCCATAACGCGCCGCAAAAAAATCCTGTTCATAATTGCCGCCGCCGGCAAGCGCCATGAACCCCTGCGTGTCCGCCGCGCTTTTGGTGATGACGCTGATGACTCCGTTGACGGCATTGGCGCCCCACAAGCTCGCGCCTGGACCGCGAATGACTTCGATGCGGTCAATGTCTTCGAGCAACGGATTCTGCACGTCCCAGAAGACGCCGGAAAAAAGCGGCGTGTAGAGACTGCGACCATCTTGCAGGACGAGCAGCTTGTTTGCGAAAACGTCATTGAACCCGCGCGCGCTGACGGCCCATTGCTGTGAATCCACCTGCGCGACATCCATGCCGGGTACGAGACGCAACGCTTCCGGAATGCTTCGCGCGCCGGAGCGCTGGATGTCTTCCTGCGTGAGCACGGAAATTGCGGCGGGCGATTTGGAAAGTTGTTCGGGTATCTTGGCGACGGAAGTTACGTCCTGATTGAGCAAATCTTCAATCGGCATTTCGGTGAGCTGCTTCATGACGTTGGTCTGCTGCTCGTCGGCCGCAAGAAGCGGAACTGCGGAAAAAACTGCCCCCAGCATGAGCACCCGCAATCCGAGGAGCAAATTGCCGCTCCCCAGGCTGTTTTTGATTGGCGAAGTTTTCATAATTTCCGTCTTTGAAGCTGCCTTTCAGCAGCTTATGTGCCCGCAGAGCAAGTTTTTGCGCCAATCGCAGAAAGGCTGAACGCTTCTTTGCAGCCCATGCAAAACAGCCCAGCACAGGCAAATACAACGTCAAAAGAACCGCCCGGCGGAGTGGATGGTTTTAGATGGTGCCTGTTTCGGGCGAATTGTCCTGCGATGGGACAGTTTATATCCAGCATGCCTCTCAATTCTGCGAAAAGACCGACAAAACCGCTGTCTCAAAGGCGTACGGGAAAGGAGTCGGCAAATTGCTATTTGGACGGTTTGGAAAAGCGCGGGGAGAATCATTTTTCATTCTGAATATTCTGTTCATTCTGTCAAATAAGTGTGTGCTGTTTCCGACTTGGGATTGAAAGCCCGTTGCATTTTTTCCAATTTGGTTAAACAGTGAATCGTGGCAGTTGAACATCCACATATCGTGGTGTTGGGCGCGGGATTTGGCGGGTTGGAATTTTGCAAGCATTTCCATGACCCGAACGCACGCATCACGCTGGTGGACCAGACGAACCATCACCTATTTCAACCGCTGCTCTATCAGGTCGCCACGGCGGGATTGTCCGCGCCGGACATCGCCCAGCCCATCCGCTCGATTTTTTCCGATCGCCCGAACATCAACGTCCTGCTGGACTGGGTTTGCGACATCAAGCTGGATGAAAAAAAAGTCTTTCTCTCGGGCGGCAATGTCCTGACCTACGATTATCTCGTGCTGGCGCTGGGCAGTTGCACGAGTTACTTCGGCCATCCCGAATGGGAACGGTTCGCGCCCGGCTTGAAAAATTTGCGCGATGCCGTCGAGATCCGCAGCCGGATTTTGCTCGCGTTCGAAAAAGCCGAATCCGAAGGCGTGCCGGATGATCTGCAAAGTTTGATGACCATCGCGGTCGTCGGCGGCGGGCCAACGGGTGTTGAACTGGCGGGCGCGTGCGCGGAATTGACGCACCACGTTTTGAAGGCTGATTTCCGGCGCATTGACGCTGCACAGGCGCGCATCATCCTCATCGAAGGCGCGCCGCGCGTGCTGGCGGCGATGTCGCCCGAGTCTTCGGAAAGCGGCAGGAAGCAACTGGAAAATCTCGGCGTGCAGGTGCTCACCGGTGTGCGCGTCAAAAACATTTCCGAAGGGCGCGTGGACCTCGACACCGGCGAAACCATCCATGCCGCGACCATCATCTGGGCCGCGGGCGTTTGCGCCGTGCCGCTTGCCAAAAAACTTGGCGTCGAACTCGACCACGGTGGCCGCATCAAGGTGAACCCGGACACCAGCGTGCCTGGCCATCCCGAGGTCTTCGCCATTGGCGATATTGCTTCATTGTTGCAGGAGGATGGCAAACCCGTTCCCGGCGTTTCACCCGCGGCGATGCAGATGGGACGTCACGCCGCGCGCATCATCGAAAATGAACTGGCTTTCCCCGGCGCGGTCGTCCGGCCGCCATTCAAATATTGGGACAAGGGAACGATGGCCACCATCGGGCGCTCCGCCGCCGTTGCCGACATCGGGCGCCTGCATATCTCCGGCTTTCCGGCATGGCTGGCATGGCTGGCGGTGCATTTGGTTTTCCTCGTTGGTTTTCGCAACAAGATCGCCGTGATGTTCCAATGGTTTTATTCCTACATCGCCTACAAACGCGGCGCGCGCATCATCGCCCATGGCTTGGGCGAAAACCCGTGCGCAACTTCAGAAACCACCGTCGCGCCCAAGCAAAAGGCGGCGTGAGTCTGCATCAGTAATGGTAACGCATTTGCACCAAATGGATTCCATGTTCGGTCACCTTGTAAACCATTCGATGCTCCTGATCAATGCGTCGTGACCAGTAACCTGCAAGCGCGTGGCGCAACGGCTCCGGCTTGCCAATCCCGGAATGCGGATTTCGCCGGATGTCCTTCAACAATTCATGGATGCGGCGCAACATTTTCTTGTCCGTTTCCAGCCAGAATTGATAGTCCTCCCATGCCTGATCGGAGAAGATCAGGTTCATGAATCAAGATTTATCCTGCGCCGTTTTCCTTTGCCAGCTTCCAATTGGCGCGTCGCGGCAAGCAGCCGGCGCGCGTTCGCGCGGCTCTTGAGCAAATAGGCAGTTTCAGCAAGCGATTCGTAATCCTCGAGCGAAAGTAGCACCACGGAACGTTGCTTTTGCCGCGTGATGATGATTGGTTCGCGGTCATCGCAAACGCGATCCATTGTCCGCGCCAGTTTCTCACGCGCCTCTGTATAGCTGATGGTTCCCATAATGCTGTACAAATATATGTCCAGATATGCGGCGAGGTCAATAGTCCTCATATAAAAATCAGGCCCGATTGCGTGAAAAGCACCGCCGAGGAAACAATCCGATGGACTGAATGCCAGTGCTGCGCAAGAATATATCCTGGATTCAACGGGCGCGACGTCACGTCATGTCTTGAATCCTCATCCGATTAAGCAGTAAAATCGTTTCATGTCGCACGCTGACTTTGTCCATTTGCATCTGCACACCGAGTATTCGCTGCTCGATGGCGCATGCCGGCTTGACCGGCTGATGGACAAGGCCCACGAACTGAAATTCCCCGCGCTGGCCGTCACCGACCACGGCGTGCTCTACGGCGCGATAGAATTTTACCAAAAAGCGCGCGAAAAAGGCATCAAGCCGATTATCGGTTGCGAAGTGTATGTCGCGCCTGGCAGCCGTTTCGAAAAGAAAACCACCAGCGGCGGGCGCGATGTCTATAATCATCTTGTCCTGCTGGCGAAGGACGAAACCGGTTACAAAAATCTCATCAAGCTTGCCACTGCCGCCCACCTGGAGGGTTACTATTACAAGCCGCGCATTGACCGCGAACTTCTGGAAGCCAACAAGGAAGGTTTGATCGCGCTTTCCGGCTGCCTTGCCAGCCAGATTCCCGAGGCCATCCTGAAGGACCAGTTGCCCAAGGCCCGTGAGGCCATTGACTGGTTCAAGCAGATTTTTGGCGCGGAAAATTTTTATCTCGAACTGCAAAATCACGGCATCCCGGAACAAGCCAAGGTGAATCGTTACCTGATTCCTTGGGCGAAGGAATTCGGCCTGAAACTCGTCGCGTCAAATGACGTTCATTACATAGAAAAAGGCAATTCGCACGCGCATGATTGCCTTATCTGCATCGGCACGCAAACGCTCCTCGCCGACACCAAACGCATGACCTATGTGGCCGAGCAGTTTTATCTCCGTTCCGCCGAGGAGATGAAGTCGCGCTTCAGCGAAGTTCCCGAGGCCATCGCCAACACGCTGGAAGTCGCCGACAAATGCAATCTGGAAATCCAGTTCGGCAAATTGCATTACCCGGTTTTTCATCCGCCGGAACATTTCACGCGTGAAGGTTATCTGCGCAAATTGCTCGCGGAAGGTTTGCATCGCCGTTACGGCATGCACGTTCGCGCCGAAGGCGAACAATTCATCGTCGAAAAAATTGACGACGCGCGCCGCCTTCCGACGTTCAAATCACCCGAAGCCGCAACACGCAATACGGAACACGCAACACGCGACGCGCAACAGCCAATCACCGACTTGAGTGATTCTGCCGTTTCAGATGCCATCAAATCCGTCATGTCGCGCCTTGAACTCGAACTCAAGGTCATCGAGAAGACCGGGTTCATCAGTTACTTTTTGATTGTCGGCGATTTTGTCCGTTACGGACGCGAACACGGCATTTCGTGCGTCGCGCGCGGTTCGGCTGCCGGTTCCATCGTCACCTATCTGCTGGAAATCTCCAACGTGGACCCGATCCGTTACGGGTTGCTGTTCGAGCGCTTCCTCAATCCCGAACGCGTCAATCCGCCCGATATCGACATCGATTTCGCCGACGACCGCCGCGGCGATGTCATCGAATATGTTCGTAAAAAATATGGGAACGATTCGGTCGCGCAAATCGTCACGTTCGGCACGATGGGCGCGAAATCGGTCGTGCGCGACGTTGGCCGCGTGATGGGCTTGAGTTACGGCGACTGCGATCGCCTCGCCAAAATGGTCCCGAACGACCTGAAGATGGATTTGAAAAAAGCGCTCGCCCAATCGCCCGAATTGAAAGCCGCTTACGAATCCGAGGAAGTCACGCGCGAATTGATTGACACCGCGTTCGTGCTCGAAGACCTCACGCGCAACGCATCAGTCCACGCCGCCGGCGTTGTCATAGGCGACCAGCCGCTCGTCAATTTGCTTCCGCTCAAGCAGGACGAGGACGGCACGCTCGTGACGCAATACGCCATGAATCCCGTCGGCGAACTCGGCCTGTTGAAAATGGATTTTCTCGGGCTGAAAACGTTGACCGTCATTCGCAACACCTGCGAAATGGTCAAGGCCACCAAGGGCATCGACGTGCCGATTGATAATCTGCCGCTCGACGACGCGAAAACTTACGATTTGCTCAACAAGGCGCAAACGCTCGGCGTGTTCCAGTTGGAATCCGGCGGGATGCGCGATTTGTGCCGCAAATTCCAGATCAGCTCGGTCGAGCACATCACCGCGTTGATCGCGCTGTATCGGCCCGGCCCCATGGAACTGATCCCGGAATTTATCAAGCGCCGCCATGGCGAAGTGAAGATTGAATACGAACATCCGTTGCTGGAGCCGATTTGCCGCGAGACCTATGGCATCATGGTCTATCAGGAACAGGTGATGCAGGCGGCGCAGGTGCTGGCCGGTTACACACTGGGCGGCGCGGATTTGTTGCGACGCGCCATGGGCAAGAAAAAAGTCGAGGAAATGCAGAAGCAGCGCGACAAATTCGTCTCCGGCGCTGCCAAGACCAATAACATTCCTGCCGCCAAAGCGAACCAAATTTTCGATTTGCTGGAAAAATTTGCCGGTTACGGTTTCAACAAATCGCACGCCGCCGCCTACGCCATCGTCGCGTATCAAACCGCCTATCTGAAGGCCAATTATCCAGTCGAGTTCTTGAGCGCGATGATGACCAACGACATGAGCGACACCAAAAAGCTCAGCGAATTCATCGCCGAAGCGCGCACCATGGGCATCGAAGTGCTCGCGCCGGACGTCAACGAAAGCCAGGTTGTGTTTGCGCCGGCGCGTGGCGGAAAGGTCATTCGTTTCGGGCTGGCGGCCATCAAAGGCGTTGGTGAAGTGGCCGTCGAGAGCATCTTGGCAGCGCGCAAAACCGGCGGCGAATTCAAATCGCTTTCCGACATGTGCGAACGCGTGGACATCCGCACGGTCAATCGCAAAGTGCTTGAAGCATTGATCAAGTCCGGCGCGTGCGACACTTTCAAGGAAACGCGCGCCACGTTGTTCGCGCAGATTGACCGCACATTGTTGCGCGCCGCGAGCATCATCCAGGACCGGCAGCGCGGCCAAAGCTCGATGTTCGGCATGTTGGAAGAAAAATCGCCGGACAAGGCCGAGCCTGTTCTGCGTTTGCCGGAATGGCCGCAGCACGAATTGCTTGCGGCGGAAAAGGAACTGCTCGGCTTTTACGTGACCGGCCATCCGTTAACGCCCTTTGCGCCAATATTACAAAAATACGCGCTGCACACCACCAATGCGCTTGCCGCGTTGCCCAACCGCACCGTGACGCGCATCGGCGGCCTCATTGGCGCGGTGCAACAGGGCATTTCCAAGAAAAACAACAAGCCCTACGCGATGGTCACATTGGAAGATTTGGAAGGCTCGGTGCAAATCCTCTGCTTTAACGAGAATTACGACAAGTATCGCAATCTGCTCGTTGTGAACAAAGCCATCCTTGTCGTCGGCGAAATCAACAACGGCGAGGACAAGCCGAAGATTTTTCCGCAGGAAATCATGCCGCTCGAGGACGCGCCCAAAAAATATACCAAGCAGGTGCATTTCCGTTTGCACTCGGCCCACTTGAAGCCGGAGAACATCGAGAGCATCCACGAGTTGGCGTCGGCCCATCCCGGCAAATGCCCGCTGTTCCTCTGTTTCCAGATGCCCGGCGGCGAAATCGTGTTCATCGAGACGCACGAGAAATTTTCGGTCGCGCCGTCGCTTTCGTTGCAGCAAGCCGCCAATGAACGTTTTGGCGACGACACCTATTACGCAAAGGTGGACAACACCCCGCCCGAACGCGCGCCGCGCCGCTGGGAAAAACGCAACGGCGACAATGGAGACGAATGATTTTTAATGGCCGCGAAAACGCAACAAAAGGCGCAAAATAAATAGAGGATGGAAGGTGATATGGCACTATATCTTAGCGCCGTAGGCGCGGCCTATTTGTAGCACGAATCTCCAAAAAATTCAGAGCTCCGTAGGAGCGACCTATCTCATCCGATTGAAGAAAAATTATTTCCAATCTCGGTCTTGAGCGACATATTCCAGGCATGGCCAACACGTACACCCAAATTTACATCCAGGTTGTTTTTGCGGTCGAAGGCCGACAAAATCTCATCGCTTCGAATCACAACAACGAACTGCAAAAATTCATCACCGGCATTGTCACAGCGCGGAAACAAAAGCTGATCGCAATCAACAACATGCCTGAGTGCATCTGCTGGTCGGTTTGACGCCGGATATGGCGCTGTCCGACTTGGTGCGTGACATTAAGGCCGGTTCGTCAAAATTTATCAATGATAGCCGTTGGGTGCCGGGTCGATTTTCATGGCAGGAAGGGTTCGGCGCATTTTCTTATTCACGTTCGCAACTCGGGTTGGTGATTCGATATATAGAGAACCAGCAAAAACACCACGCGAAACGGTCTTTTCGTGACGAATACCTTGAGTTATTGGAAAAGTTCGAAGTGGATTACGACCGTAAGTACATATTTAAATTTGCCGACCAATGATTGCGGCCTCCATTTACTTCCACAAATAGGCCCGCTCCTACGGAGCTTGGATATTTTGTTTGTTCGTATTCTACAAAGAGGACGCGCCTACGGCGCTTGGACAAAACATCATAGGCGCACCAGTACGCGGTTATTTGTAGAAAGCGGGAAACGTAATTGAAGCTGACTACTTAAAAATCTCCGCGAAAAACTGTTTCATGTCTTCCCATGAGCGCAGGTCAGCTTTCTCGTTGTAGGCTGCGCCTTTGGAATTGTCGTTGCCGGCTTCCTTTTCGGTGAAGCTGTGGACCGCGCCGCCGAATTTCACGAGTTGCCAGTCCACCTTCCATTGGCGCATCTCGTTCTCCCACGCCTCGATGTCCGATGCGGGAACGAACGGATCGTTCGCGCCCTGCAACGCGAGCACCTTGCATTTGATGTTCTTGCCCGCCTCGGGATCGGGCGAATCGAGCGCGCCATGAAAACTCACGACGCCTTTCACGTCCGCGCCGCTGCGCGCCAGCTCGATCGCCGCCATGCCGCCAAAACAATAACCGATGGCCGCGACGCGCGAAGTATCAGTCAACTCATTTTGCTTGAGCACCTGCAATCCGGCGTTGACGCGTTCGCGCAAGAGTTGCCGGTTGGATTTGTATTTGCCAGCCTCCGCGCCGGCTAGTTTTGCGTCGCGCGGTCGAATGTCCTTGCCATAGATGTCCGCCGCGAACGCCACGTAACCCATCTGCGCGAGCATTTCGGCGCGATGCTTCTCATATTCGCCGAGGCCCTTCCACTGATGCACGATCAGCACGCCGGGCCGTTTGGCTTTGCCCGCTGACTCGTCGTAAGCGAGATAACCCTCGAGCACGGTGTCGCCATCCTTGTATTCGACGGCTTCCGTGTGCAATTGCGCCCGCGCGGCCAGGACGCATCCCAAAGTGACCATGGTTGTGGTAAGCAGCGTTTTCATGGCTGCCAAGATAGTGCGGCCAAAACAGAAAATCCAGCCAATCGCTTGAGGTGTTTCAATCTTCCGCCGCCGATTCGTGGACGACCGCAGATTTCGGAGAAAAAGCTCCAAATCCCAAGCACTAATGAGAGCAGAAAAACGCCTCTTTTTTCATGTAGGAAAATAGTTTTTTTCACTCCCTCAAAAAACTCCACTTTTTTGAAACGCAACAAACCCGCATAAACACTGGTCGAATTGGCTGAAAACTGACGTTTTCAGCTCCTTCAAAAAAATGCTGTCAAACCTACGGTACGTTTCATTTTTCGAAAGACCGCATGGTAAACTGGTTCCAATGACCATTGAAAATGGAA
>Ga0070739_10008846_pt1 | contig 10182 bp, 8 predicted proteins | sample Coa_R1_7_FD_66445 | JGI IMG/M metagenome (GOLD analysis project Ga0070739, IMG submission 66445) | Surface soil microbial communities from Centralia Pennsylvania, which are recovering from an underground coalmine fire - Coalmine... | ecosystem: Environmental > Terrestrial > Soil > Unclassified ...
CCCAGCAGAAACGCAGCACCGGCCGCGGGCTGCGCCAGGCGAGATACGTGATCAGCAGCCATACGGCCGCGAGCAGCACCCAGCCTGGGTCGTTCGATTGGAGAAAGATATCGCGGAACTGCTGGCGCTGGAAGGCGGCCCAGCGGTCGAGCGAGTACGTGGCGGCGTATCCGCCCTCGTGCGCCAGGCCGCGGAGCACGCGGCCGTAAATTGCGAGCGCGGTCAGGAGCCCGGAGGCGGCGATGAGCCAGCCCGGTCCGCGGAGCCAGCGGGCGAAGTTCCTGCGATCCGGTGGCGCGGAGGCGGCCGGTTGGCGCCAGAGGCACTCGTAAACCAGCAACATGAGCGGGAGCGTAACGGCCATTTCCTTCGAATTCAGGGCGCCCAGGTCGAGCAGCAGGAAGGCGGCGGCCTCGCCGGGCCGCAGCATTTTGCCTTCGGAGCGCGCGCGCGCCCAGACGATCAGAGCCGAGGCATAGAAGATCGCGCACAGCACGTCATAGATATGGCTGGTTTCGTAATAGAGGTTCGCGAGGCCCGCGTGGTAAGCAGCGATCCACGCCGCCAGCCAGGCTTCGAGCGGGGCGGCGCCGAGAGCGCGCGCCAGCCGGTAAGTCAGCGCGACCAACCCCAGCAGCAGGAGGAGCAACGCGGCGTGATATGGCGCGGGATGCAGGCCGAAGATGCGGAACAGCGGCACGTAAAACCATCCGCCCATCGGGCGGTAGAAATCGCGCCAAAGGAGAAAGGGGGCATAAAAAAGTTGTTTCCAGTGCCGCCAGTGTGCCGATAAGTTCATCATGTCGTCGGCGGCAAAGGGCGCGCGGATGCCTTCCCAGGTAAAGAAAAAGAAGTAGGCAGCGAGCAACAGGCCGAACGCCGTGCGGGAGGGACTTCGCTGAGAATCCGGTTCCCGCTGGGATTGGGGGGTCAAGAATTCATATTAACGCCCCGACCCTGGAGCGGCAGCGCAGAGAAGCGTGGTGAAAAGCACGGAAGCCCCGGCCTCCGCGCCCGCTGCGGAGCGGTGAACGGGAGCGCTCACGGAGCGAACACGGCAGTTCACCAACCGCTCGACCGGTCCACTGTACCGTGAGTTAACCTCTGGCCGGGGAAATGCATTCCCTGGGACCGGCCGCCCTTCGGGCACCACAACTTAACGCCGGGAACTCGCGTTTAACGTGGTAGGGCCGATGAGTCACATGGAGAGGAGAGCGATGCAACGGATTCTGATGCTTGGAGCGGTGCTGTGCGCGCCGGTCTCGGCCTGGTCGATGTCGGTGACCTTGGCGGCATCGCTTCCCTCGCCGCAGCCGCTGGGCACTCCCGTGACGTGGACGGCCGATGTATCGGGCGCCGCCCCGGGCACGCTCTGGTATCGATACCGGGCCACTTATACCGGGCTGAACCTGCGCGGCCGGACCGTGACTTTCGGCTACAACTCGCTCGTGGATTTCGGGCCCAACCAAGCCTTCACCTGGAGCACGATTGCGCGCGAAGGGCCGTACGAGATCGAAGTGACCGTGCGGAATCTGGCGACGGGCGAAAGCGCCACGGCCACTGCGCCCTTCGTGCTGACGAGCCTGGTTACCGGCGATCAGGCGGTATTAACTCCGACCGCGAATCCGCTGGTCTATATTTACAGCGTGCCGCAATGCCGCGGGCGCGTGCGTGTGCAGACGACGTCGCCGGAGGGCACGGTGGCGGCCACGCCGTTCGAGGCCTGCGATTCGCGGTACAGCGTGAATTTCTATGTCACCGGAATGCGCGCCAACACGACTTATCAGGTGCAACCGGAGATGGTCGACGGCGCCTCGACGGTCATCGGCCCGCCGCTCACGGTGACAACCGCCAGCCTGCCGATCCAGGCGCCGCAGGTGGTGCCGCCCGCGGGTGTGCCGTTTTCGACCGATATTCTGCTGCATTCGATCGTGAACAGCAATCCGGTGGCGACCGATCTGGCGGGCAACATCGTCTGGTATGCGCCGTTCGCCCTGACGACGCTCACACGGCCTGCGCCGGGCGGGACGTTCCTCGGAACCATTGAGGACGGCACGAAAGATCCGTCGCAACAGATCTTCCGCCACTTCGATCTGAGCGGCGCGACGATCGCCGAGACCAACGCGGCGCGCGTGAGCGAGCAGTTGCAGGCGAGGGGCATGCACCCGATCACCTGCTTTCACCACGAGGCCATCGCACTGCCCAACGGCAACTACCTGGTGCTGGCGGGAACGGAGCGCATTCTGAGGGACGTGCAAGGGCCCGGCGATGTCGACGTCCTTGGCGATATCATCCTGGTGCTCGATCCCAATTTGCAGCTTGTGTGGGCGTGGGACGCGTTCGATCATCTCGATCCGCACCGGCGGGCGATTCTGGGCGAAACGTGCACGTATCCCGCGACACCCGCCTGCTCGAATTTTTACCAGGCTGCAAAGGCCAATGACTGGCTGCACGGAAACGCGCTGCAACTGACGCCGGACGGCAATATCCTGTACTCGGCGCGGCATCAGGATTGGATTGTGAAGATCGATTACCGGGATGGCGCGGGCACGGGCGCGATCCTGTGGCGGATGGGTTCGGGCGGCGATTTTCAGATCCATTCGTCCGACGCGTGGCCCTGGTTTTCGCACCAGCACGATCCCAACTTTCTGGCGGATAACCAGACGATGCTCGTGTTCGATAACGGCAACACACGGATCATGGCCAATCCCACGGAGAATAGCCGGGCCCAGGTATTCCAGGTCGATGAAGCCAACCGCACCGTCACTCCGGTGGTGAACACCGATCTGGGCGTGAACTCCGCCGCGCTGGGCACCGCCGAGCGGCTGCCCGATGGAACTTACCACTTCAACGCGGGGTTCTACCCGGACCCCGCCGCGCCGATGACCCGCATCACCAGCCTCTACGAGCTGAGCGCTTCCGGCGGGATCGACGCTACCACCCGGGTGTACGCCCAGGAATACCGCAACTTCCGCATGACGGACCTGTACACGCCGCCGGCCGAGTGGGTGCCGTAGCGGACTGGCGCGGGTTACGCGTTCCCGAGCCAGAAGCTTCGGAAGCACCGGCCAAGTGAATCTTTCGGCTCACCTCCATCATTTCAGGCCGCCGCGCTCGCGGTCGCGGCGTTCGAGGGCGCGCTCGATGCGCGGGTCGGGACACAGCCAGAGCAGCGCGACCAGCGTGTACAGCGCGTGCGAGATCCACGGCTCGACGAACGCCAGGGGAATGGCGGCGAGATAGAACACCGGCGAGAGCTTGCCCTTCCAATCGCGGCCGATGGCCGACGCAAGCAGCGAGCTGCGCCCGCCTTCGTGAGCGATGATGGCGGATTGCAGGATGTAGTAAGCGATGGCGGCGCACAGCAGGATGACGCCATAGGCGGCAGTAGGCGCCGGTGCGAGCGGGTTTTGCCCCATCCAGGCGGTGGCGATGGGGAACAGCGACAGCCAGAAGAGCAGGTGCAGGTTGGACCACAGGATGGCGGAGCTGACGCGGCGGGTGGTCTGAAACATGTGATGGTGATTGTTCCAGTAGATGCCCACATAGACGAAGCTGAGGACGTAGCTGGAGAAGACCGGCGCGAGCGGAAGCAGGTCGGAGAAGGAGGCGCCGCGCGGCGCCTTCAACTCGAGCACCATGATGGTGATGATGATGGCCAGGACGCCGTCGCTGAATGCTTCGAGGCGGTTTTTCTCCATGGAGAGATGGTACGGGGAGAGATCGAGCAAAGGCAATGAAGGTTGGAGCGCAGCCGCGAGCCGGATTACAGCTTGTTCGTGCGCTTCAAGGACGGACTGAGCGGTCGTCTGCGTTTGCGCAAAGAGGAGCTCACCAGTGTTCTAGCGCCACTCCGGGACGAAGCATTTTTCAGACGCGTGTACATCGATTGCGGCGCGGTGGCATGGCCGGGGGACATCGATATGGCGCCGGATGCGATGTACGCCGAGATCTCCGGGGATCGGAATCGGGAAGAACGAGCCTCGTAAGGTCGCATGTCCCCCCAGTAGCGACAGGACGCCCCACCGTTTTCGCCGCAGCACCCCAACGGCTCCCGCCGTCTCCATAAGAGGAATTGCAGCAATCGAGGTTTCGTGGGAGCCAGTTGAGGTTACAAAGATGGGTGCCCCACCGAGTCCCCTCGGGGCCGCAACCCGGCGCTACACCGCTTCAGTCGAAAACGTGACGTACGGGAACACTTCCGGGATGTGGGAATCGTAGTGGCCGTGGCGGTTCCAGGTCCAGCCGGCGCCGGGGTCGAGCGGCTCGCCGTGCCGGCCGATGCATTCGAAGCGGGAGCAATCGATGCGCCAGACGTCACCATTTTTGGGCGGCAGACTGCGGCCATCGGCGATCAGTTCGAGGCCGCGCCACGGGAAGGCAAGCTCGGCGGTCCAGCCGCGGTCGGTGTGGGTACGGCTGTTGAGGACGCCATCGACGTGCACGGCAGTGCGTAGGCCGGGATAATCCCAATCGAGAAAGCCCCAGCGCTCGCCGCGCTCGTGGACGTGACCGCCAACGCCATCGAGCACCATGGTGCGCTGCGTGGCAGGGTCGAATTCCGGACGCCCGTAGTAGGGGCCGCCGGGGCGGTGGATGTCCTTCCAGATCCAGAAGACTTCGTAGACGGTGTTGAGCGCGTTGATCTCGAACTCGTAGTACGCGTCGCGGCCGGCGATGAACACTTCGAGATCGTTCTGCTCCCAGATTTTGGAATCGCGCTGGGTGAGCGTGCCCCAGACGTCCGTCTCCTCGGCCCAAAAGCCGAAGTAGAGATAGTCGTCATCCCAGAGGATGGCGACGCGCGTCTCGAACCAGGCGGGCTCGCCCGTGACGATATCGACGAATGGCGTGGATTTGGGCGCGCGCTGCCAGGATGGCGAAGCGAGCCGCCCATCGAGCGCGAGCGGTCCGGCGGCGCGGTAGGCGGTGTAGCGAGCAGGGCAGATGGGCGGCGGATCAGGCGTGTTGCACATGGGGGTAAGCGGCTATTCTTATGTCTTCCGTCATCAAAGGGCAGCCGAGCACTCGCGCCGTTGCCACCAGGAGCTGATCCGCCGGATCGCGGTGAAACGGCTGAGGGAGTCCGGTCGACTCAACCACGATGCGGGGCGAAAGTGTGGGATGAGTTCTATTCCCGGACTTTGAAGGGCCTGTTCAATCCATGCAAGAACGGTGTCATTCAACTTCAGACGGCCATATTCGACGAGTTTGGCGACCTCCCAACAGGAAATGACGCTGACGCCGAAAGCGCCCCGCTCACCGGCTGCCAGCAGCTCGCGAAAACGCTGACTCAAACGTTCCGGCTGCGACACTCGCCAGACCCAAATATGCGTATCCAGGAGGATCACCGCAAGGCGTCCCAATCCTCCTCGGCGACCGGCGCGAACGGATTGCGGTATTCGATCACGGAGCCGAGGAGCGATCGTCCGGCTGGTTTCGGTGAAGGGTGCTTGGAAACGATCAGCACATCCACCGATTCGCCCGGGGCGAATGGCACACCTGTCAGCACCAGCTGACCGTTCTCGCCGACGGTAGCCTCGATCCAATTCGCTTCCACGCCCCCAGTATAGCCGGTGATGGGCGCGCAGCGCAGGCAACGGGGCCTGCCCTGCTGATTCCGGTTAATTACCCCCGCCGAAACGGCCGCCGGTACGCGGCGGCGGCGGCGGGGCACCGGTCGTCTTCAGCGGCTCGATGCCGCTGCCCGCGATGGACTGGTTATACGCCGGGACGTCCTTCTCCATGACCGTCTTGTATTCGGCTTGGACCGCGGCCAACTGGCGCTCGAGACCCAGCACGAGGCCGACCGCGGTCTCGGTCGGTCCCCAATCGCCGGTGCCCGCCACATCGCCGGCGCCGGTGCCGATTTCACCGTTCAGCCAGATCAAGTTCTGGTAGAGGTTGTAGGCGGTGATGAAGTACTTGTCATCGCTCAATGCATCGGCGCGCGTAATCAGCTTGTATTCGACCTCCTGCAGCTTCTTATCGATGGACGCGATCGACTGCAGAAGCTGGGCCTTGCCCGCCACCGCCTTGTGCTCGTCCTCGAGCTGTTTGCGCATCCACTCGATCTGGTTCGTCATGTCGGAGACGGCCGAGATGTCGTCCCGCACCTTGAGTTGCAGGCGCACGGCGGCCTGCTGGTCGGCATCGCTGCCGTGGCTGTCCGGCGTGCGGAGGATTTCGAGCGGCGCGGTCGAGGTCTGGCCATCGACCGTCATTTTCACCGTGTACTTGCCAGGCGCGGCGATCGGCCCGACTTCGGCCTGCGCGAGGCCCCAGTGCGTGATCGGCCGCGTATCCTGGTGCTCGAAGCGCGGCTCCTCCCAAATGTGCGGATTTTCGGGCGGCGTGGTGCGGAGCGCGACGGCGCGCGGCGGCTCATAGCGGAGATCCCAGCTCGTGCGGTTGAGGCCGCTGCGGCCGCCGGCAACGGTCAGTTTGCGGACCAGCGCGCCCCTGGCATCGTCGATTTCGATTTCGACGGGCTTCTGGACGGGCGCGTTGAGCACGAAGTTCAGGTCGGCGCTGCCGCCGCGCACGATGCGGTAGGCGGGACGCGGCGCCACCAGTTTCGCGGTCTCGGTCACGGCGCCGGGCTCCATCAGGCCCTGCTCGAGCGGCGTGATGTCTTCCATGATGAAGAAGCCGCGGCCGTAGGTCGAAACGACCAGGTCGTGCGCTTCCTTCTGCACCACGATCCAGGAGACCGGGGCGTGCGGCAGGCCGGTTTGCAGCGGCTTCCACGTCCCGCCGTCATTCAGCGAATAATAGAGCGCGTTGCCGGTGCCGGCAAAGAGCATGCCCTTGCGGTTCGGATTTTCGGCTACGACCCGGGCGTATGCGAGGGGGCCGTGTGGCAGCCCATCGGAGATTTTCGTCCACGTCTTACCGAGATCGGTGGTCTTGAAGATCCACGGGTCGCGGTTGTCCTGCAGGTGATAATCGAGGACGACGTAGGCCGTGTTGGGATCGAAGTGCGAGGGCTCGATCTTGGACACGACGCCCCAGTCGGGAGCGAGCTTCAGCAGGTTCGCCGAGACATCGTCCCAGGTCTTGCCGCCATCCGGCGTATACCAGACCTTGCCGTCGTTCGTGCCTGCCCAAACGAGGCCGCGCTTGATCTCCGAAGGCGCGATGGCGAAGACCACCTCGCCGTAGAACTGGCCCAGATTGTCGCCGACGATGCCGCCCGAGGAGACAATGCGGCTGGGGTCCTGGTGCGAAAGGTCCTTGGACAGTTCGGTCCAACTCATACCGCCGTTGGTGGTGCGCAAGATCATCTGGCAGCCGTAATAGACGGTGTTGTGATCGAAGGGATCGATGGCGAGCGGCGCAGTCCAGTGGCAGCGGTATTTGGCCTGATTCGGCGCGGAATCGAGCGTGTGGAGCCACGGGCTGACGGAACGCGCCATCTTGTTGCGGGCATCGTAGCGGGTGACTTCGTTGCCGTAGCAGGAGGCCCAGACGATGTTCGTATCGGTGACATCCGGCAGCGTGAAGCCGGATTCGCAGCCGCCGAGCCCGTGCTCCCACTGGCCGCCGCCTCCGCCGCGTCCGAAGCCGCCGCCGAACCCGCGCCCGCCGCGGCCGCCCTCCACGGGAACGTTAGGGCCGGCTTCCTGCACGTTGCTCGGGCCGCGCATGGTGCCGTCATCCTGCATGTTGCCGTAAATCTTGTACGGCACGTCGTGATCGACGGCCACGTGGTAGATCTGGCCGATCGGCAGCGTGACGCGGTTGACGCCGGCCTGCATCGGGTTCTGCGCGTTGTGGTCGGTGACGATGTTCATGCCCCCATCGTGAGTAATGATGACGCGCTTGCCGTCGGGATCCATCCAGATATCGTGCGTGTCGCCGCCGCCCCAGTTGACGCTGCGGAACGATTTGCCGCCATCGGTGGACTGCCAGAAGCTGCTATCGGCCACCAGCACCTCATCCGGATTGGTCGGCGAGACGGCGAGGCGGATGTAATAGCCCGCGCGGCCGATGAGCGCGCGTTGCCAGTTGACGACCGCCCAGTTTTCGCCGCCGTCATCGGAGCGCCAGACGGAGCCCTGGTCGGCGGTCTGGATGAGGGCGTAGACGCGTTTGGAATTCTTCGGCGCGATGGCGACGTCGATCTTGCCGACCGGCGATTTGGGCAGGCCGTGGCCCTGCACGCGATGCCATGTGGCGCCGGCATCGTGGGTGATCGAGATGCCCGAGCCTTCGCCGCCGCTGAACATGCCCCAGCTGTGCATCACGACTTCCCAGGTTCCCGCGACCAGCGTGTTGGGGTCGGCGGCGTCCATGCTGAGGCCGGAGCAGCCGGTGTTGGCGTTGACGAACAGCGAGCGGGTCCAGGTCTTGCCGCCGTCGGTGGTTTTGAAAACACCGCGCTCCTGCTGCGGGCCGGTGAGGCGGCCGGCGGCGCAGACGTAGACGATATCGGGATTCGTCGGGTGCACGATGATGCGGCCGATGCGGCCGGTTTCGTCGAGGCCCATATGGGTCCAGGTCTGGCCGGCGTCGGTCGACTTGTAGACGCCGTTGCCCATCATGTCGCTATCGCGGATGGCCCAGGCTTCGCCGGTCCCGGCCCAGACGATGTTGTGATTCGAGTTCGAGAGCGCGAGCGCGCCGATGGCCTGCACGGGCTCGGCATCGAATACCGGGACGAAGCTGCGGCCGCTATCGGTCGACTTCCAGACGCCGCCCGACGCCGCGCCGGCATAGTAAACGGAGGGGTCGCCGGGGATCGCCACCACGGAGGCGATGCGGTTGCCGACGGCCGGTCCCAGAAAGCGGAAGCGCAGTCCTTCGGGCGGGGGAGCGCCGCCTCCGCCGCGGCGCTGAGCGGAAGCGGGGACCATGAAAAGCAGGAGGGCGGCAGCGAGGGCCGCGGTGAGGCGATGAATCTGTCGCATAGCGAATAAGGATATGATAGGCGATTTGGAGACGATCGATTTGGGGCACTCGGCAGCATGGGTAATGGCAGCGCTACTGGCGGCGCCGGCCGTCGCGGCGGATGGCTCGCTCGCGCAACAGATGCTGGCGGCGCACAACGCCGTTCGGGCGGAGGTCAAAACGCGGCCGCTGGTGTGGTCGGACAAGCTCGCCGAGGCCGCGCAGAACTGGGCCAACCGGCTGATCGTCGAGCGCGTGCTGGCGCACCAGAAGCACTCTAAGTACGGGGAGAATCTGTTCGAGACGAACGGCTCCGGGACACCGCCCGCTGAGGTGGTGAAGCGATGGGCCTCCGAAGCGGCGAACTACGACTACAAGACCAACCGCTGCAATGGCGCCTGCCTGCACTACACACAGATCGTCTGGCGCGACACCCGCCGCGTAGGCTGCGCCGTGGCGCGCGGCGCGGGCCGCGAGGTGTGGGTGTGCGAGTACGATCCGCCGGGGAATTATGTGGGGGAGCGGCCGTGGTAACAGGAGAGCTATGATCCAAAGTATGGAGCCGCTGCATATAAGCGAAGGCGACTTGGCCAGGGATGTGTGGTCGATCCTGAAACGGGTCGAGACCGGCGGCGAGGTGATCATCGAGCGCGACGCCCAACCGGTTGCCGTAATCCGCCCAGCCGAACCCGTGCGCCGCAAGATCTCCGACTGCATCGCCCTTATGCCCGCCGATTCGACCGCGACTATCGACGCCGACTTCGCGAGAGATGTGGAAGCAGCGATCGCCGCACACCGGGAACCTCTGGAGCCGCCCGCTTGGGACTGATGCTCGACTCGACGGCCGCGGTTGCCGCCGAACGCCAGGGCAAGAATGCCCGCCAACTCCTGGAAGCCGTAGCGCTGGAGACCGGCGATGAGGGAATCGCAGTTTCCGTCATCACCGTGCTGGAACTAACCCACGGCATCACACGCGCCGACACGGCCGAACGCCGCCAGCGCAGGCAGCGATTCCTTGACGAACTGCTTACCGGCGTTCCCATCCAGCCAGTAACAGTCCCAATCGCTCTCCGGGCCGGACAACTCGACGGCCAGAGCCAAGCGCAGGGCGTGCGCATCCCCTTATCCGATCTACTTATCGGAGCGAGTGCGCTGGAACTCGGCTACGCTGTGGGAACAGCCAACGTCCGCCACTTTCAACTGATCCCAGGACTGGACATCCTCCAGATATGAGGTGTCCTGTCAAAGGCACCCAGTGCTTGGTCGAAAGACCTCGATCCTTTGGAGGGA
>Ga0070739_10008848_pt1 | contig 10176 bp, 9 predicted proteins | sample Coa_R1_7_FD_66445 | JGI IMG/M metagenome (GOLD analysis project Ga0070739, IMG submission 66445) | Surface soil microbial communities from Centralia Pennsylvania, which are recovering from an underground coalmine fire - Coalmine... | ecosystem: Environmental > Terrestrial > Soil > Unclassified ...
AGATCGCGGTTGCAGCGGAGCAAAGCACCGGCGACGGTCCGGCGCACGACTTTGCCTTCTCCGAAGGGCTGCAGAACCAGCACTTCACGGCCATCGCGTACTATCGCGACACCAGTGCGCTCTATCATCCCGCGGACGGATACGTTGCCGTGCCGGATGCGCGCGGGCCCACCGTCAAACTCGGCTACGCCGGCACCGGGTCTTCGCAAAGCCCGCTGCTTTCCTACAACGTCAACTTTTTCGCGGACCGTTATCTCGCGTCCGACGGAAGCGTGCGCGAAGCGGACGTGAACGCGTTTTACAACGTGCAGTTCAAGAACCTCATCTCGCTTCAAGGCTTCGCAGGGCCCAGCGAACTGCAGACCGCCCCCGGCGTCATCCAATGGTTCAACCGCCGTCAAATTCAACTGGGCTATCGTCAAGGAACGCCGCAGCCGCTCACGCTGGGATATACCTGGGGGCCGTTTGCGGGCGGATACGTGCAGCAGCCCCAATTCAGCGACCAACGCGTCTTTGCAGCATACGCGGTTTCGTTTGCGTACGAAGGCAACATCGAACGCGCACGCCCCAGCGGCCCGATCGTGAACTCGCAGTGGCTCAGGCGCGTCGCGATCTCGCGTTCGTTCGGCCGTTACTCCTCGATCGGCGTACAACTTCGCGACATCAACGGCACCGGCGGATTCGCGCAGCCGGGTTCCAATCTTTCGCTGCTCTACCAGCAGCGCTTTCGCAATCAGGACTTGCTCTATCTCGAGTACGGCACGCCCGCCGCCGCGCAAACGCTCCATCGCTTCATCGTCAAATACGTCTTTCACGCAGGCGGCGAGAGCGGCACGTAGCCAGGTCGCTTCGGCTTAACGGCCGTGGCGCAGCACGCGGCCCGGCCGCTCGCTTGTGAATCGTCCGTGGAGCAGCACGGCGCGTCCGTTAACGAAGACGTGTTCGATGCCAACCGGAAATTGGTAGGGCTGCTCGTACGTCGCCGTGTCGCCGATGCGCTCCGCGTCGAAGACGACGATGTCGGCATACTTGCCTACCGCAATGCTGCCGCGCTCGTGCAGGTCGAAGACGCCAGCCGGCAGCGAGGTCATGCGGCGCACCGCTTCGAGTAGATCGAGCGTTTTGCGCCGGCGAACGAAGCGCGCGAAAACGCGAGGGAAGGTTCCGAAGGTTCGGGGGTGCGGGACTCCGCGCGCGGTGGGGCCGCTCAGCGCGCGCACCGACGCGTCGCTGCCGATGGAGCAGAACTCCGAGGAGAGCACGGTCGCGACGTCCTCCTCGCACATTTTGAAAAAGACGGCGCCGATCTCCAAGCGCTCTTCGCGCAGCAAGCGAATTGCGGCCGCGGCAGGCGAGAGATGCCACGCGCGCGCGATTTCATCCACGCGCATGCCCGCGAGGTCGGCGTTTTTTGCGGATGCTACATCCGTCACGAGCATGTCGTGCCACTCCTCGCCGTGGCGCAGCTGCAGTTCCATGGCAATTGCAACGGAAGCTCGCGGATCCGCCAGACGCGCCAGCGTGGCGTCGACGCCTCCGGCGCGCGCGTGCGCCGGTAGAATCGTCGCGAGATCGGTCCAACTCGCGACGTACGGATACGCGTCGCAAGAAACGTCGATGCCGCGCATCCTCGCGGCATCGATGAGCTCCAGGGATTGGTGCACCTTGCCCCAATTTTTTTTGCCCGCAGCCTTGTGATGCGAACATTGCACCAGCACCTCCGCGCGACGGCCGACGTCGATCGCTTCGGCGACCGCATCGAGCAGATCGTCGCCCTCGCTGCGCAAGTGCGTCACGTAGCGCGGCGCGCCCGCATCGCGGGCGGCTTGCGCCATGCGTGCGAGCTCGGCGGTATCAGCATACATCGACGGCGGGTAAATCAGGCCGCTGGACACACCCAGCGCGCCTCGTTCGCAGCCCTCGCGCACCAAACGCGCCTGCGCCTCGAGTTCGTCTCGTTCCAAAGGCCGGTCCGCTTCGCCCGCGACCGCGCGCCGCGTCGTGCCCAGGCCGACGAGCGTCGCGACGTTGAGCGCCACGCCGTTGCGTTCGATTTCGTGAAATGTCTCATCGAGCTGCGCGGGTTCCAGCGACGTGCCGCAATTGCCGCCGATTTCCGTCGTCACGCCTTGCGCGATTTTTCCGTCGCACCGCGGGAGCTGCAGCCAAAGTTCGTCGCTGTGCGAGTGTACGTCGATGAATCCCGGCGAGAGCGTTTTGCCGGTGCAATCGATGCGCGCGGCTGCGTCCCGCTCGCGCAGATCGCCGATGAGGACGATGCGATCGTCTACGATTCCGACGTCGGTGGTATAAGAAGAACGACCCATGCCGTCGACGATCGCGGCATTTTCGAGCACCGTCGAGATCAAAAAGCGATAGTCCTGTCTGCTGCTTCGTTTAACAAGCGGTCGAGTGGGTATTTAGTCCGTGACATTTCCCACTTTGAGGTGTGAAACCAGCATGGCGATTCAAGAAAGTGCGCAGGGGCCCGGCGGGGGCATGACCGTCCGCGAAGCAGGCAAGCGTGGCGGCGAGCGGGTCAAGGCGAAATACGGAACCGAGTTCTACGAGGCGATCGGCCGTAAGGGTGGAGAGGCGACCAAAGAGAAGTATGGTCCGTCGTTTTACGAAGTGATCGGCCAAAAAGGCGGCCAGAAACTGAAGCGCAAGACGTCCTAACCCTTTTTTCTTCGAACCGGGGTTCTACTAATGGCAAAACCCACCAAAGGCGAGCCGGGCAAAGACGAGCCGGGGGGCGAGATGTCCGTGCGTGAAGCCGGCAAAAAAGGCGGCAACACGGTACGAGACAGATACGGCTCGGGCTTCTACGAGGAGATCGGACGCAAGGGAGGGCAGGCGACCCGCCAGCGCCATGGGGTGGAATTCTACGAATCCATCGGGCAGAAAGGCGGCAAGGTCGTCAAAGAAAAATACGGGGCCGATTTTTACGAGGAGATCGGCCACAAGGGCGGTCAGAAAGTCAAGAAGTTGATAGCCGAGGCGAAGAAGCAGCTCGGCACGGAGGAAGGTGAAACCTAGCCTCCGGCTCGGCGCGTCCCGGCCCGCATGGGCGCGGTCGACGCCTGCAAAGGTTTACTGCGGCGGCGCTTGGACGCCGCCGCTGATTTTCCCGAGGTGAATCTCGTCCTTGTTGAAGTCCACCGTAATGGTGGCGACCTTCAGCGTTTCGCTTCCGGTGCGAAACACGCTGGGATGATTCAGTTCGAGCATTTTCGTCGCGTTTACCCACTGAACCAGATCCGTGTCGAATGATTTGCCGATCCCGTCTTGCGGGTGCAGCGCTTCGACGTGCACGTCGCCGGTCGCCGTGAAATCGAACGTCTGCGTGTTGAGCGAAACGTGCTGCGCGGCGATGCTCAAGTACGGTTTGCCTTTCTTGTACAGCACGCCGTGCTTGACGCCGTCGATCGTCGCGAGGACGCCGTCGGGAGACATCTCCGCATGCTGGTAGTCGAAGGTCCAGGAACGCGTGCTGATCCGGTTGCCGGTAACGCGTCCGCCGCGCAGCGTTATCTGTTGGGAAGACGGCGGCGGAGGCGGGACGTCGCGGCCCGAGAGCGCGACGCCGACGACGAACCAAATGACCAGCGCCGCGGCGACGACCACGATGACCGCTTTTGACGGGAACTTACGCACGCCGTACCGCCGAGCCGATCAGTAAAATCGTAACGTAGAGCGCGGCGAGCGCGTACATGACGGGATTGGGCCCGATGCGCGCAAAGAGGGATCCGGACGGTGAACCGACGTTTCCAACCATGATCGCGGTTTTGTCGAGCTGCGTGGCTTCGGTCCACTCGCCGCGGGGCGAAATGATGCCGCTGATGCCGGTGGAAGCGGCTTGCACCACCCATTCTCCGGTTTCGACGGCGCGCATTTGCGCGATCTGCGCGTGCTGAAACGTGCCGGAGCTTTTGCCGAACCACGCGTCGTCCGTCGGAATGACCAAGAATTGCGCGCCGTTGCGAATTTGCGCGTGCACCAGATCGGGAAACGCGGATTCCCAGCAGATCAGCGGCGCGAATCGCATACCGCTGGAATCGACCGGAATGACCGTGTTTTCCATGCCGTGCCCGAACCGTCCGATCAGGTCCGCATGCGGCAGCAGTCCGAAAATTGCCGGCGCGAGCAACGACTCGGCGAACGGGACCAGCTGGCGCTTGTCGTAGACGTTCAGCAGCGCGCCCGTAGGGCCGTAGGTGTACAGCGCGTTGTATTCCTTCAGCCCTTCGCTGCCGAGGTGCCGGTCGAGGCTGCCGACCACAAGCGTGGTGCGCATCGAACGCGCCAGATCGGCAAACTGCGCGCGCAGACGTGCGGCCGTGCTCAAGTACGATTCGAGCGCGCGGCGCTGATCGGGCGCAAGCGCCGGCACGTTCCAATAGTCCGGCACGTCGTCGAGATCGGTAGTGATCACCGTTTCCGGCCACACGACCAGTTGCGGACGAAACGGCGCCAATGATTTGGTGAGCGCGATGTAACGGGCGGCGCTGCGCGGCAGCGTCTGCGGGTTCCACTTGATGCTCTGCGCGATGTTGCCTTGCACGGCGGCGACTCGCAGCGTCGGTGCGGCGTAGTGGCGTGCAGGCCAAGCACTATACGCGGCGTACCATCCGCCCGCTACGATCGCGATGGCGATCGCGAGCGGCGCCGCGTTGCGTCGGGAAATTGCATAGGCGATGTAGCCGCCGAGCAGCATCACGATGAACGTCACGCCGAACGATCCGACGTACGGCGCGAAAAGCGCTAGCGGCGTCGAGGTTTGCGAGTAGCCGATTTGCGCGAACGGCACCGCGGTTTCGTCCACCGAGCGCAAACATTCGAACAGCGTGAACGCCGCCGCGCCCGCCGCGGGCGCCATCCATTGCGGCTCAACGCGAAACGCGAGTTTGCTGCACAATGCCGTAAGCGCAAACGCGAGCGCTTCGATCAGCGCCGGCACGAGGACGACCGCAAATGCGAGCGAGCCGACGTACGAGCCGACGGTGTACGTGAACCACGAAAAATTGATGGCGAAAAATATCGTCCCCGCGAACCAAGCGGCAAAAAACGCGCGTTTCCAGGAGAGGCGTTCCCATGCCCAGAACAGGCCCGCCGCCCCGAGGGGAGCGAGCCACGCTTGCCCTGTCTTTGGGAAGGCGAGGGCGAGCGCGATCGCGCCGAGCATGGCAACGGCTAGCTCCGCGACGCCGACGGAGGTCTTGATGCTGCGCAAACTGGTTTTCGTGCTCTGTGCGATGTCGCTCACGTTAGCTTCGTGCGGCCGTCAGGTTACGCCTAACCGCCCGGGAACCTCCGGCGGCTTGCCTTCCGGATTCATGCAGATGAAGTTCAGCACGTATCAGCCGATGGACTTCACCAACGTGTGGTACGTCGTAGCGCTGAATACGGCGGGGCCCGCGCCCGGCACGAACGGCCAGCCGTATGCGATAAACGGCAACCAGCAGCAGAACTGGCTGAACTACTCGTTCGAAATCATCGTGTACCAGCTTCCGGGGCAGACGAGTCCGCAGCCCGCGCTGATCCAGTTCGTCTCGCAGCAGAGCGTCGGCGGAGGAACGTACAAGTCGCCCGTGCGGCTCATCTACAATCCGCAGCAGCTCGTCCTCACGCCGAATTGCAACGGACTCGGCACGCAGTTTTGCCTGCTCGTCGACCGCCATTTGTTCAGCGGCATCAACGGCAGCCCGTCACCCTCGCCGACCGGCTCGGCATCTCCCACGCCGACGCCCACTTCTTCGCCCACGAGCTCTCCGAGCGTCTCACCGAGCGCATCGCCGTCCCCGTCCGCGTTCGCGGGGACGTGGAACATCAACTGGTTCACGGTTACGCCGGCGATCGGCGGGGCCGGAACGGGAGGAGCGGTGATCGACGCGCCCGGACCACAAGGCGTGAACGATCAAACCTGGCTTCCGTCGCCGAATTTGACGTACGACACCACGACCGCTTTCGACTGGACGTGGAACGCGGTTCAGCCGCCCGGCTGGCCGCAAGTGAATCCGCCCGCGGCGCAAATCGCGGGCGGCGAGGTGCTCAACTCGCCGTAACGGGTAAAGGACGTCCATGCAGCAGAGCATCGAGTGCGCGCACACGTTGTGCAATTGTGAAATCACCTCCGAAATGCAAGTCGAGGAATACTGCAGCGAGTTTTGCAAGAACGCGGAGGAAAGCGGCATCGAGTCGGAGTCCTGCAGCTGCGGTCACCCGCAGTGCGACGTGCCGTAATTACCCCTAATAGGGATTGAACACGGAGCCGCCGTTGAACGACGACGGGATGATCGAGCCGCCGCTCGTGTTGAGCCCGAAACCGGCCGCGCGCGAGGGGAACGCCAGAAGGTTCAGCGTCACGTTGACGGTTCGCGAATTCTGATTGTACTGCACCTGCACTTGATAGCAGTCGCCGATGATCCGGCTGTAGTAGACGCTCTTGTTCTCGATCCGGCCTTTGTTCTTCCAATCGAGATCGCCCATGAACTGCAGCCACGCGCCGTTGCCGAACGGCGTGGAGAATTGCAAATTCGTCGTCGTGAAACCCTGACCCGAACCGGGAACGAAACTGCCCTGCAACGCGACGTAGGAACGGTGCGAGGGGCGTGTCGCGAGCTGATATCCGACGGGCTGCGCCTGCGCGTTGAACGAGGTCGTGAACGTGAGATTGAGGTTGTAGACGTCGCCGTTGAAGATGCGCAGAATGTCCGACGCGAATTTCGTGTTCGCGCCGTTTTGCAGGTCCAGCGTCGAGAACGGGACGGTGCCCGGGCCGTTGTAATTGTTTTCCGTATACGAAATGTTGTTGGCGACGTGCGAGCCGATCGGCGTGTTGAGCGTCATTTGCTGCGAGATGCTCGCTTTGAGATCGCCGGTGCCGTACGCGTACTGATGCACGATGCCGTTGACGCTGAAGTCGCCAAGGATCGAGTGGTAGAGCAGCGGCCCCATCGTGAGGCCGAGGTCCGCGCGCGTCGTCGTTTCGGGGGTTTGCGGTTCGTTGTACTCGCCGATCGTCAGCGTGGGCATCACCGGAAAGAGAAAGTGCGGCATGAACAGGTTCGGCCGGATTTGGAGCTCCGGCTCCTTGTTGATGCCGTACGGTTGCTTGGCGAACGTTTTGTCGAACGTGAGCATGTAGTCCGCCAGACGGTTCGCCCAGTGCAGCTGATCGTTCACCGCCCCGGTGGCGTTCTCGCTGAAGAACGTGCCGTACGTCGATTCGCTGCGCGTGATGCTCGCGTTGAAGCTGTTCTGCAGCGTCAAACCCAAGCTGCGCGTGTCGGAAAAGCCGTAGCCGGTCGAGGACGACTGCCCGGCGGTGCCGGAACGATTGAACGTGTAGCTTTGCGTCACCAGGCCCGTGGAATGCGTCACGGTCGCGCTCGCGCTGCTCGTCGGCGCCAAGTTCGCCAGAGGCCCGTAGTTGCCCTGATACTGATAGCTGAACTGCCCGCGGAGCGTCTGCGAGAAGTTTTCCTGATCCTGCGCGCCGATGTTGTACTGAGTGTTTCCCTGAATGCGGTTTTCGATGCGCTGAACGTTGAGATTCGTCATCCGCTTACCGCTGCGCGGGCTGAACGTACCGTTGTATCCGAGCGTCGTGCCTTGCTTGGTGTAGAACTCGATCGTGTAATACCCATAGTAGTACTGATCTTTGCCGAAGCTCAGGCGCGCGCGCACGTAAAAGCCTTGGTATTGGTTGTAACCCAGCTCCGGAAAGAACTGCGGGCGCCGGCGTTCGTCCGATACGCTGCGCAGCGGAATGACCACGCGCGGCAGAAAAAACACGGCCGCCGCTCCGAGCCACAAGATCGCCTTCGTAATGACGATGCGATCGCCCGGAATGACGTCGATCGTTCGCCCGGTGACGTGGTATCCCGCGCGGGGACGCTCGCACGTCGTCACGCTTGCGTAATTGCCGTGCGAGACGCCGTGCTCGTCCGAGTGCAAATCCTGCGCGCTGAAGTACACCAAGCCGCGCTCGACGCCTTGCGAACTTTGGCCGCGCCCGTTGAAGAGGTCCGCCTTTTCGGCAACCGTGTCGAACGTGATCTTGTCGGCGTACAGCACGGAATTCTTCGTGTTGTTGATGATGTACGGATTGCCCGTAACCGTGATGGTGCGAATGCCGTCGTAGTGCGCGCGATCGCCGACGAGGACTTCGTCCTGATAGAAGATGTGAACGTTTCCGGTCGCATCGCCCGGTACACCGGGTTTGGTGCTGCCCGTGACCTTGTCCGCCATGACCGCGACGTATCCCGGTTTGAGCGTCGGCGCGGCGGTAGGTGAAGGTGAGGGCTGGGGCGTCGCGCCGCCCGCGGGGACGATGGAGGGCGTTGCGCTGGGACGCGTGAGAAAGATCGGCCCCGCGCTGCCGGAAGGCATCGGGGTCGGTGTGGGAATGGGCGGCGGCGTAACCGGGGGCGTGCCGCGCGGAAACGGCGTCGCATACGGCGCGCCCGGAGAAACCGGCACCGGCGTGAACGTGGGACCGGGACTCGGCGATCCCGACGGCGAGGGCAGCGGCGTGGTTTGCGCGAGTTGCTGCGGCGCCGCGCACGCGGATCCGTTCAGCAGATTCAGAACGCGCGTCGATTGCGCGTCGTCGAAGCTTTGCGCTTGCGCCGGCAGCATGCCGCCGGCAAAGGCAACCAAACATGCGAGCGCGTGCAGCGTCCGGCGGGGAGCGGACCGCACCGGTTAGCGCTCTTCGCTCCAGAGCAGCGTGAGGCCCGCCGAACCGAAGATCGCGTTCGGCAGCCATGCCGCGAGGTACGGATTCATGCGCCCGGTGCTTCCGAACGCCGCGCCGGCTTCGATCATCACGTAATACACGAAGAACGCGAGAATCGCCATGGCCATTCCCATGGCGCGCCCTTTCTTGCCGAACTTGATTGCCATCGGCAGCGCAATCAAAACGCTGACGACGGCCGCAAACGGAAATGCGAATTTATCCGCCAGGTTCAGCTCCAGATTACCGAGTGCTTCGCCGCCGACCCCTTGGGCTTTCAGTGCGTTGACTTGCGCGGAAAGCTGCTTGGAGTTCATCGTATACGCGTCGCTGTTGGCGCTGCTCAAAAATTGCGCCGCGCTTTCGCCCAGCGGCAGACCGATTCGAAATTGGTCGGTCCTGGTCTGCGACGTTACGTATCCCTCGGCATTGTAGAAGGTTACGATCGCGCCGGTGAGAACCAGCGTGGCACCTTCGACGTGCGCGGTCTTTGCCTGAATCGTTTCGTTCCAGTAGCCGTTGCGACCGGGTTTGAAAATTTGCACGCCTTCCATCGTGTGGCCGTCCGGCGCGACGTTGCTGACGAAAAACTCATTTCCGGTGTCCGGATCCTTGCGGAACATCTGCGGCTCGATCGGGAGCGAGGCCGTGTGGTAGACGATTTGATAAAACGTTCGCGTGGAAAGATCGACGGATTTGGGCGCGACGTATTCGTTCATCGCCCAGGTGCTGAGAAAGACGCAAACGCCGAACGTCAGCGGCGTGAGCGCCAGGCGCCATAGGGAAACGCCCGACGTTCGGATCGCCGTCACCTCGTTGTCCGCCATCAGGCGTCCGATTCCCAGCAGTGTCGCGAAGATCGTCGCGAACGGGAACGCCATCGGAATCGACTGCGGCACGCGAAAGAGCACGAACCGCATGACCAAAAAAAACGGCGCGTTGCCGACCAAGATGTACTTGGCGGCGAGAAAGAAAATGTTGAAGCCCCAAAATAAGAAAAACGCCAGAAACGCGAAAACGAACGGTCCGGCGATCTCGCCGAGGATGTACGAGTCGAGAATCGGCAGACGCAGTTGGCGAAGCAGCCCCGTAGGAGCCGCGCGGGCCCCGCTGATGGACGCCACTAGGCGCACCACCGCGAGCTTGCGTTAGTAGTCCCTGTATGCCGTGAGAACACGGGAAACGTACGCGCGCGTCTCGGCATACGGCGGTACGCCGTGGTATTGATCCACTGCGCCGGGCCCGGCGTTGTACGCCGCGACGGCCAGCACTACGTCGTTGTTGTATCGCGCGAGCAGACCGTGCAGATATCGCGTTCCGCAATCGACGTTCTGCACCGCGTCGAACGGGTTGCTTACGCCGCAGGCCGCAGCGGTCGCGGGCATCAGCTGCATGAGACCCTGCGCGCCGGCCGGGCTGATCGCGGACGGATTGCC
>Ga0070739_10008849_pt1 | contig 10176 bp, 14 predicted proteins | sample Coa_R1_7_FD_66445 | JGI IMG/M metagenome (GOLD analysis project Ga0070739, IMG submission 66445) | Surface soil microbial communities from Centralia Pennsylvania, which are recovering from an underground coalmine fire - Coalmine... | ecosystem: Environmental > Terrestrial > Soil > Unclassified ...
CTCCTGGGCACCGGGCCAGCGGTCGCCGAGCACGTGCTCGTTCAGGTTCTCGCCCGTGCCGACGCCGAGGAAGAAACGGCCCGGCAGCAGCGACGCGCACGTCGCGGCCGCCTGGGCGACGATCGCTGGGTGGATCCGCATCGTCGGGCACGTGACCCCGGTGCCGAGGCGCAGCCGCTCGGTCGCCTCCGCGATCGCGCCGATGACGCTCCAGACGAAGCCGCTCTCGCCCTGGCGGTCGGTCCACGGGTGGAAGTGGTCGGAGATGAGCGCGAAGGTGAAGCCCGCGTCCTCGGCGGCGCGCGCCAGCCGGACGAGCTCCGCCGGCGGATGCTCCTCCGACGAGAGCGCGTAGCCGAGCTCCGTCATCGCCGCGCGCGCTCGGGGTCGTCGGGGCCGCGGGGACCGAGCAGCTGGGGACGCCGGGTCCGGCGCAGCAGGTCGCTCGGCGCCCGCCCGCGAGCGAACGTGCTGCCGAGCCACACGAGGACAGCCAGCGTGAGGACGACCGGGATGACCACGATCCAGCCGACGGCGACGGTGACGGCGAAGCCGACCAGCAGGGCGAGGACCAGGAAGACAATCAGCACCGCCACGAGCGGTTAGCTGCCCCTGCCGGACGGGGCGAAAACGTCGTCAGCGGAGCGAGATCGCCCAGACGCCGCCGACCACCGCCGTGCCGATCGTCAGCCAGAGCAGGTAGTCGCCGACGATGCCGCTGTGCGCGGCGCGTAGAGCGCGCACCGGCGGTCCGAGCCCGCGCGCGACCAGGCCGAGGAAGAGCTCCGGCAGCCGCCGGTACCACAGTCCGACCGCCGCGGTCGCGAACGCGATCAGCGTCGCGCCGATGCCGTAGAGCCAGCTCTGCAGCGTCGCGCGCCGCAACGTGAACGGCGGCCGCGGCGGCGCCGGCGGGACGACGTCGTGCAGGACGCGCGCGGCGTACGCGGGCCGGTCGACGAATCGTTCCGCCCCGTGCTCGGTGCGGGCTTCGAGCCCGGGCACGACGCTCATCAGGAGCCCGAGGCCGACCGTGACGGCGGCGACGGCGATCAGCAGCGGCACCGACGCCCGCTGCTCGGGCGGGCTCTCCTCCGGCTCGGGCGTGAGTAGCTCGTCGCGCTTCGGGCCCCAGCCGAGGAAGACGCGCGCGCCGGCGCGAAGGACGGCGCCCGCGGCGACCGCCTCGGCGAGCATGAGCAGCGGCGGCACCCAGTCGAACGACCGGCCGCCTGCCTCGTCGTCGACGAGCGAATGTCCGAGAAACACGCCGACGTAGGGGAAGCCGGTCAGTCCAACCGCGCCGGCGAGCCAGAGGGCGCCTTCCCACGGCAGCCCGCGCCCGGCGCCGTGCAGCCGCAGCTCGTCGATCGCCTTCAGCCGCAGCAGCACGAGCCCGGCGACGAGGAAGAGTCCCCCCTTGACGAGGCCGTGCGAGAGCACGAGGTTCGCCGTCCCGGCGAGGCCCTTCGCGCCGAGCAGGCCGATGCCCACGAGCATCACGCCGGCGTGCGCGATCGTCGAGTACGCGAGCAGCCGCTTCAGGTGGCGCTGCAGGAAGCACATGAGCGCACCGACGAGCGCCGTCACGACGCCGATCCACACGAGCAGCGAGCGGACGTCGCCGTCGTGCGCATGCAGCGTCCCGGAGAAGACGGTCCAGTAGATGCGCGCGACCGCGAACAGGCCGAGCTCGACCATCGCGCCCGAGAAGAGGACACACACGGGCGCGGGCGCGACGGCGTGCGCGTCCGCGAGCCACCAGTGGAACGGCACGATCGCCGCCTTGACGAGGAAGCCGACGAAGACGAGCGTCAGCGCGACGATCACGAGCCGGTCGACGGGACGCGCCGCGAGGAACTGCCCGAGCTGCGCGAAGTTCAGCGCGCCGGTGCGCGCGTAGAGGAGCCCGATGCCCATCAGGATCAGGTAGGCGCCGGCGGTGTTCGTGATCGCGAAGTTCACGGCGCCCTGGACGGGGCCGAGCTCCTCGACCTTGAAGCCGGCGAGCGCATAGGCGGCGACGCCCATCAGCTCGAACCAGACGAACATGTTGAACAGGTCGCCGGTGAGCGAGAACCCCGCCGTCGCGGCGCAGAAGACGAGCATCAGCGTGTCGAAGAGCCGCGACGCCTCGCGCATGTACGTCCACGAGTACGCAAGCGCAAGCGTGACGAGGCCGGTCGAGAGGACGGCCATGCCGGCGCCGAGGGGGTCGGCGACGAAGCCGATGCCGAGGGCGAGGTTGCCGCGCGGGTGCCAGCCGCCGAACCAGTGGAGCACGGCGCCGCGCTGGGTGTCGAGCATGATCAGGATCGACACGGCGGTCGCCGCAGCCGCGGCGACGAGCGCGACCGCGTCCTCGAGGCGCCTGGGCGCGACGTGGTCGGTCGCGACGACGACGGCGGCGGCGAGCAGCGGGATCGCAACCGGCAGCGGCAGCAGCCAGGACATCTAGCCGTGGAACTCGGCCAGCTCGTCCGGGTCGACCGTGCCCGCGTCGTTGTGCGCGTCGAGGGCGAGCGCGAGGATCAACGCGATGACCGTGACGCTGATGACGACGTCGGTCAGCGCCAGCGCCTGCACTACCGGGTCGACGCTCGTCGTCCCGAGCTTCACGCCCTTGAAGATCGGGGCGCCGCCGCCGGTGCGGTAGCCGATCGAGAGCAGGAGGACGTACGTCGAGGACTGGATGACCGTCAGGCAGAGCGCGAGGTGGATCAGGTTCTCGCTGACGATCGCGCCATAGAACCCGACCAGGCAGATCCAGCCGGCGACGCCGAAGGCGAGGAAGTTCACCGGCGGCTCCGCGCGGCCGCGAGCGGGACGATGTACTGCTCGAGGAAGGCCTTGAAGAGGATCGTGTTCGCGGCGGCCACCTCGATCGCCGCGGCCCAGTTGACGAACGCGATGCTGCCGCCGGAGAAGAGCGTCGACGGCTGACCCGGGCCGAGCAGGTTGGCCAGGAACGGCAGGCCCGAGATCAGCGCGGCGAGGCCGACGACCGCGAAGCCGCCGGCGCCCGTCGCCTCGAGCGGATCGAGCGCCTCTTCGCTCGTGCGTCGTGCGAACGCCCGGTAGCCGGCGGCCAGGTACAGGAGGGCGAAGGCGGACGCGATCGCGACGCCACCCTGGAAGCCTCCGCCTGGCGTGACGTAGCCGTAGGCGGCGAGCCAGAGCCCGACCAGCACGCCGCCGGCGAGCGCGAGCATGCCGAAGAGGCGGAGGGCGTCGCTCGTGACGCGATCCTTCGGCGCGGCGTCGACGCCGCGCCGCCCGGACTTGCGCAGGAGCAGGACGACGCCGGTGACCGCGGCGAAGAGGATGAACTCCTCGCCGAGCGTGTCGAGCCCGCGGTAGTCGAACACCGTCGCCGTGACCGCGTTCGTCGTGTGCCGCTCCGGCAGGGCGACGTCGTTGATCAGGCGCCCGTACTGGCCGTGGTAGTCGCCGAACGACGGCAGCCCCGAGAGGCCCCAGAAGACCACCGCGCCCACGACGCCGAGGGCCGGCACGGCGACGGCGCCGCGGATCCGGCGACGAGTCAACGCTGCCTCTCCTCGTCGCCGTCCGGGCGGCGTGCGCCCGTGCGCGCGATCGCGACGAGCACCACGAGCGGGTAGGCGACCGTCGTCGCGACGAGCATCGAGAGCGCGACGTCCGGCGCCTGCAGGACGACGAACAGGACGACGAGCAGGAGCCCGTAGACGCCGGAGAGGAGGATCTGTCGCAGCGGGCTCCGGCAGAGGGCGACCGAGGCGGCGGCGACCGCGACCAGCGCGAGGATCATCGCCTGCAGCGGGACGAGGGTCTCGACGATCACTCGTGCTCCACCGGCGCGTCGTCGACCCGGCGGACGGCACGCGCCGTCGCGTGCACGAGGACCGGCCCCGCCAGGAAGAGGATGGAGACGGCCGCGATCGCGTCGAGCGTCTGCGCGGACAGGCCTTCGCGCACGAGCAAGGCTGCCAGGATCAGGAACGGGCCGACCGCCGTCGAGGCGGCGAGGTAGTGGAGCCGGTCGTAGGCCGTCCGCATCACCGCGACGCCGAGGCAGCAGAGGAGCTCGGCCGCGACGCCGAGCCCGAGCAGCAGGTCGACCAGCGCGTTCTCCGACATCAGAGGTAGCGTCCGAAGAAGCGGGCGAAGACGATGCCGCCGATCCAGGTCAGCGTCGCCGAGACGACTGGGACGTCGGCGTAGACACCGCGATGGAAAGCCTCGCCGAGACAGATCAGCGCGAGCGTCGCGATCACGCCGCACGTCTCGAGCGCGACCACCGCCTCGATCTCGCGCGCGCGCAGGACGACGAGCCAGAGCGGCAGGAAGCCTGCTAGCAGCGCGAGCGAGGCGATCGCGAACGCGTTCAGGTCGCCGGCTCCTCGGAGCGCTCGAACGGGATCAGGTCGTGCAGCAGGACCGTGTTGCGCTCGCGGTCGATGCCGACGACGTACGCGTTCGGGCTGTAGGTCGCGGCGATCACCGTCCACGCGCGCACCGACGCCGACGCCGCGTCGTCGCCGCCGGCGTCGAAGCGGCGCTCGCGGAAGGCGCCGCGGACGACCTGCCGGCGCGCCAGCGAGCGCACGAGCGCCCACATGACGATGCCGAAGTCGACGACGACCATCGCCGGCACGGCCCACGAGCGTCCGAGCCGGCGCGGCGGCGGTCGATACGCGACGCCGGCGGCGCTGCGCGCGAGCTCCGCGACCGTCGCGCCGACCGTCGCCGCACACGCGGCTGCGATCCACTCGATCCGGTTCCAGTCGCCGGCGAGCAGCAGCCAGAGCCAGAAGAGCGCGATCCACCAGAGGAGCCAGCCGAGCAGGTGCCGCTGCACGTGGGTGCTTGTTCCAGGTCCGCCGGCTGGAAAACGCCGACGGGCGTCAACCCCAGCGAGCCGCGGCGGGGTCGGCGAGCGCCGCGAGCCGGATCGCGCCGGCGAGCGCCGCCTCCAGGTGCCGCGTCTGCACCTCGACCGCCCAGCTCGCGAGCTCGGCGATCGGCCCGGTCGGCGCCTTCCGCGCCAGCGTCGCGACCGCGCTCCAGGTCGCGACCTCCGCCGCCTCGCCCATCGCGAGGAAGCTCCACGCCGCGAGCGGCCCGGTGCCGGCCTTGAGCCAGGCGCGGGCGAGGTCGGCCGCCTTCTCCTTCGTCGTGTTCGCGTGCGCGAGCATCGCCTGCTCGAGCTCGGGACCGAACGAGGCCTCGACCGCGAGGCAACGGGCCCGCGTCTCCTCCGCCTCCCTCCGCATCGTCCCGAGCTCCGTCACGAGCAGGTCGTCGTCGACGAGCGCCTCGACCTTCTGCGTCACGGCCGTCGCCGCGATCGCAAGCGCGTGGCCCTCGGCGAGCTTCTCCTGCAGGACGGTCAACGTCACGCCGCCCCCCGCGCCGCACGGGCCTCCGCCTCGGCGCGCTTGCGCTCGTGCTCAACGAGCTCGCCGCGCTGCAGCTCGACGCAGACGCGGTACGAGACCGCGCCCACGACCACCGGCAACACCCACACGAGCACGCGGTACGTCCAGATCTGGGCCGTGTAGCTGAGCCCGAAGAGGACGTCGACGCGGTCGGAGGCGCCGGCGAAGAAGACGAACGACGTCCACGTCAGCACGCCCATCCCGATCGCCGTCCGCCCCGGAGCGTCGCGCGGCCGCTCGAGCAGGTTGTGGTAGCGGACGTCGCCGGAGAAGCGCCGCTCGAGCGACGGCCAGAAGTAGAGGAACGCGAACACGACGAGCGGGAAGGCGGCGCCGCCCCAGAACGGGTTCGGCACGAGCGTGTAGTGGCCGACGGTGAAGTCCCAGCCGGGGACGAGGCGGAGGGCGCCGATCAGCCAGCCGAGGTACCAGTCGGGCTGGGCGCCGTTCGTCGACGAGTACGTGTGGTAGGGGCCCCAGAGCCAGATCGGGTTGATCTGCACGAGGCCTCCGAGCAGGAAGAGGACGCCGGCGACGGCCGAGAAGAGCCCGAGCGAGCGCGGCGTGTAGGCGGGGTAGAGCGGCAGCCCGACGATCTTCCGCTCCGTCTGCCGGCGCTCGCCGCGGAACTGCGTGTGGTGCCTGAGCGCGACCAGGGCGAGGTGGGCCGCGAGGAGCACCGCGATCAGGATCGGGATCAGGAAGACGTGCAGGACGTACATGCGGGCGAAGAACTCGTGCTTGCCCGGAAACGGGCCGCCCCAGATAAGCTCGGCGAGGTTCGCGCCCACGAACGGGATCGACAACACGACGGCGTAGCCGATCGCGAGGCCCATGCCCGAGAGCAGGTCGTCGACGAGCGAGTAGCCGAGGTAGCCCTCGAGCAGCGCGACGACGAGCATCGTGACGCCGAGCCAGTACGTCAGCTCGCGCGGCTTGCGGTAGGCGCCGGTGAAGAAGACCCGCAGCAGGTGGACGAAGATCGCCGCGATGAAGACGTCGGCCGCCCAGTGGTGCGTCTGCCGGATCAGCAATCCCGCCTTGACCGAGAACGAGATGTCGAGGACGGACCGGTAGGCCTCGGTCACCTCCTCGCCGCGAAGCGGCGGGTACGGGCCCCGGTAGTGCACGACCGCGGTGCCGTCCTGGTAGAAGAACGCGAGGTACGTCCCGGTCGCGACGAGCACGACGAACGCGTAGAGCGCGACCTCGCCGAGCAGGAACGACCAGTGATCCGGAAAGACGTAGCGCAGCGCCTTGCGGACGAGCGGCGCGCCGCCGCTGCGCTGGTCGACGAACCGGACGGCGCGGCGGATCACGGCTTCGCGCTCCGGTTGCGGACGCCCCACCAGGACGGCCCGACCGGCTCGTCGAAGTTGCCGGCCGCGCGCAGGTGGCCGCGCCCGTCGATCGCGAGCGGCAGCATCGGCAGCTTTCGCCCGGCGGGGCCGAACTCGACGCTGCCGCCGTCGGCGACGTTGAACGTCGAGTAGTGGCAGGGGCAGACGAGCGCCGGCCCCGGCTCCGTCGGCGCGAAGAGCGGCGTGCGGTAGAGCGAGATCGCGCAGCCCGCGTGCGTGCAGATCTTCGAGTACGCGACGATGCCCTCCGCCGGGTAGCGGGCGAGCGCCGGCGGCAGGGTGAGCTCGTCCTCTGCGAGGCGCACGAGCACGACGGACGCTCCGAGCTCTTCCCGGTCGGCGCCTTCGGGGAAGGCGGTGTAGAAGGTGCCCTCCTCGACGTCGGCCGCGCGGTACGGCTTGCCGGTCCCGTCGACGAGGCGGCGGCCGCGCCGCCAGGGCGTCCCGTAGAAGGGGTCGACGTCGAGGATCGGGCCGAGCGACGCCGCCGGCGTCAGCAGCGCGACGCCGAGCGCGCCGCCCGCGCCGAAGAGCGCGAGCTTGAAGAGCCGGCGGCGCGTCAGCCGGTCGCCCGACTCCTCGACGATCTGGACGACCGTCTCCTGCTCGTGCGGATGCTCCTCGAGCGGGTACTCGTGCTCGATCTGCTCGCTGACGACGATGCGCTTCGCGGTCACGATCAGCGCCGCCGCGAGAAAGCAGAAGCAGAGGCCGAGCGCGCCCCCGAGCAGCTGCGTCTGGTTCGGCAGCCGGTCGAGCGCGTAGAAGGCGACGAAGGCGATCGCGCACAGCGCGCTCGCGGCGAGGAGCGCGATCGCGAGCAGCTCGCCGCCGGCGTCCGGCGGCTGCTCCGGCACGATCCGCTCGTGCTCGCCGCGCCGGAGCCGCGGGCGCTTGCGGCGTCCGACGACGAGCAGCAGGGCCGAGAGGGCGACGTCCTTCGCCCTAGCCCTCATGCTTCAGCCTCTCGCCGATGACGACGCAGACGGCGATCAGGACGGCCATCCCGATCAGCCACGCGACGAGCCCTTCCGGAACGGGCCCGACGTGGCCGATCGCCCAGCCGCCGCGGTCGTCTGGATGCTTCGCGTACTGGACGTAGCGGATGATCGAGTCGAGCTCGCGGTCGGAGATCGCACGCACCGAGAAGCTCGGCATCACGTACGGGCCGATCCGCACCGCCTCCGCGATCTGGGTCGGCGTCGCGTCCTCGAGCGGCGGCGGGACGGCGCCGGTGACGTAGCCGCCCTCGGCGACGACCTGGTGACAGCCCGCGCAGTGGTCGGTGAAGGCGCGCATGCCCTCGGCGAGGCTGCCGCGCTCGGGGTGCGGCTTCGGGATCGGCGGCCCCTTGCCGAGCGACGCCACGTAAGCGACCAGCGCGCGGATCTGGCCGCTCGTCAGCAGGACGCGACTCCGGCGCGGCTGCAGACCGACGTGCTGGAGCGGCATGTAGCCGGTCGTCAGGTAGAAGTCGGCGGCGAGCGCGCCGACGCCGCGCAACGGCGGCGCCACGCCTTCCTGCTGCGCCTGCAGCCGCAGCGGGCCGCCGCCGATCCGCTTCGGCCGCGTCTGCGCGACGCCGCTGCCGTTCGCGCCGTGACACGCGACGCAGTACTGGCCGTAGAGGTCTTTCCCCCGCTGCACGAGCCCGCCTTCCGCCGGAGCGGCCGGGCCGGGAACGGCCAGGCAGCAACTCGTCAGCAGCGTCGTCAACGTTGCCGGGCGCCGCACACTCATCCCTGCCTGCACGTGACGTTGACGATCGACGCGACGCCGTCGAGCAGGATGACGATCAGGAAGATCGCGTTGGCCGCGCTCGCGGCGATCGCGAAGAAGCGGATGCGGCTGAGCGGCGGCGCGTCCTCGTAGCTCGTGCTACGCGTTGCCCGCAGCACGGCCAGCGAGGCGACCTCGGCGGCGGCGACCACTGCGGCGGCTGCGCCCATCAGCGCGCCCTGCCAGACGTCGTTCGAGATGCCCCAGCGCGCGCCGCCGACGGAGCACTCCGCCTGCGTGATCCCGATGCCGAGCACGTGCTGCGCCCACCAGACTGCCGCGCCGACGAGCAGGCCGACCCACTGCAGGATCCCGAGCCGGCGCACGGTCATGCTCTCGCCGACAGCAGCGTCCCGATCACCGCGATCGTGATCAGGTTGACGGCGTGCCAGTACCACGCGATCGCCTGCGCCGCGTTGGCGCGGTACCGCGTCAGGCCGCGCGCGAGCTTGCCGAGCAGCCAGAGGTCGAACAGGATCCCGAGCGCGACGTGCGCGTGGTCGGCGCCGAGCAGCGTGTAGTAGATCGAGCCGTACGAGCCGGTCGTCGCGTCGAAGCGGTGCAGCTCGATCCGGTAATCGAAGATCTGGTAGGCGAAGTAGCCCGACTGCACGAACAGGGCCGCGACGACGAACGCGCGCGTCGCCGCGACCCGTCCGGCGCGCGCCGCGCGCGACGCGAGCTGCATCGGCACGCTCGTCGAGACGAGCACGGCGAGCAACAGGATCGGCACGGAGAGGGCCGGCTTCGGCACTCCCGGCGGCGGCCAGTGGACGTTGTGGAAGCGGAGGTAGAAGTAGCTGGCGATGAACGCGGCGAAGAGCATGCTCTCGCTCGCGATCAGGACCAGCATTCCCCAGACGGCGGCCGGGAGCGAACGGCGGTGCGGGATCGCGTCGACCGTCATCGCTCCTGCGGCTCCGTCGAATGCCAGCCGAGCAGCGTCAGGACGCAGAGCGTCGAGACGAGCGCGGCGACGGTGAACTTCTGGATCACCAGGCACGTGAAGACGAGAGCGAGCGACAGGGCGAGCAGCGGCGGCCAGGGCGAGCCGTGCGGCATCTCGACGACTTCCGCGAGCTCGCCGTCGACGGGGGCGCTCTCGACCTGCTCGTGTCCCTGCTCCAGCACGAGCACGCCCTCCGCGAGCTTGCGCCGGTCCTCCTCACGATCGGCGACGTCCCAGTTCGCGTACGCGCTCGTCACCTTCGGGATGACCGCGTAGTTGTACTCGGGCGGCGGCGACGACGTCGTCCACTCGAGCGTCGGCCCGTGCCACGGATCGGGACCGGCGGGAGCGCCGCGCAAGTAGCTCCAGACGAGGTTGCCGAGCAGGAGCAGGATCCCGGCCGCGGTGATGAAGCCGCCGACCGTCTCGGCGAGGTTGTACGGCCCCCAGCCGAGCCCGCTCGGGTACGTGTACTCGCGCCGCGTCATCCCGTGCAGCCCGAGGATGTGCATCGGAAAGAAGAGCAGGTTCGTGCCGAGGAAGATCGTCCAGAAGCTGATCTGTCCAGGCAGCTCGAAGTAGAGCTTGCCGGTGACCTTCGGGAACCAGTAGTACATGCCGCCGAAGATCGGGAAGACGGCGGCGCCGAAGATGATGTAGTGGAAGT
>Ga0070739_10008851_pt1 | contig 10175 bp, 8 predicted proteins | sample Coa_R1_7_FD_66445 | JGI IMG/M metagenome (GOLD analysis project Ga0070739, IMG submission 66445) | Surface soil microbial communities from Centralia Pennsylvania, which are recovering from an underground coalmine fire - Coalmine... | ecosystem: Environmental > Terrestrial > Soil > Unclassified ...
AGGTATGCTCACTGGTATGGAGCCACCACAGCAGGAGTGGACAGGCAAGGTGTCACCGAACTCCTGGAATGCGCAGGGCGCAGTTTCTGTACAGCAGATGCCTCTATCTCAGCAATCGCTACACAATCTCTACAGCGATACATTCGAGCAGCAGCCATCACCACAGACTGTATCAGTAGGGGAGCAGAAGATGTCTGCCTCGTTTCAAGAGTCCTTTCCACGGTCTGCCCGCTCGTTGAAACGGAATGCAAATGGACGGTCAAGTAGATTTGGCTTCATGGTCTCCAGTCTCTGTGTTATTACTAGTGGGCTTATTCTCATATTTGTCTACTTTATGTCACTCAGTTTGCCATCGCTGAACGGACAATCTGCAACTGGTATTGGCAATGGAACAATGTCCGTTCTCTCTTCTCCAACAGCCGTTCCAACCCAGCTAACGACAGTGCCTACACTTGAGTTCCCTGGACAACAATATATTGGCAACGTCCAGTTGGCCCGTTCTGTAGATTCGAGAGACCTGCCGGTACAAGTGACGACCAACTTTAAAGTAAGTCAGCGTATGTATGTGACCTTTGATATACACACAGGAGGACATGGTGGAACGATATGCCTGCTCTGGTTCCTCAATACCAAGCAGTTCAGTAACTTTCCCCTTCCTGTTGGTCCGACTGTACCGAATGGATATTCGTATACCAATATGCCCCCTTTTCCTGGTACAGGATATGTAGAACTCTACTGGGGACATATTCCCTCTTGTACTGATCCTAGTAAACTACTGGCCCAACGCGTTGCTTTCACCGTCAGCGCATAGATAAGAGCAACCTTCATACTGCCCTGGAGCACTCCAGGGCAGTATGAAGGTTGCTCTTATCTACTTATGCCTCCTAGTACAAGGATGTTTACGAGATACCCTGTTACTCTGCAGAAACCGAACGAAGCAGTTCCGCAAGGTGTGTGCGTTCTTGGGCCGTTAGTGGCTGTAGCGGCATACGTGGAGCGCCACCATAACCAGCGGTTAGCTCAAGAGCGGCTTTGAGACCAGGGACACTATAGATGCTCGTAACCGCCGCATTCGCAGGGATTAGGCGAGCCTGGAGGAGGCGTGCCTCCTCCAATTCGCCTGCTTCAAAGAGTGCCTGAACAGCACAGACCTCTTCTGGAAAAACGTTTGCCAGAGCAGAAACGGCCCCCACAGCTCCAACCACCAGTGCAGGAAGCAGGTAGCCAGCGTTCCCAGCAAAAACCTGGAAAGTGGGTGGTGCGGAAGCAACGATCTGCGCGAGCTTGGCAATATTGCCTGCGCTGTCCTTGACGCCAATAATATTGGGATGTGCAGCTAACGTACAGATAGTTGCGGCATCAAGATCGAGTCCGGCTGTACTGGCAGGCATATTATAGATTAAGACGGGGAGAGGACTGCTGTCGGCAACAGCATGGTAGTGGGCGATCAGGGAGTGGCTATCCATACGCCCCTTATAGTAAAAAGGTGGCAGAATCAGCGCAAAGTCTGCTCCGCTATGCGCTGCCTCTTGGCAATGAGCAATAGTCACGCGAGTAGACGAATCGCCGCATCCTGCGATAAGCGGCATGCTACTGTATCCGCTACTTTCTAACACCTCTCGTGCAGCTACAATGACCTGTGCACGTTCATCACCGGTCAAATGAACCGCCTCGCCATTCGTTCCCATCAGGACATACCCTGCGATGCCGCTATCGGCTATGTGCAGCATATGACGGCGTAGCGTAGCAAGATCAAGCTCGTCCTGAGTAGTAAAAAAGGTGGGCAGCGGTGGATAGATACCGCTGGGTAAGCTCTGTTGCATGCTGTATCTCCTCTTCAAGAGTACATATCAGTGTCTGATAAATATCACGGGAATTATAACACATCGTCTGAGACATGAGCAGCAGCGTTATCTCACGGTTAATATCATGTACTACTTCACATTTTTTCTGTGTCAGAGAACATAGCGTACTCCTTTTTCTTGAGGTATGCTAGGTCCTGTAGGCAATAGCGTACTCTAAAAAAACCAAGTATAATCGTCTATCATGCAGATACTAAAAAACAAGAAAAACAAAGGAGCAATGGAATGAAGCAGTCTCTACTCGGTCGTATCCGTCTCTTAGGTGTAGGCGTATTCGTCTTTTTCGTCATGGTCCTGTTCGCAGCTTGTGGCGTCGCCGGTACAGGTACTGGTGTAGGTACTGGCACAGGAGCGACAGGAAACCTCCCCGGTATCACTGGTCAGGTTGTCTCTGTCAATCCATCATCCCACAGTGTCGTAGTGAACGTGAACGGAACGAACTACACGATAAGCGGCTTGTCGGATCAGGATATCACCAAACTCCAAGGTGCAGTAAATAAGATCTGGAACTTCCAGGTTACTGGAAGCAACGGATCGTATACTATCACGCAGGGTACCAGCCCCCAGGAGCAGGATAACAGCACTCCAGAGGTCAATCTCACACCTGAGAACAACGGCAATCAGGGGACGGGAGCCGCGGCGCAGGGCAGCATTAGTTTCGATGGTGCTGTACAGAACGTGAGCCCAAGCAGCATCTCCGTCAAAATGCCTGACGGGAACATTCTCTCGATGAGCATCAGTACCTTGACCGATCACAAAGACTTTGGCACCGGCCTGCCGACTAATGGCCAGCTAGTGAAGGTGGACGCTGTAACCAATGCGGACGGTACCTTCACGGCAAAAAGCCTTGATATGGTCAAGTCCGATGAGCAAACAAACCCAACCAAGATGAACACAGTGGATTTCCAGGGCGTCACAACCAGCGCCGTCGGATCCAATGGTGTCATCAACTTCAATGTTGGCAACAAGAGCTACAGTTTCACTATCGGTCCCACCACGCAGGTCAAGGACTTCGCGAGTGCTCAGGCTATTGGCAGTGGGCAGGCTGTCAAAGTCACTGCCCTGTACAGTGGATCTACTGCCTCAGTGCAAAAAGTCCAGAACGCAAACAGCTAATCAGACGTTTGGGCAGACAAAGAGACAGTATCGTGCTTCTGGCATCGTCAGAAGCACGATACTGTCTCTTTGTCTGACTAGCGCATCGCCACTAATGCAATGACACCCAGGAATATAACCGCAACCACTATAGCGCTCATCCACACCACACGTAACATAGCGGCATGCCGAGCTGCACATAGTCGCAGCTCATTTACTCGCGTATCTTCCGCCGGACACCAACGAGCGGTCCCACAGTAGGGACAGAGTGGAAACAGTTCATAGGGTGGACACAGGTCTGAGGTATTTCCTGTACTGTAGTTGTATGTACCGATTTCATAGCGGATCTGCTCACTTTCGAAAATAGCGCAGCAGTGGACACAGCGCAAGAGCAGATACTCGGCCCAGTCAGTGGCATGACAATTTGGGCAACTGCGCGGTAGCTCTTGACTTTCACCCTGCCGACGAGCAGGAGCAATGGGCCAGAGATGATGGCAGCGATGACAATAATATTTAGCTCCCTCAGTTTCTGGTGCAACACCACGCAGCATACCTTGCTCTCTGAGTATGTGAGCCTCATTATGGGAGAGTGTATAGGCGATGTCGATCAGGTCAACACGAGTTGGGCGGTCGCTCTGGAGATCAGGGAAATCATAGTAACGTTGGCGGTCTCTGCGTGCTGATGGCGAGACCTCTGAAGTGGCCGAGTGCGGCCTTCTGGTAGTTGCCTGTATCCCTCCGGCCTGTTGTATACGTCTACCAGATAGATGTTCGGAGCGATGCAAATCATATTGCTTGCGTGCCGCCGGATCGTTCAACGTTTGATAGGCGAGTAAAATAGCACTCATGCGCTCATGAGCATCCGCCCCTTTATACACGTCTGGGTGATATTGGAGTGCAAGTTTCTTGAAAGCGGCTTTGATGGCACTTGTTGGTGCATCTACATCAACGCCCAATATGGCATAATAATCAGTAAAAGAGTCCATGAGCGATAAGTCGGTACTGTTTCAGAAAAGAGCGTGTCTATGCAATAAACGAACAAGGCATAGAAAAGGTTGTACGTACTCATGCAGAAAACGAGTGACTATCAGAGACTATTATACGCTTGCACGCAAGAGGGCTGCTCTCTATGTCGCGTAGCGCGAGAGAACACGTATCGCTATCTGGATGCGTGGCAATACGATCTCTTTACGGATGTCGAGATACGCGAAGAACTGCGCCGCACTCAGGGCTTCTGCCATGACCACACCTGGCAACTCGTCCGTATGGGTGCGAGCTTGCAACTGGCACAGGCGTATCGTGATATTCTCTCCGATGCGGTGGAACAACTACAAGGTAGTACGGAAGCTCCTGTGCCGCAATCTGGTGGCCTCTTCAGGCGCTTCTTTGAGGCCAAGCGAGAGCGTCCGCAGTGTCCTGCCTGTCGCCAGCAAGAGCAGGCAGAGATACGGCTGGTAAATATGCTTAGAAAGGCCGTGTTCGATCCTGCATTCTACCAGCAATTTGCCGCCTCACAAGGCTTATGCCTGGATCATTTTCGCCTGGCCTGCGAGTTAAAAATGCCAGACACTCCAGGAGAATGGTTGCCATTGCTGCGACAAGGGCAACTAGCATGCCTGCAACGCCTTGATGCGCAGCTAGGTGAACTGATTCGTAAACATGATTATCGTTTCAAAGATGAGGCACAAGGCCCAGAGATGGTATCATGGAAAAGGGCTGCAGGTCTCGTTGCTGGTGAAGAGTTCGAGGATGATTTCTGAGCGCTGTATGTAATTGAGAAATCATTTGGAGGTTACACTACGTATTCTATATAGCAGAAGAAACATTAGTGGTATTACAAGGAGGAGTCATGCGCGAGTACTCTACCAACCACGACCACGATCATGACTACGATGAGCACGATCATAAGCATGACCATGACGACCACGATCATGACCATGATGAGCACGATCATGATAGTGCAGGACATGGTGGCCATGGGGGGCATGGACACGAACACGGCCGGGTCGATGCTGATCTCTATGGCAATCAAGCCGGGTTACGTGCTGTACAGATTTCAACTGCCGGAATGCTTCTCGTTTCAGTTATTCAATTTATCATTGCCATCATTGGAGGAAGTGCTGGTCTTTTTGCTGATGCCTTGCACAATGCGGGTGATGTGCTCACGACGGTGGCACTCTGGATTGCCTTTGTGGTCTCGCGCAGGGCGGCCAATCAGCGCTACACCTACGGCTACTACCGCACCGAGGACTTGGCTGGCATTTTTATTGTCCTGGTGATCATTGCCAGTGCGGTTGCCAGCGCCATTGAGTCAATTCAAAAGTTGACGAGCGGTGTAGTGCCGACTCAAATCTATCTGAGTATGGCAGCAGCATTGGTCGGTGTTGCAGGTAATGAACTGCTGGCTCAATACAAAATTTCAGTTGGCAAACGTATCAATAGTGTGCCACTGATTGCTGATGGGCAGCACTCCCGCATCGATGGTCTCACCTCGCTAGCAGCCTTTATTGGACTGATCGGTGTACGACTCGGCTTCCCTATCACAGATCCTATTGCTGGCCTGGTGATTACGGTAGTCATCCTGACAGTCGTCTATTCTACCGCCCTCAGTGTGATCCGCCGCCTCCTTGATGCTGTCGATCCACATGTCGTCCCCACGATCTTCGAGGTTGCCAGTGCAGTACCAGGCGTTGAGGAGGTCAACGATATTCGCGCACGGTGGGTGGGGCATACACTGCACGTGGCAATGAACATTGAAGTGGATGCCCAGTTAACCCTGATGAAGGCCCACGATATTGCCGAGGAGGTACGTCATCGCCTCTTCCATCGTATTACTGGCATCTCAGAGGCCATCATTCATACTGACCCCCACAGTCATGGAGGAGATGATCCACATCAGAAGATGGCCCACCATATGCAGGAGTCACATCGTCCTGTAGTGCAACGGTAGAGCCAAATAGTAGTTGGCAAGCAAACAGACTAGTGATACGCTTTGCTTGCTACTAGTCTGCTTGCTTGCCAACTGCTTTGTTGAGGCGATCTCGTTGCCGCTATTATTGCAAGGAGTACAGGCGTTTTTTGCTGAGTATGACATATCTTGACAAAGAACATCTGTACACTCCCGTGTTTTTCTGCTATGCTGTTACTGAAACAAAAGCTGTGTTTTGTGATGATATGCATGAAAGGAAACAGCTTCATGGCAACTCCTGCTTTTTCAACTGAGAAAGAGATAGTGCCAAAAGTCATTAGGCCACGGACTATTGGCGGCATCGGTTTTGACAGACTGATGGCTATTGTATCCTGCTGGTTTATCACGGGAACTTTCCTCGATGGCTGGGCCCACACGCATGGTCTGGTGGATAGGACCTTCTTTACTCCCTGGCACGCCGTTCTCTATTCGGGCTACTTTGCTAATGCTGTTGTGCTTACGGTTGCAACACTACTCAACCGTTGGCGGGGTCTATCGTGGCTCAAAGCGATTCCGCAAGGCTATATCCTCGCGTTGTTCGGTGTACCTCTGTTCATGATAGCTGGCGTGGGTGATCTGATCTGGCATACCCTCTTTGGCTTTGAGGTCGGTATTGAACCTTTGCTGAGCCCAACGCATCTGCTACTGGCATTTTCTGGTTTGTTGATGATTAGCGGCCCCTTGCGTGCAATCTGGTTGCGCTCAGATGCCGATGTAGCTCCTGGCTGGCGCACCCTGTTACCCGCTGTACTCGCATTGATGGCTACACTGAGCATATTCACATTCTTTACGAGCTTTGCTCATCCCGTTGTAGATGTCTGGTTTGTCACTCAGCCGGTCAATGATGGTCAGAAATCGCGTGTTGTAGCCGGTATTCTACTACAAACGGTTTTGTTGATGGGGGTACTGTTCGTAGCGATGCGACGCTGGCGGTTGCCGCCTGGCTCCCTGACACTGATCATCGCCATTAATGCTAGCCTGATGATGGTTTTCTCCGACAGCTATTACCTGATCCCTGGCGTATTGCTCGCAGGGCTGGTCGCCGATGTGCTATTCTGGCGATTGCAGCCTTCTGAGGAGCGAGTCGAGGCACTGCGCATCTTTGCTTTTACGGTACCAGCAGTGTTCTACTTGCTGTACTTTGCGACGCTGGAAATCACAGATGGAATTACATGGTCCATTCATCTGTGGCTTGGCTCAATAGTGATGGCAGGTATCGTCGGTTTGTTGCTCAGCTATGTAATGGTGCCTCCGCAGAGGCCTACCGCTCATGTCTCTGGAACTGATGAAATCTGACAAGAGGTATTCAGAGTGATGCCAAAAGGACCTGTTGCGCCGCAACAGGTCCTTTTGGCATCACTCTGAATACCTCTTAAATGCTTTTTTGCCATAATTTAACATTGCGTTAATATTCCCATAACATAGACAGGTTACTCTGAAAATAGGTAAGAAGTAATAAAAATACATATCCTTACGGTAAGGAGATTTTATGATTGATGAGCAACATCCAGGTACGCTCTCAGCGGAAGATACTCACACAGCAGGAAAGTCTGTCCTGGCAGCGCTTGATGATAGCCGACTTTCAGGATTTCACCTGAAGGCAATGGTCACCTCCGGTATGGGCTTCTTCACCGATGCCTATGACCTCTTTATTATTGGTGTCGCCCTCGCCATTTTGGCCCCGCTCTGGAAACTGAACTCATTTGAGGTCGCGTTGCTTGGTAGCACCTCGCTCATCGCGGCAGCCCTCGGTTCGATCCTCTTTGGCCGCCTCGCCGATTTTGTGGGACGTCGATCGATTTATGGCTTCACTTTGATTGTATTGGCTCTTGGCGCTATTGCTTCGGCCCTGGCACCAAGCATCATCTGGTTGGTGATATTCCGTTTCATCCTTGGTCTTGGTATAGGAGGCGACTATCCACTGAGCGCTACGTTGATGAGTGAGTACGCAAACCGTCGTGATCGTGGCAAACTCATTACGATGGTCTTCTCTATGCAGGGCCTTGGTCTCATGCTCGGTCCGCTGGTTGCCATCATGCTCTTGCTTTCTAGCATCAACCACGACCTGGCCTGGCGTATTATGTTGGCGCTTGGCGCAGTTCCCGCGTTAGCAACCTTCTACTTGCGTCGCCAGATTGCCGAAACGCCGCGTTTTGCGCTCTCTATGCAGGGTGATGTGGCAGCGGCCGCTCGCACTGTAGACATGGTCACGAAGAGCCAGAAGAACGGTCAGAATGGTCATCAGCCACTTATACCGGGAGTCCATGCTGCTATCATTCAAGGGACACCGACACCACGTGCGAAGAAATCATGGCTCTACCTGCTCCTGACGCCGCGTTTCCTACGCTGGTTAATTGGGACTGCTGGTGCCTGGTTTCTGCTAGACATCGCCTACTATGGGACGACCATTTCTAGCCCGTTGGTACTCAAGTCGCTCAATCCGCATGCGAACTTAGTGACGAACATGGTCTATACGCTGATCATCTTTGTCGTAGCAGCATTCCCTGGATACGTCGTCTCCGTCTTCACGATTGATCGTCTGGGGCGTAAGTGGATCCAGTGTTTCGGCTTCGCAATGATGACACTGGCGTATGGGTTGCTTGCAGTCGCGCCAGCTCTTACCGCCCTGACTGTACCATTTCTGCTGGTATACGGTGTGAGCTACTTCTTCACAGAGTTTGGTCCGAACGTGACAACTTTTGTCTACCCAGCTGAAGTCTTCCCGGTGATGGTACGCTCTACCGCGCATGGCATAGCGGCAGCTCTGGGTAAAGTAGGAGCTTTTATCGGTGCTTTTGCCTTCCCCTACCTGCTCAATAGTAGCTTCCACTTGCCAGGAGCAATGGCTTTTGCCGCTATCGTTTCCCTCGCAGGTCTGGTACTCACAGTATTCACTCTACCTGAGACCAACCAGCGCTCCCTGGAAGCGATCTCTGATGAGCACAAGGTGATGGCTGAACACAAGGAACGCATGGCTGTACCCGGATAGCCGTCTTCTAGCCCGCTGTTCCCTCCGTACAGATTGGCCTCAGCATAGTAGAGGCTAATCTGTATTTTATCTCAGGGTTTTTCGGAAGCTGTTGTGCTAGGTATGCTTGGCACAACAACTTCCGAAAAACCCTGGTTTTATCCTAATGACTGTTGATAACCCAATACGAAGACCGGCTTCATCGGTCTTCGTATTGGGTTATCAACAGTCATTAGGATAAAATGTAATGGGACCTCTTATAGGTGTCGAGCCTGGTATCGTGATAGGCCTATGATGTCGGAGCTATCTATGCATGGTTTTGCCCTCGTACTCGTGCTTGCTGCCGCCTTTATGCATGCAACATGGAATTTCCTTGCCAAGCGTACGCGTGGAGGAGCTGCTGTCGTCTGGCTCTATGATGTTGTCTCCATCATCATCTATGCTCCTCTGGCACTGGTCATTCTGTTACAGCACCTCCACTTTACGCTTGTGCAGTTGGCCCTTATATTCAGCAGTGGTTGTATTCACCTGGTCTATTTCCTGCTGCTTCAGCGTGGCTACCGCGTGGGTGACCTCTCAGTGGTGTATCCACTAGCCCGTGGCACTGGACCATTACTGTCAAGTATCACGGCGATCCTTCTTTTTGGAGAACGACCTGCTCTTGTTGCCTTCCTCGGTATTCTGCTTGTAGTGGTCGGTATTTTCTTGATTACCGGCGGAACTGTTATGCTTTCAGCGTCGCGCTTCCATGCAGGAGTACTCTATGGGCTACTCACCGGAGTGTGTATTGCCACTTACACACTTGTAGATAAACAGGCCGTTAGTGCCTTGCTTATTGCGCCAGTACTGTTATATTATAGCGATCTGATGATTCATGTAGGCCTGCTTGCCCCCTATGCTGTGTATAATTGGAGCGAGGTCTCCAGGGAATGGAATAGGCATCGTTTCGAGGTGATAGGTATCGCTATTCTTGGTCCTTTGTCTTATTTCATTATCCTGTCAGTTCTGGTATTTACGCCTGTCAGTTATGTTGCTCCTATGCGAGAGGTCAGTGTGCTGATAGGTACGTTGATGGGGACGCGCTTCCTGGCAGAAGGCAATACACGCCGTCGTCTGCTGGCGGCTTGTGTGATGGTTGCAGGTATCATCGCACTTGCGGTATGATGACAAATATTCTGGATAACGTTCATAAATAACGTCGGATGTATTGGACATGGGCCCTCTGTTGAGCGCAAATTAGCGCTTTCACTTAGAGGAATGCAAGCCCTTATAGCCACTGTCT
>Ga0070739_10008858_pt1 | contig 10168 bp, 11 predicted proteins | sample Coa_R1_7_FD_66445 | JGI IMG/M metagenome (GOLD analysis project Ga0070739, IMG submission 66445) | Surface soil microbial communities from Centralia Pennsylvania, which are recovering from an underground coalmine fire - Coalmine... | ecosystem: Environmental > Terrestrial > Soil > Unclassified ...
CGTGCCGTAGTACAGCACACTCGACAAGTCGCCGTGCTCGAGGTGCAGTCGTGCGGCTGACCTGACAGACCAGCCAACCGCATCACCGACAGCCGACAGACGCGTTCCGCCGGTAAGCCAAATGAGATCCGATAAGCCATATTATGACAACTCGAAGGGACCGAGTTGCATCCGCTGCGAAGACTCAGCACCTGCCGCTACAGGCCCTGACAGCATGAATGTCGTCGCGTCCCGGCGCTGGTGGGTCCGGTTGTGTTCTAGGCAACCTCACTTTGAGATGATCTTCGATAACAACCGGAGTGTGCTACGCGTCGCGCTCTACACTCATCGAACTGCCCGACCCTGGCTGGGCCCGGGAGTTGGATCTGGAACACCTCGCGCAGATCCGCCACGATCCGGCAGCCTTTGCTCCCAGCGGAGTTTTGCACCTTATCTTTGAAGAAGTACTCGCCTACGCGGCGGCCGAAGAAGCGATGAGCAATGGCTCGGGTCGAGCCGTCAAGAAGCCCGTCATCGGACCAAGGACCTCAGGTTCTTCCACTTCCCGAGGCAATGTTGCTACCTGACCGGCACCCGCAACGAGGGATGTCCGTAGTCCCCGCACTCACTGGATGGCTGGTGCACACCAACCGACGTTGCAACGGATCCTGGACGCACTGTTACCAACACGGCATCCCAGTAACAGACCTGACATCAATCCCTGACGACGGCACAACCGGGACCACCCTGCGATTCATGCCCGATTCGGCCCTGGTCACCAACACGCACATCTCGGGATGTGAGCTACCTCAGCTGACGTTTCCCACCTCGCCAACGGGCGCCGTTTAACCACAGATGCACCACAGCACAACTTCAACCTAGGGGTTGGTAACGGCGTCGGGCTGGGTGATGAAGTCGGAGTCGAGTTCGGTTGGTGGACGAGGTCATGCTGCACGTTCGCTGAGCTTGCGCAGCGCGGTTTGGCGTAGCCGCTCATGCGCGCGGTCGGCACCGATCAGATCATCGACGGTGGACGGTTCTGCCCGGATGACGCCCAGCAGCATGTGCCAGACGTCGATGTCCTTGCTTCCCCACCACACCGCTTCGCGCAGGGAACACTCCAGTGACTTCTTGGCACTCCGATGAAAGGGGATGTGCCCACCGCGCCATCGCCTCGCCGGTCGGTCCAGCGCACCCTCGCCGAAGTGCAACTCCACCGAGGCGCGCACCCGATCGATATCAATTCCCAGGCTGGCCAGCGCCTCGGTGTCAAACTCCTGGTCGCTATCCCGTGCCACCCGCCCACGCAGGTTCGCGACCTCGCATCCCACGTCAGCAAAGGCCGCTGCCACCTCCTTGTCAGATGCCAACGCAAGCAGCAGATGCCCGGCCTTGATCCGCTCACTGTGCAGATCCCGTGCCTCTTCCTGGGCGAGCACCACTGCGCTTCGCGCTTGCCTGCTGAACCGTTCGAACATCATCACCCACCCGCCTAACCGATGTCTCGATGTTTCTTGTGCACCGCCTGCCGGGTGACCCTGAGCACGTTTGCGATCTCTTGCCAGGACCAACCCGATCGGCGTGCGTTGGCGACCTGCAGGACCTCCAAACGCTCGGCCAGGTCCCGTAGCGCGCGCACCGAACGCAGGCCCATTTCCGGGTCAGGGTTGGCCGCTTGATCCGCCAGCGTCCACTGTTCCGCCATGGCAAGCAACCTCAGTTGACAAATCTCTGGTGTCAACTTCAGTTGACGATTACCCTGCACCATCGGTCGGCAGGTGGGGTCAGGTGGGCAAAATGACCGCAAGCGATCCCGGGACCGCAGCCCAGGCCGAGTCAGCGCGACTGTCCGGCTGACTCATCTTGTGGGGACTCCGCGAACTATCGCGGGAACAGGCCTGGCGAGAAGGTCGTGCTCTCCGCAAGACTCCTCGTGTGCAGGACAAGCTGTGGCCCGGCGCCCGCCTCGCGTCGTTGCGTCCTGACAAGGTTGACCGTGGCGGGCGGGCCACCCGCAGCAGCGCTCGCGCCGGTTCCCCCACCGACAGTACGGAGGTAACAGATTCCATGGCCATGGCCGGCAGCCTCAGCACCGTAGGCAGTGTCGCCGTTGCTGGCAGTGTCGCCACGGCAGGCAGCGTCGCGGTGGCCGGCAGCGTCGCGACTGCAGGCAGTGTCGCCACGGCAGGCAGCGTCGCGGTGGCCGGCAGCGTGGCCACCGCTGGCAGCGTCGGGGTTCTGGGCAGTGTCGCAACCATGTTCAGCGCCGGCATCAGAGCATGCATCGGGTGTTTGGCATGCGTTGGCTGCAGCCGATGCATCGGTTGCATCGGCTGCATTGACTGCGTCGGCTGTATCGGCTGTATCGGCTGCGTCGGACTGCGAGGCGCGGTGGGCCAGCGTGGTACGCGGGCTTGAGACTCACCCAGCCCGCGAACACCGCAGCTCTTGACACATGTGTCAAGGTGTTGGTCGCTGCCCCAATGTTGTCATGAGAAGCTGGTTATGGTCCGGACGGCGATTGATTGCAGTTGCCGGTGGTCGACGGGGGCAGGGTGGTGAGGTACGGAGACCATCACCGCAAGTGGCATGGATAGAACCAGGATGCCCGGCAGCTACTGCGCGGCATGGGTTTGTCGGAGATCACCACATTCCGGGCTGAGACGGCGTTAACTCGGTGCGCAAGCGGCTGGTGTCAGGGGCAGCGCGGTGGCGGGATGAGCTCGGAGCGGGCCGCGAGCAGTGCGCTGATCGTGGCACAGGCCTTTCCCTGGCACATCAGATCGATTGCCGAGCGCAGTTCGATGATCGCGCGGTCCGGGATGTCGTCCCAGTGGTCGGCCGCGGTGGCGATCCGGTTCACGAGGGGCACGATGTCGTCAAGCGGGGCATCGGACATGAAGGCGGCGACTAGGGCATCGACATCACGGAGGAGGTTTTGTTGGCTGGTGCCGGGTCCGCTCATGGACACTGACCGTAGTCGCTGATTGCCCGCCGTGGGTGTCCGGGAGTGTACCGTCACCCTCTCGTGACTAGACGTAAGGTCCGCCGACCGCAGCCGCTACCGTTGGGTGCGCTCTAGCGGTCCCTTGGCGCCACGCTGATCCCAGCGCCGAAACGAGATCGATGCTGGCAGGATCGAGTACGCACGGGCCATGCTCGTCAGCAGGCAACCGTGGCTCAAAGGGTCACGCAGGGCGTACGCCAGTCCGCTAGGTCTTGGTGGCCGCTCCGGTAAGCGACTGGGCGAACCTGATGTGGTTGCCGGCTGGATCACGGAACGCACAGTCGCGCACGCCGTAGGGCTGGTCGATCGGTTCCTGTAAGACCTCGGCCCCGGCGGCCTGGATCCGTTCGAATGTCGCATCACAGTCGTCGGTTCTAAAGATGAGATTCCCTAGCGCACCTTTGGCCAGCAACTCCGACAACGCCCGCGCGTCCTCGGGTGAGTGTCCCATCTCTGGCGGGACGAGCCCGATCTCCAGCTCCGGTTGACTCTCCGGGCCGACGGTCAGCCAGCGCACGGCACCGAGCGGAGCGTCGATGCGCAGCTGCAGTCCAAGCATATCCCGGTAAAAACTTAAAGCCTTATCCTGGTCGTCGACGATCACGAAGGTGTGCGAGACGGTCAATTTCATGGCGGTGAGGCTAGCGGCCTGGCCGAGCGTCGGCTTCTTCAATCCTGCTCAATCCGCGGCTCGGCTTCGGTCGCAACCACGACTTGGCGACGCAGGCCGGCACGGCGGCGGCCGGGGCCGCACGCTGGGCCGCCTGGTAGGCACTTGGACTTTGGCCGACCAACTCGGTGAAGCGGGCGCTGAACGAGCCAAGCGAGGATGCGCCGACAGCCAGGCATACTTCGGTTACCGTGAGATCGCCGCGACGCAGCAGTGCCATCGCCCGCTCGATGCGCCGGGTCATCAGGTAGTTGTACGGCGTTTCGCCATAAGCCAGGCGAAATCGGCGGGTAAAGTGTGACGGCGACATGAGCGCGGCTTGTGCCATCGTCGGCACGTCCAGCGGGGTGGCGTACCAGCGGTCCATCAGGTCCCGTGCCCGTCGCAAGCGGATTAGTTCCTCCGGCTTCATCCGTTCCCGGTGCATGATGGGGAGCATGCCACAACCGATCCTCGTATGAGCCGTACAGCTGCGCCCGGGCGACGCTCCGAGCTTCACCTTCCCGGTGGGAGACCGATATAGCAGATTCGAAGTGATATCCACGATCTTCGACAAGCCACTGCGTCGAGCTTGGGTGCGGGAAGCCTCCTGCATCTTCTTCGCCCGACGGATGGTCGGCCATCTCCCCAGAGGCAACACGGCCGCCGATATCCTTTGCGCTGTTGCCAAAGATGTGGCCAAGTGCACTGAGCAACTGCGCCAACGGGCGCGAGCTGATCAGCATCGGCTAGGTCCACGATGTTGACAGCCGCCCGGCTCGTCAGCAGTTCAGTGTCTCTTCCAGCATGGCGTATGCGCATCTGTTTCATGGACCCGGCACTGATGACTATCATACGTTGCGTTTAGTGGTTGATGGAATTGTCATCATATTTTGAACAGGCCGCAGTCTGCCACCCGAGCGATCCGACTGAGCATCCGTAGAAGAATGGATGTTGCGTTAACCGTTGCAAAGGAGTACCATTTGGCATGACCTCTTTGATACGCGTAAGGGTTTTTGCGCCAATGATTGGGATGCATGCAGGTGGCAACGGGCAAGGTTGTGCGGTTCGATGAATTTCGCGGTTACGGTTTTGTGGCTCCCGACGTCGGCGGCGAAGACGTATTCATACATGTCAACGACCTTGACTTTGACAAACGCTTAATTGGACCCGGCACGCTAGTTGAGTTTGATGTCGAAGATGGCGACCGAGGCCCTAAGGCCTCCCGAGTCCGGATTCTGGGGCGTCCCACCGGCCCGCCAGCAGCGGCAAGTGCAACAAACGTTTCTTCGCGGATGACCACGGATGACGGTATTTGTGACGTGCTCTCTAAAAAAGAATTTCTTGCTGAGGTTACTGAAACTCTTCTCAATGCAAGTCCCACTGTGACGGCCGAGCAGATATTACGCATACGAGAGGGTCTGGTCAGGGTTGCCGATTCGCATGGGTGGATCGAGGCATAGTGCACTACACATCGCTGTTACTTGACTCGGTGACGGTCTGGGTCTGGCCGGTGGCGTCCAGCCGTAGTACGAGCGCGCCCAGTCCCGTGGCCAGACGCTAGTCCGGTAGCTGCCGGTGTCGTCTCCACGTAGCGGGCGGCAAGGGACCCGGATCCACGGCTACCAACTGGTCAGCTACGTCAAGGGGGCTCCCCATCCAGCACGTTGGGGGTCCGCTTGCTCTGCGCCAAAGGGGTCGCCTGATGCTTGGTCACACCGCCGACCCCGCGCTGGTCGCAGGCTCGCAGGAAACCGACCATCGCCTGGAAAGTTGGCGAGGATGTGAGCGCTGGGCCGATATGCCGGGCCTGGCAGCCGGTAGGTCTGCGAGCGACGCGCTGGTTCCACTTTGCCACCCCCGGTGGGCCCGGCGCGCGAACCATCGTGATCGGGCACACCCTGTACTCCGCCCGCCCGCTATCACGTACGCCGACTGGAGCAACCAGCAATCAGTTGGTGTTGGTGTTACCGGAGTTACGAACACAAGGAACCATCGTGTTCGTGTACGTCAACCTGCTTACGGATGAAAAGGTATGCGAAAAAATGTCGTCATCGCGTTCCGCCGCAGTGGCTTTGCCACCGAGCCCTACCCTCGCTTCGGTGACCGTTGGTAATGGGCTCAGTTGATCAGGCGTTTAGCTCGGGGCCGGTCCATGCGGCCAGAAAGAACATTACACTGGCATCAAGATGGACGAACTGTACTTTACACGGTGTCGGTCACGCGTGGGCGCTTTCTGTTATAAATGTTGTTTGGAATCACTGATTGATCCTCGCCGGCAAGGTAACCGGCGGCGGCCCGCCGTACCGGATGTGGTGCCAGTTTCCGCAGGTAGAGCGCCCCCAATGCGGGCGGCGACAGCAGCGCTCGTACGGTGTTGCCATCGTTTGTCGCTGGGTGGAACAGAGCATGACCTGCTGGGCATCGCCCACGTCGTCGCCGACCACAGTAGATGCCGTCCTACTTCATCACCATCGAGATGGTCTGGGCACCTAAGGTGTGCTACCGGCAGGGGTAGCAAAGCCGCCATGGGAAGAGTACTTTACGCACCGGGCTGTTTTGCCGTACGGATCTTACGCAGAGTACTCAAATAATTATTTTCGCTGCCTCTTCGTTAGGTACCAGCCGCTTCGGTCTACGTCGAGGCAAGCCGGTGCTACGTATGAGAAAACCAACTGCCAACTACGTAGCCAGCTGTCGCAGATTTACGTGCGTCTACTGATTGCTCATGAGGCTACACCTGGGCAGGGTATGGGAAACTGAATGAGCATTGCCATCGAAGCTGCGTTTTGCCCTGGTACCGCCGGAACGCTTTACCGAGGAGGATTTGATGTCTGAGGCACTAGGCCTTGCGGAGATCGACGAACCAGAGATCGAGCGGCCAGCCGCCGGTATCCAGTCGCCGCGATGCGCCAGTGCGGGGAGCGGATGACGCTTGGCGATGGCGTTCTAGCGGACGGTCAGCTCGTCCACCGGCCGCATCGCCGTCACGATGTCTCCGCCGAGAGGTGGTTGTCAATGCGTAGCCATCGCGTTACCCATCTCCCCCGATGTCTCAGTACTCCGATTCGGTAACTATGGGAAATGGTCCGCTGCCGCCGTTCTAAAGGCCGGCAGCGTCGCCCGGATCCCGGCAAAACTCAATGACGACGCAACGCCAGGTCTGGGAGCTGTTTCATGATCCAAGTCTCGTCTCATCGTTTGGAAGAACTCCGCACGGTGCTGGCCGGGAAGGTGATCACACCTGAGGATGCCGACTATGACACTGCGCGCATCCAGTGGAACAACGACATCGATCGCCGCCCGGTAGCGATCGCTCGCTGCTTGTCGCCAGCAGACGTCGCTGCGGCAATCATTTTCGCCCGAGAGCAAAATTTGGAGGTCTCGGTGCGGGGCGGCGGTCACGCGTTCTCCGGGGCGGGAGTCTGTGACGGCGGACTTATGATCGATCTCAGTGCGATGCGTCGCGTTGTCATCAGCGCGGACACGCGCTTGGCCCGGGTAGGCGGTGGTGCCACTGTGGCCGAGTTGGACGCGGCAAGCCAGGTGCATGGCTTGGCGGTACCTACCGGGGTGATCAGCCACACTGGCGTAGGCGGTATGACGCTCGGCGGTGGCATCGGATGGCTGACCCACAAAGCTGGCTTGACCCTTGACAACCTGGTTTCGGTCGATGTGGTGCTTGCAGACGGCCGCTATGTGCACGCTTCGCCGCACGAACACGCCGATCTGTTCTGGGCGATCCGTGGCGGCGGTGGGAACTTTGGCGTGGTCACGACCTTTGAGTTCCAGCTGCACCCTGTCGGACCGGAAGTTCAATTAGGCCTGTTCTTTTGGGGGATGGAAAGCGGAGAGCAGGTGCTCCGGTTGGCCCGCGATGTCGTGCCCAACTTACCTCCCGATGCTGGCGCGCAAATCGCTATCGGGCTCAATGCGCCACCTGCTCCCTTCGTACCTCCGCAGTACCATTTTACTCCTGGATATCTGCTGCTCGTGGTAGGATTTTCCTCCGCGGCCGAACACGCTAGGACGATCGCGCCGATTCGTGACGCACTGCCGCCGTTGTTCGAACTAGTCAGCCCGATCCCATATCTCGCATTACAGCGCACGCTTGACGAGACCGCACCGTGGGGACTTTTGGGCTACCAAGAAGCAATTTACCTGGACGAACTTACTGACGATGTCATCTCGGTGATCGTAAACCGGATACCCGCCAAGCGGTCCCCACTAAGCTACTGCCTGATCTTCCGCCTGGACGGTGCGTATTCGGAGGTCGGCGATGATGAGACGGCTTTCGGCGGGCGGCGGGCGCCTCGATACATCATCAACATCGCGGGCATTGGGGCAACTCCGGAGATCCTCAGAGCAGACCGATTCTGGGTGCGGTCGGTGTGGGATGCGTTGCGGCCGTTCGCCAAAGATTCCGGCGGTTACATCAATTCCATGACCGATGACGATGAGGATCGCGTACGGGCGTCCTACGGACCAGCCAAGTACCAGCGACTAGCCCGGATCAAAGCCAAGTACGACCCGGACAACATGTTCCATCTCAACGCCAATATCAAACCTTACGAGCCGCCCCGCCCCGGCTGAGTCGGAGATCCCCAAGCGGTGACCGGAGCGCGGTAGCCTGCGGTTCGGCGACCGAACCACGCTGGCTTCAGCCGGCAACCGACCTGGATCACCGGGAGATCAAAATCCGACACGTGACCGGACTAGCAGCGCCTCGCATACGGCTGCTGATCGCGGTGTCCTTATTGATGGCAGCTACTGTCACCGTTGCGGTGATGCCGGTACCCACGCCGCTGCAGATCCGGGCCTGGGCACAGTCGGTCGGCGTGGCCGCTCCACTGTTGTTTCTACTAGGACACGCCCTTGTGACCGTCGCACCCGTGCCCCGCACTGTCTTCACTCTTGCTGCCGGGCTGCTGTTCGGACCGCTGCTTGGCGTTGGTCTGTCGCTGGCCGCGACCATGCTCTCCGCAGTGCTGGCGTTTGGCTTGGTCCGCCGGCTGGCCGGTGGTCCTCTCCGGCCGCAAATGGATCGACAGGTACTGCGCGCAGTAGATGCCCGGTTACGCCGCCGTGGCTGGCTTGCCGTGGCGTCCTTGCGGTTGATCCCGGCGGTACCGTTCTCGGTACTCAATTACTGCAGTGCGCTGTCCTCGATCTCTTTTCGTCACTACTTGGCGGGCACCGTGGGAATCGTGCCCGGATCGGTAGCAGTGGTCGTGCTCGGTGATGCTCTCACTGGCACCACCTCGCCCGCATTGCTCGCCGTGTCGCTGGTGGCTGCGGCAATCGGCGTGCTCGGGTTGATTGCCGAGGCCCGCTTCCCCGCACCGGCGGAGGCAACATCACGGTGACGGCGAGTTCGGACAGCTGTTAGCACACATCTAGCCTGCTCCGCTCTGCGATAATCCGCCGCACAACGTGGTGGGCCACCCCGCAGGTACATAAACCGACAGCGGGCTCGGCGCGCCGCCAAGACAGGGAGCACGCCGTGAGCACGCCCGCCGACCTCACTGCAACCCAGCTCGTGGCCGCTTACCGTGCTGGTGAGCTGTCGCCCGTTGAGGCCACCCAAGATGTGCTAGAGCGAATCGATCAACTTGACCGTCAGGTGCGGGCATTCTGCCTGGTCGATGCCGATCGTGCGCTGGAAGCAGCCAAGGCCGCGGAGCAGCGCTGGCAACAACAGCTTCCGCAGGGCCTGATCGATGGTGTGCCGGTATCGATCAAGGACGTCTACTTGACTCAAGGCTGGCCGACTCTTCGTGGGTCGAAGCTCGTTTCACCAGTTCAGGAATGGCCGTTTGACAGCCCGGCGATCGCTCGTCTGCGCGAGCACGGGGCTGTGCTGGTGGGCAAGACGACGACATCGGAGTTGGCCTGGAAATGCGTCACCGACAGCCTCGTGGGGGGCGTCACCGTCAACCCTTGGGACACCAGCCGAACGCCGGGTGGATCCAGCGGTGGTAGTGCGGTAGCGGTGGCACTAGGTATGGGACCGCTGGCTGTGGGCACCGACGGAGGCGGTGGGGTGCGCGTCCCGGCGTCGTTCACTGCTACCGCGACGATCAAGCCAACCTCCGGCAGGGTGCCACACTGGCCGGCCAGCCCGTGGGGCAGCTTGGTCAGCGCGGCGCCGATGGCCCGCACGGTAGCCGACACCGCGCTGCTGCTCGACGTGATCTCCGGCACTGACGCCCGAGACTGGTCTGCGCTACCACCGCCCACCCGCTCATACTCAAGTGCGTTGGGCAACGGGGTGCTGGGATTGCGCATAGCGCTGAGCCCCACCTTGGGTTACGTCGACGTCGATCCGGATGTGGCCGAGGCTGTCCAGTCCGCCGCCGCGGTCTTCCGGGACCTCGGCGCACATGTGGAGCTCGCCGATCCGGGATTTGCTGACTGCGTGGAGGACTTCCATGTGCTTTGGTTCAGCGCGATAGCCAAGACCCTGGGACGTTTGACTTCCCGCGAGCGAGAGCTCATGGAGCCCTCATTGCAGGAGGTTGTTGCAGAGGGCG
>Ga0070739_10008859_pt1 | contig 10168 bp, 8 predicted proteins | sample Coa_R1_7_FD_66445 | JGI IMG/M metagenome (GOLD analysis project Ga0070739, IMG submission 66445) | Surface soil microbial communities from Centralia Pennsylvania, which are recovering from an underground coalmine fire - Coalmine... | ecosystem: Environmental > Terrestrial > Soil > Unclassified ...
TGGCAGGACTACCTTCGCGTGGAGTTGCAGACAGAGGTCTTGCGAATGTCCCGGGAGCTGATTCAACGGCATCCGCTGAGAGGGTTTGACGCGATCCATTTGGCCTCGGCGCTTTGCCTCAATGCGGGTCTGGATGGGGATCTCACATTCATTGCCTCTGATGAGCGGTTGCTTCGCGCTGCAGCGGCCGAGCACCTCGCCGTTCTCAATGTCGAAGCCGCCTCAAGCCGCTAATGTTGGCCGACTCGCCTCTGCGCCGCCGCCATGAAGCACCTGCACCAGTAAGCCCACTTTGAAAAACGCGAGCAGCAAAGAGCTTCGGGCTATGCGCTCCCCAGCTAGGGCTGTATCTCCATCCCACAGACTGACCCAGGTGGCAATGAGGAGTGTATCTATCTAGATAACCCCGGTTATTGGATTCGATACGGTTCACTGGCCCGTCGCGATCGCCACCGATTCCGCCTCTCTTGCTCGACCGATCCCATCCTTGCACAAAATCAACACATTATTGCGCAACGCCCACGTGTCAGGCTTTTGCTGACGCGATGGCACGGTGGTTGCTCAATCCCCAAGGTGTGTCGTTCAGCAAGTGGGCGGGACCAGGTCGATGACCAATGCTCAAACAGTTCGCGTGAGTCTTCGGTCGCGGCCGGACATCACATCATGAACGTCGCCCCCTCCCCGAGCCCCTCCCCCTTGAAGGGGGAGGGGAAGGTGGGGGTGAACCAGGAGGGACGCCACCATGGATATCGCATGGGGAATCGCAATGGCAGGGTTCTCGTTGTTCGGAATGCTGGCGGTCTGGATCGCGGTCGAGACGATGGAGGACGGCACCTCTGAGATCGCCTCGATGCAGAGACCCCAGGCTCCGGCGGGCATCGCCGACCGACCGGTCGAACTCAAGAAGGCGGCGTAACGTGGAGTCCCTCCGGCGGGGCGCGGAGCCGGCCGATAGCTCATCGGCTGCCGATAGACAGCCGCGAGCCCACAAGAGACTCTGGACCAGTGCCATCCAGGGCGACGCGGCCGCCTCAACGTTCACGCCATCGGGCCGCGACCCTTCCATCACGAGGGCCGCGGCCCACTCTCTTCCAGTAGAGAGCGAGTAGCTGGTAGCCGGAAGCAGAGAACTGATGACTAATAGCTGACAGCTAATAGCTGAAAGCTGAGAGCTAACAGCAGGGTAAGGGGGAACTACTCCCGCTCAGAACGAAAAGACGCTTCGCACGCGGGGCCGACGCACGAACCATCCCCGCGAGTCAACAGGGGTTCGCCGGCGGGACCGATCAGAATCCGAGCAGTCTCACCGGATGAGCGGCCATTCGAGGCCGCCAAGGCGTGCCCATTTCGGAGCCACAGCCGGCCTTCCGGGTCCTTCGAAAGCGAGAGCCGGTCACCATAGAAGAAGGTGGCCTCCGGCAGGACCGTCAAGACCACGCCGCTCGGCTCGGCAGGCGGCGAGACCGCCTCCGGGAGCGCGGTGCATCCTGACGCGAAACCGATGATCAACAAAACGAGCAAGGACAGAGGGTTACGCCACATACGGATCCTCTTGAGTAGGTGCTGGTTCTCTATCGGCTCAACGGTTGGAAAACACAAGAGAGAGCCACGTAGGTAAGTGTAGCAGGCGGTGAACAATGCGCCGGCAGAAGGAACCAGGGGCGAAGCCAGGAGGCCAGGGGAGGGGCGACGACCTTTACCCTCTTCAGCCGGTCCCTACGAAGCTGACCGGCAAGGCCAAGCGCGAGATTCTCAAGGCGCTGAACGCCGACACCCTCCCTCCTCCCGACGTCATTCACCTGCTGTTGTACCGGAAGACCGGAGGGACAACGGGAGGCGGGCGCAACTAACGCTTGTGTGGCGGCTTGGGCCTTCCGTTCTTCTTGAGTTCTTCGAAGGCCTGCTGAATTTCGAGGCGGATGACTTCCATGAGGGGTTCTTTTAAGGCAGGATCACGAAAGGCGGCGCGCAGTTCCTCTTCCGTCACTTCCTGAATGACCGAAGCGAGGGTGTTGTGGATTGTTGTGCGGACTCCCTCTCGGATCAGATCCTTGAGGTTGGGCTTCGTGGGATTCATAGGCTCTTTCGGTTCTGTTGGACGTCAGTCGCGATTGCTAAAAGCTCTTCTGACTCAGGGAAGCTTACAACAATTCGAAGACGCACACAACACCTCAAGCGCTGTCCGAATTCCATGGCACCGCGGCCAGCGAGCGGTTCTCTCGAAAAGACGGAAGGTGAAAGGCAAGGAACCAAGCGACCAGCTATTCGCTACCAGCCAAGGACTTTGAGACCCGGTTTGGCTCTGGGCTGCTTCATGCGACATGGCGGCTCTTGAGTCTGTCAAGAGAGTGCGAGATGACAAAGTCGGGCACCTTTTGTTACACGCTACCGGTTAAGGCGGTGCGTTCGCCAATAGGTTATGGAGGCCCCGATCACGGCAACGATGGCAAGGATGAAGAGATTCCATTCAAACGGAGTCATCGTCATTGCCTCCATCAAGCCAGAAGGCCCAGAAAAAGAGCCAGCAGGTTGCTGTCGCTCCAAAGAGAACGATCAACCACGAAGCTTGTCCAGTTACCTATGGACTCACCACGGTCAGCAAAACGACACCTTTGGCAAGATCGTAAAGAAACTTGGCAGTGCTCTCGCGTTGTCGACGATTCATGCTGTGAAGTCGCAACCACTGTAGCACAGCGTGAGGGAGAAACGCGAAAAGCGACCCGGCTTCCATGCTACCGGCTATTCGCTACGAGCTTAAGAGCTTTCGCTTCTCCTCTCGGCGGGTGGGGGAAACTCATCTCTCTTTCCCCTCGCCACAGGTACCCGCTGTTCTGACCAATGCACCGGGTGATGGAGAGAGGAAGGTCTTCATTTGTTGAGCCCTCGCCCCTTGTGGGAGAGGGGGAGGGTGAGGGGGGATCCGGTCCTCATGAGCCCGGCGGCTCAGCCATCGGTAGGCGGTGGAACGGAGAGCTGATGGGGCTTGTATCATACCCAGCGCGTCACCAGGAGAACCAGCAGTACATGGAGCGGTCGGGATCGCTCGACCAGAACGAAGCGAGCGGTCAAGGCGGGATGCGGACAGGCAGAACGCGGGATGCGGACAACCAGCGCAAATCAATGCGGCTCTCTGCCCCAGAGCGCCGGCGAAAACAAGACCGAATCCCGATTCAGCCACGAGATATACCCCTAAAGGGGTATTGCTAAAAATCTTACAAGATTTTAGCTAGAAGGGCATCTTTTACCTGTGGTCTCAGCTTTTCTTATCTGGCAAGCAAGTATTTAATCTAACTGAGCGGGAGACAGAATTAGGGCGAGACCTCAGTTCTCCCCAGTAGAAGGTATCCTCCCATGACGCCCCGGATTAGCGCGTTATTCGCCTCAGGCAAAACAAGATTGCTCCCTATAGTGGTGACACTGTCTTTATCGGTCAGTGGATGCGAATGGGTGGCGAAATTGATGGATCGTGTAATGGACGGCCATCGTCGAGACGGGACTCCCCAACTGGTTTTGGATCGGACAGAGCCCCCGCGCATTGTACCGCCTTCTATTCCTAGAAATCCGATAAAGACGGATGTGAGCCGGTTGCCACAAGGAGCCAGAGCATTTCTTCCGGCATTCGACGGTGATGGTTTTTTCGTCACTATTCCAACGAAATCAGTTCCAAGTTTCACAGCGGCGCAAGTGTATGAAGATGCTGTCGTTCCAATCCTCTCCGCAATCGGATTTGACTTCAATGGAGCCCCGCTCGATCTCCGACGCGATGGCCGAATTAAAGTCCCATTGCATCAGGGCGTCAAATTACCGAGAGCAAGCCTTAAGAGTCTTGCCAGAGCGACTTGCAGAGAGTCGCCGGCAGGGGAACGATCTTTTGCATCCCTCATCTGCAAGGCGTTAGTAAGCGGGAAACAGGTTGGCGCAGCTAGCTTGATCGACAAAACCTTCAAAACGCGCAGCGGAATGAGCTACGAGGACTATGTGAGCTCCTTTGAGCGCCTCGAGATCGAGTACTTCTTCCCGCAAGTCCATCCAAATTCTGCGTTATCCCATGAGCAGCCGGTCCCGATCGAACATAGCGGCGTGCTTGCCTGGCGTCGGGAGGGCCAGACGATTTCATCCGTGACCGGTCGAGTGATCAACCGGTATAAAGTGACGAACACGGTAACACTGAGAGAGGAAAGCGCCATCAACGAGCGCATTTCTCGAGGTCTCGCAAGGGTCCCGCGGCTTTGTTGTTGGAAACGAGTGCTCGTCTCCGACCAACGCCCAGATCTCCTCTTACTGGAATTTGGAAGTGCTGATGGCGTACCGGCCCTCCGCTACGCTTATCGAGTTCCAATCACGGCTGAGTATGAAAGACTCAGGGGACACTGGTACCTCTGGCTTGACGCGGAAACCGGCGAGATTCTTAGACTCCAACCTCTGTTCCACCGCGCAGGAGTTTCAGCTCAAGGTCGGGCCTTTGAGCTTTCACCCGATCGTCTCCCACAAACAGATCTCCGGAAATTCGAGGTGGATCCCGCAGTTAATGGCCAGTATGTTCTCCAGAACTCGGATTTGTTCCAGAAGTTCGCGGGCCCAATCCCGGCTCCGACTATTTTGGACTCTAAGACAGGCTTCGCCGATTTTGATCAATTCAACGTACCAACTCAGCAACAAGTAGCGTGCCGAGGCGGTGGGAGTGAAAACTTTCAATATGTCGATTTGATGGCTACGCTTACCTGGCACATCCAGACAGCAGTCGCTGCCGGACTCCTTTCGCCGTTTCTTAACTCCCAAAACAAGATAAGCGTCTTCTTCAATAGAGAATACGAAAGCGGATGCTATCCAGCTTGTTCTGATACCTGGGCATATCTCGATTTTAGGTTTCAGAAGATCGACTCAGCAAACCCTGCAAGTTGCCAAAACCAAACGAGCTTCGAGGCAATGAACTCTTACAATGACCATACAATTGTGGCACACGAGTTAGGGCATATCCTCACTGCACATCAGTACCGATTGGATCTCCGGCAATCCAGTGACAATCAATCCGGTCAATTATGGTGTTCTGGTGGAATTATCGAGAAGCCATCGATTCCTTGCCCTGAGCCAACGGGTCGAGAGCTTTTTCATGATTTCGCAGATGCGTGGGCCAACGCACTTGAAGATACTAACTGCTTCGCGGGCTGGTTCGGAAGGCACATAAACTGTGAACGTCACGATCCAGGCGATGGCTTGCCTCGCTTGGCCGACGCCTCAGGAGATTCGGAAGATAAGGATCTCTTTCCCGATCACAGGAAGATATCTAGAGGAGAATATGCTGATATGCAGATCGCTGCGGCAGCGCTCTGGGAAGTCAGACAAGGCGCACGAAGCAAAGACCCGGACTGGGGCCCTTGGTGGCACTTCCAGCAATTCGTTCGCACGTTAGCGACAACCGGCTGGTTAGGCCCTCTCGAAACAGTCAGCCAAGCCAATGGTAAGCTAGCAAGCACCGATGTCAACGTCTATCGCGGACTCCTCGACTTGGAGGTCAAATTGCTCAACCAGTGGCTCACTTCTCAGGCCGCGAACCCGCACAGCGGCTCTCATACGGCCAACAAGGTCACAGCCGGGTTTGCAAAGGCTGGTATCTTTTTGATTCCTCCAGTCTGCTTGGATAGTGACAAGAATACCTACGACGACCTCCATTGTCCCCAAAAAGAAGGAGGAGAAAACGGAGGGGATGCCGTGATTGACATCGATCACGACTACCTTGATAAGAATGCCTCCCCGCCAAGGTTCCACGTGTGGACTGGACCTCGATACAAGTTCGCGAAAGATGAAACGGCCACTAGCTTTGCGCCTTCGAAAGAGACTCCTTCACCCTGCAATCTGGAATACCAAATCGAGCTTGCCAACGATCCAAACTTCTCGGTGAATCTCTCGACTAGCACATCTGCAAGCGGTGCCTGGCTGCAGGTATCGCCACATCAAGGGAATTGTGAGGCGGATTGGCAACCTGACGTTTCGGCATGGAAGGCTCTCACAAGCGGAGCCGGCGAGACCTGGGTCTATTATCGCGTCCGCACCAGGATGGGCAGTGGAACAACGGAACTGTTTTCCACCTCACCCGCCAAACATACGTTTGAGGTTGCGGCACCCTACGCAGTTGTCAGGTAGCGGCGTGTCAGAGGAGGATCGGCCGCCTTCCCCATCGCGACCAACCAGTATCCGAGTGCCATGATTCACCTGATGTGGAGGCTGAAAAAGGACAGTTTCAACGGCAAGGGGTAGTGGAACCGATTGTCGAGTTTGCACGGACAGGAATACCAGCACCGAGTACAGGAACAAGTGGACAGCACTAATGGGTAACAGCGGAGTGGGCAAGACATAAACCCACAAGGAGGACCCCATGAAGGTCGCGAAGATGCTTACGGCTATCGTAGCTACGGTCGTACTGGCAAATCTCGATTCGCCTGCGCACGCCACCGTATCCAATTTCACCGTGACGGTTGGAGGACAAAACGTTGGGAGCACGGTGAATACAGACTCTTCAACGAACGTGCAATGGATGGACATTTCAGGTTCGTATCCTTCGGGTATCACGATTGCATCGAATTCTGGCGGTACATGTAATGCGCAAAATCGAACCAACTGCGCCAGGGTCGAAGCGGACGATACCACAAACGACAAATTCTCCATCAAGAACGTCAAAATCACGTTTGCCCAACCGGTCACCAATTATACGATCACCGCCGCTGGGACGTTTCAGCCTGGCCCAACTACGTCTGCCACTAATCCGGTCCGTGACGTGACCTACCAACTGTCTCTACCGCTCTCCCTGGCGGGCACGCTCATGCGTGGTGGTTCCGGCGCCGCGACAGATAAAGTCTACGCAAGGGGTGAAGTCCGCTATCCCGCTGGCTCAGGATCATGGTGGTGGGTCGGCGATTCCGATCTCTACAAGTACATCTCATTGACTTCGTATAACTTTTACACCTCGACATTGAGCAAAAACTGGGGGTCGGGCAACACGCTTAACGCTGATCGTGATCTGAGGTTGACGCTGTGGTTCACAAGAACGAATACCTCTGGAACAACCGATACCCTCATCATTCCCGGCTATCAGGACTCCGATGATGCTCTTCAGCTTGCAGGTATTCCTGCGGGTGGTGCAAATCCTCCTGATAAACAAATCGACCCCAAAACGCTTCCTAGAGCGGAATCCAATATGGAAGGTGTCTTTGGTCAAGATGGCGTGGATACCAGACCGTGCCGAAATGAGGCAGGTTGGTGGTGCAGAGTCCTCGGAATAGCCTGCCCGCTCAGCGGTGTCAGAGAAGAGTGCCCGACACGGTAGGCTTCGATAGAAGAGGTGGGACCAGATCCGCAACGGACTTTGGAGTAGATCTTTTAGAAGCAGTACACGTAGGTTGCGTCCCGTTCACGGCTGAGAGGAGCCGCCATGAAACGAAGAACTTCCTCGCTGGGTCAACTGACAGGCTCGCTCTCCGCATTGGTCTGCACACTCATCGGCTGCCTTGTTGGTGTGGGTTCCACCGCGAGCGTGGGTAATGCTCAGGTCGCACCCATCACCTCCTCTGGACTAAACACGCAGGTCAACCTATCGTCGACTCCTCCCGCCGGAAAGATCCAATACGACATCACTGGAGGAACAAGACCGGGAGGCGGGGTGAATCTGTTTCATAGCTTTGGCCAATTCAATGTCCCGACGAACAACATCGCCAACTTTCTCAATGACTCCAGCCTTGCCACCTCCAACATCCTTGCCCGCGTCACTGGAACGAACGGAAATAGTCCAACGCTTTCTAGCATCTACGGCACGATCCAAACCACCGGATTCGGGAATGCGAACCTGTTCCTGCTGAACCCTGCCGGCTTCCTGTTTGGCCCCAATGCCACGCTGAATGTTGGTGGCATGGTGACGTTCACCAGTGCGGACTATCTGCGACTCGCCGATGGAGTACGGTTCAATGCGATCCCAAATCCAGCGGCGGATGCCCTTTTGAGCGCAGCACCGGTGGCGGCTTTTGGATTTCTCGGCTCGAATCCTGGAGCTATTACGGTTCAGGGCAGCCGGCTTTCGGTGGCAGACGGGACAGGCATCTCGATTGTGGGCGGCAACATCACGATTCAGTCCGGCACACCGGACAATGGAACGGTTCAGCCGGCTCGACTTTCCGCGCCCAACGGCCAGATCAACCTAGCGAGCACAGCCTCACCAGGAGAATTCCTTGTCGGCACCCTCCAACACGCCCCAAACGTCAACGGCCAGTCTTTCACTTCCTACGGCGCCGTCAGCCTTGCACCGGGATCAACGGTGGACGTCAGCCAAACCGGAAGCGGGACCGTCTCCATCCGTGGCGGGCAATTCGTCCTCAGCGTTAGCAACGCAGTGCTCACTACCGCCGAGAACCCGGCTTCCACCGTCGGTCAAGACACCATTGTGTTGAACACAGGCAGTTCGATCGTCTCTGCAACGTCAGGGGTAGACTCAGGAGCTGATGTCCAGATCGTCGCGGGGACTGTCCAAATGGACGCGGCCTCTATTCAAAGCACGACAACGGGCACCGGCCAAGGCGGCGGCATCTCGATCAGCGCAGACACAGTCAGCCTGACAAACGGCGCACAGATCGTCAGCAGCACCTCGGGAGCAGGCGCTGGCGGCAACATCACGCTCTCCGCCATCGATTCGGTCTCGATTTCTGGGTATGACACCACTGGCACCGTGAGCGGCGTCACCACATTTTTCTCTGACTTGAACACCGGCCTTCCCCTCGTGACAAGTGGCGTATTCTCAACGACTTCAGGTAGTGGTCCCGGCGGTTCGGTCACGATCAACGCCGGAACCGCCACGCTCGATAACGCTGGAACGCTGGCAAGCATCACTTCCGGTGACGGCCGCGGGGGCGACCTCACACTTAATGTGAGAAACCTGAACATTCAAAATGGCGGCCTCATATTAAGTAGTGCGGGATTGGACTTCACCACAGTTGAATTCACAGGAAACGGTCGTGCCGGAGACATTACGGTCACAGCTGAAAACTCGATTCAGGTGTCTGGATTCAATCCCAACACCTTGAGCGAGAGCGCTATTTGGAGTATGAGCAACAATACCGGAGACGGCGGGAACATCACGCTCTCCTCGCACACCGTCTCGATTGAGAATGGAGGGATCATACAGAGCACCGGTTCGGGACCCGGCAATGCCGGCAACATCGCGATCGCTACAGATCAAGTAACCGTGTCTGGAGTCGATGAGATCGAGAATTCCAGCACGATCATCAGTTTTGGGACAGGATCCGGAAACAGCGGCGCTATCAACATAATAACAGCCCAATCCGTCAACGTCGAAGATCTCGGAGTTATCCAGACAGGTGGAAAGGGAGGAAACATCACCATTCAAGCAGGAGAGAGCGTGAATGTGGCGGGAGGAGGTGTTATTGCGAGTGTAGGTGGAGCGAATGGGTCTGGTGACATCACCATCTCCGCCGACCAGATCCTAATCTCTGGAGTGCGAGGTGTCTCCCGGAGCCGCATTGAGACGTTAACCGGTGCCCAAGCGGCAGCGGGAAAGATCAATTTGAATGTGCGGGACATCATCGTCACAGACGGCGCGCGAATCAATACCCAAGCCCTCGGTAACAACGCCATTGGGGGCATTCATATCACCGCGACAGAGTCCGTGACCATCTCGGATGGAGCGAAAATTCGGATGGCCAACGCGGCCGGTCCGGCTGGCCCCATTGAGATCAGCGCTCCAGCTATCACACTTGATCAAGGTGTCATACAGACTCTCACGGTCGCATCAGGGAATGCAGGCTCAGTCACTCTGAATGCTGATAACGTGACCCTAGCAGGAAGCTTCATTAACACTCAAAGCCAACAAGCTGTGTCAGGCCGCGGCGGAGACATCACGATCAATGTGACAGACAAGCTCTTAATCTCAGGTCGGTTCACTGGGAGCAGCACCGATTTCGCAAGGCCTGCTGGGATTTACGCAGACACCCTCGGCACAAATCAGGGTGGAGACATCTCGGTTACCGCTGGAAACCTCGTCTCACTGTCCAGCACGGGAGCGGGATTGTATTCGCAGGCGTTGGGTTCATCGGGCAACGGCGGAGCGATCAGCGTCCAGGCTCCGCAGGTTCAATTGATAGAAGGTGCCATTATCTCTACGAAGACG
>Ga0070739_10008861_pt1 | contig 10166 bp, 9 predicted proteins | sample Coa_R1_7_FD_66445 | JGI IMG/M metagenome (GOLD analysis project Ga0070739, IMG submission 66445) | Surface soil microbial communities from Centralia Pennsylvania, which are recovering from an underground coalmine fire - Coalmine... | ecosystem: Environmental > Terrestrial > Soil > Unclassified ...
GCCCCGCCCGCGGATCTGCCCGCGCCGCCCCAGCCGCTTGCTCCGCCGGCCGGGCTGCCGCCGGAGCAGCCACCGCCCCCGCCGGCGAATCCACATCCCCTGTTGACCCGGGTCCTCGAGCACATCCATGGCCACCACGACCCGGCGCCGGACGAGCCCGCACCGGGGCAGGTGCCGCCGCCGAACGGGGCTGCACCACCGCCATAGGGTGCCTGCGGCGGGTTACGTCGCTCAGGTACGCGAGTTAACCCACAAGCGAAAGCGCATGCGAGCGACGCAGCTTGCCCGACGGCGTCTTGGGGATGGTGCCGGGAGCCACCACGACGACTCTGCGCGGCCGCACATCGACGTCGTGGAATACCTCGTGGGCGACCTCATGCTCCATGCGCCGCACCTCGGTCGCGTCTTTGCAGGCATTGGACTCGACGACCACGGCGAACGTCTCCCGCGGGTGCCCTGCATGCAAGCGCACTGCAGCCGCACAGCCAGGCCGAACACCATCGACCCGGCCGGCCGCCCGCTCGATGTCGGTTGGGTAGATATTGCGGCCGGCCATGATGATGACGTCCTTGACCCGACCGCATACCACTATGTGGCCGTTCTCGGTCAGGTAGCCCAAATCACCTGTGTCGTACCAGCCGTGCTGATCCGGTCCGGGGATGAACCCGCCCATGGTGGCGTAACCCGCCGCCACCGGCTCCCCGCGCACCTGAATCACGCCGACACCCCGGCTGGGCAGCACATTGGCATCCTCGTCGACGATGCGGACCTCCAAGCCGTGCAGTGCAGGACCCAGACAGGCCAGCCGGCGGGTGTTGCCCTTGCTAGCCGGAACCGCGTGGCGCAGCACCGCCAGCAGGTCGGCGTCGATCTCATCGACGACCAACCCAGCACCGCACTCTGAAAACGACACGGCCACCGTGGTTTCGGCCATGCCGTATGCGGGCACGATCGCCTCGCGCCTCAGGCCAAACGGCGCACCGGCCTCACACAGATCCTCGACGTCGGCGGGTTCGACTTGCTCGGCGCCTGATAGCGCCCACCGCAGGCTGGACAGATCGAATTGGCCGGGCACCGCTTGTTTACGCAGCCGCTTGGCAAGCAGCGAATAAGCGAAGTTGGGGGCCGCAGTCATCGTGCCGCGGTACTTGTCGATCAACTTGGCCCACAGCAGCGTGTCGCGAAGGAAGTCCATCGGGGTGATCTTGACCAGCTCCGCGCCGAAATACATTGGCACAGCGAGAAATCCGGTCAACCCCATGTCATGGAACAGTGGAAGCCAGCTCACAATGACGTCGGTCGCAAGATCGTAGTTGGCGCCGACGAACATCGCCTCGGCATTGGAAACCACGTTTCGGTGCGTGATCCGGACGGCTTTCGGCGATCCGGTGGAACCCGATGTCAGCTGCATCAGCGCCACGTCGTCTTCGCCGGTATCCACTGGATCGATCGGATCGGCTCTGAGCAGTTGCTCGACCGTTACCACCCGCAGACCGAGTTCGTCGAGCAGCGGAGCCGCGGCCATGAACGGGTCGGAGATGATGACGACCCGCGCCTCGATCACGCCGATAACCGAGGCGGTCTCGGTCGCCCACAATCGCAAGTCTGTCCGCGGCGTGGGTTGGTGCAACATGGTCAGGCTTGCGCCCCGCATCCAGAGGCCTTGCGCGGTCGGCGCGATTTCGACCGGGGCACCGGCGAGCACGGCGACAGCGTCACCATGACCGACGCCGGCGGCCGCCAGGCCGCCAGCTACCCGTCGCGCGCGTTCGTGCACTTGTGCCCAGCTGTGCCGGACCGGGGCGTATGGCTCACCGGTTGTCATCCCGTTACGGCTGCTAAGAGCGTTGCCATACATGGTGTCGCTAAATCTGCTCACGGCATCCCCTCGTGCACATTTCTAGACACGTCCGCTTGTTGTACCAGGCCCGTCGTTATATCGCGGGATTTCAGTCAATTGCGGCGATGGTGTTTGAGAAAAATCCGCCAACCGCGGAGTTGCCATCTGCGACGCTCCATCAACGACGCCGTGCTATCGCAGACGGCAACCCATGGGCGAGCCCCCGACGAACCTGCGACCGCCAAATGCTAGCCGAAAAAGCGGTGGCACCGGTGGCCCAACCAAAATGTCGGCTCCTTGTTATCAAACTGTCGCAGCAGCGCAATAACGATCTCAGCGTCGCACTTGCGCCCTGGGGCCAATATCCAAGCGGCTCAGGCGGTTTCCGTTAACGCCCTCTGCGGTTCACGCGGCCCGGGGTCGAGCCGAAACGGCGGGTACTCGTCGCGCATCAGCCCGCTGTACGCGTGCACCCGGATGGTCCAGCGGTTGAGGCCGAGGATGAAGTCGTACAGCCCCTTCGGATAGCGCCCGGTGAACAGCAGAGCCACCACGGCGAATATCAGCAAAATCGTCATCAATGACGGCAGCACGTAGCCGATCCATTCGTTTGGCCCCAGCCGCAGATAGCGCCATCCGGGAGTGAAGAACGCGATGAGGATCACATACTGCGGGAGGACGAGTAGCCACCATTTGATCAGTACCAATCCGCGGCTGAGCCGCTCGGGATAGTCGATCTCCAAGTCGGCCGGGTAATCCTGCTTCGAGTGCAGGCTGAACGGCGGGTATTTGTCGGTACCAAGTGCCAGCAGGGCATAGAAGGCTACCCGCCAGCGCCAACGCTTGACACCGAGGCTGAAGTCGAACAGAGCGCGCGGGTATTTGCCGGTAATCAGGATCGCGAAAAAGGCAATCACGGTGACGACGAGATTCGCGATGTGCAAGAAGATCAGAACAATGTAGTGCGGGATGGCGAGAATCCATTTGACCAGCCATTGCCAGCGTGACAGCGCGGGGTCGAGGTCGCCTCGAACGCGGACGGGATAATCGGCGGTTTCCGGTTGCATGATTGGCGGCTCCTTATGCGATTCGGCCCGATCGATGAGCCCCCTGATTGTGTCGTTTTCTATCCCCGGAATCCAGCATTTGTCCGTTGAACATTTCGGCAATTAATCGGCCAACGTCTTGGTGGCGTCGGCGGCAGTGGCCAGTACCGCGAGGTGATCGTCGACTGAAGCCAAGCCCGCGCCCATGGTGTTGATCGAGACATGGGACGCGCCGGCGGCGGCCCAGCGGCGCACATCGTCGACGAGCTGGTCCGGATTACCCCGCCAGGAGACCCGGCCCTCCATCGCAATGTGTGCGGGGTTTCGGCCCGCTTCAGTGGCCGCTTGGCGTAGCAGCCGCAGCGCCTCGTCGAGCTGTGGGCCCGGTCCGACCATGGGGAACCAACCATCTGCGAGCCGGCCCGCGCGGCGATACGCGCGGGGTGAGGATGCCCCGAACCACACCGGGATTGGCCGCTGCACGGGCAGCGGCGCCAGTCCAGCCCCCGTGACGTGGTGCCACCGGCCGCGGTAGGTCACGGTCTCTTTGGTCCACAGCTGGCGCATCAGGTCGACTTGCTCCTCGCAGCGTCGACCTCGCGTCGAGAAATCTTCGCCAAGTGCCTCGTATTCCACGGCGTTCCAGCCCAGGCCCACTCCCAGACGTAACCGACCGCGGCTGAGCAAGTCGACCTCGGCGGCCTGCTTGGCCACCAGGACGGCCTGGCGCTGCGGCAGAATCACAATGCCGGTGACCAGCTCCAGCGAGGTCGTCACAGCGGCGAGGTAGCCGAACGTCACCAGCGGCTCGTGGAACGTGCTGTGCAAGTCATAGGGTCCGTTCCAGCCGACGTGGACGTTCGGGTCGGCGCCGACCACGTGGTCGTAGGCGAGCAAATGGCTGAACCCGAGCCCTTCAACGTGCTCAGCGTAGGCGCGCACCGCGCCGGCATCGGCACCAATTTCCGTTTGCGGGAACACGACTCCGATCCGCACGTCGCCTCCTATTCCTTTGTGCACTGGGCGCTGAACGACACGGTGACTTCGTCGGCGACCTTCACCGAGCCCATCAGCAGCGAGTACGGCTTGACGCCGAAATCGGATTGGCGCACCGTAGCTTGGCCGCACATTCGCCATGCGTCGCCGAGATCATCTGTCCGCACCTCGATTTCGCGGTCTTGCGTCTTTCCGTGAATCTGCAGTGTCCCGCCGAGGCGGTACCCGTCGTCGGACTTGTAGATGGTGTCAGCGGTAAACCGGATTTGGGAAAAGCGGCCAGCGTCCAGCGATTTCAACGCATTCGACCGCGCCAACGTCTTCTCCGCCCCGGACAAGCCCTTCACGCCGCCTTCGCCGTGCACCACGTCGAGCGAATCTACGTCGACGGCCAGCTCAGCACTCACAGGTTCGTCGCCGGCCCACCGCACCGTTGCCGTCCACCGCTTCATCGCGATGGTGAGGCGATGACCCATTTTCGCGGCCCTGCCGGTGACGCCGGTGCGAACCAAGAGCTCACCATCGGATGCATCCAGAGTCCAGACGGCGTCGGCCACGGACCGACTGTATTGGACTCTCACATGGTGAGCACGATGCGGTAGCGCGGCCGCCCCTGCTCCATGGCGGCGTAGGCGTCGGCCGCTTCGGCCAAGGGTCGTTCCTCGATCCAGGCCCGAACCCCGGACAACACAGCGAAATGCATGGTTTCCTCGACGTCGCGTGCGGTGCCAGATGGGTGACCGGTGATACTGACGGCGGGATTGATCAACTGGAGGGGACTAATCGGCAGCGGTTCAGGCGTGACACCGATGGCGACGAGTTCACCGCGGGGGAGCAGTCCACCCACCGTTGCGGCCATCGCCGCTGAGTTCCCAGCGGTGGCAAGCACAACCGCTACACCGCCGAGTGCCCGAAGGCCCTCGGCAACATCGTTTTTCGAGGAGTCGATGTAGTGGTGGGCACCAAGCTGGCGTGCGTCGTCGGCTTTGTCCGTGCCGCGGTTGATCGCGACCGTCTCGAAGCCCATCGCCCGGCTGAACTGCACCCCGAGGTGCCCCAGCCCGCCGACACCCAGAATGGCGACACGGTCACCTGCCACTGCCTTCGTCTGGCGCAGCGCGTTATAAGTGGTGACCCCGGCGCAGCCCATCGGGGCGGCTTCGGCGAAGGACAGCTCCGACGGAATCCGGGCCAGCGCATTGGCCGGCACGGTCACTGATTCCGCGTAGCCACCTGGATATTGCCAGCTGGGCACCTTCAAGTTTTCGCAATGGATGAAGATGCCTTTCCGGCATGGGATGCAATGGTTGCAGTTGCCCCCGAACCACCCGACTGCGACGCGGTCCCCGACCGCGAATTGGCTTACGCCCGCACCGACTTCGGCGATCCTGCCGGCGATCTCATGCCCGGGAGTCAGTGGCCAGGACATGTCCGGGAAGCCGCCATGGACGAAAGCCCCGTCGGTGCCGCAGATCCCACATGCGGCCACGTCGAGTCGCACCTCGCCGCGGCCGGGTGACGTCGTGTCGACGTCGGTGAGGTCCAAAGACCCGCCTGCGGACGCTATCTGGACAGCCTGATGAGTGGCCATGCGAAGAGTCTACCTAGTGCGCCACAGGGCATTTCGCCCCGGAGCCACCGTGGTAGTCGACTTGCCAGTGCTTGATGCCGTTCAACCAACCCGAGCGCAACCGCTGCGGCTTGGATATCGGCTTCAGGTCCGGCATGTGGTCGGCGATCGCGTTGAACATCAGGTCGATGGTCATCCGGGCCAGGTTGGCGCCGATGCAGTAATGCGCGCCGGTGCCGCCAAATCCGAGATGCGGGTTGGGATCTCGCAGAATATTGAAGGTGTACGGGTCGTCGAATACATCTTCGTCGAAGTTGGCCGACCGGTAGAACATGACCACCCGCTGACCTTTCTTGATCTGCACACCCGAGAGTTCGTAGTCCTCAAGCGCGGTGCGCTGAAACGACGTGACGGGGGTCGCCCACCGCACGATCTCGTCGGCCGCAGTCGCGGGGCGCTCCTTCTTGTACAGCTCCCACTGATCCGGGTAGTCGGTGAATGCCATCATGCCCTGGGTGATCGAGTTGCGGGTGGTCTCGTTGCCGGCGACGGCCAGCAGGATGACGAAAAACCCGAACTCGTCCTCGGAGAGCTTGTGGCCGTCGACGTCGGCCTGGATCAATGTGGTAACCAGGTCGTCGCCCGGGTTTTTGGCCTTTTCGGCCGCCATCTGCATCCCGTACATGATCAGCTCGACCGAGGCGGTGATCGCGTCGTTGCTGGCGAATTCGGGATCCATGTCGCCGACCATCTGATTCGACCAGTGGAACAGCTTCTTGCGGTCCCCCTGTGGCACACCCATCAGCCCGGCGATGGCTTGCAGCGGCAACTCGCAGGACACCTGCTCGACGAAGTCGCCAGAACCCTCGGCTGCCGCCGCCTTGACGATCCGCTGCGCGCGTTCGTTCAAGTCGTCGCGCAGGCGCTCCACCGCCCGCGGGGTGAAGGCGCGCGAGATGATCTTGCGCAAGCGGGTGTGCTGGGGTGCGTCCATGTTGAGCAGAACAAACTTGCCGCGCTCGACCTGTTCGCCCACGGTGCCGTCCTTGTACCGCGGCAGCGCAGTCTTTTTCAGGCTGGAGAAGACGTCGCTGCGCAGCGATATCTCCTTGACGTCTTTGTGCTTGGTCACCACCCAGAAGCCGCCGTCGTCGAACCCGCCGGCGCCGAGCGGCTGCTCGTTCCACCAGATCGGCGCAACCCGGCGCATCTCCGCCAGCTCCTCCACGGGTAGTCGCTCGGCGTAGATATCGGGATCGGTGAAATCAAACCCGGGAGGAAGAGTCGGAGTCGGCATCGATGCACTCCTACGAGTACGAGTTGGGTGCGACGCGTTCTAGCTCAGTAAAGCACCGCGACAGCCGAGATGGCAGGGGTTCTGGCTGGATCGCGGCCACCGGATTGAAACGTGTTCTTCGGGCCGCGAGCAGCCAGCCGCAGCAAAACAATCTTGCGCGGACGCGGCGCTGGTTATGCTCTGGTGCACGCCGCCGGCGCAGTCGATCAAGCCGGTGACCTGGACGTCGAAGGTGGAGCATGATTCGCGAACTCGTCATCGCCGCGGCCGTCACTGGTGCCGCTCTTGCCGCGGCGCCGGCCGCGGTTGCCGATCAACAGCGTTACAACGGAGATGTGCCGGGAATGAACTACGACGCGTCGCTAGGGGCACCGTGCGACAACTACGAGCGGTTCATTTTCGGCCGGGGCCCCGATGGTCAGGCCGAGGCGTGCCATTTCATCACCCACCAGTTTCCGGCCGCTGAGACCGGCTACTGGGTGATCTCCTATCCGCTCTACGGTGTGCACAATCCGGGTGAGCCGTGCGCTAGCTATGCCGATCCGCGCGGATCCGCGGCGCAGACGCCCGACGGGCTTCCGCTGACCTGCACCCAGGCTCAGGGCTGGGTGGTCGGGTCGCTGACCGGAGGCGGTTTCCCCATTGTCGGTGGAGGGTTCCCGTCGGACACCAGCATCCGAGACTAGGGCACTCGGGCCCATCCACGCTTTGCGTCGGCCCGTGTCTACAGTGGGTCCAAGCGGACCTACGACAAAGAGGAGTCTCTAATGGGGTTCAGTCCTAGGGATGCGCTCGACGCGGCCAGGGACGTCGTTGCCAACGCCGTCGAAAAGTCCTCAGACATGGTTCAATTCGCCGGCGACATCGTCAGAGGCGACGTCGCGGGCGGAACGCAGGGCATCATCCAGAGCTCAATGGACATCGCCACATACGCGGCCGACACGGCGAGAGAGGTCTTCACCGGTCAATACGCCGGCAACAGCGAGTAACTAGCCGCCCACCGCCTCGAGCATCGGCGTCAGTTCGATCAAGACGTCGTCAAGCGGGGCATGGTCGCGGTGGGTGCGGCACAGGATGACAGCGCCTTCAATGGCCGCCACCATGAGGGTGGCCACTCGTGCGGCGCGCGCCGAGTCGGTGCCGCGGTTCTGGAGCAGTTGCTGAAGTTTGGCCTGCCACTGCGTGAAGACTTCACGTGCCAGCGCGGCGGCCTCGGGCGGATCCTGATGGGCGTCGACGGCGACGGCGACGACGGGGCAGCCGGCCAAATAGTCGGTGTCGCGCAGGGTCTTTTTCCAGAACCGGACAAAGCCGTCGAGCGCTTGCACCGGGTCGCCGGATTGAACGGTGCGGTCGATGCGGGACGTGATGTAGTCGGCGGCATGCCGGACGGCGGCCAGGATCAATTCGTCTCGCCCGCCGGGGAAGTGGTGGTAGACCGAGCCCCGCGGGGTGCCGCTGCGCGCGAGCACCGCGTCGACGGTGACCGCTGACGCGCCGCGCTCGCGGAGCAATTCCACGGCGGCGATCACCATGCGTTGTCGGGTCTGGCCCGGTTTGCGGCCCATCGGTCCCTTCTCCCGGTGTTGCTGTTTTCTCCATACTATGCCATAGTCCATATCTATCGGGCTCGTCTTGCGCAGGTGGAGGTCGCGATGGGTGCGCACAACCAGATGACCGGCGAGCAGTGGCACCCGTCGGCGTGCATTTTGTGTGAATGCAACTGCGGCATCGAGATTCAGCTTGATGGCCGCCAGTTCGTCCGCATCCGGGGCGACAAACGACACCCGTCCTCGGCGGGCTACACCTGCGAGAAACCGCTGCGGCTGGACCATTACCAAAACGGACGGCACCGGCTGACCACTCCACTGCGCCGGCGCGCGGACGGCGGATACGAGGAAATCGACTGGGCCACAGCAATCGACGAGATCGCTGCGCGCCTCACCCGGGTGCGCGCGACATACGGCGGCGACAAGATTTTCTTCTACGGCGGCGGCGGTCAGGGCAATCATCTTGGTGCCGTCTACAACCGCGCGCTACAAGCCGCGTTGGGTGTGCGGTATTTCTCAAATGCCTTGGCGCAAGAGAAAACCGGCGAGATGTGGATCGATGGCAAGCTCTACGGCGGCCACACTAAAGGCGACTTCGAACACGCCGAAGTCGTGGTGTTCGTCGGCAAAAACCCGTGGCAGTCGCACAGCTTTCCGCGGGCCCGTCCCACCCTGCGCGAGATCGCCAAAGACCCGGCGCGGACCATGATCGTGCTTGACCCGCGACGCAGTGAAACCGCCGCGATGGCCGACATCCACCTGCAGGTGAGGCCAGGCACCGACGCGTGGTGCCTGGCCGCAATGCTCGCGGTCATCGTGCAGGAAGACCTCGTCGACCATGCCTTCCTGGCCGAGCACACAACCGGAACCGAGCCGGCGCGCGCGGCGTTGGCCGAAGTGCCGATCGACACCTACGCACAGCGGTGCGGTGTTCCGGCCGAGCTGATCCGGAATGCCGCGCGGCGGATCGCGACCGCCGGCAGCGCCGCGGTCTACGAAGACCTGGGCGTGCAACAGGGCCCGCACAGCACGCTGGTGTCCTATCTGGACAAGCTGCTGTGGATCTTGACCGGCAACTTCGGCAAGCCCGGGGCGATGTTCCTGCACTCCACATTCGCCGCCATCGCCGGTGCCTCGGCAGGCGGCAGCGGTGGCGGCGACGGCAGGCGGGTGCGGCGCACTCCGGTCACCGGCGCGCGGATCATCTCTGGACTGGTGCCGTGCAACTCCATCGCCGAAGAGATTTTGACCGATCATCGCGACCGCTTCCGTGCGATGTGGATCGACAGCGCCAACCCTGGACATTCGCTGGCCGACTCGGAAAACTTCCGCCGCGCTCTGGCAGCTCTTGACCTGGTCGTGGTCGTCGACGTGGCGTTCACCGAAACCGCCCGGCACGCCGACTACGTGTTGCCAGCCGCCAGCCAGTTCGAGAAGTGGGAGATGACATTTTTCAACACCGAGTTTCCGCGCAACGCGGTGCAACTGCGCCCGCCGGTGCTTGACCCGTTGCCGGGCACGCTGGCCGAGCCGGAAATCTACGCACGGCTACTGCGCGCGCTCGGAGCTGTCGATCCCGGGCTGATCGCCGACCTCACCGCGGCGGCAAAAACCGGCCGCCAGGAATTCACCACCGCATTCTTCGCGGCGGTAGGGCAAGACCCCGCCCTGTTGGGCGTCGCGCCGTATCTGCTGTACGAAACCCTTGGTGCCACAATGCCGGAACGCCAGCGCGGTACTGCCGCCGTGTGGGGCCTGGCGCAGCTATGCGCGATGGCCTATCCGGACGCCGTGCGTCGCGCCGGCCACCCCGACGGCAATGCCCTTTTCGACGCCATCGTCACAACGCCATGGGGGGTCACGTTCA
>Ga0070739_10008864_pt1 | contig 10164 bp, 8 predicted proteins | sample Coa_R1_7_FD_66445 | JGI IMG/M metagenome (GOLD analysis project Ga0070739, IMG submission 66445) | Surface soil microbial communities from Centralia Pennsylvania, which are recovering from an underground coalmine fire - Coalmine... | ecosystem: Environmental > Terrestrial > Soil > Unclassified ...
ATGATGCAGCCGGTTCGATACGTGTGTCCATGTCCCCATCTTCAACCGTTGCGCAATCCATTTCAAGGTCATTGTGGTTTCCTTCCTCAGCCGCCGCGCAATCCGCACTTTCTTGGGATCTCCCTTGCGGCGGGTGGTCAGTTCGCTTTGCTGCCACCTTAGTTTCTTCATCTCCTCGGCGACGATGCGTTCGGCCTTCTGTTCGTCGGATTCGCGCAGTTCGTCTCCGTAATGGGATTCGCCCGCTCGCTGATCCATCTGTTCGAGCAGTTCTTTGCGAAAGGTTTTATCGCCCAGGCACCAGCCGCGCCGGAGTTTTTTCCACATTTCGGGCCGGTCCTCCCAACGGCGCAGTTCCATTTGCTTCTCAAATTCCTTGCGCCCGGCCGGGCTGTCCTTGGGGATGGACATTTCGCCAAAAAGCCGCCGAACGCGGAGCCATTGCGGGCGTTTCCCGGGTTTCTTAAGATATTCGCCATAGCTGCTCCAGGCGTAGGCGGAGAGTTTTTGCTTGCCGGTCAAAAGATTGGCGCGAACGGGATTCAAATGGACATAATCGCAGATGGTGCGCAGATAACCGTTGCCGCTGCCATCCACGATGAGGGCCTTGTAGCGTCCGCTGAAGAGGTGGCCGAAGAGCTTGTGCTTGCGGTTGAAGCGACCGGTGTAGGTGCCGAGGAACCATTTCATTCCGGCAACAAGATTGGGCTGGGGTGTTTCGAGGACGAGATGAAAATGGTTGGACATGAGGCACCAGGCGTGCACCTGCCAGCCGGTTTTTTCGCAGGCTTGGGCAAGGGTTTGCATGAAAAGGAGGCGGTCGGAATCATCGCGGAAAATGGCTTCGCGCCGGTCACCTCGGTTCATAACGTGGTAGATCGCGCCCTCGTATTCAATGCGGAGCTTGCGTGGCATATGTAAAGATTGAGCAGAAGGCGCCTTTTGTGTCAATACTCAGGACTGACCCCTACTTGACTCTACTGAGCGCTTTAAACCGCTTGCGGGTGGAACTTGTTTGCAGTAGTTTCGGCTCATGGATAGTAATCTGCCGCCTGGAAATTCTCCGCCACCGGTGTTCAATGCACCGCCGCCTCCACCACCTTACAATCCGCCGCCACCAATCATTCCGCCCGCGCCCGCTCCGCGCCCGGTGAAACGCGGCGGAACTGGCTGGATGCTGCTTTGGTTGATAACACTCGTGCTGCTGGTGTTGAGCGTCTCTTTTAATTTCCGCCATGCCCGCAATCTCCTGGGTGCAAAAGCCAAAACTTATCGCACTGGCACCAGTTACGGGCCTAGGTTGGAAGAAGTGACGCTTAAGGAAAGCCCGCTTTCGACAAAGAACAAAATCGCCGTCGTGCCCATCCAGGGAATTATCACCGGCTCAGCGATGGAGAACGGCGATTTCAGCCTGGTGTCCGTTGTGAAGGCGGAATTGGAACAGGCGCGCAAAGACGACGATGTGCAGGCGGTGATTCTCAAGGTGGATTCGCCCGGCGGCGAAGTGCTGGCTTCTGACGAAATTGCCAATGCCATCAAGAAATTCCAGGAGAAGGCGCACAAGCCGGTCATCGTCAGCATGGGAAACCTCGCGGCATCGGGCGGTTATTATATTTCAGCGCCATGCGATTGGATTGTCGCCAATGAATTGACCATTACCGGCAGCATCGGCGTGATCATGCATGGGTTCAATTACCGCGGGCTGCTCGACAAAATCGGCGTGGAACCGGAAGTTTTCAAAAGCGGCAAATACAAGGACATGCTGAGCGACACCAAAAAGCCGGAGGAAATCACGCCCGAAGAAAAACAGATGGTGCAGGACCTCATCACCGACACTTACAATAAATTCAAAAGCGTTGTCGCCGACGGGCGGAAGGCTTCGAACAAAAAATATCAAGACGGCCATAAACTCTCCTCGGATTGGCAGGATTACGCCGATGGCCGGATTCTTTCCGGCACGCAGGCATTGAAACTCGGCTTTGTGGACGAGCTTGGCGATTTTGACACGGCGGTTGAGCGCGCCAAAACGATGGCCAACATCCAGCGCGCGGATGTGGTCGAGTATCAGCAGGTTTTTGATCTCTCAAACTTCTTCCGCATGTTTGGCGAGAGCAATGCGAAAAAGACCGTGAAGCTTGACCTGGGCGTGGACATTCCCAAATTGCACGCCGGTTATCCTTATTATCTCTTGCCAACCTACATTCAATAAACGTGGGCCGCGTCACGCTTATCACGCATCCGCTGGTGCAGCATAATCTGACCCGGTTGCGCGACAAACGCACTGGCCCGCAGGAGTTCCGTCGCGTGATGAGCGAAGTCGCCTCGCTCATGATCTATGAGGCGACCCGCTCATTCGACCTCCGGCCATTGACGGTCACCACGCCGCTGGCGCGCATCCGCGGCTCTCAATTGCGGCGCGAGGTCATTTTGGTTCCGGTATTGCGCGCCGGATTGGGAATGCTGGATTCGATTCTGCAGTTGATTCCGCACGCGCGCGTTGGCTTCATCGGATTGAAGCGCGAAGAAAAAAGTTTGCGCGCATTGTTTTATCACAAAAGTTTGCCACGCGATTTGAGCCGTTTTGAAGTGATTTTGATCGACCCGATGCTGGCGACGGGCGGGAGCGCGGTTTCGGCGATGCATTTGCTGGCCGAACTTGGCGCAAAACGCGTGCGCTTGGTAAATCTCGTCGCCGCGCCGGAAGGAATCCGGCAGGTCCATGCGCATTATCCGACGCTTCCCATCTTCACCGCGGCGATCGACAAGAAGCTGGACAGCCGCGGGTTCATCGTGCCGGGATTGGGCGATGCGGGAGACAGGCTTTTTGGGGTTTGAAAAATTTTTTGGGTTCCGCTAACCTTCGCGCACTGGAATCTCCAAACGGGACAATGCGATGAAAACTCTGCTGATGGTTGCCGACAGCGATCACGATGCCAACATGCTTTATGCAGTCGGCATGTTTGTCCCCGACCCGTTCATTTACCTTTGCATTCGCGGCAAAGAAATCCTCGTGATGAGCGATTTGGAAATCGACCGGGCCCGCAAACAGGCGCCTCATTGCCACGTTTGCTCGTTGAGCCAGGTCCAGCAAAAACTTCGCCGAAATGGAAACAACTCGCCGGGATTGGCCGATGTCGTGGCCGCCGTTCTGTACGAGCATCGGGTGCGAAAGGTTTTTGTGCCCGGCAATTTCCCCTATTCGCTTGCGTTGGATTTGCGCGACGCAGGCATCAAAGTCAAACCCAAGCCGGACGGATTTTTCCCCGAGCGCGAGGAAAAGAGCTCTGACGAAGTGAAAAAAATCAGCGCGGCGCTCATGATGGCAGAAGTGGGCCTCGCCGAAGCCATGCAGGCGTTGAAGTCCGCGAAAATCGCAAAGAACCGCAAGTTGATTTACCACAATGCCCCGCTGACGTCCGAAAAACTGCGCTCCATCATTGATACTGCCATCATGCAAGCCAATGGTTTGGCAAGTCATACCATCGTTGCCGGCGGGAAACAGGCTTGCGACCCGCATGAAGCCGGTTACGGCCCGCTGAAGGCGAATGAGCCGATCATTTTGGATGTTTTTCCCCGCTCACAAAAGACCGGGTATTTCGGCGACATCACCCGAACGGTTGTCAAGGGGCGCGCGAGCGAAGCGGTCCGCAAATTGTATGACACTGTTTATCGCGGGCAGAAAGCGGCATTTTCCCTCATGCGCGCCGGGACTGAAACCTCCAAAATTCACAAAGCCGTCCAGGCCCTTTTTGTGCGCGAAGGTTACAAGACCGGGAAGGTTGACGGTCGCATGCAGGGTTTCTTTCATGGAACCGGCCACGGTTTGGGATTGGAAATCCATGAAGCGCCTCGAGTGGGCGCAACTTCCAAAGGCACTTTAAAGCCCGGTCATGTCGTTACCGTGGAACCCGGGTTGTATTACCCGGACATTGGCGGGGTGCGATTGGAAGATGTGGCGCTTGTCACCCGCGGCGCACCGCGAAATCTCACTCAATTCGAAAAAGTCCTCGAAGTTTAGGGCGCGTGTGTCATAAAGGCACAGCGAACCGGGCCAATTTATCTCTTTTAACCTCTTGTTCGGATGCTGCTTTCATGGAAATCAAAGCCTTACAACTTGGCATGCTCCAGGCTGGTGAGTTGAACGAGGGCAGTCGGTTTGCCGTCAATTGAGTTGGGTTGTGTTATGATTTTGGGAATTTGACTTCCGTTTTCACGGAATGAGTTTTGCGTTAAGTTAGTTCATATGTATTTCTTTGGCCCATACTGGTGGTTCGCCATTCCGGGCATTCTTTTGGGATTTTATGCCCAGATGAGGCTCTCCAGCGCCTACAATCGTTATTCCGAAGAGCCGATACAAAATGGTTTGTCCGGCGCCCAAGCCGCGCGTGAAATCCTTGACCGCGCGGGTTTGACAAATGTCGGCATTGAACCGATTGGCGGGCACTTGACCGACCATTACGATCCGATGAGGAAGACGCTCTTTCTTTCCGAGGAAAATTATGACGGGCGTTCCATTGCGGCGGTGGGTGTTGCTGCGCATGAGGCAGGCCATGCCCTCCAACAACAGGCCACGTATCCGCTTTTCAATCTTCGGATGTGGCTTGCACCGGCGACGCAATTTGCCAGTTCCGCCTGTTACTTCATTTTTTTGCTGGGCCTGTTCTTGGGCAGCGCGATGTTCACCAAAATGCTCGCCATTTCAATCGGCCTTTTCGCGGTGATCACTCTGTTTCAAATCATTACGTTGCCTGTCGAGTACGACGCCAGCCGCCGAGCCAAGCGACAACTTACCAACCTGGGGCTGGTCCAGCCGTCGGAAAGTCCCGCCGTGAGCAAGATGTTGCATGCCGCCGCATTGACCTATGTCGCCGCGATGCTCACGGCCATCCTGCAACTGTTGAGATTGATCATGCTCTATAACCGCAACCAACGACGATGACGGTTGTTTACAAGGTGAATAGCATGGGCACAACGCCCTATTTATCGCAGATGATGGTTTTGCTAAGCATTAAACCACGGCAAGGAGCAATTGCTAATTTGCTTGCGGAGAAGGTGGTAATCCCTGAAGTATGAATCGTTTTATGGCTGCCAAACAAAGACGCCCGGCTAAGGTCAACGGCAAAAAACGGCTGGGCACCGTCTCTCGTGCCAAAACCCCAAGATTCTCCGCTCCCACGAAAATCGCGGCGGAGAAACCAAAACCGCCAACTCCGGCGCCTGATGCCGACGGTGACGTCGAGCCAACGGAGGCCGAACTGAAGCAGGAAGAAATTTCCGCCACACCAGCACCGCCGCCGCTTGTGGAACGGGAGCGTTCTTCTTACGACGGCGACACCGCAATCAAACTTTACCTCCGCGAAATCGGCCAGGTGAAATTGCTCACGCCTCAGGAGGAGATTGAATTGGCCGCCCGCATCAAAAAAGGCGACAAAAAAGCGCGCGAACAGATGATCAAGGCGAATTTGCGCCTCGTCGTCAAAATCGCCCGCGATTATGAAGGCATCGGCCTGCCGCTGCTGGACCTCATCAGCGAAGGCAACATCGGCTTGATGAAAGCGGTCGAACGGTTCGACCCGGCCAAGGGCGGAAAGCTTTCGACCTACGGCTCATGGTGGATCAAGCAATCCATCAAACGCGCGTTGGCCAACCAATCCAAGACCATCCGTCTGCCCGTGCATTTGGTGGACAAGATTTCCAAGATGCGCCGCACCGCGTTGAAGCTGCAGGAAATCCTTGGCCGCGAACCGACCGACGAAGAGTTGGCGGAAGAGCTGGGTATTTCCGCGATGCGCGTCGGCCAGATGCGCACGGCGGCCATCCGCCCGGCTTCGCTGGACGCACCCATCGGCGACGAAGATTCCAACAATTTTGCCGAGGTGGTCCAGGATGAAAATGCCGACACGCCTTACGAGCAGCTTGAGGAAAAAACCGTGGTCAAGATGTTGCAGGAAATGGTCACGACGCTCGACCCGCGCGAAGCGACCATCCTGCGCGCGCGGTTTGGCCTGGACGGCGGCAGCCAGCGCACGCTGGAAGAAGTCGGCGAAAAATTCGGTGTCACGCGCGAACGCGTGCGGCAGATCCAGAACATCGCGCTCAAGAAATTGCGGAAAATGATTGAGAAGTTTGAAGCCAAAAAAACTTGATGCCCGCAATCTTCGCCGTCACGATACCGGAGCATGAATTTGAGCAAACCGACGCCTGCGGAAATCGAGCGCGCCATCCGCAACATTCCTGATTTTCCAAAACCCGGCATCCAGTTCAAGGACATCACTCCTGTTCTTGCCGATCCGCGACTTTTTTCCGGCAGCATTGATTTGCTGACCGAAGGTTACAAGCCGGGGATGGTGGATGCGGTTGTCGGGATCGATGCCCGCGGATTCATCTTTGCCGCCGGCGCGGCGTTGCGGCTTCAGGCCGGCTTCGTGCCTGTGCGCAAGAAAGGCAAGCTGCCTTACCAAACGCACGAGCAAAATTACGATCTTGAATATGGCGCGAACGCCATCGCCATCCACATTGACGCCGTCCAGCCGGGCAGCCGTGTTTTGTTGATCGACGATCTTCTTGCCACGGGAGGCACCGCTGCGGCGGCTGCTGCGTTGCTCAAGAAAGTCGGCGCGAAAATTCTCGAAATATCATTTCTCATCGAACTGGGCTTCCTCGGTGGCCGTGAAAAACTAAAAGACTATCCTTTGCGCTCAGTAATTCGCTATTAGAGGCTAATTCCTAAATTTTCCGCCAAGCGGCGCGTGAGGGGCACGCGGCGTGCAGGAAGGCCAGAATCGCGTATTTTGTAGGCCGGGTGCCCTCACCCGGCGAATTCTTCTCGTGTAATGACATGAGTTACTGGCTTTTCTTCCTTTGCAACTCGCTGCTTCAACGTAAAATATGGTTGAATGCAGTGGGCCCAAACAGTTGATGCCAGCCTGTTTCACCTGGTCAATCCGGCGTGGAGCAGTCCTTTGCTGGATGTGGTGATGCCGTTCTTCAGCGGCAACATCTTGTTCGCGCCGCTCGTTTTTGCAACGGCCGTATTGCTTTTGTGGAAGGGCGGCGCGCGGGGACGCCTTTGCGTGGCAATGATATTGCTGGCCCTTGTCTTTGGCGACGGCGTGGTTTGTCGCACACTGAAGGAGGCCATCCATCGGCCACGACCGTTCCTCGCGCTGGCGCAGTTCCACGTTCCACCAAGCATCGGCAAAACGGATTCCGGCAGCATGCCTTCATCCCACGCGGCAAACTGGTTTGCCGCAACCATGATCGCCTTCATCTATTACCGCCGCAGCATCCGTTTCATGTTGCCCCTGGCCGTGCTCGTCGGCTTTTCCCGAATCTATAACGGGGTCCATTATCCGGGCGATGTCTTGGCGGGCGCAATCCTTGGCGCGGGTTATGCCGCCGGTTTGGTTTGGACTGCCAACGCGCTTTGGCAATGGGCGGGCACGCGATGGTTTCCAATTTGGCATCAAAAGCTGCCTTCACTGCTTGATCCCGTTGTCAACGGAGCCAGACCCGCAGAAAGCGCGTCCGACAAAACCTTGCGCGACCAGCAATGGATGCGATTCGGTTACGCGCTCATTTTGATTCAGTACATCATCTGCACCGCTTACATCGCCAGCGGCGTCATCACGCTTTCCGAAGACGAAGCCTATCAATGGATTTGGTCCAAGCATCTTGCGCTTTCCTATTACAGCAAACCGCTCCTGATCGCGCTCACGCAATGGCTCGGCACCCACATCTGGGGTGATACAGTCTTTGGCGTCCGTTTTTTTGCGCCGGTGCTGGGTGCAATCACCTCCCTTTGCCTGTTCCGGTTCGTTGCGAAGGAAGTCAATGCGCGCGCGGCATTCTGGCTGACGGCCATTTTGCCTGCGGTGCCCTTGCTTTCCGTCGGCTCGACGCTGATGACCGTTGACCCGCTCTCGGTGATGTTTTGGGTGCTGGCGATGATCGCCGGTTGGCGCGCGGTGCAGGAAAATGCAACAACCGCTGATTGGTTGTGGGTCGGGCTTTGGATGGGGCTCGGGTTTCTAAGCAAATACAACCCTCAACTTCCTTCATTTGCGCTTTTCTTCATTTTATATCCACCCGCGCGAAAGCAATTGCGTCGGCCCGGTCCGTACCTGGCGTTGCTCGTGAATCTGCTTTTTACCCTCCCCGTGCTGATTTGGAACGCACAAAATCATTGGGTGACCCTGACACACGTGAGCCAGGACGGAAATCTCGACAAACATTGGGCGCCTACTCCGGGAAACCTTTGGCACGCTATCAGCAATTTCACGCGTGATTTTGTGCTCCAGGAATTCATCCTGCAAAATCCGTTTTTTTTTCCGGTCGTTATCATGACGGCCATCATCATGTGGCGGCAGAAGCCTCGTTCTCCATTGCTCGTTTATTTTTTTAGCATGGCGGCCCCGGTTTTCCTGTTTTACTTTCTGTTTACATTCCACTCACGAGTGCTGGCAAACTGGATCGCGCCGTCAATTCCCCCGCTCTTCTGCCTCGCCGTCGTTTACTGGGAAGGACGCTGGCGCGACGGCAAACAGCCGCTCAAATTTTGCCTGATTGGCGGCTTTGCCATCGGTCTTTTGATGGCGGTCGTTTTGCGCGACACAAACATCATCGGCAAGTTCACCGGCGGCCATGTGCTTCCAGCCGCGTTGGACAGCACGCGCCGCGTCAAGGGTTGGGGGGAAACCGCCGCACTTGTCGAACAAAAGCGCGAAGAATTCATGAAAGAAGGCAAACCGGTTTTCATCATTTGTGATCATTACGGCATCGCCGGGGAGATGACCTTCAACATTCCCGAAGCGAAGGCGGGTGTGCCGGACCATCCCTTGGTTTATTTTTACGATTCGCCTGTTCCGATGAACCAGTTCTATTTCTGGCCGGGCTATAAAAGCCGCAAAGGTGAAAACGCGCTTTATTTGCGCGAAGTGGATTTCAAGCAACTCACCACTTCGGACGTGCCCAAATCGCTGGTTGATTTCGTCAACAAATTCGTTCACTGGGAGCCGCCTTCGTCTGATTACATCGATTATCCCATTCCTCCGCTGGTCCAAGCCGAATTTGAATCTGTCTCGGACATAGGATGCGTCGTTTCCATGCACAAGGGTCATCCTGCGCATCGCATCCAGATTTTCGAATGCCGTGGTTTGCGGTGATATTTCATGAACTCCACGCAAAAGATTTTTTCGGTCATCGATTACAATCTGGATGCCACGCTCACCTCCGGCCAGGCGTTCCGATGGAAACGCCATGGAAATGGGTGGGTTGGCATCATTGGAAATCGTTGGGTCCAACTGCAATCAAAAGGCACCGAACTTCTCGCGCAATGCGCCGAACCCGTTGCCGATTGGGATTGGCTCACGCATTATCTGCAATTGGATCTGGACCTGCGCGAAGTAGTGGCCACTTTTCCATCGGACCTTGCGATGCGTTCCGCAGTCAATGCGTGCCAGGGCTTACGCTTGTTGCGACAGGACCCATGGGAATGTCTTGCGTCATTCATCCTTTCTTCCACCAAGCAAATCGTCCAGATACAGCAAATCGTTTCATTGCTTTGCGAAAAATTTGGACAACCGGTTGCCGTTCCGGAAGGTTTTCCCGGGGCGCGCTCGTTTCCCACACCTGAACGCCTGGCGCTGGCCAGCGAGATTGAATTGCGAAATTGCAAAATGGGATTTCGCGCCCCCTATCTGCTCGCGAGCGCGCGGATGATCGCTGAAGGTAGGCTCAACCTGCAACAGCTTCATTCTTTGTCAGCAGACGAAGCGCGCGCGCGATTGCTGGAACTTCCGGGCGTCGGGCCAAAGATCGCGGATTGCGTTTTGCTCTTCGCCTACGGGTTTCAAACCGCGTTCCCGGTGGATGTCTGGGTCATGAAGGCCTTGCGCCAGCTTTACTTTCCGCGGCGTCGTCCCAGCAGGCTCAAATTGCAAGGTTTCACCCAAAACTATTTTGGTCGCAACGCGGGTTACGCGCAGCAGTATCTTTTTCATTATATGCGAACGCGCCGGGAAAACGGAACCGTCAAGACGAACTAAACGCCCGATGGCAACCACCTCATTGGAAGTCCTTTTTGCGCCTGCGGAATTCGCGGCACTGGCTGATCGCGACCTTGCGCAAAAGGCGTGCGTGGTCTTCGATGTTTTCCGCGCAACC
>Ga0070739_10008865_pt1 | contig 10163 bp, 13 predicted proteins | sample Coa_R1_7_FD_66445 | JGI IMG/M metagenome (GOLD analysis project Ga0070739, IMG submission 66445) | Surface soil microbial communities from Centralia Pennsylvania, which are recovering from an underground coalmine fire - Coalmine... | ecosystem: Environmental > Terrestrial > Soil > Unclassified ...
ATTAGTGCACACTTTCCGCGCCCACGAACCGGGAAACCACACGTCACAGCGCCGAGCCCACCGAGAAGCCGAAACCGTGAGCCAAGTCAGGGCGCGGCAGCAGTGTCGATCCGATGCAGGCGTTTCGGGAGCTGCGGGGGCGTGCGGCCAGGATTGACGGGTTGTTGCGGCGTAGGGGATTGGGCGGGGATGGGGGTGAGGAGACGGTGGGATGGTGAGTGTGAGGGTGGGGCGGGAAAGGAAAAGCGCGAATGCGGTGGGCATTCGCGCTTCAAGAATTCTGCTGGGGTACCAGGACTCGAACCTAGACTAACAGAACCAGAATCTGCTGGGCTGCCAATTACCCCATACCCCATTGATACTGCTTGGCAAGCGCCGCGGCCGCGTGCATCCTGCGCTCGGCTGCGTCGCGTGGATTACTGTACCCGAGAGGGGCGGGATCACCCAACTCGGTAACGAGCCGCCGGGTCGGTTCAGTCGAGCGGCCCAGGTGCCGCGGTTTGGATCGACGGCGGTGGCGCGACGGGCACGGGCGCGGGGCCGGCGAGAAGGGCCGGTAGCTCGGCGAGGTCGGTGATGCGCTCGATCCACGGCGGCGGAGGCGGGTCGGTGGGAGCAAGCGCGTCGGGGCGGTTGAGCCAGATGCCGCGCAGGCCGGCCTGATGGGCTCCGAAGGCGTCTATGCGTGGTTCGTCGCCGACGAAGACCACGTCGGGGCCGGGCTTCAGGCCGAGGACAGTGCAGGCGTGGCGGAAGGCGTCGGGGTGCGGCTTCGGGGCCGGGAGCTGGTCGAGACCGAGGAAGCAGGCGAAGCGCTCGACGGGGAGGCCGACGGCCGCCATCTTGGCTATCTGATAGTCGGTGTCCATGTTGGTGACGATGCCGATCGGGACGCCGAGTGCCGATTCGAGGTGGTCGAGGGCGGCGGGCGTGTCCTCGAAGAGGCGCAGTTCGGCTTCCATGCACGTGCGGTATCCCGCGAACCAGGCGTCGGCTTCGGCATCCGTGAGCGGCTGGCCGGTCATCTCGCGCACACGGTCGCGGCGCTGGCCCTCGACGGAGACGTGCCCGTCGAGGTAGCGCTGGACGTGGATGCGTTCGAGGCGCTTCCACTCTGGGTACGCCCCGGGATCGGCAGCGTGGCCGAGGGCGGCCAGGTGCGTGTCGATCCCGAGGCGGGTGGCCCGTTCCAGATCGATCAGGGTGCGATCGAGGTCGAAAAGGACGGCGCTGACGTGCTCGGGCACGATCAGGCGGCGGTCTGGGCTGCGGAGCGCAGGCGGGCGAGAGTGCGGTCGCGGCCGAGCAGTTCGAGGGACTCGAAGAGGGGTGGAGAAACGCGGCGGCCGGTGACGGCGACGCGGATCGCGGTGAAGGCGACCTTGGGACGCAAGCCGAGTTGCTCGATCAGCGCAGCGCGGAGAGATTCGTCGATGGCAGTGGTGGTCCAGTCGGGGAGGTTGGTGAGGGCGGTGATGGCGGCGTCGAGAACGGGCTTGGCGTCCGGGGTGAGGACCTTGGCGGCGTCGTCGGGATCGACGGCGAAGCTTTCCTCAGGGGTGAAGAGGAAGCCGATCATGCCGAGGGCGTCGGAGAGTACGACCATCCGCTCCTGGATGAGCGGGATGGTGGCGAGGAGGGTCTGCCATTCGGCGTCGTTGGCGAGGTGGCCGCCGGGAGCGTCGCCCTTGAGCAGCCCGGCCTCGGCGAGGAACGGCAGGATGCGCTTGGCCAGGTCCTCGGGGTCGAGGCGGCGCAGGTGCACGGCGTTGATCGCCTCGCACTTTTTCAGGTCGAAGCGCGCGGGGTTGACCGAGATGCGGGTGCCGTCGAACGCGGCGACCATCTCCTGCTTGGTGAACAGCTCCTGGTCGTCGCCCATGGACCAGCCGAGCAGCGCGAGGTAGTTGAGCAGTCCCTCGGGCAGGAAGCCCTGCTTGAGGTAGTAGCTGAACGAGGCCTCGGGGTCGCGCTTGGACAGCTTCTTGTTGCCCTCCCCCATCACGTACGGCAGGTGGCCGAACTCGGGGACGCGCTCGGAGAGGCCGAGCTCGATGAGTGCTTCGTGCAGGGGGATCTGGCGAGGGGTAGATGAGAGAAGGTCCTCGCCACGCAGGACGTGGGTGATGCGCATCAGGGCGTCGTCGACCGGGTTGACGAGGGTGTACAGCGGGGAGCCGTCGGCCCGGACGAGTACGTAGTCGAACACGTTCTCCGGCGCGAAGGTGATCTCGCCGCGCACCAGGTCGTTCCAGCTCAGCGGCTTGTCGGGCATGCGGAAGCGCACCACGCTGGTGCGGCCCTCGGCCTTGTGCTTGGCGATCTGCTCGGTCGTCAGATTGCGGCAGGTGCCCTCGTAGCCGGGGGCGCGCTTCTCCGCCTTGGCGCGCTCGCGGCCGGCCTCGAGCTCCTCGGCCGTGCAGTAGCAGTCGTACGCGTAGCCGGCTTCCTTCAGGCGCGCGGCGACGTCCGCGTAGATCTCGGTGCGCTCGGACTGGCGATACGGCCCATACGCTCCGCCGACCTCGGGACCCTCGTCCCACTCCAGACCCATCCAGCGCAGCGTGTCGAGCAGCGCGCGGTAGGACTCCTCGGTGTTGCGGGCGGCGTCGGTGTCCTCGATGCGGAATACGTACGAACCGCCGTAGTGGCGCGCGAAGGCGTAGTTGAACAGGGCCGAGCGCACCATGCCGACGTGCGGGTCGCCGGTGGGGGACGGAGGGAAGCGGACGCGGACAGTGCCGGCGGCGGTGTCGGTGCTGGCCGTGCCGGTGGTCGCGGCCGGGTCGGTGCTGCTAGTCACGCCAGGTCTCTCATTCGGTCAGTCGCGGCTGACTACGCGGTTGGTCAGGGTGCCGATGTGCTCGATGGTGACGGAGACGGTGTCGCCGATCTCCAGCGGGCCGACGCCCGCAGGCGTGCCGGTGAGGATCACGTCGCCGGGCAGCAGCGTCATCGCCTCGCTCACGTGCGCGACCAGGTCGGCCACGTCGCGGATCATCTGCGAGGTGCGGCCCGCCTGCTTCAGCTCGTCGTTGACCGTGCAGGTCACCGCGAGGTCGGCGGGGTCCACCTCGGTGTCGATCCAGGGGCCGAGCGGGCAGAAGGTGTCGAAGCCCTTCGCCCGGCCCCATTGCTTTTCGGCCCGTTGCAGGTCACGGGCCGTGACATCGTTGGCGCAGGTGTAGCCGAGCACCACGTCCTTCACGCGGTCGCGGGGAACCTGCCGGCACAGCCGGCCGATGACGACCGCGAGCTCGGCCTCGTAGTGGACCTCTTTGGAGATCTCCGGGTACGCGATCGTCTCGTTCGGGCCGATGACGCTGGTGGAGGGCTTGAGGAAGGTGATGGGCACCTCGGGCACCTCGTTGCCCAGCTCCTCGGCGTGATCGGCGTAGTTGCGGCCGATCGCCGCGATCTTGCTGGGCAGCACCGGGGCCAGCAGCCGCACCTCGTCCAGCGGCCAGGCCCGCCCGGTCGGCTGCGGGTCGGGGGTGAACGGATGCCCGGCCAGCTCGGCGATCACCAGCGCCTGCGGCTGCGCCAGGTCGCCCTCGACCAGCCCGAAGCGCACCGCCCCGGCGTCGGCCGCGGTGTCGGGCAGGGAGAATCTCGCGATACGCACGGGTCTGAGCCTACCTGGCGGCGGGCAGGTAGCCGGACGGATATCGAGGAGGCTGTGGATAACTTCGAGCAATCAGCCGCGCGCCGCGGGGCTACTTCCGGGCGCGCAGCAGACCGTACGTGACCGCGTCGACGATCGCGGTCCAGGACGCGGCGACGATGTTCTCCTCGACGCCGATCGTGGACCAGCTCTCCTCGCCGTTGCTGGTCTCGATCAGCACGCGGGTACGCGACGAGGTGCCGTGGTCCCCTTCGAGGATGCGCACCTTGTAGTCCATCAGCTCCAGCCGCGCCAGCTCGGGGTACAGCTGGCCGAGGGCCTGGCGCAGCGCGGTGTCGAGGGCGTTGACCGGTCCGTTGCCCTCCCCCGTGGCGATGATCCGCTCGCCCTTGGCGTGCACCTTGACGGTGGCCTCGCTCACATGGCGGCCGTCCGCGGTCTCCTCCACGATCACCCGCCAGGATTCGACGATGAAGAACTCGGCGGTGCCGGCGCCGTCGAGCTCCGAGCGCAGCAGCAGTTCGAAGGAGGCGTCGGCGGCCTCGAAGCTGTGGCCTGAGGATTCCAGTTCCTTGACCCGGTCGGTGATGCGCGCGACGGCGTCGCGATCGTCGGACAGGTCGTAGCCGAGCTGACGGCCCTTCAACTCGATGTTGGACCGGCCGGCCATCTCGGAGACCAGCACGCGCATGTCGTTGCCGACCACGGCCGGGTCGATGTGCTGGTAGAGGTCCGGGTCGGCCTTAAGTGCCGAGGCGTGCAAACCGGCCTTGTGCGCGAAGGCGGAGAAGCCGACGTAGGGCTGCTTGCTGTACGGCGCGACGTTCGTTACCTCGGAGATCGCGTGCGCGATCCGGGTCATCTCAGCCAGCGCGTCGTCCGGTACGACCTTGCGGCCCTTCTTCAGCTGCAGGTTCGCCACGATGGTGAACAGGTTCGCGTTACCGGTCCGCTCGCCGTAGCCGTTCGCGGCGCCCTGCACGTGCGTCGCGCCGGCGTCGATCGCGGCGAGGGAGTTGGCGACCGCGCAGCCGGAGTCGTCGTGGCAGTGGATGCCGACTCGGGCCGAGGTGGTGGCGATCACGTCGGCCACGGCGTCGCCGATCTGGTTCGGCAGCATGCCGCCGTTGGTGTCGCAGAGGGCGACCAGGCTCGCCCCGGCCTCGACGGCCGCTCGCACGCACTCCAGGGAGTAAGCGCGGTCGAGCAGGTAGCCGTCGAAGAAGTGCTCCGCGTCGACGAAGACCCGCCGGCCCTCGCCGACGAGGTGCGACACGGTGTCCCGCCACATCTCCAGGTTCTCGCGCAGGTCAGTCTTGAGCGCGAGCTCGACGTGCCGGGGATGCGCCTTCGCGACCAGGGTCACGATCGGTGCGCCGGATTCGCGCAAGGCGGCCACCAGGGGGTCGTCGGCGGCCTTCACTCCGGATCGGCGGGTCATGCCGAACGCGGCGAGTTGCGCGTGCTTCAGCTCCAGCTCTGTTTGAGCACGTCTGAAGAATTCGGTGTCCTTGGGGTTCGCCCCCGGCCAACCGCCCTCGATGAATCCGACTCCGAGCCCGTCGAGGTGGCGGGCGATCGCGAGTTTGTCGGCTACGGACGGGCTCAGACCCTCCTGCTGCATGCCGTCGCGCAGCGTGGTGTCGTAGACGTGGAAGGCGTCGCTCGTCATGTCGCTCCCTGACTCCTGTCGACGAAAGCCATGTGTCCGACAAAGCAAAAGACCCCTCGCGGTCGCGAGAGGTCTGCGCATCGGCGGCGGGTTGTCGATCAACCTGGATCGGTCAACCCTGTGCTGATGCGCCGCGGCAAATAATCACCTGCCGGTTCCACATGGTCAGCGAGTGTGCCACGGTTTCGGGCGTGTGAACAACCAGGTCCGCCATGTGGACGGGCTCAGGGATCGGGCAGCAGCTTCCCGAGCGGCCCCAGGTCGATGTTGAGGTCCTCCGACTTGAGGCCGAAGTGCTCGCGCAGCTGGGTCATGCGGATCTCCAGGGCCAGGAGCGTTCCGCCGATGCGCTCGATCTGCTCGTCGGTGAGGTCGTGGGCGTCGAGGCGGCGTACGGCCTGGCGCTCCATGAGCTGGCGCAGCGCCTCGACCAGGGTCAGCACCAGTGCCACAAGCGAGCGCTCCACGTTCTCCTGGTCCGCGTCGATGCGCGCACGCAAGTCCATCACCGCACCTCCACATCGGTTTGGGCCGCGAGCGCGCTGACCGACGACAGCAGGAGCCGCAGCGATATCCGGACGAGTTCGACGTCTGCGACGCACAACGTCACCTCGCCGGCGACCACGACTCCGCCCGACAAGACGCGGTCGAGCAGGTCCACCAGGGAGATCTGGCGCGCCGCGACAGGACCGTCAGTCATGGCGGTCCCCCGGCGCGGCCGCGAACGAGTACGGCGGCCATGGGCCGGTGAGCTCCACGTTCAAGCCCTCCTGCCACTCGGTGAACTGCTGGACGAGGGCATGGAACGGCTCAGTGCGCTCCTGGTCGACGAGGTACGCGGCGTTGAGGATCATCCAGTCCTTTCGGCCGGTCAGCCGAGGGTCCTGCGCCGGGTGCAGGCGGCTCGCCGCGCACACCTCACGCAGCTGGGCGTGGATCTGACGGCTCCAGGCCGTGGCGGTGCTTTCCGCGGACTCTCTAGCCGCCAACTGAGCGCGGCGGCGCAGCAGGTAGGCACTTCCTGCGCTCTGCCCGCGCTGCGTTATCTCTCCCGCGCCCTGCCCATGCTGCGCGCTCAGGGTGTCGGCTAATGACTCCGGGTCGACGTAGGCCTTCACGCCCCATTCCGTGCGGCCGGTGACGGCGTCCAGCGCGCGCCGGAATTCGTCGCCTCGGTGACGCAGCAGCTGGCGTACGCCGTCATCGCTGCTGAACAAGGTCGCCAAACGCAGCGGGACGACGGGACCGCTCGCGGCCACGGCCGCGATAACCGCGTCATGGATGCGTGCCTTATCGGCAAGCCAGTCCAGGTCTTCCAGGTTGCCTGTCAGCGACTCAGGTCCGAACCGCCGCGAGTCGACGCTGCCGACGAGAGCAGCCAGCGATCCCTCGACCAGGACGCGCACGTTCTCGCCTGCGACGCCGAGCACGGATGGCGGCGTACCGCATCCGCTCTCGCGCGTTACCGCGTACATCCATACAACGTGACCGTCACGCATGGCTTTCGCCCCGTCGTGCCTTCTGCGGTTCGGGTTGCTCAGCCTCCTCTTCCGGGGGCCGCGCGCTCTGCGCTGTGAGCTCTCGGCGTTGACCCTCGTCCAGCTCCCGCCTGTCCTCGCCGCGCAGCCAGGGATCGTGCTCCCACCAGTCGATTCCGACCTCCTTCGCGGTCTCCAGCGACGCGATCACCAGGCGCAGCTTGATGGTGAGCAGCTCGATGTCGAGCAGGTTCACCCGGATGTCGCCCGCGATGACCAGGCCCTTGTCCAGGACCCGCTCCAGGATGTCGCCCAGGCTCGCGGCTCGGTCGCCTGACTGGACTTGGCCACCGACGGAGCCGGCCGTGAGTTGTTCCTGAGGCAGCGTCACGGCGCCGTCCTCCGCTGCTCGTCACCGGTGGCGGCACGCAGGTAGCGGCGCGCGCGGTGATAGGAGATCACGCCGCCGTCCAGGTCGATTTCGACCTCGTACAAGCCGAGGATGTCCGAGGTCCGTGGCAGCCTGGCGTGTTCCAGGACCTCGACGCCGACAAGCCAGCCCTCCTCGGTCGGCTCCAGCGAGGTGACGCCGAGTGCCTCCTTGCCGACCATCGAGCCGATGATGTCGAGCGCGGCGGCGGCCGCCTCCCGAGCGTCTGTCTCCTGTTTCTGCGCGTTGCGCTGCGCCATCACCGCTCACTCTCCTCCGGCTCTTGCACCGCCGCCTCGGCGGCATGCGGCCGCGCTATCGCCCCCGTGATCGCCTCCTGCCGCCGCGCCGCCTCGTCAGGGTCGATGCTTCCCTGCCTGAGCGCCTCATCGACCGCTTCGAGGCGGCGGCGCACCGAGGCCGGATCACGCAGCTCGGCCTCGACCTGACGCTGGATCACGCGGCTGATACCGATCACCCCGCGCAACGGCGCCAGCGGAATACCGATCGTCCATGACAGCAAGCCCATGACTATCCCTTGGCACCTCGGCTGATGACGAAGTCGTAGGCCGCCATCGGCCCCAGCACCCGGACGTCGATACGGCCGCGATGCGGCTCGGCCCAGTCATCGACCGCCTGCCGGAACGCATCCCGCTTGTCCGTATCGACGAGGTACGCGACATAGACCGCGTCGCGCTCGTGGGTCGCGTCCCGCAAAGCGGCATCGCACCCCAACGGTCGCAGCGCCTCGATCAGTGACGCGGTATCGCGCTCGCGCTTGGCCGCCACCGCCTGCGCCACGATCTCGCCGAGCCGGATGCGCTCGTTGCGTGTGGCGTCGTCGGGCGCGCCGTCGATCGCCTGCCGCAGCCGCTCGGCTTCCTCGTTCTCGCCAAGCACCTCGCGTAGGATCGCGCCTTCCTCGTAGCGGCCCTTGACGATGTACTCCTCGCGGCCCTCCAGCAGACGCAGCGCTTGCGCGAACTCGTCGTGGTTAGGGACCAGCAGTTCGTCGGTAACCGCCTGCCGGTCGGCGAGCACGGCGCCGAAGCGCAGCGGCAGCACCGGCATCGCCGCCGCAGTGGCGTCGAGCAGCCGGGCGTGCGCCGCGAAGTCCTCCGGCGTGCCGAGTCCGCGGTCCACCGGGATCTCGCTGACCAGCGCCGCGACGTCGTCGTGCGCGATCACCTCGATTCCGGCCGGCGGATCGCCCACACCGCGCGCCTGCTCGGTGGTCTCCACGTCCGCCGGGGCGATGCCGTAGACGTAGATCGCCGTCTGCACGTCCGGTCCGGTCGATCGTTCGGCGCTCGCGGCGGTCATGCTCATCGCCTCCTGTCACGGTGCGCGGGCTCGCGTTCGTACTCGTCGTCCTCGTCGTCCTCGTCGTCGGAATCGCTGTTCAGCAGGCCGCTCAACTTCTCCCCGGCCGCCTCGAGAGCGCCGGACGTGCGCGACTTGGCGCCGCCCTTGTTGACGTCCTCGAGCAGGTCCGGAAGGCCGTGCTGCTGACCTTCGCTCAAGTCGAGGCGGTTGACGGCCTCAGCGAACCGCAGATAGGTGTCGACGCTTGCGATCACCACGCGCGCGTCGATCGTCAGCAGTTCGATGCCTACCAGCGACACGCGCACGTACGCGTCGATGACCAGGCCCTTGTCGAGAATCGTGTCGACGACGTCGGCCAAGTTGCTCGCGTTCGGCCGATCGAGGCTGCCGCCTGCCGGTTGCACGGTCATGAGCGCTCCTCCTCGTCGTCGTCCTCCTCGTCCTCCTCCTCAGGCTCGTAGCCGTCCTCGTCCTCGTACTGCTCCTCGTCTCGCTCGTCGTCGCGCTGCTCACCCTCGTCGCCGCCGTGCTCGGACACGACCTCGCCGTCCCGGATCTCGCCGCGCCAACCTTCCAGGTCGTCGGCGTGCAGCACGGTGTGCGTCATGACGTGCCGTTGGAAGTGCTTGAGTTCCAGGCGCACCCTGCGGCCCTGAGCCCGCCACAGATTTCCGGTGCGCTCGAAGAGCCCCTGCGGGTGGTATTCGAGCACCACGATGACCTTCGTCAGGTCGGGAGCGAGTTCGTGGAAGGTCACCGCGCCGTCCACGTATCCCTTGGCGCCCTTGGACCGCCACACGATCCGCTCGTCGGGCACCTGCTCGCGGATGGTCGACTCCCAGGTGCGGTGCGACAAGAACACCTGGGCTTTCCAGGTCAGCTTCTCGTCCGCGACCTGTTCGACGCGCTCGACCTTCTTCATGAAGGACGGGAAGTCGGCGAACTGCGTCCACTGGTCGTAGACCACATCGATCGGGGCGCCGATTTCCACGGACTCCACGATGTTGGTGATCTTCGCGTGGCTGCCCTTGCCGGCGGACTTGCGGCCCGAGGTCAGCGCCTCCATCACGCCGCCGCCGGCTTCTTTGAGCTTGTTCTTGGTGCCCTCCACGCCCGCGCTGAGCGCGGCTGACGGTGCGGCCTTGAGTGCCTTGGCGCCGACGGCCGCGACGGCTTGCGCGCCGTCCGAACCGGTCGCGGCATCGCCCAGCTTCTCGACCGTACTGCCCACCTTGTCGGTGATGTTGGAGAGTGCCCGCTGCGTGAGCGCGTTGACCAGGTGCTGCACCGATTCGCGCAGCTGGTCTGTGGGCTGCGCTGCTTCAGATGCCCGCGTCGCGCCTTCGACTGTCTTGGTAGCCATGGCAGTCACCTCCGGGTGCGGCGTTCGGCCGCGCCGCTTGTTCCGCTGGCGGCACGGGACGGCCGGCGCGCGGTGCGCGAAGTCTCGCCCCGGGGTTCCGCGGCGGCGGTGCGCCGTTGGGCGGGCTCGGCACGTCGCCGCTTGACCGGCCGGTACGGCTCCTGCTCGGGCTCGGAATCCTGCTCCGATTCCTGCTCAGGTTCCGGCTCCTGCTCGGATTCGTCGGCGTCTTGATCGTGCCGCGACTCCTCCTCCTGATCGGAGTCGTC
>Ga0070739_10008869_pt1 | contig 10160 bp, 14 predicted proteins | sample Coa_R1_7_FD_66445 | JGI IMG/M metagenome (GOLD analysis project Ga0070739, IMG submission 66445) | Surface soil microbial communities from Centralia Pennsylvania, which are recovering from an underground coalmine fire - Coalmine... | ecosystem: Environmental > Terrestrial > Soil > Unclassified ...
CAGGAGAAGCAGACGTACCACTTGCCGGTGCTGCTGCGCGTGATGGTCGCCGTCTTGGGCGTGCCCTCGATGGGCCGATGCAGGACGATTTTCACGTCACCCACGCCGTACAACCGCACACGCTGCCCATCGGGAGCGAGCTTGCAGCCACTCGGCACCTGTGGATACGTGATGCTGTCATACCGTCCATACCCACGGAAGCGAGGATAGCCCGGCTTCTCTCCCGCTTTACAGCGGCGAAAGAACGCCCTGAACGCGAGGTCAATACGGACGGCGACATTCTGAAGCACCTGCGACTGGACCGTGCCAAGCGCCGGACGTTCGGCTTTGAGCGCAGGGATTGTCGCCTGCTGGTCATACAAGCGCACCGACTCGTGGCGTTCTTCCCATGCAGTCTTGCGCTCTGCCAACAGGGAATTGTACAGTCAGCGACATTCCTCCAATTGCTGCGAGAGAATGCGTTGCTGTCCCTTGCGGGGATACAGGCGATACTTGAATGTCTTACGCATAACTGCATTATAGCTTAAATCAACCGTGTTTGCAAGGCTGGCGTGGGGCCATTCATCCCCATGCCTAAAGGCAAGGGGCCTTCTGGCCCAGAAGCGGTAAGCGGCATGTAGTCCAGGGCCGCTTTCAGCTCATCAAGCGGGCGATACCCTTGGCGCGATTGCCACGAAGCCGCTCGCGCCGGACCTCATAGTCCGCGATTTCGGGTACGAATACGCGCACGCCGCCCGCGAGCAGTACCCCAAGCCATTGACGGGCCTCCTGATTGGTCGGCCTGGCCCGAGGGTTAGTCACCATGCCCAATGGCCCGGCGTCAAGCACGACCATCATCCTTCGGCTCGCCGGAACGTGTGCTCATCCTCGCCCAGCGCTCGCTCGAGGAATGCCCAGGTCTCGCGCTGCCCCTCCGGGCCTTCCTCATCCCACGTGTTGAGGAGGGCCAGGGCGGCTTGATTGCGCTCAATCTGGGCCTGTCGGTCGGCCCGCGCTTGTTTGCCGGGATCGGTCGTCGGAGTCATGCTCTGCCGCATGCATCCCTCCGTCCATGTCTGCGGACAGGGTATCACCGGAGCGACCTAGAGGCAAGCGGCAAAGGGCGCCGGCAGGTGGACGACGCCCGTCGGATCGCGTCAGATGTCCTTCTGCATCACGGTGGCGACAGGGTGGTAACCCACGGCGTCGTAGAGGTGGCGCGCCACGGCGTTCTTGGCGAAGACGTTGAGCGCGATGCGCGTGACGCCGCAAGCGCGCATCTCATCCTCCAGCGCCGCGAGCGTCTGGCGGCCGTAGCCCTCCCTGGCCGCGCTGGTCTTCGCGCAGGTTGATGTCGTAGATGAAGGCGCGCTTCTTCGCCTCGTCCACCTGGACCCAGAGCGCGCCGATGGCCGTGTCCGGCGGCGCGACGACGCTCCAGAAGAGGTGGGCGGGCGTATGCAGGCCCTGCTGCAGGAGTCCGGCGATCTGGCGCTCCGACGCCTCGCGCTCCTCCTCGATCGGCGTGTCGCCGCTCTCGGCGCGCTCGCGCGCGTAGTCTTCGCGTAGGAGGCGCATATACGGCTCGTATTCGGCTTCCGTCATGGGACGCAGCGTGACCACAGGATGCTCCTCTCGTTTTCGGCTTGGTAGCAGGCTGTGCCGAGCGCCGGTCACCGGGTGATGAGCACGTCGTTGGGATAGAGCAGGGCCGGCGAGGTGATGGTGGCCACGACGAGGTTGGTCGCCGCGTCAATCACCGAGAGATTGCGGCTGACGGTATTGGCGACGACGACGTAGCGCCCATCCGGCGTGACGGCGATGCCGTGCGGGTAGCCGTCCACCGGCACGTTGCGCAGCAGCGCCGGGTGCGCCGGGTCGCGGGCGAGGTCCAGCACGCTGACGTTGTGCGAGAGGCCGTTGGCGACGTAGAGCGTCGCGCCATCGGGCGATCGGGCGATGAGCGCCGGCTTCTGCCCGATGCCCACCGTCGCCACCAGCGAGCGGCTGCGCGTGTCCACCACGAGGAGCCGGCCGTTCAGGTTGTCGCTGGCGTAGAGATAGCGGCCGTCGGCGCTCAGCGCGATGCCGTAGGGCGCGGCGGCGAAAGCGAAGTGGATGGTGGCGGCGAGCGTGGCGTTGGCCGTGTCGAGGACGGCGATGGCGTCGCCGCCGTAGCACGAGACGTATGCATAGCGCCCGTCGGGCGAGAGGACGATGGCGTGCGGCCGGTCCGGCACGGCGATCTGCTTGACGGTGCTCCACGTCGCCGCATCCACCACGCTGACGTCCTGGCCGCCGAAGTCGGTCACGAAGAGCCGGCGGCCGTCGGGCGTCGCCGCGACGTGGACCGGCTGCGTGCCCACGTCGGCCGCGCGCTCGCCCGAAAGCGCCGACGCGCCCGGCGTGAAGGCGAGGAGGCGGTCGTTGGCGACGTCGGTGACGAGCAGGGTGCGGCCGTCGGCGGCGAGCCCGAGGCCGTGGACGCTGCGCGCGACCTGCTGCGTGTAGGCGCCGAGCAGCGCGACGTCTCCGGTGGAGAGGTCGGTGACGTAGACGTGGTAGCCGGCGAGTGGCGTGGGCAGCGCCACGCTGGGGATGGGCGTCAGGGCGGACGTCCTCGCGCTGGCGGCTCCGCCACAGCCGGCCAGCAGCACCGGGATGACGGAGAGCGCGAAGGTCCATGCCACCCCCCAACCAATCCGCCGCCGATCGCCCCTGCCCTGCCGCATGCCGCTCCGCCTCCTCGCCCGCTCGCACCAACGCACCCTACCGGCACATTCTACCGGCAAGCGACGACGAGCCAAAGGGCGCGGGTACTTGTGGCGCGGCGCTGCCCGTGCGTCGCGGGTACGCTCGTGCGAGCTCACGGGCGGGCGAGTCGGGCGACGACTACGCCTTGGCCTCCGCCGCCACCTCCGCCAGCGTCGGCACCTCCGCCGTGCAGTGGGCGCAGCGCGTCGCCTTGAGCGGGATCTCGCTCAGGCAGTACGGGCACTCGCGCGTCGCGGGCTCCGCCGCCTTCTCCTCATGCTTATGGAGGTTGAGCAGCATATTGACCGGCTTGAGCACGAGGAAGAAGATGACGGCGGCGATGATCAGGAAGTTGACGAGCGCGGTGAGGAAGGTGCCAACAAGGATACGGCTGCCGTTCAGGTTCCACCAATAGGCGTCGAAGTTTGGCTTGCCGCCGATCGCGCCGATGAGCGGCATGATGATGCCATTCACGAGCGCCGTGACGATGCCGCTGAACGCGGCGCCGATGACCACGGCGATCGCCAGATCTACGACGTTGCCGCGCATGATGAACGTCTTGAACTCGTTCGCAATGTTCTTCACGGCCCGCACCCTTTCACTCCCTCGCTCCGATGCCCGCGCGCTCGGCCGGCCACACCGGATTGCGGGACAGTATAGCGGGTGCCGTCACCGCTGCATAGTGGGTCCTATGTCGAGTCGCGACAGCATCGCCGCCAGCCTGTATCGTGCCAGCCGCACACAGGCAGGGCTCCGCGACGCTGGGCGTGGGCGGCAGGGAGGGGGGAGACCCTGGTCGCCCGTCATCAGTCGGGCGCGTGCCGACCACCCGCACGGACATCCCGCCGGCGGCCCCGCGAGACCGCCACACGGCACACACGATGCGGCGACCGCGCCTCGGGCCTCCCCGCTCCCGAAGTCGCAGCCGCCGTATGCTCGCGGACCCCGCCTGTTCGCTACGCCGCCCGATAGGCGTGCCGCGTCAGATACGCCCCCGCGCGGATGAGGGTGAACCCGACGCGCCTGACGAGCGGCCGGTGGCGCAGCGACTCGCGGTGCAGCTCGGCCGCGTAGTAATCGCCCTCGGCCTCGCGGCGCAGCTCGTCGGTGTGCTGGCGGATGATGGTCTCGGCCAGGTACGGATGCATGGTGCGCGACCCCCGTTCGGTCTCGTGCTCGATCGTCTCTCCAACCTCCTTGAGTGTAGCGGAGTAATAGGCGATACTTGGCCCTAATTGCCGGCAAATTTCGTGAGGAGGGGAAACTCGTGTCGCATCCGGTCGTGCGCGTCCTCACCGTGCTGGAGCTCTTGCAGGCGCACCACCGCATCACCGGCGCGCAGATCGCCGAGCGGCTGGAGCTGGACCCGCGCACCGTCCGCCGCTACATCGCCACGCTGCAGGAGTGGGGCATCCCGGTGATCGCGGAGCGCGGGCGCTACGGCGCCTACGGACTGATGCCCGGATTCAAGCTGCCGCCGCTGATGTTCAGCGACGACGAGGCGCTGGCGCTGACGCTGGGGCTGCTGGCGGCGCGGCGGATGGGCCTGACGCTGGCGACGCCGGCCATCGAGGGGGCGCTGGCGAAGGTGCAGCGCGTGCTGCCGGCGGCGCTGCGCGAGCGGGTGCGCGCGGTGGAGCAGGCGCTCGTGCTCGACGTGGAGGCGCAGGCCGGCGCACCCGAGCCGGCGACGGTCTACGTCTTCACCGCCGGCGTGCAGCAGGAGCGGCAGGTCTGGATGCGCTACCGCTCCGGCCAGGGAGAGGATACCGAGCGTGCGGTGGACCCCTACGGCGTCGTCTACCGCGCCGGCCGCTGGTACGTCCCCGGCTACTGCCACCTGCGCGACGGCCTGCGCCTCTTCCGGCTGGATCGCGTGGTGGTGGCCAACCTGCGCGACGAGCGCTTCCTCCGCCCGCAGGGCTTCGACGCGGCGGCGTACGTGCAGCGCAGCCTGGCGACGGCGCCGGGCGCCTGGCTCGTGCGCGCGCTGCTCCACGCGCCGCTGGAGGTGGCGCGGCGGCGCGTGCCGCCGGACCAGGCCACCGTCGAGGAGACGCCGCACGGCGTGGAGTTGCGCATCTACACCGAGGAGTTCCCCTGGGTGGTGCGCTTCCTCGTGGGGCTGGGCCTGCCGTTCACCGTCCTCGAGCCGCCGGAGGCGCGCGACGCGCTGCTGGCGCTGGCCGAGGCGCTCACGCGCGCCGCGCCGCCCGCCGGCGCGGCGCCCTCAGACGGCTGACGCTCGCGAGCTGGTCGGCGCATGAGAGCGGCGGCTAGCTTCGTGCCGGGTACTCGTCCACCATGCCGCTCGGATCGAGCAGGTAGCCGTTGCCGCAGGCGCAGGGCACGAACGCCGCGGGCGCCTCGCTGCCGGGCCGGCCGCCGGTCCCGACGACGAACCTGTCCCCCGCCGACGCCATCGCCAGCAGCCCGGCGATACGCTGGGTGCCCGCCGCGCCGCCCTCCACCATCAGGCTGGCCTTCGCCACGTGCCGGTTGCCCGCCAGGCAGGGCGGGAGCACGTCCACGCTGAGCACGGTATACACGGCCATCCCGCCCCCCCTTTCGTCTCACGGGTCGCTTCCCTCGCCTGGGCCGTTCAACTCGCGGGCACGTATTCGACGATGCGATTCGAGGCGTCGTCGGAGACGAAGACGTCGCCCCTCGCGTCCACGGCCAGCCCCTGCGGCTCGGCGAAGCCATCGCGCGCCAGCGTCTCGCGCTGGTCGGTCGCCAGGTTCACCCGGATCAGCGCGTGGACGCCGATGCCGAGGTCTATCACGAGTAGGTTCCCCTGCGGATCGAACGCCACGTCGTCGGGCTTGGAGAAGCCGCCCAGGCGCGTCTTCGCACCGTCCGGAGCGATGCGCCACACGGCGCCGCCGCACTCGTCCGCGACGTAGACGTTGCCTCGGCCGTCCATGGCGGCGCCCACCGGGCGGGCGATGCCGGAGGCCAGCAGCGCGAAGCCGCCGCCGTCGGGGCGCATGCGATAGACGTCACCGGTGGGGCTGTCGGGGACGATGATGGTCCCGTTCGTCTGGTCGATCGCGATGCCGTCCACGCCGTCCTTGCAGGGCGGACCGGCGGACGTCCCCGGCAGCGTGCGGACGGCATGCGGCGTGGCGGCGCCGGGCGCGAGCGCGAGGATGCGGTTGGCGCGCTGCTCGGCGATCACCAGCGTGCCGTCGGGCAGGACGACCAATCCCTCGGGTCCCGCCAGCCCGCGCAGCAGCACCGTCACTGCCCCGTCCGGCTCCAGCCGGCTGACCGTGCCGGCGTAGAAGTCGCTGAAGAGCAGCCGGCCCTGGAGGTCGAACGCGAGGTCATCCGGGCGGGCACCCCCCTGGAGGAGGGTCCGCGCCGTGTAGCGCGTGGGCGTGGAGGCGGCGGTCGGGAATGGCGTGGCGGTTGGCGACGCGGTGGCGGTCGGCCTGCGAGCGATGCTGGAGGTGGGCGCGCCGCCGGCGTCGCATGCGCCGAGGGCGAGCATGAGCGCGAGCGCCAGCGCCGCTGCCGCGGCCCGCCCGCGACGATGCCCCACCGCACGCATGGTCGCGCTCCTTCGGCCGACGCCACGGCGCCGGCTTCTTCCGTCGCCTTCCGTCGCCGTGCCTGCGCCTCACCGGGGGCCGCGGGCGCGTCCCGGCAGCAGCGGCAGAGCATCGGTCGGCAGGGTACAGTATCGCCGCCAGGGGCGGTGAGAGCAAGAGGCAGTGAGGGCAAGGGGCGCGGCGGGGAGGGCGGGCGCACACATTGCCGCGCGGTGCGTGGGTGGTAGAGGCCGGGTACGGAGTGGCGGCCGTTCGGGGGGACGGCCGCGGCTGTGCTATCATCTCCCGTTGGGCGAGCCGCGGCGCGTGTGCGCGGCGCCGGAGCAGAGACGAGGGGTGGAGAGCGATGACCGCCGAGCCAGCCGCGACCGTAGTGACCGCCGCCGAGCCGGAGCGGCGCACGAACCTGCCGTATCCGGCGCTCGTGGGGATACTGGGCGGTGGGCAGCTCGCCCGCATGACGGCCGAGGCGGCGGCGCGGCTAGGCGCGGAGGTGGCGATCCTGGAGCGTGAGGCCGGGAGCCCAGCCGGGCGCATGGCGGCGCGCGAGGTCGTCGGCGGGTGGACGGACGAGACGGCGCTGGCGGCGCTGGCCGAGGGGACGCTGGCGGTGACGCTGGAGAACGAGTTCGTGGACGTGGCGGCGCTGGAGTGGCTGGCGGCGCGCGGCGTGCCCGTGTTCCCGACGGCGGCGACGCTGGCGGCGGTGCAGGATAAGCTGGCGCAGAAGCGGTTCATGGCGTCCGCGGGAGTGCCCGTGCCGGCATTCGCGGAGGTGAGCGCGCCCGAGGATGTGGCGCGGTTCGCGGGCGAGCATGGCTGGCCGGTGGTGCTGAAGGCGCGGCGCAACGGTTACGACGGCTACGGCAATGCGACGTTGCGCGGGCCGAAGGACGTGCCGGCGGCGTTCGCGCGGCTCGGCTGGCCCGGCCGCGCGCTGCTGGTGGAAGCCTGGGTGCCGTTCGCGCGCGAGCTCGCCGTGATGGTCTGCCGCGGGCGCGGCGGCGAGTGCGTCGTGTACCCGGTGGTGGAGACGATCCAGCGCGACCACATCTGCCACGTGGTGCGCGCGCCGGCGCCGGTGGCGGCGGATGTGGCGGCGCGGGCGGCGGAGATCGCGCGGCGGGCGGTGGACGCGGCCGGGGGCATCGGGGTCTTCGGCGTCGAGCTCTTCGAGACGGAGGCCGGCGACGTGCTCTACAACGAGATCGCGCCGCGCCCGCACAACTCGGGGCACTACACCATCGAGGCGTGCGTGACGTCGCAGTTCGAGAACCACCTGCGCGCGGTGCTGGGGCTGCCGCTCGGCTCCGCGGAGCTGGTTGCTCCCGCCGCTGTGATGGTGAACCTGCTGGGCACGCGCGAGGGGCCTGCCCGTGCCGAGGGGCTGGCCTCCGCGCTCTCGGCCCCGGGCGTCCACCTGCACGTGTACGGCAAGCTCACCTCACGCAAGGGCCGCAAGATGGGCCACCTGACGGTGCTGGGCGCCACCCTGGATGACGCGGAGTCGCGCGCCCGCGCGGCGGCCGAGGCGATCTCGCTGTAGCGCCCGCCTCCGAGCTCGCGGTTGCAGCGCCCTCGCCGGGTCCGGTACCCTACGAGGGCGGGCAGCGTCCCACGTTGAGGTGTGCGCGGCATGCGCGGACCGCCCGCAAGGAGCGCAACATGGCCTTCTCTCCCAGTCCGGCCGCGACGCCCGAGCACCTGCTCGATCCCTTCCCGTGGTACCGGGCGATGCGCGCGGACTCGCCGGTCGCCTACGATGAGCGCCGCGGCGTCTGGCGCGTGTTCCGCTACGCCAGCGTGCAGCGCGTGCTCTCCGACTACGCGGTCTTCTCGTCGCAGCGTACGCCGAAGGAGCATCGCGAGCGGGCCGCGCGGCATCCCCTCGGCAGCAGCCTCATCAGCCTGGACCCGCCGCGCCACCGCCAGATGCGCAACCTCGTCACGCAGGCCTTCACGCCGCGCGCCGTCGCCCGCCTGGAGCCGCGCATCGCGCGGATCGTGGACGAGCTGCTCGACGCCGTCGCCTCCGCCGGCCGGATGGACGTGGTGGACGACCTCGCCTACCCGTTGCCCGTGATCGTCATCGCCGAGCTGCTGGGCATCCCGCCCGAAGACCGCGCGCGGTTCAAGCGGTGGTCCGATGCCGTCGTGACGGGTCCGGGCGCGGGGATGGGCGCCGGCGCCGGTGCCGGGCAGGGGGCGGGGCAGATGGGGCAGGCGGGGCAGATGGGGCAGGTCTACATGGAGATGGCCGCGTACTTCTTCGAGACCATCGAGCGGCGGCGGCTCGAGCCCGGCGACGACCTCATCAGCGGACTGCTGGCGGCGGAGGTGGAGGGGCGCCGCCTCAGCGAGATCGAGCTGCTCGGCTTCTGCATGCTGCTGCTCGTCGCCGGCAACGAGACCACCACCAACCTCATCGCCAACGCCGTGCTGTGCTTCGACGAGCAGCCCGAAGTGTACGAGCGCCTGCGCGCCGCGCCCGAGCTGCTGCCCGGCGCTATCGAGGAGGTGCTGCGCTACCGCTCGCCGGTGCAGTCCATGGACCGCGTCACGCTCAGTGAGACGACGCTCGGCGGCGTGACCATCCCGGAGGATGCGCGCGTCGTCGCCTACATCGGCTCCGCCAACCGCGACGAGGCGCAGTTCCCCGATCCCGACCGCTTCGACATCGCGCGTGACCCGAATCGTCACCTCGCGTTCGGCTATGGCATACATTTCTGCCTCGGCGCGCCGCTCGCCCGCCTGGAGGCCCGCATCGCGCTCGGCGCGCTCATCGCGCGCTTCCGCGACCTCCGGCGCGTCCCCGACGTCGCGCTCGACCCGCTGCCCAGCGCCATCGTCTACGGCGTGCGGCACGTGCCGGTGACTTTCACCGCGGCAGATGGGGTATCGTAGGCGGTGACGGCCGCGCGAGCCCACGGCCGCTTGTTCCGCCGCGGAGGTGAGACGCCATGACCACCACGCTCATCGTCGCCCTGCCCGACGGCCTGCTCATCGTCGCCCTGCCCGACGGCCTGCTCATCGTCGCCCGCGACGGCGACACCTGGCGCGCCGAGCGCCGGCTCGAAGGCGCGCCCACCACCTGCCTCGCCGCCGACCCGCAACATCCCACCCGGCTCTACTGCGGCACCGCCGACCGCGGCCTCGTCCGCAGCGACGACGGCGGCGCGACGTGGCAGCCGCTCGACACCGGCCTGCGCCATCGCTATGCGTGGGGCCTCGCCGTGGACCCCGCCGACCCCGACACCGTCGTCATCTCCGCCGCGCCCGGCCCCTACCAGGCGCACAACCCGGCCGCCCCGGAGTCCGCCGTGTATCGTCGCGCCGCGGGCGAGGAGTGGCGGCGGGTGACCGCCGGGCTCCCACCGGAGCGCGGCATGCTGGCCTCCTCGCTCGCCGCCGATCCCGCCGCGCCGGGCGTCTTCTACGCCGCCAACAGCCGCGGCGCCTTCCGCTCGCCCGACACGGGCCGCACCTGGGAGGGGCTGCCCATCCCCTGGCCCGACCCCGAGCATCGGTTGCATGTCGCCGCGCTGCTCGCCGCCGAGCTATGAGGCGCGCCCCGCCAACCCTGGAACGCCCATTGCGACGGTCTCATACAGCGTCCCCGGCGTATGCGGGGTCAGGGGCCGCTGCGAAGACATACGGTGGCAATGAACGATACAAGGAGGTCGCCAGGATGCCGTCGAAGGGCCACGACAAGGCGAAGGGCGATTCGGCCAACACGAAGCCGATCAAGTCGAAGAACGACAAGAGCAAGATCGCCGCGGGCAGCGAGAACCCCGTGGTCTCGCCGGGCGGCTGGCAGGGCCCGCCGGGTCGCGACAAGGATTAGCCGGCCGAGAGCGCGGCCTTGACGGG
>Ga0070739_10008870_pt1 | contig 10160 bp, 8 predicted proteins | sample Coa_R1_7_FD_66445 | JGI IMG/M metagenome (GOLD analysis project Ga0070739, IMG submission 66445) | Surface soil microbial communities from Centralia Pennsylvania, which are recovering from an underground coalmine fire - Coalmine... | ecosystem: Environmental > Terrestrial > Soil > Unclassified ...
GCCCCCTACGCCCTCGCCAGCCGGTTGAGCTATTTTCTCTGGTCGAGCATGCCGGATGACGAACTGCTCCGCCACGCCACCGCCGGCGATCTCGCCAAACGCGACGTCCTGCTCGCCGAAACGCGCCGCATGCTGCGCGACCCGCGCGTGCGCGGCATGGCCACGGAATTCGGCGGCAATTGGCTCGATTTCCGCCACTTCGAGACGAACAATACCGTCGATCGCGGCCGTTTCCCTTCGTTCAATGACGCTCTGCGCGAAGCCATGTTCCAGGAGCCGGTGCGCTTCCTCGAGAACATGATGCGCAGCAACGCCTCGGTCCTCGACCTGCTCTACGGCAATTACACCTTCGTCAATCCCGTGCTCGCCGCCCATTACGGCATGCCGCCGGTCAAGGGCGACGCGGACACGTGGGTGCGCGTGGATGACGCCGGCCAGTACGGCCGCGGCGGCATCCTGCCCATGGCCGTCTTCCTCACCCAGAGCTCGCCCGGCCTGCGCACCAGCCCGGTGCGGCGCGGCCATTGGCTGGTGCAGAAGGTGCTCGGCCAGGTGATCCCGCCGCCGCCCCCCGTCGTGCCGGAGCTGCCCGCGGATGAGGCCAAAATGGATCTGCCGCTGCGCGACATGCTCGCCCGCCACCGCTCCGTCCAGATGTGCGCTCAGTGCCACTCCAAGTTCGATTCCTTCGGCCTCGTCTTCGAAGGCTACGGGCCCGTGGGCGAAGCGCGCAAAGTCGATCTGGCCGGGCGGCCGGTGGACACCCACGCGGATTTCCCCGGCGGCGGCCAGGGCGATGGCCTCGAAGGCGTGCGCAGCTATATCCGCGAACACCGCCAGGCCGATTTCATCGATACGTTCTGCCGCAAGCTGCTCGCTTACGCGCTCGACCGCTCGCTCGAACTCTCCGACGAGCCGCTGATCGAAGAGATGGCCAAACGCCTCGCCGCGCGCGAGTACCGCTTCGATACCCTGGTCGAGGCCATCGTGACCAGCCCGCAATTCCTGAACCGGCGCAATCCCGATTTCCAACCCACCGCCCGTAATGCCCGGCCATCGCCGTCCCGCGCCGGGGCAAAGTCCCATCCCGAAGCAAAGATCAACGCGAGTTTCCAATCGAGGAGATGACCACGATGCCGCAATCCACCAATTCCGCCCCCCGCATGACCCGCCGCGCGATCCTCCGTGGCGCGGGCTGCACGCTGGCGCTGCCCTTTCTCCCGTCGCTCGATGCGTGGGCCGATACACCGCCCGCCGCGTCCTTCCCCAAGCGCTTCGCCGTCGTGTTCCTGGGCAACGGCATCAACGAAGATCACTGGAGCGCGGAAGGCGCCGGCGCGGAGATGAAGCTGAGCAAGACGCTCTCGCCGCTCGAGCCGCTGAAACAGAAGATCAACGTCATCGACGGCCTGTTCGTCAAGGCCCTCACCGGCCAGGGCATCCACCCGGCGCAGACCGGCAGCCTGCTCTCCGGCGCGCATATTTCGAAAGGCGCCATCATCCACTCCGGCATCAGCGTGGACCAGATGATCGCCGCGCGCGTGGGCGCCGAAACACCGCAGTCCAGCATCGTGCTCGCCTGCGACCAGCCGATGACCGGCTACCACGAATCCAACTTCTCCCTCGCCTACAGCTCGCACATCTCCTGGCAGACGCCGGATTCGCCCGTGCCGGTCGAGGTCTACCCGTCGCTTGCCTGGGATAGCCTGTTCGACAACCGTGCCAGCATGCAGAACATCAGCATCCTCGACCGCGTCAAGGACCGCGTCGAGGCGCTCAGCCGCCGCATCAGCGCGACCGACACCCGCAAGCTCGACGAGTACCTGACCAGCGTGCGCGAGGTCGAAAAGCGCGTCGAAGGCACGCGCCAGGCGAAAGCCGGCGCCGACGACGCCGCCAAGGCGAAGAACACCGTCGCCGCGGCCATGGACCGCCCGGCCAACGGATTGCCCGAGGACCTGCGCGAGCACGCGCGCCTGATGTCCGACATCATCGCCATCGCCTTCCAGACGAATAAGACCCGCGTCGCGTCCCTGATCATTTCGCGCGATCTTTCGGCGATGTACTACCCGTTCCTCGAAGTGCGCGAGGGCCACCACGCCGCCTCGCACGCCAACAACACGGATGCCTACGAACGCATCGCGCGGTTCCACGTCAGCCAGTTCGCCTATCTCGCCTCGAAACTCGATTCCATGCAGGAAGGCGACGGCACCGTGCTCGACCACAGTTGCCTGATGTTCCTCTCCAACATGTGGATTGGCCGCAAGCACGATAACTTCCGCCTGCCGCTCGTGCTGGCCGGCGGCCTCGGCGGCACGCTCGAGACCGGCCGCGTGTTGAACTATCTCGATGCGGGTGAGGACAACCGCAAGATGTGCAGCCTCTACCTCTCCCTCATGGATCGCTTCGGCATCAAGCTGGAGCAATTCGGCGACGCGAAGGAGCGGCTCGAGCGCCTGTAGCGCGGGTGCTGCTCCTCTCGCTGCTCCTCGCGTCCGGCGGGGCGCAAGCCGCCTTCGACCTCACCGGTTTCATCTCCATCGGCCCGGTGGTCCGCTACACCTCCGCGCCCGAGGGCATCACCCTCTTCTGCTCGGACCATTCGCAGGTCCGTCTCCAGGTGCTCGCGCCCGATCTGATCCGCGTTCGCGCCTCGGCCGCCCGGCCGCTCGCCGCCCGCGACCGTTCGTGGGCCATCGAGAAGACCGCCTGGCCCACGCCGCCCTTCCGCGTGCAGGAGGCCGCCGATGCCATCCTCCTCACCACCGCGGAGCTTGAAGTGCGGATCGAGCGCGCCCCGCTGCGCATCGAATTCCGCGATGCCGCGACGCACCGCGTCATCAACGCGGACCGCTTCCCCATGGCCTACAACCCGCGGACCGGCGGCGTCGCCGCCATCAAAAGGCTCGGGTTCGAGGAGCACTTCTACGGCCTCGGCGAAAAGGCCGCGCGCCTCGATAAGCGCCGCGGCCAGTTCACCATGTGGAACTCCGACACCGCCGCCTACCGCGAAGGCACCGACCCCATCTACCAGGACGTGCCCTTCTACCTCGGCTGGGAAAACGGCGCCGCCTACGGCATCTTCTTCGATAACACCTTCCGCACCCACTTCGATTTCGGCGCCACCGGCATGGACTACATCTTCTTCGCCGCCGATGGCGGCGAGCTGAATTACTACTTCTTTTGGGGCCCGGCCTTCCCCAAGATCCTCGGCCGTTACGCCGAGCTCACCGGACACATGCCCATGCCGCCCCTCTGGGCGCTCGGCCATCAGCAGAGCCGCTGGTCCTACTACCCCGCCGCCACCGCCGAGGAGGTCGTGCGCCGCTACCGCGCCGAGGACCTGCCGCTCGACGTGCTCCACCTCGATATCGACTACATGAACGGCTACCGCGTCTTCACCTGGGACCCAGCCGGCTTTCCCGATCCGTCCGCCTTCACCGCCTCGCTGCGGCGCCAGGGCGTGAAGGTCGTCGCCATCGTCGATCCCGGCGTCAAATATCAGCCCCCCGAGCCCGGCGCTTCCGATGCCGCCATCCACCCCGAGCTCGCCCCGCAGGACCGCAGCTATTACGTCTTCAACCAGGGTACGGCGCGCAACTATTTCCTCCGCCGCAAGGATGGCCGCCTGTGGATCGGCAAGGTCTGGCCCGGCGAAGCCGTGTTCACCGATTTCACGCTCCCGGACGCCGCGCGCTGGTGGGGCGATCTCCACCGCGCGCTTCTGGATCATGGCGTCGCCGGCATCTGGAACGACATGAACGAGCCCGCGGATTTCACCGACCCGACGGGCAACACGCAAATGGACGTCGTCTTCGGCGATGCAGGCGAGCACACGACCTACGTCCAGGACCGCAACCTCTTCGCGCTGATCGAAGCCCGTGCCACCTACGAAGGCCTGCTGCGCCTCCGCCCCGGCGCCCGGCCTTATATCATCACGCGCGCCGCCTACGCCGGCATCCAGCGCTACGCCACCATGTGGACCGGCGACATCACCACGACCTGGGACGCCATGGCGCTCACCATTCCGATGTTCGCCTCGCTCGGCCTCTCCGGCGAAGCCTTCGTGGGCGCCGATGCCGGCGGCTTCATCGGCCACACCGATGGCGAACTGCTCACGCGCTGGTACCAGATCGCATTCCTGACGCCCTTCTGCCGCAACCACGCGCAGCGCGATAGCTACGATAAAGAACCCTGGCGCTTCGGCACCTATTACGAAGGCATCATCCGCAAATATCTGAAGCTCCGCTACCGGCTGCTGCCGTTCCTCTACACGGCGCTCGAGGAGGCGCACCGCACCGGCATGCCGATCTTCCGGCCGCTCCTGCTCAATTACCAGAACGATCCCAATACGCTCTCGATCGACGACGAATTCATGCTCGGCGCGGACCTGCTCGCCGCGCCGGTGCTGAAATCCGGCGCCACCGCGCGGCTCGTTTACCTGCCAGAGGGCGTCTGGTACGACTGGTGGACCGGCAAGCGGATCGCCGGCTACGCCATGATCCGCGCCGACGCGCCGCTCGAGACAGTGCCGCTCTACGTGCGCGGCGGCGCGATCGTGCCGCTGGCCCCGGAGATGAACTACGTGGGCGAAAAGCCCGCCGATCCCCTCACGTTCGCCATCTACCCCGACGCGCACGGCCGAGCCGAAACGTGGCTGTATGAGGATGATGGCCTCAGCCAGGCTTACCTGCAGGGCGCCATCCGCCGCACGCATCTGAGTTATCGCGCCGGCCCCGGCGGCGCCGTTATCGACGTCGCAGCGCCCGAAGGCCCCTACCAACCTGTGCCGCGCCGCTTTCAATTCATCGTGCGCCCCTCCAACGCGATCGCCCTCGAACTCCGCGACGACGGCCGCCCGCACCACGTCCGTCTCCGGTAGCAGTTACGATGGACTTATGACGATCCGCGCCCTGCTCCTCCTCGCCGCCTGCGCTTCCCTGCCCGCTTTCAGTCAGGATCAGCCCGCCCCGAACTCCGCCGCCACCCGTACCGAGCGCCTCGATTTCCCGGCGGGCGGCGTCCTCCATCTCAAGCGCCCGCTTGGCGAAGTAGTCATCGAAGGCTGGGACCAGGCCGGCATGGAGATCGCCGTCACCAAAACGCCGCCGCTGGTCTACGACTCCGAGGGCCGCGAAAAGCCCGCGCCCGCGGCCGAGCTGGACCGGATTCGCGTCACCACCGGGCGCCAGGGGAATGAGATCGTCGTCGCCACCGCCGGACCCGGCCGCCGCCTGTTCCCGCCGCGCGCCGCGGCCGGGGGGATCGCCGTCACCTACCGGATCAGGCTTCCGCGAACGGCCGGCGTCATCGCCGATGACGCCGAGGGCGAAGTACACATCGATGGAGTGTCCGGCGACATCCGGGTGACCGCGGCCAGAGGGGAAATCACGCTCCGCCTTCCGCCCGATGGGCAGTACGCATTCGACGCCCGCAGCCGCGCCGGCGATGTGATCTCCGATTATGCCGGACGCGAAATCCGCCGGCCGTGGCTGGTCGGCCATCGCTTCGAGCCGGAGAGCGCGCCCGGCGGTCACAAAGTCTATCTCCGCATCGGTTTCGGCGACATCCTGATTTCGAAATCGCAGACCACCCCGCTGCCCGCTCCGATCGCGCAGCCAGCCACCGCATCCACTGGGCAATAGGGGCCGGCGACCGCCGGCCCAGGCCGCCGCGCGCCGCGGATGGCCGGCGAGGAAGACTCGATCCGGACTTCATCGAGCGGCTGACCGTGGAAGATGCTGTAGAAGGGCAGGTGGATCATGAAGATCCACCTGGCAAAAATTGGCCTCATGGAATCAGCAACTTACCAGATCAAGTGGCAGATGCATAATCCACCCTGACCAGGAGCGGCAATGGCCGGCCCGCGCCGCCACCATTACGTCCGCTGCTCTCCCGCCGCCGCTGGAACCAGCACCGAGGTGCAGAACGCGCACCGGCGCGCCTTGATCGGTATGGTGCTCAGACACTCCGGACAGGTCTTCGTGGTCGGGTCAGGCGGCGCTTGCCCATGCCGGAGCCGGGCCATCAGCGTGTTCATCGGCAGCACCACACAGAAGTACACCGCGGCCGCAATCAGGAAAAACGAAACCACATTGTTGATGAAGTCCCCGATCTCGAACTCGCTGCCGTGCAGCACGAACTTGATCTCCGAAAACTTGGGCTTGCCCACGATCGCGGCGATCAGCGGAGTGATCAGGTCCTTGACCAATCCGTTCACCACCGCGCCGAAAGCGGCGCCGATCACGACGGCAACCGCCAGATCGATCACGTTCCCCCGCATGAGAAATGCTTTGAAGCCCTTCATCCGTTACCTCCAGATCCCATCCTGGAATCTCACCCGATTGTAAGCCCTCACAGCCAGCCGAACTTCCGCCCCACCCGGAACCACCGGGAGCGGCCCAGCCGCTGCATATCGGCGTCGAATTTCTGTTTCAGCACGCGCCATTCCTCGACCACGTCGCGCACCGCCTCCCGGCTCATCCCGTACGCGCCGCGGCGCGCCGCCACCGGTAGCGAGCAGGACTCCGCATGCACGATGCCAAACGGCGGGAAATTCGCGTTGTAGATGCGGACTTCGCCGAAGCCCGCCGCCGCCAGCTCGGCCTTCAGCCCGCTTTCCGAAAACTCCCGCATTTCGAGCGACGGCCCGCCGAAGCTCACATGAAACGCCAGGTCCTCGAACACCTGCACCTCGCCTTGCGGGGTGCGGTTCACCAGCACCGTGCTCCCCCCGACGTCCGCCAGTCCATGTGCGCCCAGCTCCGGGAAGTGCTCGCGCGTGGCCGCATCGAGCGAATACGGCACCGTGAAGACCAGCACACCACCCTCGCGGAGCAGCCGGAAGGCGTTCGCGAACGCGCGCCCTGCCGGCGGCGGCACGTGCTCGAAGACCTCGCTCGCCAGCAGAAAATCGTAGCGGCCCCACTCGGCCTCCGGGACATCGGTGATGTCGAAGCGCGGTTCGCGGTGGAAAAAGGTGTTGCGGTAATCGAGCCGCGCGGCGAGCGTATCGGCATACGCCCGCGCATCGCTCAATCCCAGCCCGCGCAGGCTCTTGACGCGCGGGAACTGCGGCAGCGGCAGCGGGGCGCCGAACAGCTCGCAGGAGAGCGCGTGCAGCAGTCCGCGCAGCCGCACGCTCGACCCGCAAGTCGCGCAGCCCGGCCGCTCCCGCTCGAACGCCGCCGCCGGCCACGGGTTCGCGTTCCCGCAAACATTGCAAACGAATTCCGTTTCCACCACAGTCATGCTAGCGCAGACCCCGGCGCTCTGCTCCCGACTCCTGACTCCTGACTCCTAACTCCTAGCTCCCGTGCCCTCCGCTCCCGCGGCCGTACACCCCCTCACGCCCCGGGTTCGGCCCCACTCCCGTTTCCGCCATATAATTGTGGCTGTATGCAACCGAGCGAGGGAAAACTGAGGCGCATGAAGGCGCTTTCCAACCAGCGCGGAGTCATCGCGGCAGCCGCCATGGATCAGCGCGGCAGCCTGCAAAAGGCGCTCGCGACGGCGCGGGGTGTTGACACCAAAGAGATCACCCCGGAAATGATGAGCGAGTTCAAAACGGCGGTGACGCGCGTTCTGACGCCGCACGCCAGCGCGATCCTGCTGGACCCGGAATTCGGCCTGGATGCCGCCCGCGCGCGCAGCCGCAACGCCGGCCTGCTGCTGGCCTACGAGCTGAGCGGGTACGATAACACACGCCCCGGCCGACTCCCCGACCTGCTGCCGCACGTCTCCGTCAAGCGCATCGTGGACTGGGGCGCGGACGCCGTCAAGATCCTCATCTACTACACGCCGATGGACGATGCCGCCATCAACGACATCAAGCACGCCTTCATCGAGCGCATCGGCGCCGAGTGCGAGGCCTACGAGATTCCGTTCTTCCTCGAATTCGTCGGCTACGATCCCAAGGGCGGCGACGAAAAGGGTCTTGAGTACGCCAAGGCTAAACCCGAGATTGTCCGCCGCAGCATGGAGGAGTTCTCCAAGCCGCAGTACAAGGTCGACGTGCTGAAAGTCGAGATCCCGGTGAACGCGGAGTATGTCGAGGGCTCCTCAGTCTATAAGGGGCAGAAGGCCTACACCCGCGAAGAAGCCCTGAAGCACTTCCGCGACGCCGCGGCGGTCGCGGCCAGGCCGTTTATCTACCTCAGCGCCGGCGTGAGTAACGCGCAGTTCACCGAGTCGCTGCGCATGGCCTCCGAGGCCGGCGTCGATTATTCCGGCGTGCTCTGCGGCCGCGCCACCTGGAAGGAAGGCATCCCGGTCTACGCCAAACAGGGCGTGAAGGCGCTCGAAGAGTGGCTGCAAAAAGAGGGCGTCCGCAACATCAACGCCGTGAACGATGCCATTCAGTCCGCCAAGCCCTGGTACGAAAAGCTCGGCCTCGCCGTCCCGGCGTAGCGGACGCCGGGACCGGGTATGCCAGGTCCGCGGTTCGCCGGTCAGAAAGTAGCCAGGCGCGCGGCGACATCGGCCCGGAAGCGGTCGATTGCGCCCAAGACAAAATCGGAAATGTTCAGCGCCGCGTCATCCACCAGCGGCGTGAGATCCATCGCGAAGGTGAGAGCGCTCTCCTCATCGGTGCCGTGCGAGGCGAAATAAGTGGCGTGGGCGAGCCGGCGGCCGGCGGTGGCAAGATCGTAGCGCTTCCCTCCAGTGACCTGCGAATCGAAGACGCCGACGAGCGCGGCGGCAATATTCGAGCGGGCGGAGACGGGCAGCGCCACCTTTTCGGTATCGAGGAGCCAGTCGAGGTCGCGCCAGACCTCGCAGCCGTAGACCTTGCGCGGGCGGGTATCTGCGCGGACGGCGCGTAGGGCCGCGATCGAGCGCAACGCGACGCCGATATGGGTGTCGTGCTTATCGGCGAGATTGTGAAGATAAACGATCTCGGGCCGGGTGGCGCGGAGGATCGCGGCGAGGTCTTCGGCCACCACGGTGTCCCGCGCGTTTTTCACCTGGCTGCTGGTGTAGCCGAGCTGGATCTGCGCGGCATACTCGCCGACAAAGGCGGCCTTGCGCTGCTCGATGCGGCGCACGTTCTGCATTTCCTCATCGGTGTAATCGCCGTAGATGCCGGAGCGCGGGCTGCCGGCGCCGTTGGTCACGACCACGCCGGTAAACCAGCGGTCCTTGCGGCCGAAGCATTCGGCGATGCCGTGGTAGGCCATGATCTCGATATCGTCCTGGTGCGCGGCGATGCACAGGTGCGTGGTGCGGGCCAGAGCCGCTTCGGGCGCCGCGCCGTCGGGAATATAGAGATCGGCGGCGGCGTTATGAAATTGCATGCGTCTTCTTCTCCTGAACGTGAATGGCGGGCAAGCTGGCGGCGGCGATGGCCTGGCCGTGCCGCTTTTCCTTCTCATCGGGAATATGAAAGCGGAGGCGTTCGGCGAGTTCCGGGAACTCGGCGCGCAGCACCTGGCGGGCGGTCGAGAGGATGCGGTCGCCGCCCTCGCCGGTGAGCACGCGCCCGAGCACCAGCAGGTTGCGGATCTCGTAAAAATCCGCGTAAAGCGCGATGGTATAGCCGAAATAGACGCCGATGGTGTCGTAAATGCGCAGCGCCCGGGCATCGCCGGCCGCGGCCAGCTTTTGCACCTGCTCCAGCTTGACGGCGAGCGGCATGTCCTTCGGCAGCTCGATGCCCGCGGGACCGAGCAGCCGGTTCACGGCCTGCTGCGAAAAGTACTGAGCGCCGACGCCCGCGTCGCCGGACCATTCATCCACGGGGGCATCGGCGCGGTAATCGACGGGCGCGAATGCGAGTTCGTTGAGCCAGCCGGTGATGGCGCCGGCGGGCGTGACATAGCCGGCGGCCAGGCTGCTGCCCATCGCAATGCCGAGCACGGCGCCGTCGCCCAGGGCCATGGAGCCCGCGAGCGCGGTGACTTCGCCATCGTTCACCACCTCGAATGGCACGCCGCCCCACGCGTCCTGGAGTTCGAAGAAGAGGCGGCGGATGCGGCCCTCGAAGGCGGCGCGCGGCACGGAACGGTAGAGCGAGCCGACGCGCACTTCGTTGTTCACGTAGACGCCGGCGGCGCTGCCGCCGATGGCATCGACGCGCGGCAGATGCGCGGCGGCGCGGCGCAGGGAATCGTGGATGCCGTCGAAATGGTATTGCGGATCGGATTGCGTGCTGGGGTTCC
>Ga0070739_10008871_pt1 | contig 10160 bp, 5 predicted proteins | sample Coa_R1_7_FD_66445 | JGI IMG/M metagenome (GOLD analysis project Ga0070739, IMG submission 66445) | Surface soil microbial communities from Centralia Pennsylvania, which are recovering from an underground coalmine fire - Coalmine... | ecosystem: Environmental > Terrestrial > Soil > Unclassified ...
AAAAAGGCGCGGTCTCGCCGTTGCGCAAATTGCTTTCTTCCCCGGACAGAACCGTGGCGATGGTTTCGGCTGAAGCACTGGGGCGCATTGGCGATTCGAGAGCGCTTCAATCCCTTGAACGCGCTGCCGCGCGTTCCGAAGGCGCGGTCCACCGCGCGGAGATTGACAGCATCACAATCTGCGCCAATCGCCTGTTGGAGGCGGGCAAGGGAAAAGACGCGCTCAAAATTTTCGACAGACTCTACCAAACTGAAAAATCCGACCCCATCCGGGTGGCCGCATTTCGTGGAGTTCTCCTTGCATCGGGCTCGCGCGGAATTGCGCGCATGAGGGACGCCATCGTTTCGGGAGACGGCCCCGCGCAATCCGCCGCGTTGATCGTGGCGGCCCAATGGCCACAGGACCCGACATTAACCAGGTCCCTTGCCGATTTGCTTCCCACGAGTTCTGTTCCTGTTCAACTCGCGCTGATCCAATGTTTGATGCAACGTGGCGATCCTGGCGCGATGTCTTCAGTGGCAAAATTGGTGGAAAGCACCGACACCGGAGTTTCCGTTGCCGCCATCAGCGCGCTGGGCAGATTGGGCGATGATTCGGTGGTTTCGTTGCTGGCAGAACAAGCGGCTTCCGACAGCAAGGCGAAACGCGATGCGGCTCGGGAATCTTTGATCGACTTGAATCGCGGTCCGGTCACGGAGCAAATGCTGGCCGCCCTGAAAACATCTCCTTCAACCGAGAAAGCCGACTTGATGCGCGCGCTTGCCGAACGGCGCGATCGCGCGGCGCTGCCTGTGTTGATGGACATCGCGCAAAATGGAAATGAAGCCGAACGCGCCGCTGCTTTCCAGGCGTTGGGCGAACTTGCGGACGCCAGTGAAATTCCGCGCCTGGTCCAATGCGTCACGGAAGCGCGCAGCGACGATATCCGTTCAGGCGCAGCGGACGCGCTCAATTCGGTTTTGATGCGCGTGCAATCTCCGGGAGCGGCCCTGGACTTGAGTTCGTTCGTCACCACGGTGAAAACCGGCAGGACGGATGCGCGACTGGCATTGCTTCCTGTTTGCAGCGACGTTGCCCAGGACTCCGTGCGCGAGGCGCTGCGCGCGGCCGCCGCTGATTCGGATTCGAACATTCGCGAAGCGGGCATCCACGCGTTGTGCGACACGAAGGACGCCGAGTTGCTGCCCGATTTGATCAAGTTCGCGCAGGACACCAACCAGCCCGGGCCGCAGTTGTTGGCCATCCGCGGGTGTGTGCGGCTCACCACGCAGGAAGACACCATCCATTTGCCAAACTCCCAGAAGCTTTCCACATTCAAGGCGATTCTTGAGACGCCGCTGAGCCAGCAGGAAAAGCAGCTTGTCCTTTCCGGTCTTGGCACAGTTGCCGACCTGCAGGCGCTTGATATTGCTGAAAAGATGCTGGATGACAGCTCCGTCCACGCCGAAGCCGAAAGAGCGGTGATCCAAATCGCCACCGCCATTGCCAAGCCGCATCCCAAGAAGGCCCGCGCCGCCTTAAAAAAAATTTCCGAGGAAACGAGCGACGAGGACACGCGCAAATCCGCGGAAGCCGAGTTGAAAAAAATCAAATCCAAATGAAATCAGGGATACAAAGGAGCTTTTGTCGGGCGTTGGCGACGATTTGTGTGCTGGCGTTTTGTTTGGGGCAATCCGCGCGTGTTTTTGCCGACGACCAATCCAAGTCGAGCGATTTGGTCCCGCTCAAGTTGAAATTGCCATCACCGGTCTTCACCGGCACGCCCAAGGACGCCCCGGCGGGCATGGATGTCGAGCCTCTTCCCGTCAAACCGCCGCCGCCTTTGATGGTGCCAAGCGACGTGCGCAACATCGCGCCCGGCAAGAAAATCACCTGCAGCGACAAAACAGTCAGCGCCATTGATTTGGCAAAAATCACGGATGGCAACAAGGACGCAGGCGAGGACACCGCGGCGATGTTGAAGAAAGGTTTGCAATGGATCCAGTTTGATTTGGGCGCGCCGCAGGAAATTTTTGCCATTGCCATCTGGCACGCGCACGATTCGGCGAAAGTCTATCGTTCAGTCATCGTGCAAGTCGCCGATGACCCGGATTTCGCCGTCAACACACACACGCTGTTCAACAACGACCGTGACAACAGCGCCGGTTTGGGTGTCGGCACGGACCGGCAATATTTCGAAAGCTATCAGGGCAAGGTCATCAACGCGAAGGGCGTGAAGGCGCGTTACGTGCGGCTCTATTCGCACGGCAGTTCCGACGCGGCCTATAACGAATACACCGAAGTGGAGATTTACGGGCGTCCGGCGAAATGAAATGGACGCTCGTTTGCTGCGGTTTTTTCCTTGCGCAAATCGGATTCGCTTCGCCGGTCACACTCACGATTGACACCCTCGCTCCCGGTGATGCCATCCCTGCCGATTTCAGCGGGCTGAGTTTTGAGACTGGCAGCGAATTGCCAGATCGAAATCACGTTTCCGGCCATCTTTTTTCCCCGACCAACCAGCCGCTCATAACGCTTTTCCGCAATGCCGGCATTCATAACCTGCGCGTCGGCGGCGGCACCGTGGACGGGCCCAAGGCAGCCGTCCCGTCGCAGGACGCGATTGATGACCTGTTCGCCTTCGCCAAGGCGGTCGGCAATCTCGACGTGATTTATTCGATGCGATTGTTGAACGGCAATCCTTCCGAAGCTGCTGCGACCGCCGGATACATCTGGCGGCATTATCGTCCACTGCTCGCCGCGTTTTCCATCGGCAACGAGCCGGATTGGAAATCATTCCATTATCCGCCGGCCGGACGCGGCACTGATCCGTCGATTTCCGATTATCCATCCTATCTTGCCGCATGGCGAAAATTTGCCGAAGCCATCACCAACGCCGCGCCCGGCGCAATGTTCGCCGGACCTGATACCGGCGATTACACAAAATCCACCTACCGGCATGGCAAATCATGGACGCAACGCTTCGCCGATGACGAACGTCATTCGGGAATCATCTCCGCAGTGACGCAGCATTTTTATGTCGGCAGTCATCCTGAAGGCGTGAGCAGCGCGCAAGCCGTCAGCAACATGCTTTCGCCGGCCTGGGTGAATGTGAAATATCCATGGCTCTTCAAGCACAATCTCGCTCCAGTTGTAAAAGATGGCCTGGCTTACCGGTTGACCGAATCGAATGATTATCTGGTCGGCATCGAGAACGCGAGCGACACATTGGCATCGGCTTTGTGGGCGTTGGATTACATGCATTGGTGGGCCGCGCATGGATGCGCCGGCGTGAATTTCCACAATAAATCGTGGCTGCTGACTGACACCATTTATCTCGATTCGTCCGGCAAATTTCGCATCCATCCGAAGGCGTATGGCATAAAATGTTTGAGCTGGGCAGCCGTGGTCGCGTGGAACGGCTCAAAATCGGCAACAAGGAAACGTTGAACCTCAGTGCTTATGCAGTTGGCGACGCGGAACAATTGTTCGTCACCATCATCAACAAGGAATACGGCGCTGGAGCGCGAAGCGCTACAGTGACCATCCAGACTCCTGAGTTTTCTGCAAATCATGTCAAAGCCATTTTTCTGCTCTCAGAAAAAAATGATGCCACGGCGAAAGATGGCATCACGCTGGGCGGTGCGCCCATCGAGAATGATGCGCCATGGAATGGAACCTGGAAAGTCCTGAACGATTCACGCGCCAATCAAATCAATATAATCGTTCCGGCAACTTCAGCCGTTGTAGTAAAGTTGGAACGTTCGATCGGCTTAAATTGAACTGTACCCGTAAAACGCATTAGACACATTTGATTTCGGGGTGGAACAGGCGACCCGCCTGTTCTGTCCGGCAACTTGCCGGACAGTTCTTCACCAGCGAAAATTATAACAGGTCGGCAGGTTGCCGACCTGAACGGGCAAGTTGCTGCTCTGTAGAAGACATCATCAGCGACCTTTAAAATCGTAGCGCAGGTTTCCAAACCTGCTGTATCGCCGACTTCCAAGTCGGCTTACAATTTAACCAAGCACCTGCGGATTTGGAAATCCGCGATACAGCGGACTTGGAAGTCCGCGCTACGTCAACGCTTTGACTTCGACGCGACGCGTGAGCGCGATTCTTTCACTTCAAAGCGAGGCTTGGGCGCTTCGCCTTCATTTTCCGGTTCCAGTTCAACTTTTATCCAGCCTGGTTTGCGCTGGTCGAACGCTTTGTACGCCTCGATGGCGGACATCAATGGCTCGCGTTTGGTGAGAATTTTTTGCGGATCAAGTTCGCCGCGCTGCACGATGCGCACCAGTTCGGGAATATAACGGCGATGGTTGCAATTGCCCATTTGCACCGTCACATTTTTGTTCATCGCGTTGCCAAACGGGAACCATTCCATCGTCTCCGGATAAACGCCCACCACCGAAATCGTGCCGGCCTTGCGGACCGATTCCACCGCCCATCTCACGACTTGCGATGGCGCCTGGCCCGGCTTCCAAAGATTGCCCTGCGGCCTGGCCTCCGGCGCGATGCGTTTCAATTCCTCCTCAAACTGCTCCTTGTTCTTTTCAGTTTTTTTCGCGGCGGGTCCATGTTGCGCAGGTTCGGCGTCAACACCCACAGCATCAATCACGCGGTCTGCGCCTTTGCCATCGGTCAGTTCCTTGATGATTTCGGTGGGATCTTCCTTGTTGAAATCAATCACTTCCGCGCCCTGTTCGCGCGCCATTTCGAGCCGGTCGGCAACGGTGTCAATCGCGAGCACGCGGCCGGCGTTCATCAAAAAGGCGCTGGCGATGGAAAATTGGCCGACCGGCCCGCAGCCGAAAACAGCCACCACGTCGCCGTCCTTGATTTGTGCCAAATCAGCCGCGAAATAACCGGTCGGAAAAATATCCGAAAGCAGGATGGCCTGATCGTCGGTCACTTGCTCCGGCAACTTGACCAGGTTTGTGTTCGCAAACGGAACGCGCACAAATTCCGCCTGCATGCCGTTGAATGGCCCGCTGTCCGCCGTTCCTCCGTAAAAGGCGGTGCCGGAATCCGGGCCGTTCGGATTGGCCTCGTCGCATTGCGCGTAATAACCTTGCCGGCAAAATGCGCAACTGCCGCAGGCGATGGTCGAGCCGATGACCACGCGGTCGCCCGGTTTGAAGTTGCGGACGTTGGAACCGGTTTCCTCCACCACTCCGACGCCTTCATGTCCAAGGATGGTGCCGGGTTTCATCGGCGAGAGAGTGCCGCGAATCATGTGCAAGTCCGTCCCGCAAATGGCGCTTGCAGTCAGACGCACGATGGCATCCTGCGCATCCTGAATTTTTGGTTCGGAAACATTGTCCAGCCGAATGTCGCCGATGCCATGGAAAACGATGGCCTTCATAATCCTCCTTAATTGGGCTGCGGCTCTTTGATTGGAAAGGAAACTTTTGCCTCTTCAGGTCGCTGCCACAGTCAAAACAATCTGCCGCAAGAATGCCCGCCGCTCACATGGGGAAAAGACCGGGGTGGAGAGATCAGAGTGATGGAGTAGTGGAGTGATGGAGTAATGGAGTGATGAAGTATTGGAAAAGGAGACCGTGCTGACTCCGCCTGGCCAACACTCCAATACTCCATTACTTGGCTCATCCGGGTTTGGAGTTCCGCCTTTAGGCGGCATCCTTCGCAGCCTTTTGGCCGGCTTTGTCATCTGGATTTTCTTCCACCATCAGTTTTTTTTGCTCCTGTTCGCCTGCTCAACCGCCTGCCATCCGCCGCCAAGGGCGCGATAGAGTTGAACGATGGCAGAAAGCTGGTTGAATTCCGTTTGGACGAGCAAATTTTCTTCGGGATAGAGCAGTTGTTCCTCCTGCAAAACTTCGTAATAGCTAGACTGCCCGAGCGTGTAGCGTTGGTTCACGATGCGTACCGCTTCCTTGTAGGCTTCCACCGCGCGGGCGTGCAGGACGCGCGCCTCGGCCAATTTTTCACGGGCGATCAACGCACTGGAAACTTCCTGGAAGGCGTTCAACACCGTGGATTGATATTGCAACGCATATTGGTCGCGGGCCGCAAGAGCCTGCCGGTATTGCGCGCGCAGCCGGCCACCCTGGAAAATCGGCCCGGTCAGATTTGCGGCCGCGCCCCAGGCCGCCGCCCTTCCGCTGGTGAACGTGGCAAGCTCGGGACTCACATGACCAAAAAGGCCCGTGAGCGAAAGTTCTGGAAAAAAATTGGCCTTCGCCACGCCCACCTGCGCGTTGGCCGAGCGCAATTGCTGCTCCGCTTCGCGAATGTCCGCACGCCGTTGCAAAAGCGACGCGGGCAACCCGGCGGGAACGTCCGGCGGAAATTGATTGTCCAGTTGCGAGCCGTCGTGCGGAACGGCCCGCGGGTTTTCGCCAAGCAACACGCTGATAAGATTTTCCTGCTGCGCGATTTGACGTTGCAAATCAGGAATGGTGGCCGCGGCGGAGTTGAACAACGCCTCGGCTGAGGAAGTCTCCAGTTTTGATGCCGCGCCTTGTTGCAGGCGCTGGCTGAAGATTTTATAGCTGCCGGCGTATGCGTTGGTTTCGTCCTGGGCGATGGCCAACTCGCGGTCCAGCGTCAGGAGTTGGAAATAATCCTGGGCGACTTGCGCGATGAGCGAAGTGATGACATCGCGCCGCGCCTCCTGTGTCGCGAAATATTGCGCGCGCGCAGATTCGGTCATGCGGCGGACGCGTCCAAACACGTCAATTTCCCACGCGGCAGTGCCATAAAGTTCATACAGGCGCGCATTCGTTCCGCCAGTCGGGAAAGGGCTGCTGCCGCCCGGCGCGACATTTTTGCCCACGCCCGCCAGCCCGCTGTAGTTCAGTTGCGGAAAAAGTGCCGCGCGCGTTTCAGCGGTGACGGCCTGCGCCTGCGTGATACGTGTGAAGGCGACGCGCAGGTCGTAGTTGTTGGTCAGAGCCGTGCGGATTAAACCTTGCAACGTTTCGTCGTGAAAAATTTCCCACCATGGCAGGTCGGCGAAGGAATTGGTGCCATTGGGCTGCTCGCCGCGAAAAGCGGGCGGCGCGTTTACTTGCGGGCGTTTATAATCCGGCCCAACCGCGCAGCCGGCAAAGAAACCGAGCGCGACCACCAAAACACCAAGGCACCAAGCCGGTAGGGACATCGCGCTGTCCCGCATGCGGGATCCGCGGACGGCGCAGCGCGCCGTCCCTACCATTTCACATCGGCCCAAATTTATTCCTGCATTTCTCAAACTCGATCTTTGTTCCGGGACTGCAGGAGGGGTGCATTTTGAACTCGGTTCCATATCAACCGGTGGGTTCCGGCGGTTTGGGTACGTGCGGCTTTCTGCTGCAACGGTTGGCGAGGGATTCGACCACGTAAAAAGTGACCGGCACAATCAAGGTGTCCACAAACGTCGCCCCGAGCATTCCGCCGATGACGACCGTGCCCATCGTCTGCCGCGCGACGGCGCCGGAGCCGGAAGACAACCAGAGCGGCATGCAACCGAGAATGAACGCGAATGAGGTCATCAGGATCGGGCGCAAGCGTATGCTCGCGCCGGCTTCGGCGGCGTCAATGATGGACTTGCCGCCCTCTTCGTACTCCCTTTTTGCGAAAGCAACGATGAGGATGGCATTTTTTGCCGCAAGACCGATGAGCATGATGAGGCCGATCTGCGCATAGACGTTGTTTTGGAAACCGCGCGCATTCAACGCGACGAATGCGCCGAGAATGGCTGTCGGCGTGCCGAGCAACACGCTGAAAGGCAGCGACCAGCTTTCATATTGCGCGGCCAAAATCAGGAACACGCACAGAATGGAGAGTGAGAAGATCAGCGCCGGTGAAACGCCTTCAGCCGCTTTTTGTTCCTGGAAGGACATGCCGAAATAATCGTGGCCCATTGTCTTGGGCATTGTTTGCGCGAACACTTCCTCGAGCGCCTGGTTTACCTGGCTGCTGCTGTAACCGGGCGCGGCGGCGCCATTGATTTGCGCGCAGGGATATTCGTTGTAATGGAGGATGAATTCCGGCCCCACCCGGCGCTGGATCTCCGTGAACGCGGAGAGAGGCACGCTTTCGCCGGCGCTGTTTCGCACGTAAAACAAGCGCAACTTGTCGGCGCTGGAACGATATTCGTCCTCGGCCTGGAGGTAAACCTGCCATTGCCGGCCGAAGCGGTTGAAATAATTTACGAAGTAACTGCCCATGAATGTCTGCAAGGTCGTATAGACATCGTTGAGTGAAACGCCTTGTTTTAACACCCGGTCGCGGTCCACTTTTGCATAGACTTGCGGAACCGTCGGGAGCCATGTCGTGATGATGTTGGTGATTTCCTGCCGGTGTTTCAAGGCATCGACAAATTTATGCACGTTTCCATCCAGGAAATTTAGGTCCTGCGAGCCGGAACGGTCTTCGAGCATGAACGTGAAGCCGCCGGATGTGCCGATGCCCGGAATCGATGGCGGCGCAAAGGCAAAAACAACCGCCCCGGGGATTTTGGCCAGCTCAGTGTTCATGGTTGAGCGGATGGCAGTGAACTGTTCGTTGCGCTTGGTCCGCTGGCTCCAGGGCTTAAGCGTCACGAAAAAGAAAACGTTATAGGTTGCCTGCACCTGGCTCAACAGGCTGAAGCCTTCAACGGTGGTGCAATACCGGACACCCGGCATTTTCATCAAAACCTGTTCGATCTGTTTTGCGACTTCGTCAGTGCGTTCCAACGAAGCAGCGGACGGCAGTTGCGCTTGCACGAACGCATATCCCTGGTCTTCTTCGGGCACGAAGGCCGTTGGCAACCGCTTGGCCAGGAACAGTGCCGCCACCCCGATGGCTGCGAGCGATAGGAGCGCCAACACGTTGTGTTCGATGATTTTTCGGCTGATGTGCAGATATTCTTCGCGGACCTGGTCGAACTTGTCGTTGAACCAGCAGTAGAATTTTGCCAGCGGTCCGCGGTATTGGTTGTGCCTTCTTGGACGCAAAAGTTTTGCCGCAAGCGCAGGGCTGAGCGAAAGAGCGTTGAACGCGGAGAGCGCAACGGAAATCACGATGGTCATCGCGAATTGCTGATACAATCGCCCGGTGATGCCCGGGATGAAAACCGTGGGCACGAATACGGCGGCCAAAATCAGCGCCAGCGCGACCACCGGCATGGCGACTTCGTCCATGGCCTTGAGGGCGGCTTCCTTTGGCGGCAGGCCTTCCTCGATGTGGCGCTCGGTGGCTTCAACGACAACGATGGCGTCATCGACCACAAGCCCGATCGCCAGCACCATGCCGAGCATCGAAAGCGTGTTGATCGAGAAACCAAACAGCGGGAAGAACGCGAATGTGCCGATGAGCGCGACGGGCACGGCAACCAGTGGAATCAATGAAGCGCGCCAGCCCTGCAGGAAAACGAAAACGACCACGATCACCAGCGCAAGCGCGATGAACAGCGTGCGCATGATTTCGCGGATGCCTTCCGAAACCGCCTGCGTGGTGTCGAGCGAAATCGCGTAATCAAGGTCCGGCGGGAAGGCGCGCTTTGCCTCTTCCATCAGCTTCTTGACCTCGTTCGCGTCGTCAATCGCGTTGGAGCCTGGCAATTGATAAATGGCCATCACCGCGGATGGCTTGCCGTTGAGCTTGCCGACAATGCTGTAAGTTTGCGCGCCCAATTCGACCCGAGAAACGTCCCGCAAACGCACCACCGAGCCGTCGGGATTCAAGCGGATGACAATGTCGCCGAATTCCTTTTCAGTCACCAACCTGCCTTGGGCCGTGATTGTGTAGGTGAATTCCTGGCCTTTGGGCGTGGGCGGGCCGCCGATCTGTCCCGCGGGATTGACCGTGTTCTGCGCATTGATGGCATTGATGATGTCGCTGACGGTGATGTTCAGTTTGGCGAGTTGATCGGGCTTGACCCAGAAACGCATCGCGTACTGGCCTGCGCCAAAGACATTCACGTTGGAGATGCCTTTCAATTGCGTGATGCGATCGACCAGGTTGATATAGCAGTAATTCGCCAGGAACGTGCCGTCGTGCGTGCCCTTGGGCGAAACGAGCGCGACCAGCAACATCGGCGTGGTCGGGGATTTCAACAACGTGACGCCGTAATTGCGCACATCGGCGGGCAACTGCGGCTGGGCCTGGTTCTGGCGCAATTGCGCGAGCACCTGGTCGATGTTCGGGTCGGTCTTCACGTCGAAATTCACGCCCATGCGCATCACGCC
>Ga0070739_10008874_pt1 | contig 10157 bp, 7 predicted proteins | sample Coa_R1_7_FD_66445 | JGI IMG/M metagenome (GOLD analysis project Ga0070739, IMG submission 66445) | Surface soil microbial communities from Centralia Pennsylvania, which are recovering from an underground coalmine fire - Coalmine... | ecosystem: Environmental > Terrestrial > Soil > Unclassified ...
CGGCTACACCGCGGCCCTGGAGGCGCTGATCCGCAAAACCAGTCCCGCGCTGGTGCTGTTGCCGCACACCTATCAGACCCGCGACTTCGCGCCCATGCTCGCCACGCGATTCGAGCGCGCGCTGATTAGCGACGTGATCGGCGCGCGGGTGGACAGCGGCGAGCCGGTGTTCGTGCGCCAGTTCTTTCAGGGAAAACTCAACGGCGATGTGCGGCCCGCAGGGCCTGGCCCGCACTTCGCCTCGATTCAGGCCGGAGCCTGGCGCGCCGATTCCGCGGAGCCCGGAACCGCGCCCGTGGAGACCTTCGCGCCGCCGCTCGACGCAGCACAGATCCGCCAGAAGCCCGAACCGCCGTTCCGCGAATCCGCCCGGGCCGTCGACCTCAGCGCGGCCGAGCGGATCGTGTCCGTGGGACGCGGCATTCGCGACAAGGAAAACATCCCGGTGGTGGAGGATCTGGCCAGGGCGCTGGGCGCCGAGCTTGCGGCCTCGCGCCCGATCTGCGACGCGGGCTGGCTCCCGATGGAGCGCCAGGTGGGCAGCTCCGGCCAGACCGTTTCGCCCAAGATGTACATGGCGATCGGCATCTCCGGCGCGATCCAGCACCTGGTGGGCATGAAGGGCGCCAAAACCATCGTCGCGATCAATAAAGACAAGGACGCGCCGATCTTCGAAGTAGCCGATTACGGCATCGTGGGCGACCTGTTCGAGGTGGTGCCCGCGCTGGTTCAGGAAATCAGAAAAATCAAGTAGGACAGGCTTTAGCGTGTTCCGCTTCCTGGCCCCGCCCCTTCCGCTCATCCACAACCCGCGCGAGCCGCTCGATTTCCCGCTGGGCCGCTGGAATCTGTGCATCGGGGGCGCGGGCCGGCGCGCGCCGGGTTATGTGAACCTGGACATCCTCCGCGCTCCGGGTGTGGACGTCCAGGCCGACGCCGAGCAGATGCCCTTCGCCGACGGGCTCTTCACGCGCGTCGAATGCGACGCCGTGCTCGAACACGTGCGCAACCCGGAGCGGGTGGTCGCGGAGATTCATCGCGTGCTTGCCCCGGGCGGCTACGCGCACCTGGTCACGCCCTTCTGCCATCCGTTCCACGAATACCCGCGCGATTACCGCCGCTTTACGCTGGACGGCCTGAAGCTGCTGGCGGGCGATCGCTTCGAGGTGGTCGCCGAAGGCTGGCGCACGGGCCCCACGGCGACCATGCTGGTCTTCACGCTGGAGTATGGGAAGCTGTGGCTGCCTTGGCGCGCGTGGCGCGCCGCCGTGCACGCCGCCCTCGGGTGGCTGCTGTTCCCGCTGCGGTATCTGGATCTGCTGCTGTTCCGCGCGCCGCAGGCGGGCCGGATCGGGAACCACGGTTATCTCTGGCTGCGCAAGCTCCCGCCTACGCCTGCTTCAGCCGCGCCAGCACCCGCGCCGGGGTGAACGGATACTGCTCCATCCGCACTCCCGTGGCGTCGAAGAACGCGTTGGCGATGGCGGCGGCGGCAGCCGCCATGACCTCTTCGCCGGCTCCCGTCGAGCGCTCATTCAGGCGCTGCACGACGACGGGCGTGACTTCCGGGCACTCCTCGAAGCGCAGAATCGGGTAGCCGTTCCAGTCGAGGCTCGTAACATTGGTTTGCGAGAATGTCACTTCCTCTTTGAGCATCCGGCTGGCGGTTTGCACAAGCTGCCCGCTGATCTGGTTCTCGACGAAGCCTGGATTGACAACCTGCCCTGCATCGATCGCGCCATAGAGATGCTTTACCGCAACCCGGCCGTTCTCTTGATTCACTTCGATCTCGGCCACGGCCGCGCCGTAGGATGCCAGGTGCGTGCCCAGGCCGATGCCGCGCCCGCGCGCTACGCTCGATTTGGACACCTTCGACGCCGCGCGTCCGGGAATCCACTGCGCCGCCTGCGCCGCCGCCTCCAGCACGCCCAGCCAGCGCGGATCCTTGATGTTCAGCTTGCGGAATGCGTACGGATCCATGCCCGCCAGGTACGCCAACTGATCGATGGCCTGCTCGGATGCGAACGAAAACGACAAATCCAGCGGCGACCGCAGCCAGCCGCCCTTCAAGTAATCCGCCGCGGGCAGCTTGTGGTTCACCAGACGCAGATTCGGAATGTCGTACATGCCCGCGCAGTTCAGCGTGCTTACGCCCTGCACGCCCGAGCCCGGCCACTCCGCGATCGGCTTGCCGGTCGCGAGCTGCTCCGAAGTCTCCACCAGGCTCCAGTTATGCTGCCAGCCCTGATACTCGTAGGCGATGATCTTGCCTTCGGCGTTCGCCGCCGCGCGCACCTCGCCCACGTGCGCGGGACCGTAGTTGTCCCACCCGAGCTCGTCCCACCGCATGAACTGCAGCCGCACCGGTTTTCCGGCGAGCTGCGAGAGCAGGACCGCCGCCTCCGCGACGTCGTCATAGCAGCTATGTCCGTACGTGCCCGAGCCTTCGTAATACTGCACACGGACCTGCTCGGGCTTGAGCCCCAGCACCCCCGCCACCTTCGGCCGGGTCCCGTAGACGTCCTGCGTGGAGCACATCACCAGCGCCGAATTCGCCTTCACATCCGCGATCGCGCAGTTCGGCCCGAACGGCGCGTGCGACTGGTAGGGCCCCCGGCAGATCTGCGTCGCCACGTGCGGGGCGCTGCCGAAGACGCCGAGATCGCCGCGCTCGCGCACGATGCTGTCCTGCGTCTTCGCCGAACGCATCGTCTGATGCAGGGCCGCCGTGCCGGGCAGCACGGGCTTCGTATCCCACGTGACCTTCAGATCGCGGGCCGCGCGCACTGCGTCCCACTCGTTTTCGGCCACTACGCCGACGAAGTCGCCTTTGCGAAGCACCAGCGCGCCGGGAATCGAAGCGATGGATTTCTCATCGATGCTTAGCACCTTCGCGCCCGCGCCGTAGGCGCTCTGGCCGCGAGGCCGCACCACGCGCCCATGCAGCATCCCCGGCACTCGCACGTGCTGCATGTAAACATAGGTGCCTTTGACTTTGTCGGGCGTATCGCGGCGTGGAAGGCTTGTGCCGACCACCTTATATTCCGTCGTCGGCTTCACCGGCGCGGATCCCGTGAACGCCAGGTTGAACCGTTTCTCGCCGATCAGCTCGCCATAAGTGACGCGCTGCGCCCCAGCCGAGACCACCCCTTTGTCGACCATCAACTGCTCCAGCGGCGCGCCCAGCTTCGCCGAGGCCATCTTGAGCAGCGCTGCCCGGGCCTCGGCCGCCGCCGTCCGCACCTGCGGTCCTCCGCGCGCGATCGCCGCGCTCGAATAGGTGCCGCCCTGGTTGGGCGTGACGTTCGTATCCAGGCGAACTGATTGAATCTGGCCCATGTCCAGATCCAGCTCCTCGGCGGCGACTTGCAGCAGCGCCGTCGACGCGCCCTGCCCCAGTTCCGCGAACCCGATATACACCGTGGCCGTGTTGTCGGAGTGGATCGCGAGCCACGTATCCACCTGCTTGGCGTCCGGCGGCCCGGGCCGCTCGCCCGCCCGGTCCTGCGCCCGTAGGGCGTCCCGCAGGCTGAAACCGACCACCAGCGCGCCGCCGGCCTTCAAGAAATCCCGGCGCCTCATCGCGAGCCTCCCGCCATCGCTCGCGCGGCTCTCTGAATCGCGCGAATCACCCGCGGATAGGTTCCGCAGCGGCACAGATGCCCGTTCATCGCGGTCCGAATCTGCCCCTCCGTGGGCGTCGCGTTCTTGGAGAGCAGCTCGGCCGATTTGATGATCATGCCGTTGAAGCAGTAGCCGCATTGCACGGCCTGCTCGTCGATCATGGCCTGCTGCACCGGGTGCAGCTCCGGCGCCCGGGCGAGCTTCTTCTGCGCCGCGTACCACGCCGGCAACCCTTCGAGCGTGGTCACCACCTTGTTCGCCACCGCCGAGACCGGCGTCACGCAGGATCGCGTTTCGACGCCGTTCACCAGCACCGAGCACGACCCGCACTGCGCCAGCCCGCAGCCGAAGCGCGGCCCCTGAAGCCCCAACTCGCCCGCGAGCACGTACAGCAGCGGAGTATCTGGAGCGGCCGTTACCGTCCACGAACGTTCGTTCACTCGGATGTTCATAGCCGGCTAACAGCGTATCAAAGGCGCAACAGCGGCGGCCTACGCAGGCCTGTCCGGCGACCCGCGCCGGGATCAGTTCTCCGACGGATCGACGTTTAATTCAGGACAGTTGTGAATCGGGAAAATTTCACCGCTATCGCCATCGGTCACAAAGACCTGGTAGTGGTATTCGCCCTCGATGCAGGCTTCCAGCGGAGCCGTGGCCTGATTGATCGCGGTGACGCCCGGAAAGGGCGAGCCGTTGGGAAAACTCACGATGAACGAGTCCTTTTGCTTGCCATTCTTGATCCGCCACTGAATGTAGGTCGGGTTGGCCACTTTCACCAAGGGCCATGGTTCCTTGAACGTCCCCTTCTTTTCCGCATTGCCATTATCCGCTCGTGCCACGTCAATGTGAATGATCAGAGGATTTTCCTTGTTAATCATTGTGGTCTCCTTGTCTGCTCCCGTCTTGTATCCGCGCACCCGTCAGGGCTGGTTGGGAACCAGCCGACGGTAGCGTGGGTCCTTCCGAAGGTCTTTCAGCGCCGGCGAAGATTCGATTTCGCGAATCAGAGTAGGGCCCAGCTTCAGCGTCTGCTCCAGGGCCTTCAAGGCTTCCGGCCGGTCGCCCAGTTGCTCATACACCAGCGCCGCATAAAATTGCACCCGCGCCAGAGAGGCTCCGTTGCGAAGCGCCTGTTGGATCTGCCCGGCCGCTTCGGTGCGGTCCTCCGCGGGGATGGCGCCGCGCGCGTCCCGGACCGAAACGTGATACATAGCCAGGCGCCCGTGCATGACCGGGTCCTCCGGATGCGCCTGGCTTTCCTGGCTCAACAAGTCGATGGCTTTCCGGTAATAGGCCGGCGCTTGCGATTCGTGGCCGGGCGCCCACCGGCAGGCGTCCGCCAGGTCCGCCCAGGCCTGATAGCTGTTGGCCGCCAGCTCCGTGGCATGGCTAAACGCCTGGATGGCGCTTTCCAGGTCGCCCGCATAATAATAGATATTGCCGGAGTTGCTATACGCAGGCGCGGTCGGCGCGATGAAGATGGACGTTTGCGCCTCCTTGATCGCCGCCGCGTATTGTTTCAACTTCGCATACACAGCGCTCAGATTATAGTGCGCCTTGTAGTTGTCGGGAGCCAGGCCGATGGCGCTCAGGAAACTCGACTTTGCGGACTCGAGCAGCTCCGGGCGGTTCCGGCTGTAATAGAAATATCCGAGATCGTTATAGCTCTCGGCGTCCCCGCGAATCCTGAGAGCGGTCTGATAGGTGGCCTCGGCGTCCGAAAAGTCGTTCTGCGCTACGTACAGGTTTCCGAGCACGCGATACGCCCGGGCGTTGGCGGGTTCGAGCTGGATGGCCTGCCGCAGTTCCTGCTCGGCGGACCTGGCATCGCCCTGCGCCAGCAGGATCTGGGCCAGGTTCACGTGCGAATCCGCCACGCGCGGGTTGATCTGAAGGGAACGCACAGCGGCCTGCCGGGCTTCATTGAGTAAAACCGGGTCTCTTTTCAAGCTGGCCTTCTTCGACAAGCCCTCGGCCAATCCCGCCCAGGCGGTGGCGTAGCTCGGATCCTGCGAGACGGCGTCCCGAAACGCCTGAATGGCGGGCTCCAGGTTCTCCGCCTTCGTCAGGTAGCCGCGGCCTTCGATATAGGAGCGCGTCGCCTGGGGGTTCGGGGAATCGCGGGCTTTGAGCGCCTCCTGCATCTCCGACGTCACCGAAACGTCCAGCATTCTCACCACGCGATTCGCCGCCGCGAACAGATCGCCGCTGGAAATATCGATGGTTTCCGTGCGGAGGACCTCCGAGTACTGCGGGTCATTCAAGCTGACGCTGAAGCGCGATTGGGACCCGCTGTGAATCACCCCGCCGGTCAACACCAGCGTGGCGCCCAGACGGCGCATGGCTTCCTGCGGGCTGTCGATCTGCCGCGCCTTAACCTCGTCGGGCGAGATGACCACCATCAGAGAGGATCCGGGCCGCTCCAGAGCGGTGAGCCGTTCGATCACTACTTCACGGACGCCATCGATGAAAACCTGGTCTTTCGCATCGCCGCCGATATTCCGGAACGGAAGAATCGCCAGCCGCTTCTCGGCGGGCAGGGCGCGCAGGGAGATCCGGCCCATGCGGTCGCGCAGCAGCAGCCAGGCGACCAGCAGCGCTGCGATCGCCGCCGCGCCCGCGATCCGCGTGGAACGGCTCAAAAGAGGCCTGGCCGGGCGCACCGGAGCGATCCTCGGCGCGGTCATGGCGACCGTTTCCTGGGCCGCGCGGCTAATGGCGCTGCTCAGGAACTCGCGCCGCAGCGCCCGCAGGTCGGCCGCCATGCCGGCCGCGGACTGGTAGCGCTCCTCCGGCCGTTTATGGAGAGCCTTGAAGACTATCTGTTCCAGGGCCGCGGGCAGATCCGGCCGCAGCGCGGTCATCGCGGGCGGCGGTTCGTGCACCACCTGGTACATCACCGCCGCTGGATTCGGCCCCCGGAACGGCGCCTCGCCCGTGAACATCTCGTATAGCAGCACGCCGAGCGAAAACACGTCGGAGCGCTCGTCCGCTTCGCGCCCCTGGGCCTGCTCCGGAGACATGGTCGCCGGCGTCCCGAGCACGCTGCCGGTTCGCGTGAGGTCGGCTCCTTCGGCCATCTTCGCCAGCCCGAAGTCGGTGATCTTCAGCGTTCCGGCCGCCGAGAACAGGACATTGCCGGCCTTCATGTCGCGGTGAACCACCCCGTTTTGATGCGCGTTTGCCAGACCCTCGGCAAGCTGCACAGCGTACTCGAGCCCCTGTTCCAGCGAGAGCCGCTGCCCGGCTCTCTTCATCTCGTCGAGCGCTGCCTTCAGCGTGCCGCCCGGCAGATACTCGAAGGCCAGATAGTAGCGCCCGCCGAATTCATCCAGTTCGTAGATGGTGGCGATGTTCGGGTGATTTAGGGTCCCGATCGCCAGGGCCTCCTGTTTCAACCGCGCTACATCCTCCGGGCCGGAGGCCGCTGGGGGCAGAAATTTCAGGGCCACGAAGCGCGGCAGCTTGAGATCCCGAGCCTTGTAGACCACACCCATCCCGCCCTCGCCCAGTTTTTCGGCGATCTCGTAATGCGAGAATTGTGCTCCCTGGTCCATGGAGTTGCATGCGCTGGCTTTCGTCTAACCGCGGCGTCTCACCTCCCGGTGAGATCTCTATCCGTTTGGAAGGAACCGTGCGGCATCGCGAAACGGCCTTATATATGAAGTATTGCCCGTTTATTATAGCCCGCATTGCCTGCGGCGGCGTGCGCGATGCAATGAAAAAAACGTTGCCGGGCGCTCCCAGGAACTGGACGGCGAGACGCAAAGCGGCGCGCGGTTCCGCCTGGACACGCTGCCAACGGACGCGCCCGGCGAATCCAGCCGCGCCGCCTCCGAGTCGGCGCCGCTGCGGTCATCGCCCCGGTCCGGAGGTTTCGCAGGTCGTCAGGCCCGTGCAAAGCCCCGCCTGCGAAGCTGCGTTCCCGAAGCGTGACCGGCGGCCCCTTGCGGTCGCTCGACCAGCTCCTGTAAAGCGCTTGTACGACGAGTTCCCTACTCGCAATCGCAGTGCCAACGGCGTGGGCCACAAGGACGGATCCAATCCTTGACGAATGCAGGACTTAGCCAGCACTCTCCCCGCGGCGCCTTCCGCAGCTTCACCGCGGCGCACACATTCAGATAGATTCCTAGCGAACCCGTTAGGGGCCGGCGCGGAAATCTTCAACGAAAGTTATTGATTCAACGTTGTCTTGTGGTTGGAACCCGGTGTGCCTTCCCCTTGTCGCCATGGTTCGGCGATCGAAAAATCCGAACTAGGCAGAATCGAGGCAAATATGTCAAGGTCCGCGTTGGTGCGTTCCGCGGTGCTCTTTCTAACCGCATCCGCCGTGTTTGGCCAATCGTCCACGTCCATCCGCGTCACGGTTCCCTTCGAATTCGTGGCCGGGCAGAGTTCATTCACCGCCGGCGAATATTCGGTGATTTCCCCGGCTCCGGGAGTGGTCGAGATCCGCAACCAGAACGGCAGCCACGCCGCGCTTGTGCTGGCCAATCGCGCTCAGCTTCTGCACGCCCCGGATACCTCCGAACTGGTGTTCCGCGTCTATGGCGACCGTTATTTCCTATCCCAGATCTGGACGGCCGGCAATGCGATCGGCAAGGAGATTCCGAAGTCGCATGCGCAGCGGGCCTGGATCGCTGCGCACCGCTCCTCCAGGGTGGTGACGGTGGCGGCTACGCTGCGCTGACGGCAGCTTCGAGTTTCACCCGCCTGGCATGAGCCTAGGCTCATGCTGCTGCCGGGTGGCACGAAGTCGGCTTACCGCTGGCCCGTGCTGCCCGGCGATTTTTTTTCCGGCGCCATCCCTCCCCACGATTTCGCCGACCAGACGATCGCTCCTGCCGCCAGCCATCCTTCCGCGTACTCGGGTTGCGCCCCCCAGCGAATCGTTGCCGAGTGCATCAAACCGAACCAGGAAAATGCGGCCGCGAGGAGGCACCAGACGGCCGCCCGACCAAACCGGCGATCGATCGACTCCGTGAGCGCCGCTGCCACCACCAGCACCAAAAACAAGAACCCATTGCCAAGTCCCTGGACCGAAAACCAGTAGATCGAGCGGTTGAGCGCGGCCTGGACGGCGGGAGCCGCGGCGGAAAGCTGCAAGGCCGGCAGAGCCGAGTTCAGAGCCGCCGCCACCACGGCTCCCGCCGGCAGTACGAATCCGAGCAGCGCCACCGTGAGGTACTTCGGCTCGACCCGTCGAAGCGTGGCCACGCCCACGCCGATCGACACGTAGGCCACCATCGCGGCCAGAATCGGCCAGGGAAAGAGCTGCGCGATGAACAGCGACAGGCCGCTCGCCACGATGGCCAAATAAATAAGCGGCGTCCAGAAGGAGAAACCCGTCCGCGCGCCCATCGCCTTGTACGGCGGCAGCATGGCATACACCACCGGCGTGACCACCGACCCCGCCAGCCCGCAGATCAGCGTGCCGGCCCCGTCGCAGGCCAGCACGCTGCGAACGTCGTAATCGTCGCCGGCCGCGCTTCCGCCCGCGCAGGAAGCGATATCTTGCAGCACGTGGTAGATCGCCATCGGCGCGATGACCGAAAGATACGGCAAAGCGAGTTGCATGGCCCGCATCGGCTCCGGCGTCCGCGCGAACGGCCACTGCAACGCCCAGCCCTGCCATTGCGGATGCACGTAACCCAGGGCGATCCCCACGGCCAGCGGCCCCAGCCACGCCACGATGAACGGCGGGATGCGCGCCCTCGTGATCGGGATATTCGCCAGCACGCTGGCCGCGACAATGGCCAACGCCACCAGGCCCACCACCGGCTGATCGAAAATCCGCTGGAGCAGCATCAGCGCAAGATAGCTGTACATCGCCGCGCCGAAGACCGTCATGGCCGCCGGCGCGGGGATGAACCGGCGGAACCAGGAGGCCAGCGGCGCCGCGGCGAGCTTGATGAGACCTGTCCAGATCACCGCCGCCGCGCCCACTTCCCAAGCCAGATTCGCGTCGCGGCTCTGAAGATAGACCGGCAGGATGATCGAGAGCGTGTACGAAATGATCGCGGGCACATTGTTGCCGTAGACGTGCGCCGTAACGCCGGCCCGGCCCTCGCGGCGCGCCAGCCGCACCGCGAGCCAGGTCATGCCCAGGCACCCGGCCAGGAATCCCAATGCGTAGCCGGGCAGCAGATGATGCACGCTGAAATCGAGCGGAATGCCCGCCGGCGCGAGCAGAAACGCCGGAATCACCGTCTGCGCCAGGTTGAAGCCGACCTGCGCGACGGTGGTGTCGATGTCCCCTCGCTCCAGCGCCCAAAACCGGACCGGCTGTTTCTCCATCAAATCTTGAACGACTCCAGCGACTCCGGCGCGAAGATCTCGCGCGGGGTCAACTGGCGCTTGGAAAGTCCCTGCTCGAACGAGTAACGCAGGAAGGTGCTCAAGACGCGCTCGTTCGCCTCCAGGCCGTAAGGCCAGTAGTCCGAACCCATGAGCTTTTCCGTATCGGCGACGTGCTGGCCCGCCCAAGGCAGCATGATCTTCAGCGCGGCGGTCTCGTGCAGGTCCTCCCAGGC
>Ga0070739_10008876_pt1 | contig 10155 bp, 13 predicted proteins | sample Coa_R1_7_FD_66445 | JGI IMG/M metagenome (GOLD analysis project Ga0070739, IMG submission 66445) | Surface soil microbial communities from Centralia Pennsylvania, which are recovering from an underground coalmine fire - Coalmine... | ecosystem: Environmental > Terrestrial > Soil > Unclassified ...
AAAATTTCCTAACTGCTGCCTCCCGTAGGAGTCTGGGCCGTGTCTCAGTCCCAGTGTGGCTGACCATCCTCTCAGACCAGCTACCGATCGTCGCCTTGGTAGGCCCTTACCCCACCAACTAGCTAATCGGACGCAGGCCCCTCTCAACGCGACTCGATTGCTCGAGCCTTTCTTCTTCCGACCACATGCGGTATTAGCACCTGTTTCCAAGTGTTATCCCCCACGTCGAGGCGGGTTCCTACGCGTTACTCACCCGTTCGCCACTCACTGCACATCCGAAGACGTGCAGTCCGTTCGACTTGCATGTCTTAGGTACGCCGCCAGCGTTTGTCCTGAGCCAGGATCAAACTCTCCATCAAACCAGTTTCTAGGCCCTGGTCTGCCTTTGAGCTCTCGTCCTGCCTCGCATCTTCCAACGCGTGACTCTCACTCTTCCGTTGTGAACGTCCAGACAACGAACCGGCAGGTTCCCCTGCCGATTACCCTTCAATTTATCACATCCGGCTTCATTTGACAAGTAGCGAAATAGGCTCACCGGCCCACACGAATCAGGGCTTCGTGGCCTCGGCGACCATGCTCTCGAACCGGTTGTTGTCCTCCCCTATCACCGATCCGTGAGCTTCCAGTCCTGACAGCTCGGGCTCACTGCTCTCACCCGGAACGCGGAACGAGATGTCTCGAAATCCTGCCTTCTCCAATGCCTCGGAGAGCGCTCCCCGGTCATAGATGAACCGATGTCCCCAAGCCCGGACGAAGTTATTGACGACGAACACCGCAAGATGGTCCGATTCGGGCAGTGAGTTGTATGTCCTCGACCACGCGAGATATCGCTCTTGGACAGGTTCGCCAGAATGCTCCAACAGCCCGACGACGCGCTGTAGGTCTGGAGTCGAGAGGCGGATCTTGCCTCCCGGCGCGAGGACCCGCCGGCACTCACGGAGCATGACCGCTCCTTGGTCAGGATCGAGATGCTCGATCAGGTGCTCACTGAAAACGTAGTCCATACTTTCATCTGGGAGCGGGAACGCCTGCGTCACATCCAGGTAAGCGACCTGCTCGGCGCGTGGCCAGGCATCCGTGTTCAGCCATCCCTCGATCGGGTTGTCGCCTGCACCCAGCTGAAGCTTATGCGCGCCGCTTCTCTCCAGATAAGTCCGAATGATCGCGCGCCGGCGGCGCAGGTATAGCTGGCGCCATCGCGCCTGCCTTACCTCCGCGGTCGTGCGGAGGAGAGCGTCCATGCCGATCTGATACAGCTCTCGAAGTCCGCCTTCGATCCCGCGTCGGTCCCCGATGTTCTTATCCGGCAAGTAATCCCTGAATGGCTTCGCTGGGGTCTGGCCTGCCCGGAACTTCGTGACAGTTGAGGCAGCGAGCCTCGTAGGTGTCCGAACCGCCGACCAGGATCTCGGGGCTGTCATACGGCGCCGGCCGGCCGTCGATCAGCCGCTGCGGCAGCGTCGCCGTGACCCGGGGGTCCTTGCAGCGCATGCAGACTGCTCGCAGCTTTACCACCTCGTCGGCAATCGCCAGCAACTCCGGCATGGTGCCGAACGGCTCCCCGCGGAAATTGCGGTCCAGTCCTGCGACGACGACTCGCTTCCCTTGATCGACGAGCCAGAGGCACACGGAGGGCAGACCGGCATCGAAAAACTGACCTTCGTCGATCGCCACCACCGTTGGCTGCTCCGGAGCGGACTGGATCAGGGCGATGATCTCTCGAGCCGTGTCCACGGCGCGGGCCTCCATCGTGAGCCCATCGTGAGACGCGACATCCGTGTGGTGATAACGCACATCGATGCCTGCCTTGAACAACACTGCGGACTGGCCGGCTATCTGGGCGATGTGGACCGTCCTGATCAGCTCGCGCGACTTGCCCGAGAACATCGGACCGCAGATGACAGTTAGTGTCCCTTTGGTGGGCATGAGGCACGTCCTGGACTTGCTGAGACTCTGCTTATTATCGCGGCCAGTCGTGGGCACCTGGGATGATGAACCCTCCTCATATGCAGATGTCGCGGGCCCTGGGCACTGCTACAATCGGACACGTTTTTGTGCCGATGTAGCTCAGTTGGTAGAGCAGGCGCTTCGTAAGCGTCAAGTCGCCGGTTCGAGTCCGGCCATCGGCTCCAACCATTTGCCCTGGCATATCTCCTTAGGACGAAGAGGCGACGCCAGACCCACTCCAACCCCTCTTGCCGGGCCCTGCACATGCAGACACGGCTGCATATCTTCGGGGCCGGATTCCAGTGAGGGTCATGGCGAGCTCAGGCGGTAGCCGCGCCGGCAGAGTCTCCGCCCCAGGTCGGACAACTATTCGTGCCGCCCGCCTCGGCGGTCTGGCCGGTGATGGCTTCTGACTACCCTGAGAGTGATGGATAGGCAGCGCCCGAAATCCTTTGTGTTCCGCTTGTGCCTCAGCGCGCCGTGGCGAGCCTGGTCGGTGATCATGGGGGCAGGCTGTATTCTTCTGGCCCTCTTAGCTGGATGTGGGCCCGCCTCCACCTCTCGCGCCGTCATTCGTCTCCCTCTTGAGGGCGCCTTCAATCCAGACCCGACCCAGGCCCGAACGATCCCGCAAGTGTGGGTCGACTCGCTTCTTTATGACGGCCTGGTCAAGTTCGACCCGTCGATGCACGTCGTGCCGGACCTCGCGGTCGCACTGCCTTCGATCTCGAATGATGGAACGGAGTACGACTTCACCATTCGCAGCGGTGTGAGGTTTGCCGACGGCCGTGCTCTAAGTGCAGCCGATGTGGTTTTCTCCCTCAACCGAGCACTGCTCACCGTGGGGGGCTCGGAGAGCTCCGGGAGTACTGGTGTGCAGTCCGGCGCCCTTCTGGACAGGGCGCCCTCAATGTCCGAAGTTCTTTCGGTGCGATCCACAGGCTTGTACGGGATTCGGATTCGGCTGAGCCGGCCTGACTCGGCATTTCTGGCCAAGCTTGCCCTTCCGGCGTCCTCAGTACTTGACCGGACGGCCGTGAGAGCGGGCGGCCGCTGGTGGCTGCGGGGCGCCGGGACTGGAGGCTTCGTGCTCCACAAGGTGGACCGAGATATCTGGCTAACGGCGAACCCGCACTATTTTGATGGCCAGATGCGCATCTCCGGAATCGAGCTGTTGCCGACGCGCTCCGCCTCTGGGGCTACCCGGCTGTCAGGTAGTGACCGGCTGGATGCGACTCCGGTTCGAGCGGCAAGCTACGCCAAGCTCTCCGCCAATCCCGAGTTTTCATGGACCGATACCACGCGTGTCTTCTATCTCAACCTGAGCGCACTACCCTCCGGTGACGAGCGCACTGCCCTCGACCAGGCGCTCGATCGATCCCGGATCTCGCTGCTGGGGGCGAATGTAGACCCTTCAACGACGATCGTTCCGCCGACGGTTCCCGACTATCCGGCGATCAGCGATCCCTATTCCTACGACCCAATTGCCGCTGCAGGCATCCTTCGCGGGACCAAATTTCACCTGACCGGCTCAGCAATGGCTCCGCCTCAAGTCGTTGGCTGGTTGCTGCAGTCGTGGAGGCGGGCCGGCGCGCGGATTCACATCAGACAGGCGTCAGGGGGCACGGTCTCGGTATTCCAGGACGATATCCTGCTTCCGGATGCCGGGTTGTGGCTGTCACGCGTCGGGCGAAACCTGCAGGGGGAATCTTCAAAGGCTGCCTTCGACCAGTTGGTTCAATCGGGCGATGCCGTCGATGGATCAGCCAATCCGATCGCTCAGGACTCGCTCCTCAACTCTGCCGAGGGCTACCTCTTGCAGCACAGCTTCGTCGTCCCCCTCGCTATAGAGAAACAGGGCTACCTGATAGCCCCACGCCTCCATGGGTTGACGCCCACTCCCATCGGCCTCGAGCCGGCCAATGACAACTGGTCGTCCATTACCTGGGATTGAGCAGCATGTTCTCCTCGACGCAGATGCGCAGGTCACGAGGGACACGGAGAGGCTTGCCCGACCTGTCGAGGAAGGCAAACACAGCCTGACCCAAGGCTATGACGACCACGACGATCTCCTGATCCATGAATGCCGGGTGTAGGTACTCGCACTCGATCCGGCGGATGACCGGGACGAACCCTTCGGCCAGCGTTCTGGCGTAGCTATAGCCCAACCGGCGAAACACGTCTACCCGCGCCGCCTCGAAGCAGTCGAGATAGGCGCCGTGGTACATAGCACCGTTCAGGTCCGTCTGGTTGGTCCGGACGCGCATGGGCACGTGGTTGAGCGGGAGGCTGCTTGTTAGGCTGATATGTGTTGCGGCCCGCGATAAATCTCTACAATACTGCCACGCGCCGGGTCGAGCCTCTGCAGTACGACGACAGCCGCGTGTCCCTCTACGTGTGCGGTGTAACCCCCTACGACACCACGCACCTGGGGCACGCGTTCACCTATGTCGCCTTCGACACGTTGCGCCGGTCCCTGACCTCTTTCGGTCTGACGGTCGACTACGCTCAGAACGTCACCGACATCGACGACGACATCCTGCGGAAGTCTGCCGAGCTGGCCATTCCCTATGATCAGCTGGCTCGAGACGAGACCAGCAGGTACCTCACGGACATGGCGTCCCTCAACGTCCCGGAGCCGGACCACTTCATCTGCGCGACCCGCATCATCCCGGACATTGTCGAGGCCGTTTCCGAGCTCCTCGAGCAGGGATATGCCTATCAATCCAAGGGCAACATCTACTTTGATAGGCGACGCTTCCCCAGGTATGGCGAGTTGAGTTGGGCGCCTCGTGAGCAGATGATCGAGCTGGCGGCTACCCACGGGGGCTTCCCGGACGACCCTCGAAAGCGAGATCCGCTCGATTTTCTTCTCTGGCAGGCAGAGCAGGCAGGTGAGCCTAGCTGGCCCGCCCCCTTCGGTGAAGGACGGCCGGGATGGCATATCGAGTGCAGTACGATCGCCGCCTCCGTCCTCGGACTGCCGGTCGACATCCATGGAGGCGGCCGGGACCTCGTCTTTCCACACCACGAGAGCGAAATCGCCCAGGTCGAATCGGTCCATCCCTCGCCGTTTGTGCGGCACTGGATGCACACAGGAATGGTTCGGTTTGAAGGCGAAAAGATGAGCAAGAGTCTGCGCAACCTCGTCCTCGTGCGCGACCTCCTGGAGCGCTACTCGCCGTCGGTGGTGCGACTCTACCTGCTCTCCCATCACTACCGGTCCGATTTCGAGTTCTTCGAGACCGATTTGGCGGCGATGGTTGAACTGGACGTTCGGCTCTCCAGGCTTGCCGGCAACCCGGAGGGTTCGCTTGCTCAGGCCGCCTCCCCCGCCGCGCAAGAGGCGTCGGATCTCTTAAGGAATGACCTGGATACTCCGGCTGTGGTCGACCTGCTGCGACGTCTCGCTGTCGCGGCAGAGACGAATCCCTTGGATCGGGAGGCCCCAGGAGCCATCCTCCACATCGCCGGGGTCCTGGGCGTGCCCCTTTCGGCCACCTCAACCGTGCTTCAGCCTTGATCGAGCGTCCGCTGCTCATAGGCGGAGAGCCGGTCATCACGCCGCAACGCGTAGACGTGCGGAGTCCATACGACGATGCCGTCGTGGGACGGACGTATGAAGCTGCGGGCGAAGATGTGGAAGCAGCCGTTTGCAGCGTGGACCGAGGCTTCGAGACTATGCGGACCTTGCCCTCGTATCGAAGGGCGGAGATACTCCAGGGCATCGCCGGCCGAATCCAAGAGCAGCGCGAGGATCTGGCTCGCACGATGGCTCTGGAGTCTGGAAAGCCCATCCGAGATGCCCGGTTGGAGGTGGATCGCGCCGTCCTGACCATGACGACAGCAGCGGGCGAGTCAGTTCGCCTCTATGGGGACACGATTCCGCTTGACGTCCTTCCTTCGGCCCGAGGCCGGGTGGGCATCACACGACGCTTTCCCCTCGGTCCCGTTCTCGCAATAACGCCCTTCAACTTTCCGTTGAATCTCGTCTGTCACAAGCTGGGACCCGCTATCGCCGCCGGAGACTCGATGCTGATCAAGCCCGCACCGAAGACTCCATTGAGCGCCCTCGCACTGGCTCAGATCGCCTACGACTCAGGGTTGCCGCCAGAGGGTCTGTCGGTCATACTTTCCAGCAATGCAGATGCCCAGAAGCTGGTGGCCGACGAACGGTTCAAGGCTCTGTCGTTCACCGGCTCCGACATCGTCGGCTGGCGGCTAAAGAGCCTCGCCGGCAAAAAGCGAGTCATCCTCGAGCTCGGGGGAAACGCGGGCGTTATCGCAGACGACTCTGCCGACGTTGAGCTGGCCGCGCAGCGAGTTGCGGCCGGCGGGTTCGGTTACGCCGGGCAGAGCTGCATTTCCGTCCAGAGGACATATGTACACAAGGCCGTTTTTGGAGAGTTTGCGGACCGCCTGGCATCGCTCGCCGGCAGGCTGAAGCTTGGCAATCCGCTGGACGAAGACACAGAGCTGGGACCGATGATCAACCCTGAGGCGACGGAGCGCATCGAATCGTGGATCAACGAAGCGATGACACAGGGAGCCGAGGTGCTGGCGGGAGGTCATGCGCGCGGCTCAATCTTCGAACCCACGGTCCTGTCGGGCGCTCCGCCGACGGCCAGGGTTTGTGGCGACGAAGCCTTCGCGCCGGTCATCTCCTTGTTTCCCTTCTCGGACTTCTCCGAGGCTTTGGATTCGGTGAACAACTCACGCTTCGGACTCCAGGCAGGTATCTTTACTCGCCGCCTGGATCACGCCATGGCGGCGTTCGAACGCCTCGACGTGGGCGGAGTCGTCGTCAACGATGTGCCGACATTTAGGGTCGACCCGATGCCGTATGGAGGCGTCAAAGATTCGGGCCTGGGACGCGAGGGGCTGCGCTACGCTATCGAGGAGCTCACTGAGCTGAAACTCCTGGTTCTGCGGTTGGACTGATTGATACAGCATCTGGTTCTCGTGCAGCTGCGAGATTCGACGGCGGAATCCGAAGCAGAGTCGCTGGCACAGGCATTCCGTGACATGCAGCGTCACGTCGGCGGCGTGGTCGAGGCCCGTGCAGGCTTCGACTTCAGCGGTCGCTGCCGCCCATACAGCCTCGTCGCCGTCCTCCGCCTGTCTGATCGCGAAGCCCTCGATCGCTACTTGAGCGACCCACGCCATCTTGATCTGGTCCGACGTCTTGACGCTCTGTCCGAGCACCGGCTGGTGGCGGACTTCGAGGCCGACTGAGCCGGGCCCTCGCCGGCACGTTAGGCTTTCCCGCGTTACGAGGCGGGCCTATCGTGAACGCGACATGATATGCTTTCAGGGCCAAACGGCCACAACGGGATTGGAGGAATAGGTGGAGATTCCGCAGTTACTGCAGACCAAGGCGGAGGACGAGACCTACGCCGGGGTGACCTATCACATCCGCGGGGAACTGGTGCCGGAGCTGGCCATTCAGCTCAATGGCAGCCAATCCGTCTTCTTCGAGCATCACGTCATTCTTTGGAAGACTGAGGGAGTCGAGGTCGGCCTCCGGGTGGGCGGGCTGGGCGGCGCCCTCAAGCGCAAGATCGCCGGCATGCAGGTGCTGATGACCGAGGCCAAGGGGAGCGGGCAAATCGCCTTCTCACGAGACGGCGTCGGGCACGTGTTCGCGATCCATATGGAGCCGGGACAGGTGATCGAGACCCGCGAGCACCAGTACCTGGCCGCGACGTCAAACGTGGAATACAGCTTCTCCCGTGTCAAGGGCATCGGCAGCGCATTATTCGGCGGCACCGGGTTCTTCCTCGATAAGTTCACCTGCCAGGGTGGCCCGGGGATCCTGTGGTTGCATGGGTACGGCAACGTCTTGGAAGCCAACCTGGGACAGGGCGAGTTCCTCGACATCGAGCCGGGCGGCTTCCTCTATAAGGACGCGACCGTCAATCTGGCCTCTCGGATGCAGGGGATGAAGACCGGGCTATTCGGCGGCGGCGCCAGCTTGGTGTGGAACCGCTTCACGGGCCCCGGTAGGCTTGGCCTGCAGACCATGTACTATCACCTTCCCACGGAGGAGTAGAACTAGGGGCGGATGAGAACCGAGGAGTCACGATGAACTTGGAAGACGCCCTGGCTAACGTCGCCCTCTTTCAAGGGCTCGACCGAAAGGACCTGCGTAAGCTCTCAAAGCGAATGAGGGTGGTCAAGTACAATCCCGAGCACGTCGTCATCGAGCAGGGCAGCGGAGGCTACGGCGGCATGGGCGTCGTCCTTCAGGGCTCCTGCCGTGTGGTTCGGGACCAGGACCAGGTGATAGGCCACATTGGCCCAGGTCAGGTCTTCGGCGAAATGTCTCTCATTGACGATCGCCCTCGCTCGGCCACGGTGATCGCCGACGAGCCGACTGAGGCGGCCGAGCTGTCGGCCTGGGAGTTCCGGGCACAGATCAAGGAATCTCCCGAGATCGCGCTGAACTTGCTCAAAACGCTCTCCCACCGTCTGCGAGAGCCCGGACGATAGGATGAGCCCGCCGGCGGTCGACCTCCGGCGGGCATCCCTCTTCTCGCAGCTCAGCGAGGCCGAGCTACAGGAGCTGCAGCAGAAGATGACGCGCCAGACGTACCGACGAGGCCAGGTCGTCTTCTATCAGGGAGATCCCAGCGGCCGCTTGTACTTCGTGCAGGAAGGTTGGGTGAAGATCACCCAGCAGAACGACTCGGGCGACGAGATTCTCATCGACGTCTTTGGCCCGGGCAGCATCTTCGGCGAGCTTTCGATCTTTACGGACGAGCCGCGCAGCGGTACCGTGACGGCCGTGGAGTCATGCGTGCTCGCGTCTCTCGGGCGAAAGGCCTTCTATGATCTCGTGCAGAGCACACCGTCCATTGCCCTCCGGTGCTTGGAGATGCTGGCACGACGGCTTCGCGCTCAGGACAGCCTCGTGCAGGACATGACGTTCCTGGATGTGCCCGCCAGACTGGCCAAGCGGCTCCTCGAGCTGGACGAGCAAGCTGGGGTGGACGTGAGTGGGGGCCGGCTGATAGATCTACGCATCACCCAGGAGGAGCTCGCAACCATGGTCGGCACCACCCGTGAGAGCGTGAACAAGACGCTGGCACTGTTTCGACGCCAGGGCGCGATCGAGCGCAAGGGTGGTCGCATAGTGATCACGGACGGCGAGAAGCTGGCCCGCCGGGTGTACTAGCCCCAGAGCAGGCGCCACAGACCCGCTCTGCCCAGGGCTCGCCCTAAGATGATGTTCTTAGCTCGCCGGGACACGCGGCGCGGGTTACCTGAGGCAACGGCGGAGATGGTGTTGGCCGTGCGAGCAACCCGGTAGAGATCGGAAACCAGGCCGCGGCTCCTCATTCCAGCACCTCCTGTAGAAATGCGTCGGCGTCCTCATCAAGCTCGCATCGCCGCGCCGGCTCCGATTCGATAAGAGTCAGGAGCCGTTCGGCCTCCTCGGGTCGCTTCAGTCCAATGGCGAGGCCCAACGACAGCCAGTAGTCCGCCGTCTCCAACAGAACAGGGTGGTGTGCCTCCTCAGCTTCCTTGAGCACCTCGCCCATCGAGTCGATGAGAGACTCCCCGTATCGACGCCATTCGTCGTTCATCTCATCGGTCATCTCATTTCTCCCACGTGGCGATGATCGAGCCAGACAACATTTCGCAAGGAATCGTTTCTATTGCGACTTCTACAGGGACGCGAGAGCCAGCGGGCAGGGCACGACCCGCCGGCTTCGACGTCCTGCAGCTGAGCGCGAGCGCCAGGCACCCATGCCCGGATCCCGTTCTACTTGTAGACGGCCTCGACCGTGTTCTTCTTTTTCGTGACCTTCAAGGACTCGGTGGTGCCCTTGCCCATCATGGATCCGTTGATGACCCAGTGCTGGAACTTGTGCTTCTTGGCCGGCTTCTCCGTGATCTTGAGAGTCGTTCCCGCCTTGACCTTCAGCATGCAGGTCGACTTGCAGCTCTTACCCATCGCCTTCACCGTGCCGTCCTTCGCCGGCGAGACCTTGAGCGTCACCACCATCTTGTTCGTCTTCTTGGCCGGCGCCGCAGCGAAGCTTACCGCCGAGCCACCGAGGACCGCCAGGGAAAGAACTACCAGGGCAACTCCAATCAGCCGTCTATGCATCTCACTCTCCAGGTTTCGATGCCGCGATTGCCGCAGCTCATGGAATTATTCATCTCGGCGCATGTGAGTGAGATTGGAATGCGCGGAGTAAG
>Ga0070739_10008877_pt1 | contig 10154 bp, 8 predicted proteins | sample Coa_R1_7_FD_66445 | JGI IMG/M metagenome (GOLD analysis project Ga0070739, IMG submission 66445) | Surface soil microbial communities from Centralia Pennsylvania, which are recovering from an underground coalmine fire - Coalmine... | ecosystem: Environmental > Terrestrial > Soil > Unclassified ...
CAGGGTCCGCGACCTGTTCGTTCCATGTATCATAGTGGAGAATGGGGACGCCCTGGCTCCTGACAACTCGGGTTGACAAATGTAAGTGGTGCTGCGATGATGCCCGAAAAGGAGGTTTTGACATGAGCGAAATAACGTCCCCCGACGATCATTGGGGCGAGAGCGATTCGGAGCGCTTCCTTGACCACAGTGAGATATTTGTGCCGGGGCGCGCAGAACAACTGGCAACGCTGCTCGATCTCATCCCCGCGCATAGGGATGAGGCTTTCACTCTGGTAGAACTGGGCGCCGGCGGGGGCGTGCTGGCGCAGGCCATTCTGGAACGTTTCGCGCGCTGCCGCTATGTCGCGCTCGATGGCTCGGCGGTGATGCGCGAGCGGATGGGCCGCCGGCTGGCACAGTTCAGTGATCGCCTGGAGATCCGGCCCTTCGAACTGGCCGAGCAGCAGTGGCGCGCTGCCCTGCCGTCTCCGCTGCGCTGCGTGGTCTCGTCGCTCTGCGTCCATCACCTTACCGGTGAGGGGAAGCGCGCGCTCTTTCGCGATATGGCGGCGCGGCTTGAGCCGGGTGGGGCGCTGCTGCTGGCCGATATTCTCCAGCCGCCCACGCCGTGGATCGCCGACCTCTATGCGCGGCAATACGATGCCATCGTGCGAGCGCAAAGTCTGGAGGCCCTCGGCAATCTGAGCGGCTACGAGGAGTTCGTGCGCGCGAAGTGGAACTACTTCATCTACGACTACCCCGATCCCAATACCATTGACCATCCCTCGCTGCTCAGCGAGCAATTGTTCTGGCTGCGCGATGCAGGCTTCAACATGGTTGAGTGTTTCTGGATGCGCGCCGGTCACGCCGTCTACGGCGGATTCAAGTAAATGCATCAACGTTATCGGTTTGTGGTATGATCGCGCATGTAAGACGACCACGCCGGAAGGCTGTAGGGGCGCAGCGCCGCCGAGGAGGGCAACGATTGGTGGCATGCCTGCGGCGCAAGCCCGCTCTCATCGCCAACCATGCATGCCTGCGCCCCTGCTGCAATTCTACATCTCCCACAAACCTCCAGGCGCCTGTTCTGATTCAAAGATTCCACCGTCCACAAAAATGTCTCAGCGCGAGGGATTGAGCAGGGCAGCGACCTCGGCGGGGGTGAGGTAGCGCCACCGGCCGGGAGGCACGCCTTTCAGAGTGAGCGATCCCACACCGACGCGCATCAACTCCACGACGGGATGGCCGACGGCAGCAAGCATGCGCCGCACCTGGCGCTTACGCCCTTCGTGCAGCGTGAGCGCCAGCAGGCTGTGCTCCCCCACGCGGCGCAGCAGTTGCACGCGGGCCGGCGCGCTCGTGTGGCGCTTCCCATCGTCCTCGTTGAAGGTGACGCCGCGCCGTAAAGCCTCCAGCGTTGATGCCGATGGCTGTCCCTGCACCAGCGCCTCGTAGCGCTTCTCCGCGGCGTAGCGCGGATGCGAGAGCCGCAGGGCGAAGTCGCCGTCGTTGGTGAGCAGCAGCAGGCCGCTGCTATCGCTGTCCAGGCGTCCAACAGGATAAACGCGCAACCGGCGCAGGTCCGGTGGAAGCAGGTCGAGTACGGTGGGGCGGCCCTCTGGATCGCTTACGGTGCTGAGATAGCCTGCTGGCTTGTGCAGCAGCACATAGACACGCCTGCCAGCGTCCCGCACAGGTTTACCATCAACGCTGATGCTATCGCGCTCGGGATCGACGCGCGTGCCCTGGACTGTAATGGTTGTCCCGTTCACCTGCACACGCCCGGCGGCGATCAGTTCCTCGGCGTGGCGGCGCGAAGCAATGCCCGCTCGTGCCAGAAAGCGCGCCAGGCGCTCGCCGCCCGCCTGCCCACCATTATCCGTACCACCCGCTTTATCTAAATTCCCTGGCTTCATAACGAAATTTTCCAATCAAGCTAAGGAGCAACTCTGTCATCCTGAGCGCAGCGAAGGATCTGGAGCGAGCGGAGCAAGCGCGTGTCTGTCTCGTCCCGGCACTGCCCTTTGGTTCCCGCAGGGCAGATCCTTCGCTGCGCTCAGGATGACACGACCAAACATATTCATTAACCTCATATGTCTCTTTTCCCCGCGATACAGAGTTCACAGCGCTTCTCGCGACATGTCTGCTGGTAGATATAATGCAAGCCCTGCTGGCGGCAGCTTCCGCGCGGCTCTTCGCCGAGCCGCAACTGGACGGTCATCATGCGTGTCACGCGATTCGATGGGAGGCCAGGGTGAGCTTCGTACAGTTCACGCGCCAGCGTGCCGAGCGCGTCGTCATGCTCCAGCAAGGCGACGGCGGCGGCAAAGGGCAGGACCACGTTGCAGAGCAGGATATCGCCGCGCGCCGGGCTGCATCCCAACCGGCAGAACGCGGAGCGCAGGGCCTGCAAGGAGCGCGCCGGAGTTGAGCGGCGCGGCGGTAACGCCGGCAGCAGCAGGGCATACAGCGTTCGCCAGACGCCATCCGATAGCCACTCTTCGGCCAGCCTCCTCAAGACGCGCAGGCGCATGGCATCCAGCGGCGCGGGCTGTGGCGAGCGGCCCAGCGGCTCCGGCAGCGCTGCCGTCAGCCCGGCCACGCGCAGGCCGGCGGCGCGAAAAAAGGCGCGATTACGCCCATAGCCCAGCCCTTCCGCCAGAGCCGGGAGCAGGCAGAGATCGTAGCCCGTGCGCGGCCCGCCCTCATGAACGGAATCGGCGGCGTGCAATTGTTCAACAAAGGCATGCATCTTCTGCTCAAAGCGCCAGCGCCCGGCCTGGCGCAGCATCTCGCCGCGCTCGCTCTCGCTCAGGCGTGCCATCATGTTGACGCAGGGCCACGTTCTCTCCGGCTCTAAGGGGCCGGGTGGCGGCGCAAGATCGTACAGCGAGCAGAGTGGAACGGCGCGCCCATCCTGGCGCCGCGTGGGTGCTGGATCATCGCAGAGCAGCACGACGTGCAGGATGACATTATTGTAGCGCGGATCGCCCTCGTGCCCGTGCGCCGTCCAATCGCTGGCGCGAACGTGAAACTCGACATCGCCGGACAGACGCGCGCCGCCGCTGGCGCGCAGCACGGCGTCAAGCGCGTCCGGCCCCCGCGCGCCGCCGCGACGGCCCGTAAATACCAGTTGATAGACCTCGCCGCTGCTCAAAGGCAGCATGCTGCCGGGCGCCAGCGCCCACCAGCGGCGCGCGACCTCATCCTCAGGTACAGAGCTATAGATTTCACTGGCGCGAGATCTGTTCATGCAGGCTCTTGCGGCTGGGGACGGATGACGGGTAGCTTCAACGTGGCGTCATCGTCCTGCTGCTCTGGCGCATTGGAAAGCTCCATGCAGTCGTTGCTCTCGCTGGAGGCGCTATCGCTGATGGCGAAGGCGCGGTCCTCGGCGGCTTCGGCTTCGGCCTCGGCCCTGCGCGCGATGTTGAGCGCGCGTTCTTCTGCGGCCTCGGCATCGGCTAACGTCGCGTGCGCGCCGGTGGCCGCGCGCTCGGCGGCTTGCAGGGCGGCCCCGGCCTCCTCGCCCGCCAGCCTGCCTTCGCTGATCGCCGCGCGTACCTGCTCTAAGGCCGCGTCCGCCTGCTGCGCCAGCAGTCGCGCCTCCTGCGTGTGAGCGTGGCTTGCCTCCGCGATAGCTCCGGCCTCGGCGGCGGCGACGGCGGCGGCGTCCGCGATAATCATTGCCGCGACGGTCTCTATGTCGGCATCCCCTTCTTCCATCTCATCCTCTCTTGCATTCCTGTCATCCTCGCGGGCCAGCAGCGCTTCACCGCCCATCGCGATTGCGGCCTGCTCGGCTGCCTGCGCGGCCCGCTCCCGCTTTCGGGCCAGAGAGAGCATCCTGTCGGCCCCGGTCTGCAACTGCTCCAGTTCATTTTCCAGGTGGCGGCCTCCGCTCCCGGCCTGCTCCAAACGCGAGCTAGCTGCCTTCGCTCGCTCAATCGCAATGCGCGCCGCCTGCTCGGTAGCGGCGGCGACAGCGCGCGCCTTCTGCGCCCGCTCAACCGCCGTGACCTGCGCGGGATCATACAGCGTAGCCGCAGGCGCTGCCGGCTCGCGCTCCTCGGAAACTGTGAGCGCTGGCATAGGAGTGGGCGCTGCCTGTCGCAGCGCCATCAACTGTTCTTCCAGGCGTTGGACGCGCGCTCGGCGCTTCTGCGAACGTGCCTGCGCCCTCTGGAGACGCGCGGCGGCCTGCTCGCATTTCGCCCGCGCCTGCTCCAGCCGCTCCTGCAACCGCTGTTCGCGCCTGCGCAGGCGCTCCGCCCGCGCCGCCTGCTTCGCGTACCAGCTAGATAACTTCCGCTTAGCCATAATATTCCTGATCCTTCCTGACGCACTCGCGTGCTCGCGCCTGCGCCGCTCGCTCTGGATGATGACCGGTGTGAACCAGGCGCTTCGCATCTGGTTCACACCGGTCATCATCCCTTCTTCGCGCGGCGCAGCCGCGCGAACGCCCGGCGGGAGAAGGGAAGGCGCTAAGAATCACACACCCTCTTATAACTATACGCCTGAAAGACTAAAAAGCGGAAGCTGGCTGACCAATGTTCCCTATATAGCGGATAAAATCTGTGCTCCGCGTGTGTAACACCTGTCATCGTTTCGCGGGGCGTACTTTCTCCTCCGGGAGCCGCACCCTGCGGAAGAAGACATAATAGAGGTTGGCATTGATGCCCTGGTGGTAATTTTCTGTATTAATCTCCCTGGTTGATCTCGATATCGCCGCTGCCAGTATTGATTTGCAGTGGCGGGCGCGGCGCGCTGCCAACTGTGTCGCTGCCGAAGTCGTTGGAGACCGAGCCGGAATCGCTGTGGGCATCGAGCTGGAAGGCCGCGTTATCTGGCAGCGTAACATGGACATCGCCGCTGCCGCTGCGTATCTGGTATGTGCCGGTTGGCGCAAGTGAGCCATTGAAGTTGACATCGCCGCTGCCGGTTTCCAGCCGTGATTGCCCGCTCAGGGTGCTATCGCGCACGGCAATATCCCCGCTGCCATCCGTCGCGATTACCTGCCCGTCAACGTTGCGTGCATTCACGTCGCCGCTGCCGCTGTGCAGCGTCACGGATTCGTTCACGTTCGCGACGTTGACATCGCCGCTGCCCGCAAGCGCCTGTACCGTTCCCTGTTGCACGCCGTCGATGACAATATCGCCGCTGCCAGACTCAGCGATGACATTGCCGCTTGTGCCGGAAATCTGGATATCGCCCGATCCGTCCCGCACCTCAATATTGGTCGCGCTCGCTACGGTGATATCCATATCGATGCCGCCGGCCAGGAAGAATCCCTGTGATGTCGTTACATTGATGTCATTGCCGTTCTGCCTGTACTCCACTGTGCCGCTATTTGCACCGAAGAGGCCATTGGAAGTAGTCGTGATGGTGATGCCACTGGTATTGCCTGTGTGGATACGCACATTGCCGTTGGGATCGGTAATCACGAGGTTCGGCGTTCCGGCGAGTGTCTGGAAAGTGCGCGTCTCATGGATGCTGCGTGCGCCCCAACCCCGGGCGCTACCGAGGAAGCCACTGGCGAGGAGGATGGCGAGTATCACAATCGCGATCAACGGCCAGCGTGTGCGCCGCCGGGGCGGTCTGGGCTGCTGCTCTGGATAGATCTTGCCTCCGCCGCGCTGCTGCTCCCCTGGCTCCGCGTATCCTCTGTAGCCGCCGTACTCCTCTTGCGACTCCTGCTGCTCCTGCGGCGATTCCTGCCGCTGTGCCTGCTCGCGCGGATCGATATTGATTGGACGGGGTTCGTAGGTTGTTTGTTGTTCGGCGTCCGCGAACATGCCTTCCTGGTTGCTCATGACCCTTCCTTAATTTAATTTATATCGAACAGTCCGCTTCGCTCTACTCATGCTGCCTGGTATTGTAATTGTAAAGAATCTTTCAAATCTGTCTACGATGGCCCGTTACAAGGGTTGCAGTGCTGAGGCAGGAGACAGCCAGGGCGGGGGGCAGGACGGCCAGGGCAGGGGCAGGGCAACCGCGAGGGCTGCCCCTACAGGACGATGAGCGCTTCTGCGCGTAGGGGCAGCGTTCGCTTGCCCCGGCCCGGCGGCGCCACCGGGAATCACCGCGAACGTTAACGCCTATGGGGTCGGATTAGGAAATGTACCGACCAGGATCGCTAACGGAACCGCGTGTGTGTGGATGGGTGGACGTGGGCCGCCACCAGGGCGGCTCATGAAAACGTTCCATTGCCCATTTTGTTTGTTAATTTTCATTATCCGGCCCCTACGGTTGGGTTGCTGCGTTATCTCGGGGGCTGCGCGGAGGGGACGGCGGCGGTGAAGATCTGCTGCGAGCCGGTGCGTGTATCGTTCCAGAAGGGGTGCGCGAAAGAATTATCCGCCGCGAGGCCCTGATAGTCACCGATGAACTTGAGGCCGTTGGCATCGGTGGGAGCGTCAATCGCCGGATCCCAGTTTTGCGTGGTCACGCGCACGTTGGGCAGGAACGAGGCGGCGTGGTCGATGGACTGCGCCAGGTAGACATCGATAAGCTTATGCTGCTGGTCGCGGCGCGTGTCGAAGAAGGAGACGCTGACCACGCCATCGGGCGCGACGGCCAGTTGTGGCTGGAACTGCTGCGCGCCGTTCTTCATGGCATCGTCGTTGACGCGCAGCGGCGCCGACCAGGTGCGTCCCCCGTCCTTTGAGGTGGTGAGCAGAACGTCGGCGTCGCCATAGCGCCTGTCGGCCCAGGCGAGATAAAGCTGCCCCGTGCGCGGATCGCGCGCGAAGGCCGGCAGCGAGGCGACGCGATATTTTTCGGGTGGGAAGGTCCCGATCACGTCGTGAATGTGCGCGGCCAGCGCCGGCGGCGTCCACGTCTTCCCGCCGTCCGCCGATGTTACTACGAGCAGCAGGCTGGCATTGGAGCGGCGGACCAGCGGATCCTCATAGATAAAAGCGACGGCAATGTTCCCGTTCGGCTCGACGACGGGTGTAGCGCCGAGCGCTTCATCGCAGGCCGTCGAACCCGGCGGGCGCCCGCGCACGGCGAAGGTGCAGAAAGGGGCGTGACCCTCGATAAGCTGCGGCGGCGAGAAGGTCCTGCCCTGGTCAGTCGAGCGCGAGAAGGCCAGTTCTTGCTGGCAGTAGCCCGCGCCGCCGCAGGAGGCGCCGTGATCGTAGGACCAGACGACGTAGAGCGTGCCCGTCCGCTGGTCGGCGGTGATCCAGGGCTTGTCGCTGAAGATGCGCCCCGTCGTATCGTTGAAAACCATGACCGGCGCCTCGAAGGTCCTTCCGCCATCCCTTGAGGTCCAGACGGCGATGCCGGAACTGCTGGAGGTCGCCGAGGCAGCGGTGACGGCTGCTGCGTAGACGAGATGCTGCGCCCCGAAGGCGAAGCTGGGATCGGAGGTCAGCGTGGAGGATGGGAAGCCGGGGAGCAGGCCGCCATCGCGCCAGGTGCAGCCGCCGTCGAAGGAGACGAAGTAGCCGAGCTGGAAGCGGTAATGCGCAGGGCTGGTGAAGAATTTGGATCCACCGACGAGGTGCAGCGGGTTCTGCGGATCTTCGACCAGCATTGTTTCGCTGTGCGCCAGGTAGCTATCGTGGCTTACCTGGATGTTGACATAGGGCGCCTGCGGGTGGGCGCCGAGCCGCACGCAGGCGCCGCCCCCGTTCAAGCTATAAGGATCGACGGGCTGTGTCCTCCCCGGCGGGCCAGCCTGTTGATCGCAGCCAGCCAGCGTCAGGCTCACCACGCATAGCAGCGCAACAAAGATCGCCCATTTCTCGCGGCCAGACATATCGATGGCTCCTTATTCACACTCGCTGGCCTCGCGCCTGCACCGCTCGCCGGACAGGAGATGTTGTGTGGCACAGCGCAGCCACGCGAAGGCTGAGAATCAGACACCCCAGAATCTATTACGTGAGTAATGTAACGGCGTATCACGTAGAAATGCAGAGGTGAGATATGATAAAATGCTATGCTAAACTGATAGCGTAAGAAAACTCTGAAGCAGCAAAAGTGAGACCATGATACGCTTAAAGGTCCGGGAGATTGCGGAACAGAAGGATATCAGCATGACCAGGCTTTCGCGGATGGCCGACGTAAACTACAAAACTGTGCGCGCAATCTTCCAGGATCCGTACCGCGATGTAGCTTACAGCACACTCGTCAAGCTCGCCGAGGCCCTTGAAGTGAAAGTTGATGACCTTGTGGAAATCGTACCCGACGAACAATAGATGATTGTTACCGGTCAGATCCCGGCACGTCATTCCTTCGTTTCTCGGGGGAGAGCTTCTGAGCGCGAAGATGTTATCCGGGGCGCGGGAATATCATCCTGAGCGCAGCGAAGGATCTGCCCTGAGGGCGCCAGAGGGCATGCTGGCGGCGAGAGCCTTCCTGGCCCTCCTGGTCAGCCGAGGCGAGATGGACTCGCTGGCGCTTCGCGCAGCCAGATCCTTCGCTTGCGCTCAGGATGACAGGGACCAATATGAGGAAGGAGACCCTACATATGTCAACCGATCCTTCGGAGCAGAATAGCTATATCATCGATGCCGAAGATCCGGCGGAGATGGCCCGCCTGATCCAGTTTGACCGTGTGACGACGAAGGCGATGGGCGGCCCCCTGGCCGAGCAGCCGGAGGCCACACTCGCGCGGTTGCGCAACGTGCTTGACCTGGGCTGCGGCCCCGGAAGCTGGGTACTGGACGTGGCTTTCACCCTGCCGGATTGTGAGGTGGCAGGCGTCGATATCAGCCGGACGATGATTAATTACGCCAACGCCAGGGCGCGCTCGCAGGAACTCACCAACGCTTCCTTTGGCGTCATGGATGTTACGCAGCCGCTCGGCTTCGCCGATAACTCCTTTGATCTCGTCAATGCGCGTTTCCTCATCAACGTCTTCCATAAAGATCACTGGCCCATACTCATGAAAGAGTGTGTACGTATCCTGCGCCCTGGCGGCATTCTGCGCTGGACGGAGACCGATAGATTCGGCCTGAGCAACAGTCCCGCCGGCGAGCGCTTGATGGCCCTGGCGCTGGAGGCCGAGTGGCGCGCCGGCTACACCTTCTCGCCCGATGGCCGCTCCAACGGAATCACGCCCATGCTGGGGCTGCTCATGCGCAACGCTGGCATTGTCAATATCCAGCAGAAGCCGCACCTGCTCGATTACTCCGCTGGAACGGAAGCCTGGCAGGATATGTACGATAATGCCAGGGTGGGCGCGGCATTGATGCGCCCCTTCCTCACGAAACTGGGGGTTATCAGCGAAGCCGAATTCGATCAGTTGTATCAGCAGGCGATGACCGAGATGCAGGCGCCCGACTTCCGTGGCCTCTGGTATTACATGACGGCCTGGGGCAATAAACCTTAACAGGCAGGAACGAAGGTGCAGGAGCGCTCCTGCACCTTCGTTCCTGCTTCCTTACCACGAGATCTTGTTGCGCAGGGGATCGTGGCTGCTCTCGCGTACACCGATGACGGTGCGCGCGTAACAGAGACCGCTGAAGGTCGCGGCCTGCACGTCGATGAGCGCCCGCGCCAGCAACTCGTCGTACTCCTTCTCCGAAAGAATGCCGTTCTCCACGACGAAGCCGCGCATCTGCTGCCCCAGGTCGCACAGGTAACGCAGAAAGTCCCCCCGCTGTGCCATGCCTGCCGAGACATCGATCACCTGCGCCTGATCCTGCACAATGCGACAGCCTGAGAGCTTGAGCCAGACGCCCATCAGCGGGGTGATGCCCAGGGTGTGCCCCGGCCCGAAGGCCCGCCGCTGCCTGCGCAGAGCCGCTACCAGCGCCTCACCGAACTGCTCACAGGGATCGCTGTTGGTCAGCGGCAGTTCCAACTCCGACCAGAGCACTGTGCCTCCGCGCACACAGATGTTGACGGCGGCATGGATCAGGGGCGGCAGTTGCAGGGGCGTGATCTCCCCGCCCAGGCAGTGCAGCCGTACCAGGTTGAAGTGGCGCACGGTGAAGCCATTGAGTAGCAATTCTTCGACCTGGCGCACCAGGAAGGCGATGTTGCATAATCCTTCGGCCACCGCCACGCTCTCGGCGCGGGCAATGGCGACGGGACTGCCATCGATGCCAAGCACCCAGACGCCGGGGTACTTGCGCGCCATGGCTATCGCCCAGTTGCCTTCACGCGTGCCCACGTCGAGGATGCGTTTGAAGCCGCGACAATCGATGTCGGGGAGC
>Ga0070739_10008881_pt1 | contig 10151 bp, 10 predicted proteins | sample Coa_R1_7_FD_66445 | JGI IMG/M metagenome (GOLD analysis project Ga0070739, IMG submission 66445) | Surface soil microbial communities from Centralia Pennsylvania, which are recovering from an underground coalmine fire - Coalmine... | ecosystem: Environmental > Terrestrial > Soil > Unclassified ...
CCATGATGAGGAGAATCCCGCCCGTGATCAGGACGGCCTCAAAGCCGATCATGGCGGGCAGTGAGAACCGCGAGTCCGCCCCGTGGGTGACCGGGAGGGTCAGGCCCAGCGCGATCAGCCCCAGGGCGGTGAGGCCCAGGCCCATCCACTGCCGGCGACCGATCCGCAGGCCAAACAGGCGCTCGGCCATCACGGCCAGCAGCACGACCCCGCCGGCCAGCACCGACTGGACGATGGACAGGGGGGCGAAGGCCATGGCGGCCACGTGGAAGATCCAGGCGCCGGCTCCGATGACCCATCCAATGGCAAAGAGCGGAGAGGCAAAGAGCGAGCGGGCGCAGCGAAGCGGCCGCCGAATGTCCACGGCCGGGGCGGCACAGGCGCCCCGATGCTTGTAGAGGAAGCCCACGTTGGTGGCCAGAGCGCACAGCGAAGCCAGAAATATTCCGAAGAAGAGCGTCATAGGAGTGAACCTGGAATGCGGAGCAGCCGATGGGGGCGCTGCCTCCCGCTATCTCTCGGCAACGCAAACAACTGGCTTGAATCCGCGAGAGAGAAGTACAGCAGATCTACTAGTGCAGGGCGCCGGTTGCCGCTGGCCTGCCCGTCTAGTCTGGTGTGCTTGGGTAAAGAGCACCTATGTACCGTCGGAGAGTCCTCCCGATGAATCGACCGCTGCTCCTGGTCGATGTGGACGGAGTCATCTCGCTATTCGGCTTTGATCCGAAGCGACCTCCTGACGGCAAGTTTCAGATCGTGGACGGCATCGCCCACTTCCTCTCCGCGACCGCCGGCCCCCTTCTGCGCGAGCTCAGCCGGTGGTTCGAACCCGCCTGGTGCACCGGCTGGGAGGAGAAGGCCAACGACTATCTTCCGCACGCGCTGGAGCTACCCGGACCCTGGCCGTATTTGAGCTTCGACGGGGTGGCCACCTGGGGCAGCTGCCACTGGAAGCTGGGGGCGATCGATCGTTACGCCGGGGGATCAAGGCCCGTGGCCTGGATCGACGATAACCATGACGAACGCACTCGGGCCTGGGCGCAGGGCCGCCCCGCCCCCACGCTTCTGGTCGAGACCGATCCGGCCACCGGCCTGACCGAGGCCCATGTGGGGGAGCTTCTGGCCTGGGCCCGGTCTCAGGCCGCCGTCAGGGCGTGCACCGGAGGAAGCAGCGATGCCACCGTGGACCAGGTCTCACCCGCGTCGGGTGAGGCGAACAGCTGGCCGGTGGTGGACCCGAAGTAGAGCTCGAGCCCAGGCCCTTCCCCGGTCCCCGTGAAGGCCTGGCGCAGAACCGTCAGGTAGGCGTCGTGGTCGGGTAGACCCTGGCCGCGGGGTGACCAGCTGGCGCCCGCGTCGCGGGTCTCAAACACCCGGACCCGCCCCTCCGGCGTGACCCGGTCCATGTCGGCCACCAGCGGGATCACATACGCGCTGTCGGGATCAGCCGGATCGACGGCCAGTGGAAATCCGAAGTCCGACGGCAGACCCTGACCGATCTCCGTCCAGGTCTCGCCCGCGTCATCGGAGCGGTACACGCCGCCGTGAAACTGCATGAACAGGCGCTCAGGCCGCTGAGGGGCCCGCTCCAGGTGGTGCACGCACAGGCCCACGTCAGCGTCCGGCGGGGGTTCGGGCAGTTGCAGCTGCTCGATCACCTCGTCCGGAAGGTATCGCGGGGTGAGACCGTGGTTGGCCCGGCGCCACGACCGCCCGCCGTCGTCGCTGTGCCACACGCCGGCGGCCGAGATGGCCACGGTCAGCCGATCGGGGTCACCCGGCCAGGGGGCGATCGAGTGCAGGCACAGGCCGCCACCGCCCGGCTGCCACTTGGGCCGTGTGGGCTGGGACCACAGGCCCTGGTTGACCGACCAGGTGGCGCCACCGTCGAAGCTCTCGAACAGCACGCCGGGATCGCCGCCCGCGTACACGACGCCGTCAGCCTGGCCAGGGGTGATCACCCAGATCCGGGTGAGCGCCTGGTCTCCACCCTCCGGGAGGGCCACTCCCTCGGCCTGCTGCCAGTCCCCCGCCGGATCATCGGTGTAGAAGATCTTGGGTCCGTAGAAGGGTGAGGTCATGGTGGCCAGGAGCCGTCCCGAGCGCTGATCCCGCACGGCGTAATCCACCGGTTCGCCCGCGAATGCCCTGGCCGTGATCTGGAACGGACGCCCTGGCTCCCCCTCGAGAACGAACAGGCCCTTCTTGGTTCCCACCAGCAGCTCAGTCAATGCTCATCCTCCTGTGATGGCCGGGAGTACCTCGACGCGGTCGCCCCGACCAACCGGGGTCGATTCCGCGCCGCGTTCTCCGTTCACGTACACGTTGATATGGCGGCGGATGCGGCCGCGCTCATCCACGATCCAGCCGCTGATGCCCGGGTGCGCGCGCTCCAGCTCCCGCAGGACGCCGATCACCGTCGACCCCTCCACCTGGTGCTGGGGCCCACCGGCCAGCTTGCGCAAGGGACCACGTACGGAGACCACAGCCATGGGCATCGCAACTGTAGACCGGCGCGGGTGGGAAAACTCATCGGTCGGGCGGTGGGGTCAGCCAGCGTCACTCAAAGGCACCGTGGCGCCCGGCGCCCGCGCGAAACCGCTCAAGCCCGTCCTGCACCTCGGCCAGTGAGCGCAGGCCGTGCTCCAACTCGCCGGTCAGCGCCGTGGCCTCATCCTGACCCCACTGCTCCAGCAGCGAAAGCCGGTCCTGACGCAAACAGGTCTGGGGGAAGCGGGCCAGCTCGCCGGCCAGCTGCTCGGCCGCCCGGCGGCTCTCCCCTCGGGGGACAATCCGGTTGACCAGTCCCATCTGAAGCGCCTCCTGCGCGCTCACCGCCCGGCCCGTGAGCACCAGGTCCATGGCCTGGCTCTGGCCGATCAGCCGCGGCAGTCTGACGGTCCCGCCATCGATCAGCGGCACTCCCCAGCGCCGGCAGAACACGCCGAACACGGCATCTTCCTCGGCCACCCGCAAATCGCACCACAGGGCCAGCTCAAGGCCGCCGGCCACGGCATGACCGGCCACCGCGGCGATCACGGGTTTGGCCAGCCGCATTCGCGTGGGGCCCATGGGGCCCTCGCCGTCGAAGGCCACCCGGTTGCCCTGTTCGGTGCCGGCCACCTTGAGGTCCGCACCGGCGCAAAACGTCCCCCCCTCCCCGTGGAGCACGGCCACGGCCGCATCCTGGGCTTCCTCAAAGCGCCTGAAGGCCTCGGCCAGAGCCGCGGCCGTGGCGCCGTCCACGGCGTTGCGGCGGTCCGGCCGCGAGAGCACGACGGTGTACACCGGCCCCTCGCGCTCCACGCGAACCGCCTGGGCCATCACGCGCCCACTGCCCGGCGAACGAAGCTCCTCAGCGCGTCCACGACCTCCGCGGCCGAGGGCGGCTGTTCAGAGACGGGCGAGAGGGGCCCCACGAGCGCTTCCCCGCAGCCCCCGACCAGAGCGGCGGCGGTCAGCTCAACGTTCTGATCGGGAAGCTCTCCGGCGGTGATGCCCTCCCGGAGCGTCTCGGCGATCACCTGGGCGTAGCGCTCCCGGTAGGCCAGCCGCTCGGCATCGACCAGGGGATCGACGGGCTCTGCGATCAGGGCCCAGGCCAGCCGCGGATTGCGCAGAGCTCGCTCGGCGAACGTGCCCAGCACCACCTCCAGCCGGTCAGGTGCCGGGCCGTCGGCCATGTCCTCGGCCGCCTTGCGCATCGCCCGCTCCTCCCGCTCACATACCGAGCGAAAGACCTCCACGAACAGCTCCTGCTTGGACGGGAAGTGCCGGTACAGGGTGCCCGCGGCCACCCCGGCCCGGTCGGCGATGGCCATGACCAAGGCGCCGCCGTAGCCGCCCTCCTCGATCAGCTCCTGCGCGGCCTGCATGAGCCGGTGGCGGGTGGGGGCGGTCAGCTGGTCGGTCATCCCTTGTGGGTGGAGGAGCCAAGGTCTCCGAACGGCTCGTCGCGCTGTCGTACCGCCTCGCGGAACCCCTCCCGAGCGGCCAGGGCCTGGAAGGCATACCCCTCGCGAGTGTGGCGGGCGGACCCGTCCAGCAGCGTTCCGATCACCTGGGTGGCCGCGAGTCCCTGCTGATAGAGAGACTGGTTGACCAGCAGCTTCATCATCTGCAGCTGGTTGACCGGGACTCGGCTGATCCGCTCCAGGAGGTTGGCCACCCGCTCGTCCAGGCGTTCGGGCGGCGGGGCCTCGATGGCCAATCCCCACTCCAGCGCCTCGGCGCCTGACAGGCAGTCGCCGGTGAAGAGCAGCCGCTTGGCCCGTTGCGCCCCCAGCCGGTAGGCCCACAGCATGGTCGTGGGAGAACCCCATACCCGGGCGGGGGGATAGCCGATCTTGGCGTCAGAGGCGATGAGGAGCAGATCGGCGCACAGCGCCAGGTCGGTCCCCCCGGCCACGCAAAAGCCGTGGACGCGGCACACCACCGGCTTGGAGCACCGGTAGAGCGACATGAAGGCGTTGACGTTCCGGCTCATCATCCCGTAGTCGACCATCGGGTCCCAGGTCTGCGAGGGGTCGTGGTTGGCCGCGATCACGGCAGGGTCGAGTACCGAGCCCCGGGGGGCATGGTCCCCGTCGTCCAATCCGTCTCGCCCCTCGGCGCTGGCCACCAGGTCATAGCCGCCACAGAAGCCCTTGCCCGCCCCGGCCAGCAGCAGCACATGGACCGACGGATCCAGGTCGGCCTCCTCGACAGCCTGTTCCAGCTCACCCAGGAGATGGCGCGTGATCCCGTTGCCCCGCTCGGGCCGGTTGAGGGTCAGGCGGGCCACCCGGCCGCTGACCTCGTAGGCCACGTCGGGCATCTATTGAACGGGCAGAGCGCGGTCGATGATCGCCCGGGCGTTGATCCCGCCGGGCAGTGTCCCGTACACCCGGCCGCCCTGGCCGGCCAGCCGGCTGGCGCAGAAGGCGTCGGCCACCTCAGGCGGGGAGTGGCGGGTGACCAGCGAGCCCTGCAGGGCCAGGGCCAGGTCCTCCACCAGGCCCCGGGCGTGGAACTGGGGCTGCTCGGAGGTGAACACTTCCTGGGCCCGCGGGCCCAGGCGGTCCAGATGCTGGTCGAGCCGGCGATCGGCTCCTCGAGCCTCCTCGCATTCGGCCAGGAACGCGGGCAGCCCCTCGGGCTCCTTGATCATGGCCCGCAGCACGTCCAGGGCGGACACGTTCCCCGATCCCTCCCAGATTGAGTTCAGGGGCGCGTCCCGGTAGAGCAGGGGCATGCCCGAGTCCTCGACAAAGCCGTTGCCTCCCAGGCACTCGAGGGCCTCCGCGGCGTGGCCGGGCCCGCGCTTGCACACCCAGTACTTCATGACGGCGGTGGCAAAGCGGCGGAAGGGGGCCTGGCCTGCCTCGTCGTAGCTGCCGGCCACGCGCATGGCCGACAGGGTGGCCGCCTCGGACTCGATGGCCAAATCGGCCAGGACGTTCTGCATGGCCGGCTGGTCCACCAGCAGAGCACCGAAGGCCCGCCGGCCCCGCGCGTGGTGAATGGCCTCGAGGGTGCCCCGGCGCAGTCCGGTGGTGGCACCCAGCAGGCAGTCCAGGCGGGTGTGGTTGACCATGCGGATGATGGCCGGAACCCCGCGGCCCTCCTCGCCCACCAGGCGGCCGGGGATGCCCCGGAACTCCACCTCTGAGGAGGGAAGAGAACGGGTCCCGAGCTTGTCCTTGAGACGCTGGAACTCCATCCCGGGCCCGCGTTCCACCAGGAAGCACGAGAGCCCGCCCGGTGCCTGAGCCAGAACCAGGAATACGTCGCAGGGTGGGTAGGAGCAGAACCACTTGTGACCGTGTATTTCGAAGACGCCGTCGCCCACCGGATCAGCCCGGGTGATGTTGGCCCGCACGTCGGAGCCGCCCTGGCGCTCGGTCATGGCCATGCCGGCCAGGGCCCCGCCCTGATAGTCGGGGTTGGTCAGTCTCGGTTCCCACTGAGCGGCCAGATCGGGGGCACCGTCTCGCAGGGCCGGGATGGCCGCGTAGGTCATTGAGACCGGACACATCACACCATCGTTCGCGTTGCCCCAGAGCATGAACAGCGCCGCGCGTACCGCCTGCACGCCCGGGCGCGGCTCACGCCAGGGCAGCGAGTGGATCTCCCGCTCGATCGCCCCACGCAGGAGCCAGTGCCAGGAGGGATCGAGCTCCACCTCGTCCACCCGGTTGCCGAAGCGGTCGTGTGTCCGGAGCACGGGCAGGTTGTGCTCGGCCCGGCGGGAATGCTCCCGAGTCTCCGCGGATCCGGCCACGGCCGCCGCCTCTCGGACTCGGTCGATCCCCCAGCCCCCGCCTTCGCGCTCCAGCGCCTCGCCCAGGGCCAGATCGAGGTCAAACAGGTTCACCGGCTCAAGCGGTGGGGGCTGATTGAGAACCGTCCGGGCGGGATCAGAGGGACCGGAGGCGGTGGGGGTGGCGACGGCGCTCATCGCGCTCCTCTCAGGACGGAGGTGAATCTCGGTTCACGAGCCTAGTGAATCCGGATTCACAGCGCAAGCTGTGGGCAGGACAGAGCCCCACTACCAGCACGGCTCATAGCGCCGGCCGTTCAGGGCCAGGTTGTATCGGGCGCCCATGATCCCGCGGGCTCGATCGTGGGCGCAGAACTGGCTGGTGCCCAACCGGTACTCGGCGTTCAGGACCGGCTTTCCCTCCTGGAGGTATGGGCTGAAGGCCGAGCACTCGTGATACTGGTTGCACTGCTCGTCCAGCACGCCCTCGAAGTAGGGCTCCAGCCGGGTGGCCTGGCTGGGGTCATTCTTCTGAAACACGGCCAGGCCCAGGGAGTGGGCCTGCCTGGCCACCCACTCGTTGTAGCTGAGCTGGTCGCGTGCCGTGAGCGGGAAACCCGTGTGGTTCTGGTAGCCGTCGATGTTGTCCGGCTCGATGGCGTCAAACCCCTTGTCCTGGCATTGCTGGCGAAAGCGGTGGGCCATGATGCGCCGGACCACCTGCTGACGGATGTCGAGCCAGCGCTCGCCCGGCCAGCCGTTGGGCCTTCCCAGCACCGAGGAGGGAAACTCGTGGGCGTCGGGCCGCCAGTTCTCCCAGGTCCCGACGTCGATGTAGCAGATGACGTGCTTGCCCAGCGCGTGCAGCCGGGCCACCTCGCGTGAGCCGGTGTCAAAGCCATCCACGTCATAGGCGGCGGCCGGAATGGAGTTGTTGATCGCTCCCTGAAGCTGCCAGTACCAGGTCAGATGCTGGGGCGGTTGCCACGGCGCCGGGCTGGCCGCTCGGGCGCCCAACCCAGGGAGCGCTGGCCAGGCCAATCCCACCACGATCATCGCCAGCACCCGGCCGGACATCTGGTCATGCTGGCATAGCCTCGAGCGGATCGTTCGACTACACGCCCTAAGCCCGGGCGCTACGGCACGCTGGCCAGCGCTACGGCACGCCGGCGCTACGGCACGCCGGCCAGCGTCTGCTCGGCCACCCGGTCGGTGGCGTCGTGGGTGCCCCCCAGCAGGCGCCGGGAGAGCTGGGCGCGGCGGAAGAACAGCGGCGCATCGTGCTCCCACGTGGCCCCGATACCGCCATGCACATCGATCATGGAACGGGCGGCGAAATCCAGTCCCCGTCCCGCCGCTGAGCGAGCGGCGCTGGCGGCCAGGGGGAACTCCTCGGGCTTATCGGCCCGGGCCCAGCCGGCGTAGTACTCGAGGCCTCGGGCGTTCTCCAGAAGGCGCAGGATTTCAGTCAGCTCGTGCTTGATGGCCTGGTAGGAGCCGATGGCCCGCCCGAACGTGAAGCGCTCCTTGGCGTAGGCCACGCTGGTATCCAGGCATGTCTGCATGGCTCCAATTGACTCGGCGGCGACCAGGGCCTGGGCCACATACCACGCGTCGGCCAGCGCGTCCGCGTCCACGTCCAGGTGGCGCCCCCGGGCGCCGGACAGCGTGATGTTGGCCAGCGGTCGGGTCGCGTCGTAGCGCACGATCGGGTCAACCTGCACGCCCTCCGCGTCAGCGGCCAGGGCGGCGGCCACCGGTGAGCCGTCCTGGAGAGCGCCGACCGCCACCAGCAGGCCGGCCCCCGGGGCATCCGGAACGAAGGCGTAGCTGCCCTCCAGCGAGACCTCGGATCCCTCGATGGCCGCTCTGGGAGCGGGAGGCCGAGCCACCCCTGAGTGGGGATCGACCGTCCAGGCGTCCTCCAGCTCGCTGGGGGGCCGGGCGGGGAGATAGACGGGCCTGAGCTCGCCGGCGGCCACCTCGGCCAGCGACTCATCGCCCGCACTGCCCAGGATGGCCGTGGCCGGGACCAGGCCGAGGAGCGCCACCGAGGCCAGGACCCGTCCGCATTCCTCGGCCACCAGCATGGCCTCGAACACCCCCAGCCCGGCGCCCCCGTGCTCCTCATCTATGAGGAGTCCGGGCCACCCGGCCTCCACGGCCATGGGCCAGAGGTCGGGCAGCGCCTCGGGATTCTCGAGTGCCTCGCGGGCCGCCTCGACGGTCTTGTGCCGGGACAGCGCGCCCCGGGCGGCCTCGCGAAGAAACTCCTGTTCGTCTGAGAGGGCGAAGTTCATGAGGCCAGCGCCTCCCTCTCCTTGGCCCGCAGTTCGCTGAAGGGCACGCCCTTGTCCAGCCGCGGCTCGGGCGGCAGGCCCAGGACCCGCTCCCCGATGGTGTTGCGCAGGATCTGCTCGGTCCCGCCGGCCGACTTCAGCCCGGGCAGGAACGAGATCAGATAGCTCCAATCGTTGTCGGGATCCAGTGCGTCTGGACCCACCACGTCCGCGCCCAGATCGGTCGCCGCGATGGCCGCGTTGACCATGGTGACCTTGGCCAGGCCCGCTTCGGGCCCGGGAATCTGTCCCCGCTGGAGCATGGTCAGCGCGCGGTAGCCGTTGAAGCGGACGGCCAGCAGCTCACTGAGCAGCGTGCCCAGCCGCTGACGGATATCGGAGTCGCGGCGAGCGCCCGGGTCCCCGGCCACCGTGGCGGCCAGGCGAGCCGGGGATCCGAAGTTCTCAGAGCCGAAACCGATGGTCAGACGCTCGAACATCAGAACCGTGAGCGCGGTGCCCCAGCCGTTGCCCACCCCTCCCACCACCGCGTCCTCATCCAGGTGAACATCGTCGAAGAAGACCTCGTTGAACTCGGCCTCCCCCGAGATCTGCCGCAGGCCCCTGACCGTCACCCCCGGGGCGTCCATCGGCACGATGAACATGGTCAGACCCTTGTGCTTGGGCACGTCTGGGTCGGTTCGGGCCAGGAGGAGCCCGAACGAGGCGAACTGGGCATTGGTCGTCCACACCTTCTGGCCATTGAGCGTCCAGCCCCCCTCATCGGCGGGCTTGGCCCGGGTCTGGATGGCCGCCAGGTCGGAGCCCGCCGCGGGCTCGGAGAAGAGCTGACACCACACCTCGTCGCCGTGGAGCATGGGTCCCAGGTGGCGAGACTTCTGCTCCTCGCTGCCGTGGGCGATCAGGCAGGGCCCCAGCATCCCGATCCCGATCACATCCAGGATTCCCGGCACCTCCGCCCGGGCCAGCTCCTGATTGACCGTAACCTGCTCGAGCGGACCCCGGCCCTGCCCGCCGTACTCGCGGGGCCAGGTCACCCCGGCCAGCCCAGCCTCGGCCAGCTCGCGCTGCCAGGCCCGCCGTGCGTTGATGTAGTCGCTGTCCTCGGCGGACCCGGATCGAGGCGGGGCGCCGTCGCTGTGCTCGTCGAGCCAGGCCCTGACCTTCTCCCGGTATTCGGCCTGCTCTGGGGTGTCGTTGAGATCCACTGTGGCTCCTGTGAGGGCTGGTGGCAGGTGGACGAAGTTCCCCCGCTCAGCGAGGTGAATCGAGATTCACGATCTTATCCTGACCACCAGAAAGGCGGTCCGACCCGGAACCGGCACCGGGCACGCCATACTCTCGTGGGTCATGACAGTCACCACCGCCATCACTCCCAAGGTCCTGACCCATCTCGAGAGGCTGGAGGCCGAGAGCATTCACATCATGCGCGAGGTCGTGGCCGAAGCCCGCAAGCCCGTGATGCTCTATTCCCTGGGCAAGGACAGCTCGGTGATGCTGGAACTGGCTCGGCGGGCCTTCTTCCCCGCCCCGCCCCCATTTCCCCTGATGCACGTGGACACACTCTGGAAGTTCCGCGACATGTACGCCTTCCGTGACCGGATGGCCCA
>Ga0070739_10008883_pt1 | contig 10148 bp, 8 predicted proteins | sample Coa_R1_7_FD_66445 | JGI IMG/M metagenome (GOLD analysis project Ga0070739, IMG submission 66445) | Surface soil microbial communities from Centralia Pennsylvania, which are recovering from an underground coalmine fire - Coalmine... | ecosystem: Environmental > Terrestrial > Soil > Unclassified ...
ATACATGCACTCGTAGGTGCTGTCCGGTTTTTTCTCCCTCCCCCCTTGTGGGGGAGGGTTGGGGTGGGGGGTGAGATCGCCGTCTACCCCCCACCCCAACCCTCCCCCACAAGGGGGGAGGGAGAATCGGACAAAATCAACGGGTTCGTGTATAAGTACAACGGCGCATAGAAAAGGTGGCGAAATCATGCGGCTTGTGGGCTTTCTGGCGAGCAAGGTGGCTCGTCCGGCATCTGAGGCTCACACTTGACCATGATCTTCGCCACCGACTTCGTAGTCCAATTAAACGGATGAGCTACTTGATTCGACTCGCGAATGAACGCCTGCAAACGCTCCACCAACTCAGCCTTGCTGGCAAAGTCGGCGATGCATAGCCGTTTGCGTTGCAGGATGCTGAACCACTGCTCCACCTGATTCATCCACGAAGAGTGAACCGGCGGATGATGAAACACGAACAGCATCCCGGCGCCCGTGAGGATGAGCAGCCAAATTGGCCCGGCTCAAGGAGGCGCTGACGCAGCAGGGAATGTTCAAGACCGGCAGATGAAGCTGCTGGCAACCCGAGGACTCGGAGGCATCTTCTCAGTCGCCTACGGATTGGCCGCCCCTGCAATCATCAGCAGCTTGGCCAGAGACTGAGAAATCTGTTCGAGGCTCGCCTTGTTGGGGAGAGTAATCGTCAGCTTCGGTCGATCTTCCCCTTCGACGCAGGCTTCCAGGGTTTTTCGCAGGCTCGCAATCAGGGTTTCGGGCGGTGCCGCCACGGACGAGTCCGGAACCAGTTCGCCCAACAACTTGAACGCCGCTCCAAGCAATTCACCTCCTGCTGCTCCTACGCGTTCCCGTTGAGCCTCGCGATCTTTGTCGATGGACTGGTTCACCCGTTCCCGCTGCGATTCCATGAGGGGCGCTTGCGGACGCGAGCCGAGCAGGATTTCCAAGCGATTCTTCAATTCTTGCAGGCCACTTTGCAACTGGACTTCTTCGACGTCCGATTCCACGTCGAGTGCCGCCAAGGCCAGATCTTTCTTGGCAGCTATCGTCGCCAGCAAATTCTCTTCGATCGTCTGCTCGGTGACGAGGACGAAGACCTGCACCGACTGCTGCTGTCCCATGCGGTGCGCCCGGGCGATCCGTTGTTCGAGAACGGCTGGGTTCCAGGGAAGATCGACATTGATGACCGTGTTCGCGGCTTGCAAGTTAAGACCCAAGGAGCCGGCATTGGTCGTCAGGAACATCGCACACCAGGTATCATTCTGGAAGCGATGCACCAATTCTTCACGCTGCTTCTGCGGGACGCTTCCATCGAGCCTGACGAATTGGGCTCCATGTTTCTGAAGCAGCGGCTCGATCTGATCCAACATCGTCGTCCATTCGGAGAAGAGCACGACTTTGCGACCGGTTTCCCCGAACAATTCAGCGAACAACTCGTCCAAGCGCTCCAACTTGCTGGAATAGGCCGGCGTCTCCTTGTTCAAAAGATAGGTGCTATTGGCTGCCATGCGGCACATCAGGAGGGCTTTCTGTAGCCGTAGCAGATCCATTTCGGTGAGAAACTTCTTGCGCGTGATCGAAGCGATAACCTGCATGTGAGAATTGTGAACCACCAATTGTTCCTGGGTCGGCGTGATCCGGACGATCTCCACCGTTCGGGGCGGCAACTCGAGCTGCACGCTGTCGCGCGTGCGACGTAGCAGGATCGGCTTTAGCGTCTCTCTGAGCTCACCGAGGTTCTTGTAGCCCAGCACCTTCCCTTTTTCGTCGATGATGCGATGTCGGTTGAAGAAACGGAAGCCTGGCCCCAGCCGACGGTCGTCGACGAACTGAACAACTGAGTAGAGATCGTCCAACCGATTTTCGAGCGGCGTGCCCGTTAGCACCAGGGCAAACTTGGAGCGAAGGCATTTGACGACCCGGCTTGTCTTCGACTCCCAGTTTTTGATGCGCTGCCCTTCATCGAGAATGATGAAGTCCCAAGCGGTGCGGTCGATGGCGACCAAGTCACGTAGCACCTGTTCGTAGTTGCAGACAGTAAAAAAACAGTCGTTGGCGTATTGGTGGCCCCGCTCGGCAGTGGCCCCGGCAATCAACTGAACATCCCGATCGCAAAACTTATGGATCTCATTGCGCCATTGTGATTTCAGCGAAGCTGGGCAGATGACCAGGACTTTGCGAATGCCTTCCTCTTGGGCCAGGTATTCGGCCACTCCCACGCCTTGGATGGTCTTGCCCAGGCCCATCTCATCGGCCAGGATGGCCCGCCCGGCCCCGGCCGCGAAGGCAATGCCATCGAGTTGATACGGGAGTAAAGGTACTTTGAGCAACTGAGTCCGAAGGGGATGCCCGGCGGGGTCATGGCGTATCGCAGCCGTCGCCGCTTGCAACCGCGTCTGTGCCATACGCTGCTGAATAAATTCCTCGGCATCGGGATAGATCAGGATGTCTTGTCCGGATTTTTGCAGTTTGGCCAACCGTTTGAGCAGGTCGGGCAAATCCTCAATGGCCTTGTCGCGGAGTGGAGCGATAACTTTCGCCGCTTCCTCATCGAAACGATCAGGGACGAGCAGTTGCAGGGTCACTTCGTTACTATAATGCAAATGCAAAGTAAGTTGGCTTGGGCGAAAGCGGCGGCGAAGACGTTCGGCAGCGAATTTTTTCTTGACGACCGCCGTGACTTTCATCACATGTTTGCAAGTGCCAAGCGTATTCGTTCGATAGTCGGGGCAGGAGCAATAGGAATCACCCGGTTCGAAGCCGCGAAGCGTCACGCGATAGGTTTTGCCGCTTACCCGATTGGTGACGGTGTAATCGGTCCAGGGCTGCTCAGGCTCGGCCGACTTCACCTTCATCTTCTCGTCTAATGCTCGCTGGGCTCGATCTTTCAGCGCGAGTTGGACAAGATCCTTCTCGGGCAGGCTTTCGACTGGCTCTCGATCAGGCGGCGGAGCCGCGAGTCCTAGCGCGGTTTTCTCTTCGAGAATCATAGAGAAAACAGCACCGACATGGTCGCAAACCGTTTCGCAGCGATTGCAGCGAAAGTGGAGCCTTTGCCGAGCCTCGGCCATTAGCGTGATGGTGACGACAACACCGTGTGTTTGTGGAAAGGACACGCGAAAGAGATCGCCGCCGAGATAGACATCGTCTGAAATGGAAATCGCCCAGGCATTGGCATTTGATTGAATCAATTTCTGGCCGTTCTCTCCCAGGAGCTTACACGCTTCTTTAAACGTTAGGCGGGAGAGGCGATCTTTCAGCGAGAGCTTGTGGCTGGGCAGAACTTTGACTTTAGCGTCCCTCTTGGGTAGCCCCTCGTTAGTTTTGTGCATGACTGCATAACTCCGTTCAGCCTTCATCGCCATTTATCGGCCCTTTCAATTCACGGTGAGCTCGGGTAAGGGATGGAGAGTCTGAGACTGGCTCTTCGGGCCAAAATCGGCGATCTCTTCCCGGCCCTCGTGCCGGACGACGAGTTCCCCTCCCTCGTGGGCCGAGGGCAGCGCAATCACCAGCGTGGCGACCATGCGGTCAAGCTTTTCGCCGTCGCGATGGGCCAGAAAGAAGCCCCCGGTTCGTAGAGCAGCAACTTGTAGAGATGGGCTTGGAGCGACTGTTTCTCCAGCCCCAGCTCGGCTTGCGCGACGCGGACGGCCTGGGCCAGAACGTCTGGCCATTCCGGGCTCACCAGCGCGACCTGGTCGGCGTCGATTTCCCAGACGCGGCGGACGTCGATATCGACCAGCGTCTTGGTTCCCTTGCCGTACGGCGCCTGCCGTGCCACTTTCTTGAGCGCCGCTGCTTGCCGTTTCTCGAGTGAGAAAGCAAGCGGTCCTACGCCGACCACCTCCAAGCCAGGGAGAGTCGGTGGCAATCGGCCGCTCGTGCAGAATGTTCCCGGGCGGTCGATTCTCTCCAGTGTCTTAAGTAGCTCTTGCCGGACCCGTGCGTCCATCTCCGCCACCTCGTTGCTCGGGCTACCTCATGCATGACGGACCTGAGTCACGCAGAATCGCTGATGACAATCCCTATCGTATCGCACAACAACTCCGCCGCAAGTTCGGAAGAAGAAAGGACTCTGCTCCAGCCGCCCTCAAGCGAATGAGGCAGATGATCCCGGCATGATCCGCTGTTCGTAGATGGCTTGGGCAATCTTCCGCACCGTGCCGTCGTTCCAGAGGCAGCAGTCAACTCCGTTAGCGCGAAGGCGACCGGCCACATGCCGCCTTCGTCGAGATTCGCCTCGTGCTGGAAACCGGCCGATCAAGAGCGAGTGCCAGCTGTCCCTCCCGCAATCGTGGCCCTCGATCCAGGCGTGGCCAGCAGTTGGGCGGAGAAATCCCAGCAGCAGACGCAACGCTGTCGTCTTGCCCGAGCCTGCCACTGACCGCGCATCTGAACCAAAGATCAGAATCGTGCGAGCGGATGCTTCGCGTACTTGTGGAGCGTAGGCTTGGGGTCGTGGGTATCAAAAGTTAAGTTTTTCGCCTTGGCGATCAATGCCAGCCATCCTCAAGCGAATTAGACAGATGTTCCTAAGTGAGTACTGTGCGCGACGGAAATGAACGTATCTGCTGTGAACTCTTCCACTTGCGCAAGCGCCAACGACAACAGACGCAGACAAACTCGGTCGTTAGGAAATGTACATCGCGGCTCGCCCCGATTACATTTCCCCCACACTAACCCGACGCGCCAGCGAAGAAGAGCCGCCCTCGCTTGGAAGAAGAAAGGACTCGGCGCAGGGGTGCGGCACGCCGTCGTCCTCGAAGCAGCTGCTTTGCGGAAACCGTGCGACGAGCATGGATGCACGATTCGGTAGTGTACGGGCGTCAATGTCTGAGAATTCGAATTCTCAGCCCGTTCGCTCCAGCGCGTCCGTTCTCTGTATTGTCGGGGCGCGGTTGGCGCAGGCGCAACCGGGACCAACAGCTTGCACCCGCTTGTGGTGCCCGCTCCAACGCCCTTCCTCACGAGCGCTGCGCAGGTTCATGCGCGCCTGTTTTGAACGAATTTGTCCTTGAACGTTGCCCTGTGTGTTTTGCGAGTTATGCTCAAACAGGGCCATAACCCTCTGTTGCCAGCGCTGCGGATCCGAGGGCGGATGGGGCACGGAAAACAGGGGTTGCCGGCCTGGGTGCTCGCCGGGGCAGAGGGGGCCTGTGGCTGACCCTGTTGCTGGGGGGCCGGCGCCTGGGCCTGGTTGGGGGCAACAGAGGCTGGACCTGCGGGGCCTGCTGACCGGCCATGGCATTAGGGGGCTGCGGACCAGGGTTAGTTGAGGCCGCCGCAGCGGTGTCTACTCAGCGGGTTAGGCCCTAGGCCGTCTTGACCGCACAAAAGCGGCTGCCAAACGCCGGCTGGATCGGAGCCAGTTCAGGGCATGGTTCAGAGGCTGTTGCGTACATAACCAGATGGGCAGCTGCGCCGATCGAGATGCACGGCAAGAGCGTAAGCCTCTGTTGATTCTGGTTTTATGTCCATCCCCATCGGTTGCCCCCTGGCCTGGACAGCGGGCGATGGGGTACCGAGAACAGGGGGATGCTGGCCTGGGTGCTTGCCGGGGTGGATTGGGCCTGTGGTTGGGCCTGCTGCTGCAGGGCCGGCGCCTGGGTCTGATCCGGGGGGGTGCTGGCCTGGGTGCTTGCCGGGGTGGATTGGGCCTGCTGCCGCGGGGCCGGCGCCTGGGTCGGATCCTCCTAAAGCGATGTCAAAAGTTGAGACTAGCAGGGCAGAGGAACGGTTGCAAGAACTTTTTCATTAATCTACATTTTTTCACAAGACTCTGCCGCTCATCCTCAGCTAGGCAAGCACAGGGAAAATGCTGCTACCCACGGGAGATATTTTTTCTTTAAAAATGAAAGAATAGATTTGACATCTCATCAGTTGTCCTCCTATCATCGGTTCTCAATCGCGGTAAGCATCTGTTGTCCTCTTACTGTTATTGCTTCGACCGCACGCATCTACTGTAAGGCACCAGGAGTTTCGCCCAATGCTGGAAGCAACCGTGCTGTTGGTCAGCCGCGATTACAGTCTCGCCCAAACCATCCGGGCAGTATGCGACTCGATCCCCCGACTCCGGCTGGAGACGTGCGAGGAGCTTAATCTGGCCCCCAAGTACCTTCGCCGCAGCCGGGTGGCCCTTGTCCTCGCCCACCTGCCTAAAGGGCAGGCGGACAAATCCGCCGCGGCCTTGCTCCATACGGTAGTGACTGAGCGCTATGCCTACGCCGTCGTGGTTCTCACCGAGGACAAGGACACGGCGCGGGCCATTACGCAACTGCGGGTAGGAGTTGCCAACTGCCTGTCCATGCCGCTGGACATCAACCGCTTAACTCTTTTGGTGGATTCGCCCACGATTCGGACTCGCCTTGCTGCCCGGAGCCGGGGTCTGGAGCCGGCCAGTGCGAACGACCTAGCCGATGTTTTCCCTCCGGCACTGTCCGACCTGGCCGATCAAGTGCAACGGGTGGCGATCCAGGATACGACCCTCTTGCTGACCGGCGAAACGGGCACGGGGAAAAGCCACCTGGCTTGTCTCATTCACCAATTCTCCCCTCGCCGCGATCAACCCTTCCAGGTAGTTGACTGCGGTGCGTTGTGGCCCGAATTGATCGAGAGCGCTCTGTTCGGCCACGTTCGCGGCGCTTTCACCGACGCCGACTGCGACCGAGCCGGCAAGCTGGCCTCGGTCGGACAAGGCACCCTTCTGTTAGACGAGATCAACTCGCTTCCCGCCGCATTGCAATGCAAGTTGTTGCGTGCGGTAGACGAGCGCGTCTTTGAGCCGGTCGGCAGTGATCTGTCGGAGCCGGTCCAAGCCCGACTAATCGCGGCCAGCAATGTGCCCTTGGAGAAAGAGATTGCAGCGGGGTGTTTTCGAGCCGATCTGTATTATCGCCTCAATGTGGCCGGCTTCTACTTGCCGCCCTTACGCGAAAACCCGGAACGCATCGCTCCTCTGGTCCGTAAGTTTCTGTCGGAATACTCGGCGCGAAACCGGCCCGACAATCGCGGCATGAGTGCGGATGCGCTGCGCTGCTTGGAACATTACTGGTGGCCGGGCAACATCCGTGAGCTACGCAACGTCGTCGAACGAGTCGTGGCGCTGTCCGCTGGACCGGAAGTGCAGTTAAGCGATCTCCCTGAGAACATCCGCCAGCAGAACCACGTTTCCGTCATGGCAGCGAAGGTTGCAAAACCAGCAGCGCCGTCCGTGGCGGTATCATCCGGCACCTTGAATCAGGTTCGGGAAGCAGCGGAGATTCAACGGATTGTTCAGGCATTGGAGAAGCATGGCAACAATCGCTTGCGAGCAGCTGCCGAGCTAGGGATCAGTCGCATGGGCCTTTACAAGAAGCTCCGTCGCTATGGCCTTAACTAAAGCGCCGTCGCCGTCAGTTCCCGCGACAACCACGTTACCTGGACCTGCGTTGATTGCGGCCACACTTGGCGCGGTTCCGTAGCGGTGGCCGGGTGGAATTGGTTTGAGGGGAACAAGAGTGATGGCACAGTACACCGATGAAAATGGTATTCAGTGGCAATGCTTGCAACTGGTGCGGACCTGCCCAGGCTGCAACAGGACTTATCACCAGTCGGCCAGGCTGAATCGCGCGAGCAACCGCGTTAGCCTGACCTGCGTTGATTGCGGCCACAGTTGGCGCGGTCGCTATCGCCAAGACGAGTGGGAGCAGTGGAAGGATTAAACCATGAGACGAAAGCCTTGTCCGCCTCTTTGCCGTCTATTGCAGCCAATCCGAGTCTTTCACCATTGAAGAATACCTGGCGGCAATCCGTCCCGTCTCTCAGCACCCAACGCCACCGCTCCCAACTTCCGCGCTACAGGTGGCTCGCCTTGACCGCCCGTCAACCTCAAAAGGATGAGAGGCAGGGTTACGCGCCCAGATCGCGCAGCAAAAGAGAATGCTTGAGAGCGACGACCTGTTCTTGGAGTTTGAGAAGACGCTCTCTGATCTCACGCAACTCGGAGAGCGTATGGTCGGTTAGGTGAACACTCTGGTGCTGTCGCCGCTGGTGATGAAGGACCATGTTGGAGGCTTCTTGTTGAGCAAAAAAGACTTGCGGCCTAGGCGTGAAATCCGGCAGGGACAGTGTGCTATCTTACCGCCAAGCAGTTGCGAACGGCCCGCTATCGCAGGGATTTGGCCGACTGACTATGACAGGCCATGCTGGTTGCAGGAAGCTGACTCTGGCCTCGCCGAGAACCCTCCGCTTGGTCTGGTCGATCAAACGCTTGAGTTGATCCGCCAGCCCACCACGCAACTTTTCTTCCAATCCTGGGATTTCGTCGGCGATTTCAGGAAAGCTTCGCTGCATTTATTTACCGCGAGTTGGAGTCGCCCCAGCTTGTTCTGCGGCGGCTCGCAGGTGCTTCTGACACTTCGGACAGGTGAAACGGATCATAAAAACTTTCATTTGGGCCTGGGCCTGAGTCCGGCGGCAACGGCTAAAAGTCGTTAGCGTCTCGACCTTCGTTTGATAGCGACTCCAGATGGCTTCCTTGCCAGTTTTCCAGGCAGTACAGGCGGGCAAATATGCTGAATAACCGGGCACTGAAGCCATCTGGAGTCACCACCCTTCGTTTCACGGTAATTCTCCGATTGCAGTTGGTGCATTGGACTTTTGTTTGGCCATGTTCACGATCAAGCGGAGCATGGCACTTTGGACACAACAAACGGCGTGGCTGATGGGGGGCCTCTTCCGGTTCCTCCCTTTGCTGCTCTGTTTGTTGTTGTCTTTGCTGAAGGGCTGCATTGGCTGCCGCACCAAATCCCGCGCCGAGAATCATTCCTATGAAAAAGCCGCCAATGGCAAATCCTAGTCCGCCAATTAGCCCGCCAAGGATGACTCCGATGACCGCACTAATGCAGACCATAGCGAATATAAGTTGGTCATTCTCTTTGTTGTGGTGACACCAAGGACAAACCTTTCCAACGAAGGGGGAGTCTTTACCGCAGTTAGAACAGAGCATCTCTGCCTCCTGGTCTCTACTTTGGGTGAAGTCCGACGACACGATGCCATCAGGACATTCTGCCTGCCAAATATAGCGAAAAACTCTTTGTTGTAACCAGCGACATAGCCTTCGTTTCAATCGTCTCGTCAATGCCGTATCAATGCGCTGTGGCCCTGTTCTCTGACGAGCAGCTGGCGGCGGTGCGGGCCTACCTGGAGGCGAACAAGGGGCGTTTATGCAGCTGCATCCTTGAGTGTCCTCTGTGTTGCTCTCAAACGTAGCCATCTCGCTTGTCTTCGCTGACGATGCCAACCAATGGTTGCTTTGCGGGAATCCTGTACACGGAGATTCACCGGGAGTCCTTCGACGGCGAAGCAAACGATGAGCTACTCGTTGGAGAACACAAGATACATTGGGGAAGTTGGACGCTGGCGGCGACACGAAGTCCACCGTTCAGGAAGCCGCTGCCCCTCTCCCGGTGATCTGCACAGCGTCCGGGCCGAAACGGACGATATAGCCGAGCCACTCCAGGTTCCAGAGGATTCGTCTGGCCTGTTCGAGAGAGCCTGCGGGTAGGCAAGCCCTGGCGATCTCTTCGACTGAGGAAATCATGCGGCTGCGGAGATGGCGTAGAACTCTCGATTCTTCGGGGGTCATCATGGTGGAACACTTCCGTCCTTTTCATCCAGCGCTGGCCATCCCCTTAAAGTGCAGACTGTGTTCCAGCAAAGACAGAAGAATTTCCGTGCGACCCGTTGAGCTTGCCGTTGACATCCGCTACAACCAGCATTTTCGGCATATTTGGACACCGGGGAAGATGAATCCCATCGAGTACGACGAGAAACCGACGCCGGAAAGTCGTCATCGCTGAGAAGCAGTGGGAGTCGATCCTTGCCAGCAATTGGTAGGTCAGTGCGTGGCGGAAGCAACTCGGTCGAAACCTTGTCCCTATTTGTCCCTAAACACTGAAAAAAGCAAGCAAAAACTAGCCTGGGCATCTTGTCTCCATTCGCTGCTGCGGGACCGGCACCTAAGTCTGATCCGGGGGTGCCGGGGCATAGTCGCGCGGCGGGTCGGTCGCGGGGCCGTCGCCTGGGTCTGATCCAGGGGGTGCTGGCCTGGGTGCTTGCCGGGGTGGATTGGGCCTGCTGCCGCGGGGCCGGCGCCTGGGTCGGATCCTCCT
>Ga0070739_10008884_pt1 | contig 10148 bp, 8 predicted proteins | sample Coa_R1_7_FD_66445 | JGI IMG/M metagenome (GOLD analysis project Ga0070739, IMG submission 66445) | Surface soil microbial communities from Centralia Pennsylvania, which are recovering from an underground coalmine fire - Coalmine... | ecosystem: Environmental > Terrestrial > Soil > Unclassified ...
GGGAGACGTGTTCCACGGGGCGTTCTGTTATTCTGTGCTTGCGGGGTTGCCCTTGGGCGAAACACTCGAATTCGCAAACGCCATGGCGGCGCTGAACTGCACCCGGCTGGGCGCGCGAGGAGGCATCGCGACGCTCCAGCAAGCCCGGGCGCTGATGGCCTCGGGCCGCCGGCAGGCCAACCCGGATTTCGCCGCAGCCGGCCGCGCATGATTCCACTGAAATCTACCGAGCGCGTCTATTCGGCCGCCAAGGTCACCGCGTCTCTGATCGCGATTAACGTGCTGCTGTTCCTGTACCAGGCCTCCCTGCCGGGTTACGCGCTGAACCAGTTCGTGGAGCAGTGGGGAATTGTGCCGGACCGTTTGAATCCCCTCTCGCTGCTCACGTCGATGTTCCTGCACGGGAGCTGGATGCACATCCTGGGGAACATGCTGTTCCTGTGGGTGTTCGGGCGCAACGTGGAAGACTTGATCGGCGGAGGGCGTTTTCTGGTCTTCTATCTTCTCTGCGGGCTGGCCGCGGCCGTGGTCCACGTCATCGTCAACTTTTATTCGCGCGTCCCGACCATCGGCGCGAGCGGGGCCATCGCCGGAGTCATGGGCGCATACCTGGTCAAGTTTCCCCGGGCTCGCATTATCACGCTGGTGCCGATCATTTTCTTCCTGACCACTATGGAGATTCCGGCCGCGCTGCTGTTGCTGTTCTGGTTCGGAATGCAGTTCCTAAGCGGCGTGGGATCGCTCGGTGAGACCGATTATAGCGGCGGAGGCGTGGCGTGGTTCGCGCACGTCGGAGGATTCATCGCAGGCATGCTGCTCATCCGGCTGTTCCCGGAGCGGCGGCGCTGGCGGACCTGGAGCCCCTGGGAAGACTAGCCGCCCAGCCGATTCGGAACGGGAACGCATTTCGGCCATGCGCACCGCCAACGGTCCCCGGCCTTTGCCGCCTATTGGCTGTTGTGCATCCAGGAGTTGATAATGTTGACCAGGTCCACGCCCGCTCCAATCCGGTACGTGTCCCGGTTATTACGGACGGTTCGGATATACACAGCGGGATCGGTCATAGGAACGGGAATCGGTTTGCCCGCCGAGTCGGTCTTCACGTTTCCCATCGCGTCCGTCTGATATGCCAGCTCGAGAGGAAGAGCCGTGTCGTTGGGATCTTTATGCCACCACTGATTGACCGTCCCGAAAAGAAATAGAAATTTCCACTTTCCATCCTTGAGCCCCAACGGCAAAGGATAGAACACGTCCAACCGGCTCACCACTCCGCGCATCACGCCGCCAGTGACCAGTTCGTCCTGCCCGAACGTCCACGCGAACGTTGCCGGCGGCGCATACGGTTTATCCAGTTCAAAGCTCGTCAGCCGGAACCCGCCGCCGAAAAATCGATAGAAGCGCTGGCGGTCCGGAGGCACAAACGCCACTTGCGTCGCTCCCGCGGCGATCACTTCCGGGTATCGTGACTTGAACAAAGCGTACTTTTGGCTGTCAGATTTCGGCACCAGGAACACCGGCTGATTCATCGCCGGTTCGTGAAACGCGCCGTTCGCACCGGTAAACCCGATAAAACCCAGCATCCTGCGGCGGTTCCCCTGGTTGAAATTGGTGATTTTGACCTCCAGACCGGCCTGATACTCGGCGCTCAGCGCGAGCTGGTTCACCTGAAGATTCCCCGCGGTCTGCGCGAAGGTCGCCGCAAACTGCGCGATCGGCGTGCTGATCTGCTGCGGCGAACTCGCGATCCTCACATCGCCCCAAAGATTGAACCGGTTGTCGTACACGTGTTCGTGATGGCCGAGCCCCCGCATGATAAAAAAATCGCTGAAAAAATCCTGCTCGAAATTTGCGGAACTGGCGCCCGCCTGGTGGTAGCCGAAAATCGCCCGCGACTCCCACTCGCTGTTCTTGACCTCCGCGATCGTGATGCTCACCGGGTCGGCGTCCTTCGCCCCGGCCTTGGCGCACTTCATCTTCACTTGGAGTTGCGTAACTCCCGGATCTAAGGACTCAGGAGCATCCACCACGCCCTCTTTGGTGATCGCCGGCGTCCAGGTTCCGGCCTTCGGAGGGTCGAAGTGGCAGACCGCGGAAAGATCGTCGCTGAGCGGCTTGCCCGCCAGCGTCACCGTGAACTGGACGGCTTTATCGGCCGGACCGTACGCCGAACTCATCTTGGGAATGAGGGTGGCCTCCGACGGCGCTACTTTGAGCTGATCCTGGGCGGACAGAACAAGACACGGCGCCACCCACCAGGTAAAACGCAGACTCATTTCGTTGGCCCCCTAAGCGCTTCTCGCGATCTTTCCCGTGGAAAGCCGGCTATGACAGCTTCGCGCGAATGAATCGCACCGTCTCCGGCTGCGCGAAATAGTTGGTGTGATGCACCACCGGAGAAGTTCCGAAATCGCACCATTCTTTCACGACGCAAGGCGGAATTCCGTCCATCGCTTCGCAATCCACGACCAAATCGTTCGGGAGCGGGTTGCCTTGCTCATCCCGGAAGATAAAATCGTCGGCCAGCGCGTTTTTCACGCGGTCCAGCGGGCGGTTGAACGCTTTCCAGAACTGCCAAATTTTCACCTCCGGGGGCTCAAAATTGCTCTTGACCCCGAAGTACTCGACCGCGTTCCCCTTGGCTGCCTGGAGATCCGCCAGCTCCGTGTTGTTTTGAATCCGCGACATCGCCGCCAGCCCCGGCACCATGGCGAACAGCGCGTCAATGGCGGGAATGTGTGCCACCGCACCCACGCAGCTCGCCGCGATCGACATCAGGCCGGAAATCCCCGCCGTGAAGGGAATCGCGGAAGCCACCGCACCCACCGCGCGAACCATATTGCTTAAATGCTCGAATCCTTTGCGCACCCGGTCCGGCGCGGCCAGGCTGGTGCCGCGCAGCGTGGAGCCGGCCACGACCGCCCGCCGCCGCTCGCGATCGTCGCGGTCCAGCATTTCCAGCCACCAGCGCGTCACCAGCCCCCCGCGGCTATGGCACACCACGTCCACCGCCGCCTTGGTCTGATTGAGCAGCCGGGCCAGCTCGAAGGCGTTCAGAAACGGATTGGTCGAGATCGTCGCGTGATCGAACGCCAGGATCTGCGCGTAGTTCGACTGCGCCCAGCGCAGGTAGTCCTTTCCTTCCTGTATCGACTTGAGTTCCTCCAGGAATGCCTCGGTCTTGCTGAAAGTTCCGTGAACGAACACCAGAATCGGGCCCTTCGGCGAAATTCCGTTGACGTCCACCTTGTTCAGCGCGCCGTCTTTTAGCTCCCGCAGCCCCTGGTTTGGATTCAATTTCCGGTCCAGCGCCTGAATCATGCCGGTGACCGTGTTAGTCCCGAGATCCTGGACCTCGTTCTCCCAGATCACCTCGCCTTCCACGTTCGGGGAGACCATGCGGCGGCCGCTTAGCGTCGTAATCGCAGGCACCGGTTCGCCGATTCTCCACCGCAATATGCCGAACTCGTCTTCAACCAGCGTGATTGTGGGCGTCCCTTCGGACGTCACTGGACCGGCGCGTCGCGGCGCTTGGACCGGCGCCTCCGGTTGAGGTTCTCGAAGAATGTCCGTGGCCTGGTCCAGCAGATCGCGCAGATCCTGGTTCGGATCCCGCGATAAATTTCCGGTTTGCGGCGTGCTCATGAATGGTTGCCTCCGATCGGCAGGGGTACGACATGGTTGTCTCGGGCCCGCTTGACATCGAACGCGGATTCAAAACGGCTCGGGTCCGTGAGATTTTTGCGGCCCTGCTGGGCCGCGTTGAAGAAACCCTGGTCATTGCAGAGAAACGTCGTCTCCAGGGGAACCAGCCCGCCCGTGCGGACCAGATCCAGAATGTCGCGCCGGGCGTCCTTCTCCAGAATCCACGGCTGCGGGGGCATACCGTCCCGTTCTTTCCAGGGGATGGGAATTTCGAAATACGATTGAAACAACTCCCCGAACCGGTCGTGAACGGCCGTGCTTGTGAAATAGCCCATAAAGGCGTGCCCCGAAAGCAGGAATACCACGGGATAGATATCGATGTACTCCAGGCAGGCGGCCAGCAGCAGCGCCAGGTCGATGCATGTCGCGCTCTGCTGCTCCAGGATCTGGGTGGGCGTGCGAATGCGCTGGCTCTGCCTTTCGAACGACGGCGGCGGGTTGATGTAGTCGAGCCGGAAATCGTGCAGCAGCGCGTTCCAGATCGCCTGGACCTGCTTGTGCACGCAGTCCGAGTCCTCCTCGGTCACGCGTTGATAGCCGTCGAAGCCCGACAGCGGACTGTCCACCAGCGTCTGAAGATACTTCTTCGCAGCGCCGGTGATTTGCTTCACCGCCGGATCGTTCGGCAAAACGAACGACGGGAGCCAGGCCCCGTTGAGCGGATCGTCTCTCCACTCATTGATCGGAAGCAGCAGCACGCGATGCGTGTTCTCGTGCACCGTCTGCCCCTGGCACTGCACCTTCACGTGGATCGAGCTGTACACGTTTTCTTGCAGGCTGCGCAGCAGATCCGAGGTCAGCGAGACTCGAATCCGGCTAAGATTCGCATAAAAATCCCGCAGGTCCAGCGAGGTGGAATAAGAATGTCGTACCCCCGCCACGTCCAGGTCCACGGATACGCGGAGATCGAAGACCGTGCCCTCGGTTTCCGTCTTGATCACGAACCGTTTGAACAGGCTCCGGTCGTTGTGCAGCAGCGAGTAATTGAGCGCCGGCCAGGGCCGGATATCGCACTCCAGCATCCCCCGCGCGCCGCCGTCGTGTAGCGCCGGAACCGTCACCCGCCGTTCCAGCGAGGCGTCCGCCTCGGCATCCCGGGGGCGCTTCAAAGGTAGCGCGTCGCGAGTCCACAGCACGATCCCGGTGCCTTTTAGACTGTTACCCGAAGCCCCGAATTCCGTGGCCTTTTCGCGCCGGGCCGCTTCCATGGCTCTCCAGAAGTTCCTCACCACGCGATCCATCTGTAACTCGCCGTCGGCCAGCAGATCGCGGTAAAAGTTGGCGAAGAACAACTCCATCAAGGGGTTATCGACCTCGTCCTGGAAGCCAATGGCGATCCGCGCGCCGTGACTGGCCACATCTGCCGCCAGGCTGGAGGAGTGGAAACAATTGACCGAGACCAGCGTCGGAATGGAATTGCACGCCCCGCCCAGTTCCGCCCCGGAGGCCACGTATTCCATCTCGTCGGAGGCCGGCCCGGTCGTCCTGCCCTGTAAGTAGAAGCCCGGATCGGCCCACCCCCGGAGGTCCCTCTGGCCCAAGTCGATTTTGCCCTCTCGGCTATCCACGCCGGAGAGGTGAACAATTACCGGCTCGCTTTTCTGAATTTCGGCCCGCAGCTTTTCGAGAGTCGGCGAGTCCACCACATGGATCGATTCCGCCGATCCGTCCGTATGCAGGTGCAGCGCCCGCCGCACCAGCTTATATTCGGTGTCGAAAATATATTGCCGGCGTAAACGCCCCGGCGCGCTTTGCACGAATAACAGTGGCAGTCCTGGCGCTTCCGGCCCACTGTCTGGCTTCGGCGCCGGATCGGGCACGGCCGGTTTGAGGAGCCGGCGAATCACCAGAAGATTCCGCCCGGCTCTTCTGGCGCTGGTGGCCGTCGCCAGAAGAAATTCCCAGGGCAGATAGCACAAATGTTTGTTATCGTACGGGAGCCCGGCTTCGACCACATCCGACTCGGCGATCTGGTCCAGTTCGGCCGCCTGTATGGAAAAGGCCCCCAGGTCTTCGACCGCATGCCTCGCGAGGCCGGCCAAGAGCTTTTCGTCATCGCGCCAGCGCCTGCGCTTCCAGACCACATAGGACCAGCGCAACGAGAGTTCCTCCAAGTTGCCAGGAACAGGGTAGCTTCTTGCGGGCTCCTTGCCCCACCGCAGCGTCATGGATCCGCCCGGAGTCTCAACCGGATTCTGCATAATGGAGGCGGTTGAACCCGCACATATTCTGCCAATTTTGCACTGGTGGAAATCAATAGCTTAGCTCAATTTCCCAGGAAATGGACGAGCGCATCGATGAGCACTCTAACCGGAAGGTGAGCCCTTGCCTGGATTTTCATGCGCACCAGGCAAGTCGCGGGCCTCCACCGGTTTTTTCCAAATGAACCAGGAAGTTATTGGAAACATAGGATCGGGTATTTGGGCTCCCGCCCAGCAGCCTGTTTCGCGGCCTGGAACTCGGGTGGCGGTAGTGTACACTCTGGAGAGAATGCGAGTTCTGGCCGGCGCGTGCATCGTCCTGCTCGCGGCCCGCAGCCCGGCGTCAGCGCAGCACGGCGGAGCCGGCAAGCTGACATACGGCGTCGAATGGCGGCTGATTCGGGCAGGCACCGCCACCCTCGAATATCAGAAAACCCACGCCACGCTGCGCCTGGAATCCGGCGGCATCGTGTCGGCTCTGATGAAGATCCTCGATACCTATGATGCCGATTATCAGGACTCCTATTGCGCCGTATCCAGCGTCATGGACTCAAAGGAGGGCAAGCGTCATCACGATACCCGCGTGACGTATGACTACTCCCGCAATCGCGCCTTCTTTGTCGAAAAGGACCTCGCCAGGAACGCGGTCATCCGCCAAACTGGCGTCGATATCCCGAACTGCGCCTCCGATGCCGTCGGCGCGCTCTTGAATCTGCGCGGCATGAATACGCCCCTTGGCCAGGCCGTGCGGTTGCCCGTCAGTGATGGCCGCCGTTTCGCCCAGGTTAAGGTGGAAGCCCAGGAACGCGAGCAAATCAAAACTTCCGCCGGCATGTTCAACACCGTCCGTTATGAGGCCGATCTCATGAATGGCGTCATCTATTCCCGCAAAGGGCACGTCCACATCTGGCTCACCGATGACCCGCGCCGGCTGCCTGTACAGATCCGTCTGCAATTGAGTTTCCCCGTGGGCACCGTCACGCTGGCGCTCGAAAAGGAGGAGTACCCGTGAAGGCGTTTGTCTGCGTCCTGCTCGCCGGAGCCGCGTCGTGGGCACAGCCCACCGCCTTGCTGAAAACGGCCGGCGTCAATCAGCTCTGCGTGCGCTCCACCCAGCTTATGGAGGCCGGCGGCGTCGCCATCCCCGATCTGTCGCGCGCCGCCGCCCCAGTGATCGAAAACGTGAAGCAGGCCTGCGGCCAGCTCCGCCAGCAGCCCGGCGCCGGACAGGCCACTTACCTCCTCATGGTGAACCTGCGCGCTTATCTCGCGCTGGCCGACGCCGTGCCCAAGCCCTTCCCGTTCCCCGACACGGCCCGCCTGCAGCTCGCCGAGCTGCGCGATGACGCCGCCCGCCTGGATTCCCATTTCCGCGCCCTGCTGGACTCCAAGGACCAAGCCCTCCGCTCTCCGGACCGCGATAACCTCGAGCGCTACGCCGAGGATAACCGCAAGCGCGGCCGCCCGCAGCCCAATAAGCCCCGCGTGGTGTTCATCGGAGATTCCATCACGGAGATGTGGCATCTCAACGAATATTTCCCGGATCAGGATTTCATTAACCGCGGCATCGCCGGCCAGATCACCGGCCAGATGCTCGGCCGCATGAAAGCAGACGTCATCGATCTGCATCCCGACCTGGTCGTGATTGAAGGCGGCACCAACGACCTCGACCGCGGCATCCGCCTGACCGCCATCGAGGATAACTACACCATGCTCGCCGATCTCGCGGCGGCCAACAAGATCAAGGTGATCTTCGCTTCTGTGCTCCCCGTGAACGATTACCATAAGGACGCTGATCCCGCGTTAGAATGGAGCCGGACCCACCCGGTGATCTTCATCAACGCGCTCAACGATTGGCTCCGCAGCTTTTGCGCCCAGCGCGGCTTCGTCTACCTCGATTACCATTCCGCCCTCACGGATGAGCAGGGACAGCTCGGGCAGGATCTTTCCGACGACGGCCTGAATCCCAACTCCAAGGGCTATCGCCTCATGGCGCCGCTGGCCGCCATGGCGGTCGATAAAGCCCTCGGCCCCCCGCCCCCGCCCGCGAAACCCAGGAAGGGCAAAGAAGCGTCAAAATAGGAGCTATGAGGTTCCCCGTCTTCTGCAACCGCAACGCACAGAATGCCGGGGCGGAGCTGATTCGCTTTGGCAAGGTTGCCGCGGCCGCTTGTGCGCTTGGGTGCGTGCTGGCCGCCCTTTCCGCAACCCTGTATGCCCAGCGGCAGATGACCGTCGCACAACTGGTCGAGATGGTCCGCAGCTTCATCCATCAGAAGAATGACGACCGGAAAGCGGCTGACTTCATCCGCACCATCAAGCTCACCAACAAGCTGGACGACGCCACCGTCGAGCAGCTCCAGCAGGAGGGCGCCGGCCCGAAGACCGTCGCCGCCCTGCGCGCTCTCACCGATGCCACCGCAAACCTCCCGCCGGCGCCCCCGCCGCAGGCCAAGCCCGCGCCCGTAGTGATTCCCGCCCCCAGCCCGGCCGAGCAGTCCCGCATCCTGGATGAGGTCAAGGAGCACGCGCTCAATTACACCAAGACGCTGCCCGACTTCATCTGCACCCAGGTGACCCGCCGGTACGTCGATTCCACCGGCTCCGGCCGCTGGGCTCAGCAGGATACCATTCAGGAGCACCTGAGCTACGTGGACGGCCATGAAGAGTACAAAGTGGTCATGGTCAACGACAAGCCTGCCGTGAACATCGGCCACACCAAGCTCGGCGGCGCGACCTCCTCGGGCGAGTTCGGAACCATGCTCGCCGAGATTTTCGCCCCCGCCACCCGCACCGAATTTCATTGGGAGCGCTGGGCCAAGCTGCGCGGCCGCATCATGTACGTTTTCAATTTCAAAGTTGAGCAGGCCAACTCGAAATATTCCATTTACCATGAGGGCTCCAATCGCGAGATCGTCAGCGGATATCACGGCCTCATCTACGCCGATCGCGACACCGGCATGGTCATGCGCATCATGATGCAGTGCGACACCATCCCGCCCGACTTCCCCATCCAGCAGGTGAAGGAAGACTTGAATTACGATTTCGTCGACATTTCGGGCCGCCAGTTCGTCTTGCCGGTGAAAGTGGAATTGCAATCGGCCGAGCTTCGCCTGCGTAACCGGAACGATATCGAATTCCGCCTCTACCGCAAATTCAGCACGGAGTCTTCGATCACCTTCGACACACCGGACCCGACGCCCGAGCCGCTCTCGGACGACAATTTCAAGGAAGAACCCGCGGCCCCGCCCCCCGGCCCGGCGAAAAATGAGTGAACCTCGCACCCGCCGGCGGATGCGTTACACTGCTTCTTTAAAGCGCGTGCCGTTGGAACTGGAACATCGCGAAATTCTGCCTTCCACCGCAGTCGTGAAGTTGAACGGAAAGCTTCTGCTGGGCCAGGACGCAGCCCGGCTCGGGGACTTGGTGCCGCAATTGATCGCCAGCGGCCATCGCAACCTGGTCTTCGATCTGCACGGCGTCACGCATATCGACTCCACCGGCATCGGCCGGTTCATTGACGCCTATTCCCGGCTGGCGAAGATCGGCGGCAAGATGCGCCTGGCGGGCGCGAGCGGCGCCGTGCGCGACTCGTTTCACGTGACGCGGCTGGACACGGTGTTTTCGTTCTATCCCAGCGTGGAAGACGCGTGCCAGGACTTGGGATAGCGGCGCAAGTCAAGGCGCTTCGCGGAAGCCTCTTGCTAAAATAAGAATGATGACGCTCGACGAACTCGAACGGGAATACTCCGCGCTCCGCCAGCAAGCTGACGCTGTGCGGAGCTATCTTTGACGCCCCCGCCAAACAGACCCAGCTAGCGCAACTCGAAAAAGAGATCAACCAGCCGGATTTCTGGTCACAGCCTGAAAAAAGCCAGAAGACCATGCAGGAGCGCAAGCGTTTGGAGGAGCAGATCGCTCATGACGCGCGCATCGCCCTCTTGACCTCGGATCTGGACACATTGTTCGAGCTCGCGCGCGAGGGCGAGAATGTGAACGGCGACCTGGAGCGCGAACTGCGCGGTCTCGCGGAGCAACTGGAATCGCTCGAAATTCAGATGCTCCTGTCCGGCGAAAACGACGCGCGCAGCGCGATCGTGACCATTCATCCGGGCGCGGGCGGCACCGAAAGCCAGGACTGGGCGCAGATGCTGCTGCGGATGTACCTGCGATGGACGGAGCGCCACAAGTTCGAAGCCGTGGTGACGGACCGGCTGGAAGGCGAGGGCGCGGGCATCAAGTCGG
>Ga0070739_10008887_pt1 | contig 10147 bp, 8 predicted proteins | sample Coa_R1_7_FD_66445 | JGI IMG/M metagenome (GOLD analysis project Ga0070739, IMG submission 66445) | Surface soil microbial communities from Centralia Pennsylvania, which are recovering from an underground coalmine fire - Coalmine... | ecosystem: Environmental > Terrestrial > Soil > Unclassified ...
GAGACGTTCGTTGGCAACACGCTCAAGCGCGTGCTCGATGCCGCCGACGCCCAGGCGACCAAGCTCAAGGACGAATACGTCAGCACCGAACATCTGTTGCTCGGCTTGATGGCCGAGGGTGGAACGACGCTGAAGAAGATTTTCCAAAATTACGGCATCAAGCAGTCCGAAGTGCTCAAGGCGCTGGCTGAATTGCGCGGCAATCAGCGCGTGACCGACCCGAATCCGGAAGACAAATTCCAGGCGCTGGAAAAATATGGACGCGACCTGACGGCATTGGCGCGCGCGGGAAAAATCGACCCGGTCATCGGACGCGACGAGGAAATCCGCCGCGTGATGCAGGTGTTGACGCGCCGGACGAAAAACAACCCGGTGCTCATCGGCGAACCGGGCGTGGGCAAAACGGCCATTGCGGAAGGACTCGCAAGGCGCATCGTCAGCGGCGACGTGCCGGAATCGCTGAAGAACCGGCGGTTGGTCGCGATGGATTTAAGCGCGATGATCGCCGGCGCGAAATATCGCGGCGAATTCGAAGACCGGTTGAAGGCGTTTCTCAAGGAAATCACCGCGAGCGAAGGCCGCATCATTTTGTTCATCGACGAATTGCACACGTTGATCGGCGCTGGAGCGGCGGAAGGCGCGGCGGACGCGGCCAACATGCTCAAGCCGCAACTGGCGCGGGGCGAATTGCGCTGCATCGGCGCGACCACGCTCGATGAATATCGCAAGCACATCGAAAAAGACGCCGCGTTGGAACGCCGTTTCCAACCGGTGTATGTCGAGGAGCCGACCGTCGAAGCGACCATCGCCATCTTGCGCGGGTTGAAGGAGCGATACGAAGTGCATCATGGCGTGCGCATCCAGGATGCCGCGCTGGTGGCGGCGGCGACGTTGTCGCATCGCTACATCACGGACCGTTTCCTGCCGGACAAGGCGGTGGATTTGATTGATGAAGCGGCGGCACGGTTGCGCATGGAATTGGATTCTTTGCCGACGGAAGTGGACAAGCTGGAGCGGCAAATCATGCAGCTTGAGATCGAGCAGGCGGCTTTGAAGAAGGAAAAGGACGAAGCCTCGCGCGACCGTTTGAAAAAATTGGAGCGCGATTTGGCGAACTTGAAGGAGCAATCGTCCAAGCTCAAGGCGCAATGGCAAAATGAAAAGGCCGCCATCAACGCCGCGAGCATCATCAATTCGCAACTGGAAGCCGCCAAACAGGAGCAGGAGGCGGCGCAACGGGCGGGAGATTTGAACACCGCCGCGCAAATCCAATACGGGAAAATTCCCGAACTTCAAAAGAAACTGGCCGCGGCGCAGAAGCAGCTTCATGAGATGCAGCAGGGCAATCGTTTGCTCAACGAGGAAGTCACCGAGGAAGACATCGCGCAGGTGGTGGCTTCATGGACCGGCATCCCGGTGAGCCGGATGCTGGAAGGCGAACGTCAAAAATTGGTGAAGATGGAAGAGCGTTTGCAAAAGCGGGTCATCGGCCAGACGGAAGCGGTCAAGGCAGTCGCCAACGCGGTGCGGCGTTCCCGCAGCGGATTGCAGGACCCGAACCGGCCGATCGGTTCGTTCATTTTCCTTGGGCCGACCGGCGTGGGCAAGACGGAGCTGGCGCGCGCGCTGGCGGAATTTTTGTTCGACGACGAAAACGCGATGGTGCGTATCGACATGAGCGAATACATGGAGAAACACACCGTGGCGCGGTTGATCGGCGCGCCGCCGGGATATGTCGGTTACGAAGAGGGTGGACAACTCAGTGAAGCGGTGCGGCGCCGGCCTTATTGCGTCGTGTTGTTCGATGAGATTGAGAAGGCGCACCACGATGTCTTCAATGTGCTGTTGCAGGTGCTCGATGACGGGCGATTGACAGACGGACAAGGGCGCACTGTGGATTTCAAGAACACCATCATCATCATGACGAGCAACATAGGCTCGCCGATCATCCAGGAATTTTACGCTTCAAGCGCAAAGGCAGGACCCAAGGGACATCTCGAAATGGAGAAATTGGTGCGGCTGGAATTGAAGGCGCATTTCCGTCCTGAATTTTTGAACCGCGTGGACGATGTCATCATTTTCCACAGCCTGAGCGAAGACCAGATTTCAGCCATCGTGGACATCCAGTTGCAACGGCTGGAAAAACGTCTCGCGCAACAAAACCTGCGGCTGGAACTGGACAAGGCGGCGAAGAAGTTGCTGACCCAGGAAGGTTACGACCCGCAATTTGGCGCGCGGCCATTGAAACGGGCCATCCAGGAATTGCTGCTGGACCCGCTCGCGATCAAGGTGCTGGACGGCGAATTCAAGCCGGGCGACACCGTCAAGGCCACCGCGCACGACAGCGAACTGGAGTTAAAACGCGCCTAAAAACCAGCAACCCATTAGTCTCGCGGAGAATACCCTATGGTCACCTTATTTTATTGCGCCGTATGTTTGTTGAGAAAGAAGCCAGGAGGACAGAAATGGAAAACTCTGTTGCCAATCATCGTGCTGCTGGCGTCGTCGTCGGGCTGCGTGATCCACGAGCCCAGATATCAAATCATTTACACGCCGGACAAGCCGCTGACCAACAACCCAGCGGCCTTGATTCTGCCTTCGCCCGCTCTGGGCCAGAGGGCGGCCGTTCCGGCGTTGCACGGTGGTGTTGACCAGCAGGCGTACCGTTTAGCTGCAATAAAATGCAGCGCGGTGCCGCTGCGAGAAAAACCCGGAAATGGAGGAGTTTAGGGACTCAAATCGGCTGCGCGATTTTGTCGCGTCGCCTGAGAGAAAGGGAATATGAAAACAACGATAAACGTTGCAGAGCAAACGAGGATCGGACAAGTCCAGCCCGGAAAAAGCTGGCGCAAAAGCAACATCCTGGTGGTGAAGCTGGCGCTGCCCCCGGCAGGACCACGCCTGCGAAAGGCTTTTCGGGCCCTCAAAAGAACCATTCCCATCAGCAAACTGGAAGGATTTGGCGGCGAAGTGTTTTTCAATGTCGAAATCTCAAACACCGCCGCGACCGGCAACGGAGAGCAAGCATGACGGCAAAACATCAACTTCGACGCCTCTCGATTTTTGAGCGATGACTGGCCATCGCCGAAACGCGATCACGTCGGAGGTGATCATTGTTGGAGGAGGCATGGCCGGACTTTCAGCGGCCATTTATCTCGGACGCGCGGAACGGGAGGTCCTGGTGATTGATAATGAGAAATCCATGGCGCGCTGGGAACCGCACGTCGAGAACTTTTTGGGGTTTCCCGAAGGCATTGGCGGCAGCGAATTATTGAAACTTGGCCGAAGACAAGCCCGCAAAACCGGGGCGCGTTTTGCGAATGATGAAATCATGAAAGGGAGCGGAAAGATCAACGGGTTCGTGCTGCACGGCAATGCGGGTAACTACCGCGCCCGGCGCGTCTTGCTGTCCACGGGCGCATTCCACATTCCGCCGGAAATTGAAGGTGTTTCTGATTGCCTGGGACACAGCATGTTTTACTGCAAGGATTGCGACGGTTTTCGCGTGCGCGGCCAGCGCATTGCGATTTATGGGCGCGAGAACGAGGCGGTGCGTTATGCGCTTGGGATGCTCTTTTATTCGCCTTCAGTCATAATCGTGACCGATGGCAAAAAACCGCGTTGGGACCGCACCCGCGCGAAGTGGGTGCAGGAATATGGCATCGCGGTTTATTCGAAACGTCTTTCCGGAATTCGCCGCGAAGGCTGTAAGTTGAAAGCGTTGAAATTTGGCCGTGACGCGGAAGTGAAAGTGGAGGCGTTGTTCACCACACGCGGAGACATTTACCTCAACCGGCTCGCCAAAAGTTTTGGGGCGGATTTGGACGCCGATGGGCAGGTGCTGGTGGATGACCAGATGCGGACCTCGGCAAAGGGAATTTACGCCGCCGGGTGCGTGACGCCGGCGAATTGCCAGATGATCATCGCCGCCGGGGAGGGCGCAACCGCGGCACAGGCCATCAATAACGATCTGTTCGAGGAGAGCCTTGCCACGCATTCGCTGCGCCGCTTTCGCGAAAAGCAACTGAAAACGTGGCGAGAAACCGGCAAGGCGCCCGACCGCAAAAGACTTTCGAAAAAAATCTTAACCAAAGATTTTGCACGATAAAAACAATCAACCGACAAGGAGGCATTGGAATATGGAAAGCGTGGAAAAGTCCATCGAGGTCGAGGTCCCGATCCAGGAGGTTTACAATCAATGGACGCGGTTCGAGCGGTTTCCAAGATTCATGGAAGGGGTTGAAGAAGTCCGGCAGGTGGATGACCGGCACTTGCATTGGATCGCGGAAATTGACGGGAAGAAAAAGGAATGGGATGCCGAGATTTATGAAAACATTCCCGAGCGGCGCATCGCCTGGCGCGCCACCGAAGGGATGCGAAACGCCGGCGTGGTGGAATTGTTGCGCAAAGACGCCCAGCACACGCGCGTGACATTGAAGGTGGATTACGAGCCGGAAATCAGTTCAGAGCATTCCGACGAAGCGCTTGAAGTGGTCACCCAGCGTGTCGAGGGCGATTTGGAACGCTTCAAAGACCTTGTGCAAAGCCGGGCTGTTGAAGGCAACTGGCGCAGTGAAATCCAGGAATGAACCGAAAAACCATTATTTTGCCTCGGCAATTTGGGTACAAGACCCCATGGATGTTGCAAATGGCAAAACGGTAGCATCCAACAAGCTGTGAATGGAAATGGCGGAAAAAGTTAGAAAGAACTTTATGGAGAGCACATCAGGAAGAGATTTGGACGCGGCCACGGAGCAACTGCTTCAAGACCTCAAGGAAGTGGTCGAAGACGGGGAGGAACTCCTGCGCGCCGGGGCGAATGAATTGAGCGAACGGGGCAAGGCTGCCCGCGCCCGCTTGTCCGATGCGTTGGCCAGCGCCCGCGAAACCGGACGCAAATTGCAGCAGCGGACCATCGCCGGCGCAAAGGCAACCGACCGGGTGATTCGCGAAAACCCCTATCAGACCCTTGCGATTGCGTTTGGCGTCGGTCTTTTGACCGCCCTGCTTGTGAACCGGAAATAACATGCCCGCCACGGAAGTTCATCCGCCCAGTTTATTGAGCCTGCTGCGCAAAGCGGCGCTCACGGGTTTGGGCGCGTTGCAGAATCGCGGCGAACTTTTCCTCGTCGAATTGCAGGAGGAGAAGAACCGGGTCATCGAATTGTTCATCTGGATCGCGGCGGTTTGTTTTGGTGGGATCATGTTCATGGGCGTGCTGACGGCCACGATCATCCTGCTGGTTCCCGAGGGTTCACGGGTTTATGCGGCGGGAGGGTTCGCATTGTTCTATCTGGTGGTGACCATATTGGCGTTGCTGAATTTGAAGGCGCTGGTGAAGAAGGCCGCGCTGCCGTTTTCGTCCACGGTTGATGAAGTCAAGAGAGACACCGAATGGTTAGACTCCTTAAAGTAAAGGAATTGGAGGAGCGGAAGAAATTCCTGCTCGCCCGAAGCGAGATGTATCGCCAGACGCTCACCCTTGAGGTGGCTAACATCAAATTCTCCACCGCGCTGCTAAGGCGCAAGCTCAAGTCGCCCAAAGCCATCCTGGCCCTGCTCGGAAGCCTCGCGGTCCCGACGGCGGGTTACTTGGTCGGGCGGCGTCATGCGAAAGCCCAATCCAAATCCGGGCCCGCAGGATTGCTGCCCAAGGTGATGGTTGGCTGGAAGCTATTCAACAGGTTCGCTCCCTGGATCATGAAGTTGCGGCCCGCCAAAAAACGCGATCCCGCAAAACGCCAGAACCTCACGCAATTTCCTTAAAATGTTGAAAGGGACAAAGAAGGAGGTGCTTTGCCCGGTTTCAACCGTGCCTGCCAAGTGGGTCAACACCCCATGGCTGGGGGTTTTCACAGACGCAATAGTCGTACATGAGAATGTAGAACATTCTACGCTCCGGGAAATCAACACTGCGGGTTCCAGGGCTTCATTACGCCTGATATTGGGAAAACCGAGGAAGGATTTTAGCGGGCGACTCAAAACCTCAACTAACGGGATTAAAATATATGAATATAAAAAAATGGATAACAACGGCGGCGGCGGCAATGTTGATTGTCACCTGCGCCCGGGCAGACGACAGTTGGTTGAACACGCGTTTGTGTTACGACACCACCGGGGGCATGATTTTTAACGCAAACGAGTTCTCACTCGATTTGTTCGGCACCTACGTGGCCGGCGAACGGCATTTCTTGGCGTGGCCGAACACCAGCATCCGTCATGGTCTCTGGGGTGGCGGCGTGGGCGGCAATTACTTTTTCACGCGCTATACCGGCTTTGGCGTGGACACCGCGTTTATTGATGGAACATCGCATTTTGTCGACCATGTCGGCGGCAATATCATCTTCCGCATTCCTATTGATCCCGTTCACCTTGCGCCATATGCGTTTGGCGGCGGCGGTTATGGTTGGAACCCGGATAAGAGATATTTTGCGGATGTGGGCGTGGGACTTGAGTTCCGGTTCAATCCGAAGGTCGGCATTTTCGGTGATGCCAGATACATCTGGAGGGAAGGCACCGCTCCAGACGAGTGCGCGATTCGAGCTGGTTTGAGGATGGTGTTTTAAAAGGAACAAATCCAACAGGACCTGAAAGGAATCAATCTTGACAGGATACTGTTTCTGAAGAAGTTCGCCGCCTGGCCGGGATTTGGCTGCCCAATCCCGGCCATGCGGCGTGTCAGTTCCCCGTGATCAGTTGCTGAAAATCGAGGTTTGCTGCCGCACGTTTTAAAGCAAGAAGGCGGGCTTGTTACCAAGCCCGCCTTCCGATCATGGGTCAGGGATGCAGGAAGACTTTCCTATTGAATCGCCACGCCCTGTGCCGCTTTCCCGACATGGTCCCATGTCGCGCGACCATTGTAGAGCGTGAATGCCATTCCGCCGACGGTGCTGCCTTCCAGGCCCACCGCGCTGGCTGGAACAGCCAGTTGGACCCATTTCCCTGATGCAGGCAGCGCGCCTGCGTTATACCGGCTCGGTGAGCTGTCGTTACCCCAGAGGATGCTGTCAGCACCCCAGAATGCACGATGTTCCCAGGACGAGCCGTCGTTCCATTGCAGCATGACTTCCGTCGGCGGATTGGCCGGATCGATGTAGATATAGGCAAACAACGTGTCACCCTTGTTGATCGTCATCGTGCCGGTTGCGTTGCTGAAGTAATGCTCATGTTCGCCCGGGGCGACGGCCGACTGATGCGCCATTGAGCCGGAATACGGCGTGGGATTGCTGCTCACCCAAGTCCAGGCATCGCCGCCATCTGCTGTCGGTGTTGCGCCGACGGGCAAGGAATCTTCGACCCAGACGACCATCGACGGGTTCGGGGTAAACGTGTTTGTTGCGAATGACCGGCGTCCATCCGGCCATTGCGCCTCCGCATGGATATATTGCGGACCGTTGTATTGCGGCGTGAACGTATAAGTTGGTCCGTAAGCCGGTTCCTGATACGCGGCTTCCCAAACCACGCGCGCGCCATTCAAGTCCATGCCCGCAGGCGGCTGGAACGTGGCCGTGATGGTGCCGTTGGCCGCCGTGTTCGTCGGCAGCAGGATTTGGCCTGCTTTCGCGACGTACGGCTGCGACTTGGTGGGAGTGAGCGTCGCCAGGAAGCCCAAATCCGCCATGGCACGCACCATGTTCAGCCCGACCGTTTCGGTCGTCACGTTCCACGTATCACCCCAGCGATCGTAGAACGGGTAAGGAGCGGTTGTTGCGCCATCCGTCGGGAAGACGAGGCTCTCGGAATCGCTGCCGTAGTCCGGATATCCGATGTACGGGAAGTACTCCTGGATATTGCCAACCGGCACGCCGCTCGGAGGCAACGTGAGACCGTCGTTGAGCGCCATCTGTGAAACGATGATGCGGTTGCGTTTCCAACCCAGGCCTGTCACATAGGTGACATTCACCGGATTGCAGCCGCCTTCGTAATTCATGTTCGCGATGATTGCATCCAAATAGGACTGTTGCGGATTCAACTGATAAGCCACGGCGATATCAAACCCATAATCGTCGCCGAAATACCAGCCGGCCGCGTTGACGTCCTTGGTGGGCGTCGGGAAGCTGGTTCCGTAGGCGCTCTGTTGCGACCAGGCGACCGCGTTGCTGGCTGCCTTGGCGATTTCCGCCTGGCACTTCGCGAGGAAGGTCGCGTTGAGCTGGCTCGCGGATTGAACACGTCCGCTTTGCACTGCGAATGCATAACTGCGGATCGCATTGCCGTAGCATTCCGACATGTTCCACCAACCCCAACGATACGTGGCAGGATCGGAAGGATCGAACCACGAGAGCAGGTCTTGGTGCGCATTCTGGTCGCCCGTCGCCAAAAACATCTGGCAGGCGGCCCATGCCATTTCATCACTGTCATTATAATCATCCCCGTAGAAGGTGATTTTCTGGTATGCGCCGGCCTTGCCGTATTTGGCAATGGCGTTCGTGCAGAATTGCCAGCCGAGCTTCGCCTTTTGCAGGTAAAGCGCGGCAGCCTGCGGATAAGCCGCCTTGAAGGCCGCAGATGAAGCGCATTGCGCCAGAGCTGCGGTTGCGGCAGCCGAGCAAGCGGTGTTCTTCGGCCAGACGACCTGCGGGTCGCCATGGTCCGGCGTCACGTTCGATTCGTATTCGCGGTTCTGCGGATAAACGATGAAGTAGAATCCGCCGTCGGCATCCTGCAAGCGGCAGAGATAATCCGCCTCCCATTTGCATTCCTGTAGAACGTCAGGGATGCCGTCACCGCTTTCCGGAATGCCCAGGTTGTCGAGATTGGACACGCCCGCGAGCGAATCCACCGCGAAGCAGAGGAAGTGCGTCACACCGGCCACATTGATGGTGTATTTGCTGTAATCACCCGCGTCGTGATGGCCGCCATGGACGTCCACCGTACCTGTGTTCACGAACGGATACAACGAGCTCGCGTTGTTGGTGAGCTGCGGCGCGGTTTGCGTGGTGTTCCCGCCGGAGTATCCGGCAATCGTCTTCCAGGTGAACGCGTACGAGCTTTCCGGCACCGGTACGCTGGCCGCCGCGGTATGGCAGGCATCGTGCGTGAACCGCGTGAAGGGCATCGAATTGCTCGTGCCGCAACGCTGTTCATAAAGACCCAGCGCATAAGCGCGCGCGAAATCCATCGCGATGCCATCGTTGATCAAGAACGGCAGTGATGCGCCGAGGCCCGGCACCACCAGTTGATATTCGCCTGGGGTGGTGAGGCCGCTGAAATCGGCCATCATCACGTTCTGATAAGGCGTCGGCGAATAATTCCAACCCGTGTCCTTGCGCGGGGTCAGCGTGCCTTGATAGACCGCCGCACCCGTTGTCGCGTCAACAATCGAGAAACTTGTGGACGCTGGCACCGGCATTTCGCCCATGCTGCCCAGGTAATAACCCACCATCGCCTTTTTCGGGAATGACGGGACGTAACCTTCCTGGTTCACATGGATGGCCGGGCTGAACCGGAGCGGATTGGCCGTGTTGGTGAACTGCATCGACGACGCCCAGAGCGTGCCGTCGGGATTTTGCACCGAGACGGTTGCATTTGTGGGAATCGAACCTGCCAGTTGCAGATAGATGGAATTTTCAAGGCGCAAATCATGTGAGAGCATGGCTTGATAGAGCGTGCGTCGCTTGAATCCAACCGCTTGGATTGCCACGGCCTGGCCATTCACGGTCACGTTGAACTCGCCGGGTGATGGCGGATAATAATTGCCGTTGGTATCGGCAAAATTCCAGCTCGTCACCGTGGCCGGATCCGGCTGCTTGCCATTGATCAAAACCAATTCAAGCAGGTTCGGAGTCAGGATGTGCAGACCATTGTCGCCCACTTGAGGCAAGCGGCCAGTCGTGTCATCGATTGAGCCCATCACCGTGGGTGAAGAGTTGGTGTAAGTGACTGTAACGTTGGTCGTTCCGTTTCCATTGGTGCTGGTGATAACGGGGTCGCCGTTGGTCGAGGTTGCACCATTGGTCGTAGTGATGCCAGGGTCACCATTGGTTGAAGTGGTGCCAGGGCCCGTCCCGGAGTTTGTGCCGGTCGAGGCGACTTGGATCAGCGTGCCTTTGCCTGCCGCATCCCATGTTGCGCGGCCATCATACAGTGTGAAGCTCATGCCGCGGACAGTTGCGCCTTCCAAACCGACTGCGCTTGCTGGCACATA
>Ga0070739_10008888_pt1 | contig 10147 bp, 5 predicted proteins | sample Coa_R1_7_FD_66445 | JGI IMG/M metagenome (GOLD analysis project Ga0070739, IMG submission 66445) | Surface soil microbial communities from Centralia Pennsylvania, which are recovering from an underground coalmine fire - Coalmine... | ecosystem: Environmental > Terrestrial > Soil > Unclassified ...
GACACCACCAGCGTGGCAGAGAGGGCTTCTTGCTTGATCACGGGTTCCAGATGACGGTCCTGCCACGTCACCTGGCAACTTTTCGTGATCAGCTCTGGCAGCTATTCGTAATCCCTAACACCGTGTCTCGGGTCCAGCTCGGCCAGGGCCGCAAGTCTGCCCCGGCCCCACAAATGTATCGGGCTTTTAGATCATCGACCAGTCGTCAAACTACCGCTAACAGCAGTCCCATTGGAGTGCTACAGGGTGGACGACTTGGGGAACACGGGGCGACCTGACGAAGTTCGACAACCTGAGTGGAACCCTGCCGCGGTCCGCTCGCCTCGTGGGGGAGATGACCTTGAAAACAGTTGCCCCGGGACCTTCGAAGACGCGGACGAAGTCGCGAGAACCTTCGAGCGACGCGGTAAGTGACGCGCAGCAAGACAACTGCCACAACTGGGGTGCCGGTGAAGCCAGGGGTGCGTGCCCGTTGGCAACGAAAACGTACGAAACATTTCTCCCGTACTTCGTAAGCCATCTTTCAACACATGCGGCGCCACGATACGCGCATTTGCGCTCCGCGTTGTATGCCCTCACGGCCCTCGGAAAACCGTTGGGTAGCCACTCGGTCCCTTGCACTGTTGCAATGCTTTTCCGGTCGGCAAAAGCGTAGAACCACTCTCCGACAACTTCGTGTGGCCAATCGGGTGAGCCGCTCAAGACGAGGAACTGCGACTTCGCCGGAGTGTGATCGCGCACCCATATCATCGCCGCTTTCTGTCGGGGGGAGAGTGAGATCTCCATAAGAGAAGCCGAAACGCCGGTTGCTACCCAGGACTGGAATACGAATAGCCCGAGGAGACACGGGAGGAGGTAGCGGACCGGCGCACTCTGCAGACGACCAAATGTGCTATCTCCCTTTGTAAGAGGAATCAAGACAAAGGCGACCCCGGCGCCCGCGAGCAGTGCAAGGACGATGACATCCTTCTCATCTGATCCTCGAGACGTGGTCATAAAAATCGCGACGAACCACACGGGGATGAGAAATTGCCGTCTGGCGAGCAGCGCCACCGTTCCGAAGACCGCTAGGAGTGCTGGTACGGAGAGGATGACCTGAGTGGAAAGATTCAATTCGACAAGTGAAATCAGCTGTACATACCAGGGTGCAACCGCACTACTACCGCCCATAGCGGCCATGAACGGCGCCACTCCGGTTCGCGAGAGCACCAGATGCAGCCAGGGCGAAAGTAGAACGAGCGCGCCCGCGAGCACCGCGGCCATCTGTAAGAGAGATCGCCGGTTGCGTCCAGATAAAACTAGGAAGACGCAGACGGTGATGGCAGAAAACCACGTCCACTCCAGGTGGCTGAGAGCCGTTAGCGCCGCGAGAGCTGCCGCAATCGGGACATAGCGCCATCCGCCCGACTTCAAGGTGAGGACGACGACCCAGAGAAACAGGAGAGCGAAGAACATACCGGGCGAGCGCGTTATGCCTCCAGCCTTGATTTGCCATTCAAAGGCATCAAAGTCAATCGCGAAGACAAAAACGGACGCGATTGCGGCGACCCGTGACGGCAGGACACTGAACGCAAGCAAGGCGAACGCCCCAATTGTCGCCACAGACATGAAAGCCGGTAGAAATCGGAAGATATCGAGTACGGGCCACGCGAACAGCAAGTGTAAAGTTGCCACGAGGTAGAAGCCAAATGGCGGATAATCAAACGGAATATGCAGCCCGTCGTATGACGTGTAGGCGGGGATGGCGAAATGATTCGCTCCCAGTTCATGGACCATGACGTAGAACATGCCGCCATCCCCCAGGGGGAACCGCGAATTCAACGTCTCCGGCAGGCGAAGTGTTGCTCCAAGGGCCATCGCGGCGAAGGTCCAGAGGAGTGACGCCAACCCGGACCGCGTTGCTGCCTGCGCGCGCGGTCTAGTTCTGCCCGGCGTTCGGTCGAGCAGAGGCACAGTGTTGGTATTTGCGGCTGGCAGTAGAGTATCTGGGCTGCTGGCGCTTTCCATTGGCACTCCATCGAATTGCGATCGCCGCTATCGTACCGGCCCGTCGAGTGCCGAACAATACTCATTTCGGGTATGAGGAGGAGTACGAGACAGCGCGTCCGTCCTACGCCGGTGAGCGTGGCGAAGCGGCTCAGGCCGAATTCACTCTCATCTGTCCGGAGAGCGCAAAGGTTTCTCGAGATGTCACCGGTGCGCCGAAGAAATACCCCTGGGCAAGGTCGCAGCGAAGCTTGCGGAGAGTGTGGGCGACGAGCTCCGTTTCGACTCCCTCGGCCGTCACACGCAGGCCCAGATTGTGCGCCAGGTCCACGATCGCACCGACGATCATGCGATCCTCATCGTTACCCGCCATTTCCCGCACGAAGCTCTGGTCGATCTTTATTTCGTCGACGGGCAGATGACGGAGATAGCTGAGCGACGAGTAGCCGGTCCCGAAGTCGTCGATCGCGATCTGGATCCCGAGGTCGTGCATTGAGTTCAACACTCGCAGAGCACGGATCGGATCTTCGACCAGGCTGCTCTCGGTGATTTCGACGTGCAGCCATGCCTCGTCCGCGGTCGTAACCGATTGAACGAAATCGAGCAGATCGGGGTCGTAGAGGCTGCGCGGCGCGACATTGACCGCGATCGGGCGGTCCTGACCGTCGTCGCGCCACCTCTGCCACTCTCGTTGCGCGGTGCCGATGACCCAGAGTGTCAGCGGTGTCATCAATCCGGCGCGATCGGCAATCGGCAGGAAGGTTGCCGGTGGAATGAGCCCATGCTCCGGGTGCTGCCACCTAATCAGGGCTTCGTACCCGGCGACGGTTCCGGAGGCGAGATCCACCTTTGGCTGATAGTGGAGCACGAGCTCCCCGGCGGCGATTGCTCGCCGCAGCTCGGACGCAAGCGTGAGGCGGCGCGGCCCCCGGCGGTCGAGATCGGGTGAGTACAGCACCGATCCCGCGTTGGTCTTCTTTGCGTGGCTCAGCGCGAGCCCGGCGTCGCGGAGCAGTGACTCGGTGTCTCCGCCGTGGTCGGGGTAGAGGGCCACGCCTACGCTGGCATCTATCTCGAACGGCCGGTCGTCGACGATGATCGGCTGCTGGATGCGAGCGAGTACCGCCGAGGCCAGCGATTCGGCCACGCGGCCGCCGATTCCGGGCAGGACGACGGCAAACTCATCGGCGCCAAAGCGCGCGACGGTTGCATCCGATGGCGCCAGCACGGTGAGTCTTTGAGCGATTTGCTGAAGGATCACGTCTCCGGTGTACTGGCCGAATGTCTCGTTGATGTCCCGAAATGCGTCTAGATCGATCAGCAGGAGCGCGAGAGATCCGTCGTCTGATCGGGCGGAATGAACGGCAACGGTGAGACGCGCCGCAAGGAGCGAGCGGTCGGCGAGATCGGTCAGGTGATCGTGGGTCGCCAGATGTTCGAGCCGCTCGTTGGCCTGCGCCAGGCTCGCGTTGCGCTCCTCGACGACCTTCTGTGCTTCTTCCAAGTGATTGTTGGCACGGCGCAGCTCGAGAGACCGGTTCATCGCGCGGGCGTACGCTGCTTCCAGGCGCCGGATAAGGTGCGAGCTTTCGAAGGCGGCGAGCACCTGTCGGAGTAAGGTGAGCAATACAGTCACCGCGGCGACGAGGTAGATGATCATAGCAAACCGGTTCGACGACTCGTGCCACGACGTGTACAGGGCAAACAGGACCATGGACATCACGACGCTGTGCGGGATGACCGATCGCCAGAAGTGGAGGCGGGCCGACTCACGGTTGGCCCGCGAGCGATTCGTCATCGGTCCGGAGCGGATCCCGGTTGCTGCAAGCGTCAAACGAAGCTCCAGCGCGGCGAGGCCGGCTCCGGTACCGCCGGCCAGCCAGCCGATGTCGAGCACGCTGGCGCTCCGGTAGAGGTGATGGAGCCGCTCGAATACGAACACCGAATCCGTGACGAGGAGGGCCACGAGGGCGCCCGAGAGCAGAAAGGCGGTCGATTGCATCGCCCGGTTATCGAGCTGCGAGACGAGGGTGAGGAGGCACGCGATGAGGAATAGGTCGGAGATCGGATATGCCACTTGCGACCATTTGCCGAGAAGCGAGAGGTGTGGTGTCAGGAGGCTCGGTCCGATCAGGAAGTACCAGGCGAAGGCGCCGGCGACGCAAATGACCGTGATCCCGTCGAGCACCGTCCGCAGGCGCATCATTCCTCTGATTCCCGTCCGGGGGAGGAGCAGGAGCGTCGGCAGCGCCAGGGCGTGTGAGACGACGAACATGACATCGGCGATTGTGCCGGGTGGTATGACACGGCCGGTGAAGATGTCGTAATAACCAAAGAAACCGGCGGTGATCGCTCCCGTCACCACCCCAAGTCCGAGAAGGTGCGGTACCGCGGCGGTTCGCAGCGGCACTCCGGCGCCACGGTTCGGCCGCCCGGGCAGCAGGCAGAGACAGCCGGCTGCCGCGAGTCCGAGGGTCAGGGCGATGTCGACCACACCGACATAGAGCGGGTGTGGGGGTGGGTGGGCGAGGACGAGGAAGGCGAAGACCGCGTTACCCAGCGCGGTGAGGCGAAGGACGATCGGAGGGATCAGGATGGGGAGGGCGGGATTTGGGGGTTTTGCGAGGCTAGCCGCCCAGAGCACGGCTGTACCCATCGCAGATCAATATGTGCACGCCAGCACTCTACGCCGCATTACAATCATTGTCGACAGTGGTTGGTTGCGGTTGAGTTACGTCTTCACCGTCACGGTTGACGGTCGGCGGCGTGAACGGCGTCGCGGGGGGCCTGGCGGACGCTCTGCGCAACCATCCTCATGAGCGCGTCATATGTTTCGCGCGGGCGCGGCATGTCTTCCATCACCAGCCGGCGTTCCTGACCGTCGAGTGTCCGCGCGATCATCTCGACGGTCCCGATCCCCAGCAGACGGTCGAGCACGTTCTGTTTAAGCTGGACGGTCGAGACGCCGTGCAGTGGCAGGCCGAGTCGATGATGGGAGAGCACGCCCCAACGGACAACCGCGACGTCGCCGTTGACGCTATAACTCCAGGATCGGGATTGGAGCCACGACCAGAGCGCGACGACGGCAACCAGAGCGGGAACTGCCCACTGGACGCCGGTTGGGTAATCAGGGATCTGCTGCCGCAGGAAGGGGAGGCTGACCGCGTACCAGACGGCGGCGCCAACCGCCGTAAGTGCGATCGCCAGGAGATAACTGCGCCGCGCCGACCGGCGAACGATAATCTCGTCCGACGAGATCCCGGGCGCTTCCACCGGATGCGCGCCGCGAACGGCCAGCGGGACCGCCACGGTCCTCGCGGCATCGGCCTCGACCGAGTGAAGCGCCTGGCGAAAGGAGGCGGCATCCGGAAAACGGTCGGACGGGTTCTTGGCGAGTGCGGTCGAGACAGTTGCCTGGGCGGCCGTCGACGCGTCCGGAAGCGGCAGCGGCTCGTCGTGGACGTGCTGCGTCGCGATCGCCAGCGGGTTCGGGCCGTCGAACGGCGGCCGGCCGGACAGCATCTCAAAGAGAACGACGCCACAGGCATAGAGGTCTGACGCGGCTGTCGCCTCCTGCCCCTGCGATTGTTCCGGCGACAGGTAGTGAGCGGAGCCGAGGATCGCGGCGGTGCGGGTGGTCGAGTCGCCGGTGAGGTGCGCGATCCCGAAATCGGTTAGGCGGGCGGTACCGTCGGCGGTGAGAAGGATATTGTGCGGTTTCACGTCGCGGTGGATAAGGCCGCGATCGTGCGCGTACTGCAGGGCGTCGAGGACCTGGTCGAGGATCCGGACTGCCCGATCAGCGGCCAGGAACCCGTCGCGCTCGATCGCGTCCCGGAGCGTGCGGCCGGCCACGTACTCCATGACGATGTAGCGGCTCTTGCCCTCCTCGCCGACGTCGTACACCGGCACGATATTCGGGTGGGAGAGAGACGCGACGACCTGGGCCTCGCGCTCGAATCGCTTGAGAAAGGTTGGATCCTTGGTGAGATCTTCCTTCAGAATCTTAATTGCGACGTCGCGGTTGAGGCGAAGATCGCGGCCGCGATAAACCGTTGCCATGCCGCCCTCACCCAGAGGGCCGAGAAGGCGATAGCGACCACCGAGGACGAAGTCGAATCCGGGCATGTCAGGAAAATTGTCGCGCCGGCAGGCCGCGGCGTCGGCGCCGGAACGCGTTGACCGCGAAGCGGCCGGTAAAGTACATGTGCCAGAGGCCGAACATGAACGACTGGTATGGCGCGGCGTAGGTGTGCATCGTCGTGTAGTGATAGCCCCCGAACCCCTCTTTGAAGCGGTACACACCGTACATGTCCTGATCCTGGCGGAGGATGTCCGGGACCGCGCGGAAGTCGTAAAGCTCGCAACCCTGCTCGCGTGCCCATTTGATCGCCTCCCACTGCAGTAGGTAGGGTGCCATGACGTTTCGATGGCTATTGCCGGACGCGCCGTGCAGGTACCAGCAGGTGCGCCCGAAGCGGATCAGGGTGACGGCGGCAATCAGCTCACCCTGGAAACGCGCGAGGAGCAGCCGAAAATTACCGGCGTCCCAAAAGAGCTGGAACATTCGGCGGTAGAGCGCTTCATCGTGGATGAAGAACCCGTCCCGGGTCGCGGTGGCTCGGAGAAGCGTATAAAACGCGGCGACGTCGCCCGGTTCGCCCGCCTCGACCGTTACGCCCTTTCGCTCGGCCAGGCGGATGTTGTAGCGCGTCTTGGATTTCATTCCGACGAGAAGCTCGTCGAGCGAAGGCCTGATGTCGAGGAGCCAGGAGCTGCGCGGCTGGCTGGGCGGATAGGTCGGGAACATGCCCAGCGTACGAAACGTGGTTGCGAGCGCCTCGTCGCCGGCCGGAGCGTTTGATTCGACGCGGAGTCCAACGGCATGTTCGCGTTTCCCAATCGCCTGTGCCTCGGCAAAGAGCGGACCGAGCACCTCTAAAGACGGCTCGCAAGACGCCGGACCGCGGGGGATGTAGAGGTGCGTCCTGCCCACGCCGCGAATATCGTGGATGAAGACCTGGGCCGTGGCCACGGGCTTCCCCGCGCACTCGGCACGAAGGCGAAGTGCCCGGCCGTCCAGTTGCGGGGCAAGCTCTCCCCACTGCCAGCTTTGTTGGAAATGGGCGTAAGGCGTGGACGCGACGAAAGCATTCCAGCCTTCCGGGTCGTCCCACGGCCGGACGATGACGGTCATAGAGCGTCCGATGATAGCACCTGGCCCGCAAGCGGGCTTTGCTAGAATGGCGCGATTTTTCGCCCATGACTGCTGATAGCGCCGCCCGGCCTGCCGGCCGCCTGGCCAGCGCGGCCCTCGTGCTCAGCGCTTCGTTTGTCGTCAGCCGGGTGCTGGGCTTGCTGCGCAATGTCCTCATAGCCGACATCTTCCCCCGGCACGCCACCGACGCCTACTTCGCGGCATTCCGCATCCCCGACACGATGTACACGCTGGTATCAGGCGGAGCTTTGGCATCGGCGTTCATCCCCGTTTTTGCCGGTCTGTTGGAGGAGCGGCGCGGCCGGGAGGCGTGGCGAGTGGCCAGCACGGTCATCAATACCGTCTTCCTGGCGCTGGCGGTGTTCGCGGCGGTTGCCTTCATCTTTGCCCCACAGATCATGGCGCTGCTGTTGCCCAGCTTCGCCCCGGGCGAGTTGGGGACGGCGGTGGACCTGACACGTATCATGCTCCTGCAGCCGATTTTTCTCGGCGTCCAGGCAGTGGTGGCCTCGGTCCTCCAGTCGTATAACCGCTTCACGCTCACCGCTGTGGCGCCGCTGGTTTACACGATCGCCGGGATCATCGGCGCGCTGCTCGGCCGGACCTATGGAGTATCGGCGCTGGCGTGGTCGATCGTCGTCGGGGCGCTCGCGTACCTGGTGGTCCAGGTTCCAGGCATGCTGCCCGAGCTACGCTGGCGCCCGTCGCTTGACTGGGACCTACCGGCGACGCGCGAGGTCCTGCGCCTTTTCATACCCCGCGTGATAGGCCTCGCCGCGTTCCAGGGCATGCTTCTGATCACGCTCTTCCTGGCCGGGCGTCTGCCATCCGGTAGTATTACCGCCATCAACTTCGCCTGGGTCGTCATCTGGGCGCCGGTAAGCGCGCTGGGGACCGCGGCGGCGACCGCCATCTTTCCGACCCTTTCACGCCTGCATACCGCCGAAGACTTTCGCGCGTTACGGCTCACGGTTCATCGCGGACTGCGCCTCGCACTGTTCCTCGCAGTACCGGCGGCAGTCGGCTTGATCGTCTTGCGCCGCCCTATCGTCAATCTGCTTTTCCACCGCGGCAACTTCACAGATCTCGCGGTCGAGCAGACCGCGTGGGCGCTGATGTTCTACGCGCTGGCCCTGCCAGCCCTGACGGCGATCGAGGTGCTGCCGCGCGTCTTCTACGCGATGCGGGAGACGGTCACGCCGGTGCGAATCGCGATCGTCGCGGTGACGATCGACGCGATTCTGAGCGTCGTCTTCGTTGCCCTATTCCCGCACAGCGAGGGGCAGGGCGGCCTTGCGCTGGCGACCGCGATAGCAAGCACGCTGCAGGCCGGCTGGCTGGTCGCGTCGCTGCAGGGGCGCCTCGGATCGATCGGGGTACCAAGTCTACTCGGGACGCTCCGTGATGCGTTGCTAGGCAGCGCGGCAATGGCGGTCGTCGTCTACGTCGTCTTACGAGGGCTTGCCGCGTTCATCCCGGACATCGGCTTCGGCGCTTTTACGATTGTCGTCGTGACCGGTGGGTTGGGTGTTCTGACATTCGCCTGGGTCGAGTGGCTCCTGGGCGCGCCAGAGTTGGAGCAGGCAGTCGGGATGTTGCGGCGTCGGCAACAGAAGAGTCGGTTAAAGTTATAGCGGGTGCGGGGCGAACTTCGGGTAGCGTCGGCGGATCTCATAACGTCCTGCACGGGAAGTCGCGCCGCCAAGCTGATCTCCGTCGTGTCGAAGCACGATGAAAGAGTGATTCGACATCACCGGATAAAAATTGCGCTGGATGTACTCCGCCAAGAAGGCGCTCCCGGGTTTCTGCCTACCATGTGGAACATACTCATCCGAGAGACGCCAGAGTGCGATCCAAGTCCGCTCGGTGAGGGCACGGGCGATTTGACGCTGAACGGGGAGTGATGTCTCGATACCCGGGTTCATCTCCAAGTACGGACTGGCGGGGGGAGGGTGGAGCACGGCATAAACTGCCGTGTTATTCCAGAGCGCGTATCGCATATCAATTGGCGCTACGAAGACAGTCGCACCTCTGCCAGCGTGACGATTGATATAGGTAGCCACTCGCCGGGTGTCCGTCGCCTCCTCTTGGCTATTGGTGAGTATGGTGTTGCCGCTGGCGGTGACTTCACGAAGGCTCACACTACGATAAAAAAGCTGCGACTGTGGGGAGAGTGGCGAGACATAAAGCACGTAGCCGACTAGGAGCGCACACGCAGACCCTCCCGCGAGCGTGGTGACAATACTACTGAAAGACTTCAATCTGGATCGAATCCCCGCGGATAAGCTCTCGTCATGGAGAAGGAGCGCGACCGAAATCAGCGACCAGGGAACCACGGAAGCTGCCGTCCAAAATAGGTACTGAGAGTCTGGAGTCTGAAGAAAGTGCGGGAGAAGGGAGGCGACCGAGACGTTTGTGGACGCGATGTACCACCAACCTCGCACCACGCCGAGTACCGTGAGCGCAAGTGGGGCGACGAACATAATCACCTCGAGGGGAAGGCCCAGGCCAGCCAGAGGTGGTGGCCAGAGCGGCGAGGTTCGGCCCGACGCGATGACGAACAGCGGATCGTACAGCGCTTCCCGCAATGCTGCCCCGCCGGTTAGCGCTCCGAGTACCAGAAAGAAGCCCGTGGCACCTCCGGCGAGAACGATGGCGCTTCGAAGGAGCCGGAGAGAATCCTTCCGCGCGTCTCGGGTGAGGAGCGCGGCCGAGAGCAGGCAGATCAGACCGGCGATTCCAAATTCGAAGCGAATCGTCGCGGCAAGAAGGAAAAGTGTGGCACCGCGGACCGGGTTTCGGCGCACCACCCATAGCCCGGCCACGAAGAAGGGTAACGCGACCAGCCAAGGATAGGCACGGATATCGGGGGTCAGATCGAAGAATACGAGGGCGGCAGTTGTTACCGTCACGCTGCGGGACAGCCTGGTCCAGGAACCAGTA